>Ga0070734_10004976_pt1 | contig 12108 bp, 8 predicted proteins | sample Coa_R1_8_FD_66444 | JGI IMG/M metagenome (GOLD analysis project Ga0070734, IMG submission 66444) | Surface soil microbial communities from Centralia Pennsylvania, which are recovering from an underground coalmine fire - Coalmine... | ecosystem: Environmental > Terrestrial > Soil > Unclassified ...
CTTGCCCGCCGCTGCCGCGTGCTGGGCCAGGATCACCCCGACACGCTGGTCTCCGCGGCCAGCCTGGCCACCGACCTGCGCGCGCTGGGCGAGGTGCGGGCCGCCCGCGATCTGGACCGCGACACCTTCGATCGCCGGTCCCGTGTGCTGGGCCAGGATCACCCCGACACGCTGGCCTCCGCCGCCAGCCTGGCCACCGACCTGCGCGAACTGGGCGAGACAGACGATGGCCCATGACGTAGTGACGGCGTGCGCACATGATCGGGTGGCGGCGCCGGGGCCCGCTAGGCGCCAGCCTGGCTGGCGGGCTGGATGTTCTGGTTGACGTGGAAGCAGTTGCCGGGGTCGTAGCGGGCCTTGACCCTGGCCAGCCGGTCGTAGTTGCGGCGGTAGGAGGCCACGATCGGGCCCTGGCCCTCGCTCATCATGAAGTTGATGTAGCCGCCACCGGCCGAGGTCGGGTGCAGCGCCTCCCAGTAATCTCTGGCCCACCGCGAGATCAGGCCGACGCTGGCCGGGTCGGGGTCGACGCCGACGATTACGCCCGCCCAGCCGCCGTCCCGGTAGGCGAACGCGGTCGCGTCCTGCGGCACTCGGCTGGCCGCGCCGTCGATCGGGTACAGGTGCATGGTGGAGTGCCCGGTGGGCAGCTGTGCTCCGTACGTGAGGTGCATGTCGATGGCTGCGTCCGGGATCTCGGTGAAGAAGTCGGTCTTCCAGTACCACTGCAGCCCGGCCGGGTAGAGGGCGTCGAACGCACTCTGCAGCGCGGTGAACGGCATCGGCTGCAGGCCGACGAGCAGCGGTGAGCCGAACGACCTGACCGGGGCGAGCACCTCGTCCGCCCGGTCGTGCGGGCCGGTGTAGCACCAGATGACGGTGCAGGCCTTGCGGCCCCACAGTTCCTCGGGGAACGGCGGCGCGGGCGGGATGGTGACCAGGCCGAGCCAGCCGCTGAGCTCCTCGGGCAGCGACGGGAGCAGCTCCCGGTACCAGCGCATGACCTCGGCGGTGTCGGCGAAGTCATACATCACCGGGCCGCCGATGATCGTGCCGTGCTCGCCGATGTCGTGGCAGCGGAACGTGAACGAGGTGACGACGCCGAAGTTGCCGCCGCCGCCACGCAGCGCCCAGAAAAGGTCGGGGTGCGAGGTGGGGCTGGCCGTCACCAGGGTGCCGTCGGCCAGCACCACGTCCGCAGCGAGCAGGTTGTCGACGGTCAGGCCGAAGCGCCTGGCCAGGTAGCCGATGCCGCCGCCGAGCGTCAGCCCGCCCACCCCCGTCGAGGACAGGACGCCGGACGGCGTGGCCATGCCGAACGCGACGGTCGCGTGGTCGACGTCGGCCCAGGTGCACCCGCCGTCCACCCGGACCGTGTGGTCCTGCGGGCTGACCGTGGTGCTGCGCATCAGGGACAGGTCGATGACCAGGGCGCCGTCCCATACGCCCAGGCCGGCCGCGTTGTGCCCGCCGCCGCGGACCGCGATCTCGATGTCGTGCGCGCGGCAGAACCGCACGCAGGCGACGACGTCCGCGGCGTCGCGGCAGCGCACGATGGCCGCCGGATGCTTGTCGATCATTGCGTTGTAGACAGCGCGTGCCTGGTCGTAACCGGGATCTGCCGGCCGGATCAGCTCGCCGCGCAAGTCGGCGGCCAGCTCCTCGACCGGAGCGGTGGCGACGACTGACGTAGTCATGGTGGTTCCCCCATCGCGTGCCTGGTGTGATATCCCCACGACGCTATTGAGCGCGCGCCGGCGCCGGCAATCGAGTGAACTACCGGCCGCCGGCGGCCCGGCCACCGTGGCCGGGCTCCGCGCCGCCGCGGGCATCGGGAGAACTACCTAGCCGCGTGCGATGACCAGGTTGACGATCACGGATGGCGGCGTTCGGGTACGGTGTTCGCGAGTGGCGGCTGGAGGAACGAGTGACACCGGACGGACCCGGCAGCGTGATCTGGATGCGGCCCGAGCATGCGGGTACCGGGCGCCCGGCCAAGCGTTCCCGCGAGGAGATCACCGCCGCCGCCATCGCGATCGCCGACCGCGAGGGCCTGGACGCGGTATCCATGCGGCGGGTGGCCACGGGCCTGGGGACCGGCGCGGCCTCGCTGTACCGCTACGTGGAAACCCGCGAGGACCTGCTCGACCTGATGATCGACGCCAGCGGCGCCGAATACCTCTTCCGCGAGCCGGCCGGCGACTGGCTGGCTGACCTCCTCGCCATCGGCGAGCAGGCGCGCGCGATCATGCGGCGGCACCCGTGGCTGCCGTCGCTGCTCATCACGCGCTCCGTGCTCGGGCCGAACGGCCTGGTCCTGCTTGAGCACGTGCTGGCGGCGCTGGCTCCGCACCCGGCCGGCACCACCGCCAAGCTGGAGGCGTTCGCCATGCTCAACACGGTGACCGCGCTGTTCACCTATAACGAGCTCACCGGTGGCTCGCAGCGGCAGCAGCGCAACGCCGCCTACTTGCAGCACGCGCTGGCCACCGGCAGGTACCCGCAACTGGCGGAACTGCTCGCCCCGGCGGCCGCGGATCCCGGGCCGGTCCCCGATCCCGCCGACCGCTACCACGACATCATGGCCCGGATCCTCACCGGCCTGCTCGCCCCGCGGCCGCCAGCCTGACCGCGGCGCGGCCCCCGGTGGGCCACCAGGGGCCAGTGCGCCGGGGGGAGGACCTGGGCCGCGATGTCGTGAATCGCCTCGATCTGGCGGTCGTCCAGGTAACCGCTGCTGCCGGCCCGTGATGGCTTCGGCCGGGCCGAGCGGCTACGGTTCGGAGCGTGACCAAGATTCATGACCTGACCGTGCTCGAACTTGCCGCCGCCATCCGCCGCCGGGAACTTTCGCCGGTCGAGATCACCGCTCATTACCTGGACCGCATCGAGACACTCAACGCAGACGTCGGCGCGTTCTACACCGTCACCGCCGACGCCGCCCGCGATCAGGCCGCCGAGGCGGAGAAGGCGGTGGCCCGCGCCAGCGACCCCGCCGCGCTGCCGCCGCTGACCGGCGTGCCCATCCCGATCAAGGACCTGAACATGGTCGCCGGGGTCAGGCAGACGCTCGGCTCGCTCGTGTACGAGGACAATGTCCCCGGCGAGAGCGACCATGTCTCCGCGGCGCTGCGCGCGGCGGGCGCGGTGATGCCCGGCAAGACGGCCACGCCCGAGTTCGGCCTGCCCTGCTACACCGAGACCAAGATCGGGCCGCCGGCGCGCACGCCGTGGGATCTGTCCCGGTCGGCCGGCGGGTCCAGCGGCGGCGCGGGTGCGGCGGTCGCGGCCGGGCTGGCCCCGGCGGCGCAGGGCAGCGACGGCGGCGGGTCGATCCGGATTCCATCCAGCGTGTGCGGGCTGTTCGGGATCAAGCCAACCCGGGGCCGGATCTCCTCGGCGCCGCTGGTGCCCGACCTGTTCGGGCTCGGCATCGACGGGCCGCTCACCCGCAGCGTGGCCGACGCGGCGCTGCTGCTCGACGTGATGACCGGCAACCAGGACGGCGACATGTACACGATGCCGCCGCTGCCGGCCGGCGAGACCTTCCTTGGCCACGCGACCCGCGACCCGGGACGGCTGCGGATCGGGCGCACCCTGGTGAACGCGGTCGAGGGCGCCGACGTCCACCCCGACTGCGTGGCCGCCTACGAGGACGCGAGCGCGCTGCTCACCAGCCTCGGGCACGAGGTCATCGACATGGACCCGCCGTTCGGCCCGGACGTCGTCCCCGCGTTCGAGACCCTCTGGTACGGGATGGCCACGCTCGCGCCCGTGGACCCCGGCCGGGAGCACCTGCTCCTGCCGCTCACCCGCTACCTGCGCGATCAGGGCAACGAAGTGCGCGCCCCCGAACTCATCTACGCACAGGCCTATCTGCAGCTCGTGGTACGCGGTGCTTGGAAGATATTGAACGATTTCGACGTGGTGCTCACCCCCACGCTCGCTCAGCCGCCGGTCCCGGTGGGCTATTTCGACGAGGTCAGCCCGGGGGAGAACTTCGAGCGGCAGAAGCGGTTCACCCCGTACACGGCCATGTACAACGTCACCGGGCAGCCCGCGGTGAACCTGCCGCTCCACTGGACCGAGGGCGAGCTGCCGATCGGCGTGATGGTGGCCGGTCCGATGGGCGGCGAGGGCCTGCTGATCTCGCTGTCGGCCCAGGTCGAGGCCGCCCGGCCATGGAAGGACCGGCATCCCGCGCTCTGGTGATGACCCGGCCCGGAAGGGATCCAATGGAAGGGCGAGGCCGGCTCGCCGGGCGCGCCATCCACGGGCTGATCGCGCTGTGCGCTAGCGCGGCCGTGCTCGCGCTGCTCGCGTTCGGCTACGGGCCCGTGCCCGCGCTCGGCCGTGCGCTCGACCCGGGCCACGGGGCCTGGGCGTCGGCGGCCGGAGGGCTGCCGGTGCGTTCGCGCACACTGGCCCTGCCCGGCCTGGCACACCCGGTCTCGGTGGCGTTCACCAGCCACGGCGTGCCCTCGGTCCGGGCCGCCAGCCAGGACGACGCGTTCCTTGCCCTTGGCTACCTGCACGCCAGCTTCCGGCTGACCGAGATGGACCTGGAACGGCGGCTGGGCGAGGGCCGCGTCGCGCAGTTGGCCGGCCCTTCCGGGCTGGCCTCTGACAGGTTCGAACTGCGCCTCGGCCTGCTGCGTACCGCGCAGCAGGAATGGGCGGCCATGCCCCGGTCCAGCCCGGCCGCCCAGGCGCTGGTTGCCTACTCCCGCGGCGTGAACGACTACCTCGCGCAGGCCCGCGCCGACGGGCACTGGCCCGCGATCTTCGGCCTCACCGGCGTCTACCCACGCGACTGGACCCCCGTCGACAGCCTCGTGATCCAGGGGGTGCTCACCCAGGAACTGGACTTCACCACCACCCCGCTGGATTACGCGCTGCTGGAGCGCTCACTCGGCGCGGCGCACACCATGGCCTGGTTCCCGGTGCTGCCCCCCCGCGGCGTGCCCCAGTCGCCCTACGACCCCGGCCCCTATCGCTACCGCGGCATCGCCCCGATCGCCGCGCAGGCGTCGGCGGCCACGGTCACGGCACAGCCGGCCGCGACCACCGCGGACACAGCCGCCAAGAGGCCGGGTGCTGGGGTGCCCGCTGGCGTAGCGTGGCCGGCCGAACCCCGCGCCTCGCGCGTCTCGGGCCAGACCACGGCCGTCTGCGCCAAGGACTGCCAGCCAGCGGGCGCGATGGCACCCGGCCCCCCGGCGCGACTGGGTGTCCCAAGGCAATCAGCGATCGCGGCAGGCTCCGTACTGCATGCAACAACTGAGCTGCCGGCGGGCCTGGTGCACCGGTACCCGGACAGCAACGCCTGGGCGGCCAACGGCCGCGCCGTCGCCGGCGTCGCGATGCTGGCCGGTGACCCGCACCTGCCGCAGACGCTCCCGTCGGTCTGGTACCAGGCGGCGCTGTCGGCGCCGGGCCTGCAGGTCACCGGGGTGACCGTGCCCGGCCTGCCCGGCGTGCTCATCGGGCACAACTCCCGGATCGCCTGGTCGCTGACGGACGTGCAGAACCAGGCCACGCTGTTCTACACCGAGCAGACCAGCCCGTCCCGCCGCGGCCAGTACTTCTGGCGGGGCGCCTGGCGGCCGATGCGGCAGGTGCACTACACGATCCCGGTCCGCGGCGGCGCGGCCGTGCCGCTGACCGTGGACCTCACCGTGCACGGCCCGCTGCTGACCAGGGCCGGGCAGACCACCGCGGTGGACTGGATGGGCAACGTCCCCTCACCGGACCTCGCCGTGCTGCTGGCCATCGACAAGGCGGCGGACTTCGCCCAGTTCCGCGCCGCGCTGGCCGGGTGGCGGGCACCCACACAGAACTTCGTCTACGCCGACGGCCACGGCAACATCGGGGCGATCTCGGCCGGCTACTACCCGGTGGTGCGGCACGGCGACCCGTGGCTGCCGCTGCCCGGAACCGGCGCCGACGACGTGACCGGTGTCATCCCGTACCGCGCGGTGCCGCAGGTGTACGACCCGCCAGGCCATGTGATCGCCACCGCGAACCAGCGCCCTGTCGGCCCGTCCTACCCGTACTACCTGGGCACCACGGCCGACTTCTTCGACCCCGGCTACCGGGCCGGGCAGATCTACGCCCTGCTGCACGGCCGGTCGCGGATGGCCCCGGCGGCGTTCGCCGCGATCCAGCTCAACGTCACCGACGCGCTCGCGGGCCGGATCGTGCCCCGGCTGCTCGCCGCGCTGCACGGCCAGCACCTGTCCGCCACCCAGCACGCCGCGGCCGGGCTGCTGGACGGGTGGGACGGGTCGATGACCACCTCGTCGGGCGCTGCCGCGCTGTGGTGGACGTTCTGGGGCGACTACCTCGGTGCGGTGTTCGGGCCCTGGTGGCGGGCGGGCAAGGTGCCGGTGCGCAAGGACCACGCGGGGCTCGCCGTGTCCGCGCAGCAGTTCAGCCTGGACCAGGTGCTTGAGTCATGGACGGTGAGCGACCCGCACAACGCCGCATTCACCCCGCCGGGGTCGCCGCGCCGCACCGCGGCCGACGTGATGCGGACCGCGTTCGCCGCCGCCGTGGCACACCTGGCCCGGCGGCTGGGCCCGGCTCCTTCCACCTGGGCCTGGGGCCGCCTGCACACCCGGCAGTTCCCTTCGATTACCCAGGCCCCGGGGCTCGGCTACGGGCCGCGCGCCTCCGGCGGCGACGCGTGGACCATCGACGCCGCCGACGGCGGGCTCGAGTCTCACGCCGGGCCGAGCTGGCGCATGATCGTCGACTGGACCGGCCACGGCGGTGTCACGGCGGAGGGCGTCTATCCGGGCGGGCAGAGCGAGAACCCCGCGTCGCCGTGGTACACCGACCAGATGGCCGACTGGTGGGACGGCCGCTACCTGCCGATGCCGCCCGCGGCCACGCCGCTGCCGGCCGCGGCCGCGCCCGTGGTGCCGGCGGCCGGTCCGGTCCGGTGGAACCTGGCGCCCGGCGGGCAGGGGACCGGCCATGGCTGACCCGCGGCGGCTGGGCAGGCGCGGCTCCTACCGGCTCGGCCGGATGGGCGCGCCACCCGCGCCACGCACCCCGTGGCCCGCCGTGCAATACCCCACGTGGGCGCCGCGCCGCCGCGGGCCGGTGATCCTCTGGCTGCTGGTTTGCGCGGCCGGTGCGGCGATCGTGGCCGCCGGTGCGCTGGCCGGCTGGTGGTTCCTGCCGTTCCTGGCGGGCCTGGGAGCCGGGCTGGCCGCCCATTACGGCCGGTTGCGGCTGCGCGCCACGCTGCCCGCCGCCGTGGCGGTGGCCGTCGTCGGCTGGGGCGCCGCGCTGGCCTGGCTGGCCCTGCGGGACGGGCTGCCCGAGGTGACGGTGGCCAGGTCGATCGCCACGCTTGCGGGGCTGCCCGCCGCCGCGGCGGTGGCGATCGCGGTGACGCTGGTGGTGGCGGCGCTCCAGGCCGCCGCGGGGGTGTGGCTCGGCCGCGCTCTGGCGCCCGGGCATGGCTGACCGCTGGGCCGATTTCCGGGCGCGCGCGCCGGTGACCGTGGTGTTCATGGTGGCCGGGCTGTCCGCGGGCACCTGGGCCGCCCGGATCCCGGCGATCAAGGCCGGGCTGAACCTGTCGCCGGGAATCCTCGGGCTCTGCCTGCTCGGGCCCGCGTTCGGCTCGGTGCTGACCATGCCGATCGCCGGGGCCATCATGGCCACCGTGCCGCCGCGGCGGGTGGTCCAGTGTGCGCTGCTGCTGCTGGCCGGGATGCTGCCGCTGACCACGGTCGTGTCGGCGCCGTGGCAGCTGTTCCTGGTGCTGGCCGGCTGGGGCGCCGGGCTCGGGGTGGTCGACGTCGGCATGAACATCGAGGCGTCCGCGGTCCAGGACCGGCTCGGGCGGCGCACCATGTCCGGGTTCCATGCGGCCTTCAGCGTGGGCGGGCTGGTCGGCGCCGGGCTTGGCGGCATCGCCGCGGCCAGCGGCGTGCCACCCAGGGCGGACTTCATCGTCGCGGGCGTGGTGGTGCTGGTGGCCGGCGGGGTGAGCGCGCAGTTCTTCTCGGCCGCCCGGCCGGTGCGGCCGGGCGGCGGGGCGGAGCAGCAACGGGTGTCCCGGTGGCCGTTGTGGTCGCTGGCGCTAGTGTGCCTGGCGGTCATGTCGCTGGGCAGCTTCCTCGCCGAGGGCGTGGTCGCCGACTGGAGCGCGGTCTACCTGCACTCGTCGCTGGGGGCACCGGTCGGGCTCGCCGCGGTCGGCTACACGGTGTTCTCCTGCACGATGGTCGGCGGCAGGCTGGCCGGTGACCGGATGGCCGACCTGCTCGGGCCGGCCCGGCTGGTCCGGATGTCGGCGGGGATGGCCGCGGTGGGTTTCGCCGTGGCGCTGCTGATCGGGCAGGTGTGGTCCGGGATGATCGGGTTCGCCCTGCTCGGCGTCGGCTTGTCGGTGGTGGTGCCGCTGGTGTTCACCGCCGCCGCCAGGACCGGCCGCCCCGGGCCCAACCTCGCGCTGGTCACCACGGCCGGGTACGTCGGGATCCTGGTCGGCCCGGCGCTCGTCGGCGGGGTGGCGCAGGCGATCGGCCTGCACGCGGCCCTCGGCATCGACGTGATCCTGTGCGCGCTGTGCGCTGCCCTCGCGGGCTTCGTACGGCCGCGTGCCACGCCCGATCAGCGCTGACCCCAGGCGCCCGCAGCTCACAGCGGGTGGTGCGGGGCTGGGGTATGTAATGGCTTCATGGCAGATCCGGTGAAGGTGGAACTCGGCGCGGTTCAGCAAACGCTCTTCATTCCGCTGGCTGCCCGGGCGCGGGAGACAGGCAAGAAACGGCCGCTGTTCCGGGACCCGAAAGCGGCGGAGATCCTCGCCTCGGTCGACTTCGACGCCGAGAAGTACGGCCGTGGCTGGGGCGGCGGTGTCACGGTGCTCCGCACCGCCATTTTCGACTGCCTGGTCAGCGATTTCGTCTCCGAGCACCCGGGCGGGACGGTCGTGGAGCTCGGTACCGGGCTGAACACGAGGTTCGACCGGGTCGACAACGGTCAGGTCCACTGGATCGACCTGGACCTGCCCGACACGATCGAGCTGCGGCGAAGGTTCTTCGCCGAGACCAGCCGCCGCCGGATGGTGGCCGCTTCGGTGCTGGCCCAGGACTGGCTGCCTATCGTCGAGGCCAGCCCTGGGCCGTATCTGTTCTCGGCCGAAGGCGTGCTTGTCTATCTGGCGCAGGCTCCGCAGGTCATCGAGCGTATCGCCGGGCAGTTCCCCGGCGCGCTCCTCGCCGTTGACACCTACAGCCGGCGGATGCTCGAGCAGCAGCACAAGATGGCGGCCAAGAAGGGCATGGAAGCACGCTGGGCGTGGTCCTGTGACGACCCGCGCACTCTGGAGTCACTGGGCCTTGAGGTCGTACAGGAAGCTGCCGTCACCCGGCCGCCTCCCGCGCTGCGCAGCCGGCTGCCGCGTTCGTACCGGTACGCGCTGCCGCTGGCCAGGCCGATCGTGGGCGACCTCGCCACCGTCACGCTGTTCCGGTCCCGGTCACGCTAGCCATCCCTTCCCGTTCGTGCCCGGGACCCGTCTTTCGGCGTGCCTTACGCCGACGGCTTGGGCGTGAGGAGCTGGACCGGGCCGGTGAGGGGGACCGCGCCGTTGAGGACGAGGAAGGACGTGAGGCCGGACTTGTTGTAGTCGACTGGGAAGACGGCTTCGCCCGAGCCAACGGTTGCCTGCGGGATGGACATGGTGGTGAAGCCGCCGGTGGCGTCGCCGATCAGCAGGAAGTCCGGCGCGTTGGCGGTCCCGGTCCGGCCGCAGACGACGTAGATATCCGGGTTGTTGTCGCCATTGACGTCGCCAACCGCCATTGCCACTCCGTCGTTGACCTTGAGGATGGTCTTGGGCGCGCCGAACGACCCGTCAGCGTTTTGGAGGCGGAGGGTGACCTCGGTCTTGGTGAGGACGATGAGGTCGGGGCGGCTGTCGTGGTTGACGTCGACCAGGAGGGCATCCACGGCGTTCACCGAGGGGCCGAGGATCGAGGACACATCGGTGAAACCGTGGCCCTGGTTGTTCTTGAACAGGCGCAGGCCGCCGGTGTACCCGCAGATCAGCAGGTCCGGCCAGCCGTCGCCGTTGTAGTCGACGGTGCGCGCGGACAGTGCGCCGATGTTGAGGTTCAGGCCCATGGCCGGGGAATCGATGAACGAGCCCTGCCCGGTGTTGCGATAGAACCGGTTGATCGAGGGCAGGCCGTCCGCGCGCACCGGGTCGGTGCCGTAGAAGACGTCCGGGTAGCCATCGTTGTTGGCGTCCAGCACGGCACAGCGCCGGCCGCGCCCGGTCGCGTCTCCGATGTTCCATTGGTAGGCCACGTTGGTGAAGGTGCCGTCGGCCTGCTGGATGAACAGCCCGTTGCATTTCAGCGCGGTGCCGCGGTCGGCCCCGACGCTGGCGAAGATGTCTTTCAGGCCGTCCTTGTTGAAATCACCGGCCCGGCAGTCGTGCCGGTCCAGGATGGAGCTGAAGAAGCTCACATCGGCCGCGCTGAACGTGCCGTCCTGGTTGTTGATCCACAGGTTGCCCGGATGCCAGTGGTGCGAGATGAACAGGTCCGGCCACCCATCCCCGGTGAGATCGGCGACGGTCGCACCGAAGGACCAGTCCGTGCCGCTGATGCCCGCTGCCGCGGCCTGGTCGGTGATCGTCACCGGGATGGGCGTCTGCGCCGGGGGAGTCGGCGGCGGCGGGCTCGGCGCGGGGCCGACTCCCGGAGCCGGCGGCAGCGGCGGCAGTGGCGCCGGTGCCCGGGTAGGAAGAGAGACGGGACCACTGGGGCAGCTCGCCTGTTCGATGAGCCCGTTGGGGCCTGCCCGGCCGACCAGCGTGAGTGCCGAGCCATTCGCGTTGGCCGCAAGCCCGATGACCTCGTCGCTGGACGCATGGGTGTCGGCGGAGACCACGGTCGTCCACTTCGTCCCGTTGAAATGCACCACGAGCGTCCGGTAGGTCTGCAGGCTCGTGTCGTAGAAGGCGCCAGCGGCCCACACGTTACTGGCCCCGACCGCCTTGACCTCGCGCAGCAGCCCGGCGCCGGGAACCGTTGAGCTGGTCCACGTGCTGCCGTTCCAGTGCAGCGCCAGCGGCCGGTCCGCGCCGCCGTCGTTGCAGTAACCCACCGCCCACACGTCGCTGGCGGTCCGCACGTGCACCCCGGTCAGCACCGTATCGACCTGGCCCGGCGCCGGCACGCCGCTGACCAGCACCCACGACGGCGACGGCTTGGTCGTGTCGTAGCGCAGGATCATTGGCTGCAGCCCCGTCGGGCTCAGCCAGTAGCCAACGGCCCACAATCCGGTGGCCGCCGTCCCCGCGACAGCCACCAGTGAGTTATCGCTGCTGCCCGCCACGTTGGGGCTGGCCACCTGTGTCCACGTGCCGCCCGACGCGTGCTCGATCAGCGTGCTCCTTACCCCGGCCTTGGTGGTCTGGAAACCGACCGCCCACGCGGTTCCGTCCGCCAGGGTGGCCACATCGGTGAACAGCGAGTCGCTGGGAAACTTCGCGGGCAGGTTCAGCGACCACTTCGTCCCGTTCCAGCTCATTGCCAGCGGCTGATACCCGCCGGCCTGGTAAAAGCCGACCGCCCAGCCCGCGCCGGAGATCATCGAGACGGCGTTCAGGCCGTTGTTCAGGGTGCCCTGGTTCGGGGAGCCGACGGCCGACCATGTCGAGCCGTTGAACCGCACGATCAGGGTCTGGTTCGCGTGCAGCGCCGCGCCCACGTTGCCCACGGCCCACCACTCGTCGGCAGACACGAAGGCGACATCGGTCAGCTCACCACCCGAGCCCGGTGCCGTCTCGAGCCCGAAGGAACCGCACGTCGAGACGGCAGCGCCGGTAGCCCCGGCATCCGCCACCCCCGACGCCGACTGCCGGCCAGGCAGCTTCCGGCCGATCGTTACGGCGGCGCCCGCCGCGGCCACACCCACTACGAAGCTACGGCGGGACACCGGAGCCTGGCCGGGGCCTTCCCGCTCGCGGTCTCGTTCGCTGGCGTTGTCCTCCACCGCACCTCCAAGAAGGGCTCATGATTCGCGAGCATCCGATATCCCCGTGGCCCCCGCCGGCCGCCTGGAGCGGAA
>Ga0070734_10004977_pt1 | contig 12107 bp, 11 predicted proteins | sample Coa_R1_8_FD_66444 | JGI IMG/M metagenome (GOLD analysis project Ga0070734, IMG submission 66444) | Surface soil microbial communities from Centralia Pennsylvania, which are recovering from an underground coalmine fire - Coalmine... | ecosystem: Environmental > Terrestrial > Soil > Unclassified ...
CTGGTATCGCAACATCTATCCCGGCCAGACGGGCGTCGGCTTTGCCGGCGGATACACCCCCTGGTAAGAGAACCCTTGCTGCCCCAACAGCGCTACGGGATCGGAGCTCTACCCAATGTCCTGCTCCGATCCCGTAACTCCGCCTATACCCAATTTTCGAGGCCTATTCACCATGAGAAAACAAACTCTACTGCTTTTTCTGATTGGGGCGCCGGTTGCTTTCCTTCTAGGATGCTCCGATACCACCAATAATGCCAATCTGCCGCCGCCCCAGGCGGGACAGGAGTCCACGCTAAAGCAACAGATCGCTGATATTGACAACAACCCCAACATGCCGCCCCAAGCGAAAGAGGCCGCTAAGGCGAGCATCATGCAGCATCAGAACATGAACCTCAATCCCGGCAAGAAGTAATGCGAAACATCACGCCCCTGGATGTATCCCACACGCGTTTTCACCCAAGGAGAAGGTTATGCTCCCTGCACTGGTTCGTGCATTTCGATGGCCCGCTGCCGTCGCCTTGTTCGCTCTGGTGGGTGTTCCACCGGTACAGGGCGCGGACCCACCGGCAGATCCCGGCACACAGCCGCCTCCGGTTAAACTGACCGCACAGCAAGACCATCAACGGATGATGGATCTGCTGCACATCACATCGCTTCGACAGGGGGCAGACGGAAATAACCCGCAGGCGCCCAATGCCGCCAACACCGACGAATCCAAGGCCACCCCTTACCCTGATCTCCCCGACCCTCTGGTGTTCAAAAACGGCAAGAAAGTCACCACTGCCCGGCAGTGGAACCAGCGCCGCCAGGAGATCGTGGAGGACTTCGACCGCGAAGTCTATGGCCGCGTCCCCAAGAACACTCCCAAAGTCAAATGGGAGGTCACCGACACCACCAAGGAAACCGTCGGCGAGGTGCCTGTCATCACCAAGAAGCTGGTGGGCCATGTGGACAACGCCTCCTATCCCCAGATCAACGTAGACATCCAGCTCACCCTCACCACTCCGGCCAATGCTGCCGGTCCCGTGCCGGTCATCATGGAGTTCGGCTTCATCTTCGGTCCACGTCCGGGCGGAGGACCTCCCGGCGGCGGATTGGGTCCACGTCCCGGCGGCCCTCCCCCAGGAGGCAACGCAGGCAATGGGAACGGGGCGCCTCCGGCTCGACCAGGTGGCAATCCTGCCGGCGGTCAAGGGGCTGCGCCTCCCGGACCACGTCCTGGAGGAGGCTTCGGAGGCGGTTTCGGTCAGGGAGGGGGTCCGAGCTGGCAGCAGCAGGTGCTGGCGAAGGGTTGGGGCTATGCCATCATCTCTCCCAACAGCATCCAGGCGGACAATGGAGCGGGCTTGACGCAGGGGATCATCGGGCTATGCAACAAGGGCCAACCGCGCCAGCCGGACGATTGGGGTGCGTTGCGGGCCTGGGCCTGGGGCGCCAGCCGGGCTCTGGACTACTTTGAGACCGACAAGGCGGTGGATGCCAGACATGTGGGTATCGAGGGCCTCTCTCGTTACGGCAAAGCGACCATCGTAACGATGGCCTACGATCCCCGGTTCGCCATCGCCTTTGTGGGCTCCTCCGGTGAGGGAGGCGCGAAGATCCACCGCCGCTACTTCGGCGAAATGGTAGAGAACGTGGCGGGATCGGGCGAGTACCACTGGATGGCGGGCAACTTCCTCAAATACGCCGGGCCGCTTACGCCGAACGATCTGCCGGTGGATTCGCACGAACTGGTGGCGCTCTGCGCCCCGCGCGCCGTGTTTATCAGTTGCGGTTCCCCCAAGGTGGAGGGCTACTGGGTGGACGACAAGGGGATGTTCCTGGCTGCCGTAGGAGCCGGCCCGGTGTACAAACTGCTAGGCAAGAAGGATCTGGGGGCCACGGAGATGCCGCCCATGGAGACCGCGCTCATAGACGGAGACGTAGCGTTCCGGCAGCACAGCGGCGGACACACTACCGGCCCCAACTGGCCGACGTTCTTAACGTTCGCCGGCCACTATATCAAAGCGTCGCCCCAACCGGCGGCAAGCCCATAGCCACGTGAAATCGCCGGGCAGATTCGCAATTTGGGAAGGGATTCCCAATCGCAAAATCTGCTCGGCGACTTTCGCTCCCTACTCATAAAAGCTGGAGAGCCTATCTCCCGATGGCCCTCTCTGCGCTTGCACGCTCAATATGCGCTCAATGGTGGTGATAAGTTCCGTTGGGTTGTAGGGCTTGGTCATAAAGACATCGCCCTCGCGCCGATTCTCCTCGAAGAAGGCGGCGTCTTTCGCATGGGCCGTCAACATAATAACAGGAATATGTTGGGTTTTGGAGTCCTGGCGCAACTGGTGTAACACCTGAAAACCGTTGAGGTCGGGAAGTTCGAGATCTAACAAGATTAGATCCGGCTCCAGGGTCGTTGCTTTCTCCAGCGCCTCTTTCCCATCGCGGGCGGCCAGAAACTCATAATTCGCCTGCTCCAGGGCGATCTGGAGCAACCGCACCTGAATCCCCATATCCTCGACTGCCAGGATACGCGCTCCTGTAGAGCAAAATGCAATAATATTTTGCAGGGTCATGTTATGCCGCCCTCTAACACCGTGCGAAGTGCTGCTCGATAGTATTCAAACTATCCGCTATGACGCACAACCCTGCCCGTATGTTCCCTTTTCCCTCCTCTTATTATTACAAGTCCCGGCGCGAGAACCAGACCATAGCCAGCAGGGAGACCAGCAGGGTCGGTATCCCGAACCCCAGCACATACTTCCAGACCGTCACCTCAGAGTAGACGGCGCTATTAGCGCGGCTGGAGATCGGACTCCCGTTCTTGTCCCGGACGCTTCGTACCGTGACTTTAACCGGGTCGTCCAGAGAGAGATGCAGACCGCTCAGGAGGACGCTATGCGTTGCGGTGTTGTAGACCGCGGCGACAGCAGGATGCGTTTGCCCGGTCGGGTTCTCGATGACATAGTTCTCTACAGTCTCTGCATCCTTCGGGTCCATCTCTGTGGAGAAATCCACCTTCAGGCTGGAGGTAGTGGCAGTACACTGCACCACACGCGGAACGATGCCGCCAGCGGATGTGTCGGCAACAGGTTGCGTCGGCGAAGAGGAAGCGGCTGAGGACGCGCGGGAAGAGGGAAGCGAGCCGCTGGACGCAGACGCGCCCCCCACTGGCGCAGGAGAACCTGTAGATCCGGCGGAGTTGCCTGGAGACGTGGGAGCAGCGGCAGAAGGGAGAGATCCGCCGGTAGGCGCGACGCCGGCAGAACGAGGGAGGGTTCCCGCACCGGGCGGCGCAGGCGGTATGGTCACGGTCATGGTATCCGCTGCAGGGCTGATCGCGACGCCTCCCGCGTCCGTCACATTTCGCACCATCACCTTCACGGTTCCACCGGATGGCAGGTAGAGTCCACCCAGGATCACGCTGGTCCGCGTCTTGTCATAGACCGCAGTGCGGGCGGTATAGGCCGCGCCGTTCTCTCCCTCCAACGCATAGTTGGCCGGGTCCTCCGCCGTCTGGGGGTCGAGGCTCTTGGAGAACGCGAGCGTCAGGCTCGTGGTGGTCGCCGTGCCCTGCAGGAGCAGCGGGGCGTCAGGGTCCTTCAGGATGCGCGGCAGGTTGCGGGTCAGGCTGGCCGGAGAGAGGTAGTCTGCGCCTATGAAACTGAAAATGGGGGAGGCGACATACCAGAGCAGCGGCATACCGACGACGGCGAAGATGGTGTTGTTGAAGAGGACGCTCAGGGCGATCCCGAGGGCGAGCAGGAGCAGCACCGCAAGCCCCACGACCAGGATCCCGGCGGAGAGGGTGGAGAGCGTCATGTCATTGGAGGCGAAACGCCAGGCGCAGTAGCCCGCGATCCCCGAGGAGATCAAGTAGATGCCAAGCACCACGAACGCCCGCGAGAGCAGCTTCGCGGCGATGTACTGGGTGCGCGTACAGGCGCGGCTCAGGATGCTGTCCGAGATGACATCCGACTCCATCGAGATGGACCCAGCCCCCAGCACGATGATCACCAGGCTCCAGACCAGCAGGAACCCGTTGAGATGTGCGGCCAGAATGCCCGACGCAGGCGTGGGTTTGACGTGGCTCTGCAACAGCGTACTGGACAGCATAAAGAACTCCGTCAGCGCCAGCGCAATCAGCCATCCGCGCAGCACCCACGATCTACTCAGGGCGAGGAGTTCCGCCTGGAACAGGGCGCTCGAGGCCATGAGTGGTCGGCGGAAGCGCCCCATAAGCGCGAGAGAATCCATGAGCTTGGTCTGCCTCCAGGAGATGGATAAAGGCATCCTCGGTCTGTCCCCGCGTGGAACTGATCGAGAGAATCTCGACGCCCATCTCTGCCGCAAGCAAGAGCAGTCTTCCCAGCGGCGCGGCGATCCGCTCGGTAACGGCGAAGCGGACCTCCAGGTAAGCCCCCTTGCGCTCGAACCCGACGATCTCCGTCAGGCTCCCCAGGCGCAGGCAGAACGCGTCCAGCAGGCTCTCCGCCCCGTCCAGTTCGATTTCGACGCTGTTGCGCCCGATGGTCTCTTTGAGGGCGCGAACGGAGCCGCAGAAGATGAGTTTGCCATCGTGCAGGATGCCCACATGATCGCAGACGCGGTCAATGTCGGAGAGGATATGCGAGGAGACCATGATCGTCTTGGTCTTGCCCAGTTCGCTCAGCAGATCGAGGGTATATTTGCGCCCTGCCGGGTCGAGGCCGGCCGTCGGCTCGTCCCAGATGAGGAAGCCGGGATCGTTCATCAGGGAGGCGGCGATCCCCAGGCGTGTGGTCATGCCGGTGGAGAAGCTCTTGATGGGGCGGGATGCGGCGGGGAGCAGATCCACAGCGCGGATCAGGCTGGCGAGGCGGGGCTTGCGCTCCTCGCTGCCCATGCCGAAGAGCTGTCCGACCAGGTCCAGATAGGTGATGGGCGTCATGGTCGGAGGAAATTTCGGGTTGGTCGGCAGGTAGCCGATGCGCTGGCGCAGATGCGCTGCGTTGGGGGACATCCGCTGCCCGAACATCTCCACCTTGCCTGCGGTCGGCGTCTGCAGGCCGAGCAGGAGTTTCATCAGCGTGGTCTTACCTGCGCCGTTTGGGCCGAGCAGGCCGAACACGCTGCCCTCCTCCACCGTCAGGTTGACCCCGTTGAGCGCAATGAGCCGATTGCCGAAGAGCTTGGTAAGATTGGATGTTTGCAGGATGGGCATAGACAACCCCTTGATATAGTGTAGCACCTTTCTGAACATGCGCGCATCGCTTCGAGAGAATACCTGCAACAACCAAATACGCTCTATCCGGTAGCGCGCACCTTTACTTTCATCAGATTGGGAAGAGGAGAGTTTGCCGTCGTCTGCCAGTTCGCCGATGCAGATCGGTGGGTGTGGCCGTGACGGTCAAACGGTCAAACAGAGGCGCTCTGCGACAGGGTCTCACAAACCCTAACCTGACTTCTCAATGAGACGATGATTCTTAGGCGGCTAAGGAACGGAAAACGCCAGCAATCTGGGCCGGATCGCTGGCGTTATGTAAGGCGTCTCATTGGGAACGTTTTTGAGACAATAAAATTGCTCGATACACGTCACTTCTCACTATAAGCAGCCGACTATTGCGGGTACAGGGCGTATCAGACCCAAAAAGAAGATCATGTGTTCGACTGCGTATGTCGAGTTATCAATTCATTCCTCGGCTCCATACTCCTTGAGTAAACGGATAATGCCTTCGGTTGCGGCGTTGCGATCCTCCCATGATTGCTCATACTTCAGCTCATATTCTGGATCTGGATACTTCTCCAATCGCTCTTTGATCCTGGCATTGGCTGCTCTCGCAGCTTCTCTGGCTTTTGCTTCGATTTTTTCTTTCTCCTCGGGTGGCAAGGGAAATGAAAGTAATCTGTCCGCCTCGCGCAGGCGTTGCAGCGGCGTAAATCCCCGGCAGGCTTGATTGGGATCAGATCCCCGCTCCAGCAGCAGTTGAACGACCGAAAGGGATCGATAATCTACGGCCGCGCACAACGGAGTCTCTCGCAGGTAACCTATCTGGTGCATATCGGCTCCATGATCCAGAAGGTATTCAGCGATCTCCCTCTGATCGGATTCCGCCGCGAGCACCAACGGGCTCTGGCTCACATCAGAGGCCGCTGTATTGACATCCGCACCTGCCTCCACCAGCGCCTTCACAATTGGGATGCTGATCTCTTCTTCATCATGACCTGCAAGCCAGAGCTCCCATGCTTCTTTACGATAATGCCATGTGAGAGCGAGTTCAAGAGCCGGCAATTTAGAGGAATCCCAACCATATAGGCTAACCTCGGCCACAGCATTGGGATCGGCTCCCTGTTGCAAGAGCAAAATGACCGTCTCTGCATCCCCGGCTTTGACAGCGGCGATCAGCAGGTCGTTCAGGCGCTGTTGCTCCGATATTTCCATAGCCCTCCTCTCGCTACAATTATGTACTCAGCTTACGCAAATTACTGGTCTGCTTAAGGTAAGTTGCAACTTGAGGAGCAGAAGTCAGGTATTCGATCTTCCCTGATCGCTGAATCCCATGCAGCTAGGTCGTCTGTTCCCAACTTCCAAAATTTCGAGCATGCCATCAAGTAAGCTAATACGGCTTCTTTCTCCTCCTGTTCTAATAACTCCCTTGCCAGTGTCATATCGGGACCGAAAGAGTTAAGTTGTGGCGAGCCGGGAGTATTGCCTGCTTCCTGCAGATGGAGTTTAGCGGCTTCCCTGTCGCCTTGCTGGAGGGCGAGTTTGCCGAGTACGATGTGGCTCCAATGCAAAGCATTCCCATAGTTCCAGTCATGATCTCCATCCTTCCCTAAGGAAGTGCTCTCCAGGAGTTTTGAGGCATATTCTCCCGCATGAGAAAATTCTCCTGCGAGGAAAGCGTTCCGGGCCAGGTCATTCAATAGAAGAACTCGCCTCTCTTCATCTAAAGTGAGATCATAAGCACATACATAATACTGAAGTGCATTATGTACTGCTATCTTCTTCTCCTCGCCCTGAAGTTGACGTCCTTCAAATTCGAAGAGCAACCCCGCCTGTTCTGGCCACTCAGGATTGGTGGAATCCAATTGCTCCGCCGCATGTAACCAATTTCGTGCCTGTAACCAATCATCAGGAAAGGTGTGGATAAAGAACTTCGCCGCGTTACCCAACACCATCGCATTCTCCGGATAGTTTGCTACCTGATGTATCCACCACCACTTCATATCCTCAAGCGCTTCTTTGTTTTTGCGGCGTTGGGGTAGAACGAATGGTGTCCCTGCCAAATCTGAATCAGGATGGTGCTGGATAAGCCACAGACTATGGCGCATATGAGATTTGAGCGCGTTCTTAGAGTGGAAGGACTCCATCATATAGTGAATCAGCAACTCTGTTCGTGCCTGGAGATCTTCGGGGTCTTCCAGCAGAGAGTGTTCTAATTCCTTAACTTCTTCTGCAGAAAAATGGGGTTGTCTTTCTGAACGGCAGATATCATCGGACATATCTCTTCTCCATCAAACAATGCATTTGACAGCTATTTTCATCTGAATTGAATGAGTTCCTTCCGTCTTTGTAAAAGCTCGTTTGAGGAAAGCGTGAGTTTCCCCAATCCGTCCTTGATGGCAAGTTCCCGTATGCTGGCAATGCTGACGTACTTCTCATGCCCATCGTATTCAATGAGATCCTTGACGTGAGCAGGCATCTGCGGATCGTCTTCTACAAACCAGAGCAGGGAATATGTATCAAGAAGAAGCCTCACGGCATGTAGTCCTCGAATCCTTCCGGTGTGGCGTCAAAATCCGGGGCGATATAGAGGATACTCCCCTTTGCGCTGCCACGGCGAGCGCGAGGGCGGCTTGGCGGCATGGCAACCAGTTTTGCAATCGGCAGGTCATTTTTAAGTAAAATGACCTCCTCGCCTGAATTTGCCTCCTCTACCAGTTCCTGTAATCGCGTTGCCGCCTCTTCCAAGGTTACTTGATGCATCTATACTCTCCTCAACCCCTATCCCCAATTTCCCACAATTACCAGGTGGTGTTGCCGACTTCGGGCAGGCCCCGCCCGTTGCGGTCGCTGACTGTCAGGCTGAACTCGAAGGGTTCGGTGCTCCGCACCCACTTCACCATGATCGGGTTGTCTCCGGCGCGGAGGGTCACGTCCACGGCCCAGGGTCCGCTGCCCAGGACAGGACGGAAAGTCTCGCGATGGAACCGCCGCAGGATAAGCTGCCCATTGTACCAGACCTTCACGCCGCTGTTGGTGTTGGCGACGATGCGCGCCTCGCGGGTGGTGGGGCTGCGGAGGATGGTCTGCCCATAGTATACGCCGGAAGAGCCTTTGAAGAACGCTTCCAGAGGGAGGGCGCTCTCCGGGAAGCTCGTCTTCTCCCAGCGAATGGATTGGAGGTTACGGCTGATGTAGGATTCGCCCAGACCGGGGCGGTCTTCGGGCGTATAGGAGCGGTCGAAGCCCTCTCCGTCGAAATTGGCGAAGGCTCCCACGGTCCACCAGCAGGACGCACCCAGGAGCAGGAACTCGGCTTCCATCGGCGCGCCTCCGCCGTCCGGAGTGAGCTGCAACACCAGGTTGTTGGCGATGTCGATGCGGGCCTGACCCTCGTTCGCGCGGAGGGTGAACTCGATGCGGAGCACGCCGGTGTGCGCGGCGATGTACTGGCGCTGCCCCAGGTTCGGCGGGCTGGACACCAGCCAACCGGGAGGGGCCAGCATCGAGAGGCGTCCGCTGAACGGCTGGTCTCCCCGATTGGTGATGGTGAATGCCAGGACCTTCGACACATTGTAGACCATAGCGGGGTGGTCACCCGCATCCATCATGACCTCGAAGTGATCCGCCATGGCGAAAAAGGCGTTAGGCGGCGTGACCAGCAGCGGCTTGACCAGCGTGCTGTCCGCCCAGGCGATAGAACTGGCCGGGTCGGGAGCGAGCGCCAAAGCGGGCGGGACGCTGGCGTCGGCGACAGTCTCGAGAGGCGCAGGCTCCTCACGGCTGACAGCCTGGGGCGCAAACCCGACGGGTGGAGGCGCATCCGTAAGAACGGGGGGTTCCGTCGTCTGCGTTGTCTCCTGCGGTTCCGGTTGCTGCTCAGCCGCCGTCTCCCCGGCGGAAGTCGTAAACTCATAGGCCGGCGGCTCGACAGGCGCGGGGGTCAGATCCTCGCCCCCCAGCGCCTCCAGGCTCAAGCCATGCAATCCGGTAGGGGCTACCGGTTCCGGTGCAGGCGCAGGTGGTTCCAATTCCGGGGCCGCAGCAGCGGGCGCCTCTTCCATTCCGGCAGCCTCTGCCTCGACAATTGCAACCTCCGGACAGCGTGCCTCGACCACCCGCTTCCCCAGCGCGACCGTCCGCGCGGTCACTTCCGTAATGGTGAGCGGCGTATCGAAATCGCGCAGGCCATAGCCCGGTATCACCAGATCGCCGAGTGGGCCGGTCCAGTTCGTCGGCAGGCCGCTCTTGCCCCATTGAATGCCCAAGACAGCGCCCAACGCTCCTCCGATGACCTCCGCATCGTAGCCGCAGTTGGTCGCGGCGCAGAGCGAGGAGCCGAAGTCCTTCAGGCCATAGAGCAGGCCGATCGTAAAGAATCCCATATTTTGCGGCACGTCGGTAAAGTTGGGATGGCCGACCTCATGCTGCACGCTCTCCCGCGCCTCCAACCAGGCCCCTCCCCGCTGGGATACCGCCAGCGCCGTCTTGATGGCCCGCGCCGTGCGACAGGTGCGCGGGATCATTGCCAGACCGATGGTGAGCAGGGTGAGCGGGTCGGTGAGGAAGAACGCGGCGCTTCCGAGCGCTGCCAGGAACATCGCCGCCCAGAGCCCCTCTTCGCTATGGTCGAGCTTGGCGTCATGGTACGCGTAAGCGGCGGCGCGTTGGGGATTGCCAGGCGCGATCATGGCCCAGAAGTCGGCGCGCATGATACCGCCCGTGCCGTTGGAGAACCAGTTGGAGTGCGCCCCGGACGCGGGAGGCGGCAGGCCCCGGCGCAGGTTCAGCGCCGCATAGCCGAACTCATCCTGCGAATAGTCCAGATGCTCCAGCCAGGCGACAGCCAGGTCTTCCGGCATCACCTCCGGCCCCGTATCCTCCAGGGTCTGCAGCCAGACCAGGGCGAAATCCAGCGCGATGCTGGCGGCCGGCTGGCCGGGAACCGGACTGTAGTAGTTGAACCGCCCCGGAACCATCTGCCCCCGCAGGGGCTGCCCCAGGGTGATCCCCACGCTCTTGCCCTGCCATGCGCCGAATACTTTGTCGATGTACGTTTCACTCGTCAGCGTCAATGCCGCCATGCTCTGCCATGCCTCCTACCCCTTTAGATAATGCGCGATACGCTCTGCCTGCTTGCGCATTATAGACTTGCCATGCCACATCCGTCAAGACGACGCCCTACCGCGTTCCGTTTCATTCTGGGAACCGTAGCGCCGGTTGCTCCGTCGCTCTCTATTAAGCATAGGGAAGAGATAAGGGAGAATGGACAATGTATGAGACCAGCGGAACGCATCTGATAACTATCAGCGAGGAGAGCTTGCCCTCCGGCGCGCATACACCTCAACGCCATCGTATCGCAAAACCGCGCAAAAAGAGAGCGAAAGCGCCGAGCGCGGTGACTTCCGTATCGGAAGATTCCCTGGTGGAGATCGATGGCTGCCAGATGCAGCGCTTACTGGAAGAGTACGTTCCGGATACCGAGGAGCCGATGACGCTACGCGATGAGAGCGGCGGTCTCTCACCCATTGCCCAACGGCTTCGGGCGCGCTCCGCCCATCCGCAGGTCACCTCCGTACCCGCCGACACCCACTCTTCCCTGTTACAACCTGGAGGCAAGACCGCCCTGCTGACGCCCTGCCAGGAGATCATTCTGGCGCGGCGCATCGAAAACGGCGACCGCGTGGCAAAGGAAGCGCTGATCAACGCCAATCTGCGCCTCGTCACTTCGATTGCCCAGCGGTATCAGGGGCGCGGTCTGCCTATGGAAGACCTGATGCAGGAGGGTGTGATCGGGCTGATCCGCGCGGCGGAGAAGTTCAACTGGCGGCGCGGGTTCCGGTTCAGCACCTATGCCACCCACTGGATCCGGCAGACGATCCTGCGTGCCATCGCCAATTCCGGACGCAGCATCCGCCTACCTGCCTACGTGGTGGACACCATCTCCCGTGTGGCTCGGGTTCGCGGAGAGTTGGAGAACGAACTCGGACGCCAGCCCACACGGCAGGAACTCGCCCATGCCACCGGAATGACCGAGAAGGAGCTGACCCAGCTTCTGCAGAGTATGGTAGACCCGATCTCGCTCGACGCCCCCATAGGCGCAGAGGCGGATACCACGTTCGGCGATATGCTGCCCGCCGGGGAGAGCCAGTCGCCCTCCGCACGGGTCTTCCGCCATGCGGTGCAGGAGGAGGTCACCCGCGCCCTCCACAGCCTCTCTCCACGTGAGCAGGACGTCCTGCGCCTCCGTTTCGGTCTGGCCGGGAACGAGCCGCACACGCTGGAGGCCATCGGACGCGCCCTGCACATCACTCGCGAACGCGCGCGCCAGTTGGAGATGCAGGCCCTCGAAAAACTCCGCGCAGACCACGCAGGGCACCGTCTGCGCGAGACCATCGGCCCTGCGTGAACCATCCCATCGCGAGCTTTGTCTTAGCGCTTGACAGCACACCTGCCCCCAGGCTCATAGAAAGCGGTCCTTCGGAAACAGAGGTATACTGAAGCCAGGGAGTGAACCGCCATGACCATACGTGACTATTTATCGCGTGAGGCACGACGCATTACCGACCGCGCGCTGGCCGATTTCACCGATGCCGATGCCTGGAAGCGCCTGATACCCGAGCGCCGCAGCCAATACCGCGAGATGATGGGGCTAACGGCCCTACCCCCTTACGAGGAGCGTCCTCCGCTGAATGTGCGGGTCACCGGAGTGGTGGACCGTCCGAACTACCGCATCGAAAAGTTAACCTATGAGAGCCTGCCGCAACTCTATGTAACGGCAAATCTTTATGTCCCGAAGGCGAATCACTCTCAGGGCGCACAGCCGCCCTATCCGGGCGTACTCTATGTCTGCGGACATTCGGACACGCAAAAGGTGCACTATCAGGCGCATCCACGCCGCTTCGCCGAACTG
>Ga0070734_10004978_pt1 | contig 12105 bp, 14 predicted proteins | sample Coa_R1_8_FD_66444 | JGI IMG/M metagenome (GOLD analysis project Ga0070734, IMG submission 66444) | Surface soil microbial communities from Centralia Pennsylvania, which are recovering from an underground coalmine fire - Coalmine... | ecosystem: Environmental > Terrestrial > Soil > Unclassified ...
GTGCAATCCGGGTGAGGGGGCGCGGCTACCACGCGGGGTCTTATTTTGGCTTGTCGTAAAGCGGCGCGCCCTTGTCGACGATATGAACCGTCACGAACTTGATCGGCTTGTCGCCGACCACCTTGAGCGCTCCGTGGGGCACGTCGCGATGGTTGATGCCGGCGGTGCCTGCCGGTATCGACATTTGCTTCCCATCGGGTGTTTCGACCGTCCCGCCCTCAATGAAGTAAAAGGCCTCTTCACCATGATGGATGTGCAGAACGCTGACGTCCCCCGGCTTCATCTCCTGGATGCTCGTAATGATCTCCATGTTGGTGCCGGTGAGATCGGCTCGCTTCAATTCTTTCCGATAAGGGTTGTCTTGCGAGTAAGCCGTGGAAGCCAAAACGCAGGCGAACAAAATGCCCAGAAGATATTTCATGCCGTCCCTCCCGATTGTTCTTTGAGCTACATGACCGACTATGCCGCTCTTATCTTGTTGGCGGAAGTCGCAAGATAGAGCGGTTGCGCGCGCCCGCAACCGCCGGATCATGTTTTAAGCGCCGAGCTCATCAGACTGAAAGAGCCGTCGAAGTTCATGCTGCAATGACTCGACTGCCCGCTCGAGAGCGCCGAGCGGCCCGGCCCTGACGATTGCGACGGTCATCTGCAGCGCGAAGCCGGGTGGTCTCACAGCGCGGATGGCATCGGCTGGACTATGCAGCGCGACGAACCGTGCGGGCAGTAGCCCGACCCCGTATCCCGACCGGACGAAGGCGAGCTGGAGATGCAAGTTGTGGATTTCGGCGGTGATCTTGGGGGTTGAGCCCATGCGATCCATCTGGTCGAGCAGGAATGCGCGCAGCATGCAGCCGGGGGGATTGAGCACCCAGGGCGCCGCGCCAAGGCTCTTCCAGTCGTGACCGACCTCCGCCTTTGGCGCCTCGACGATCTCCATCCGGTCGGTGGCAACGATGTGGGTCGTAAGCGGCGGCGGGGCGGTCTTGCCTTCCGGCAGAAGCACGGCGGCGACGTCGAGTTCACCGGCGAGCAGCCGGCTGAAGAGGTCGCCGGTCAGGTCGCTGAGCAATCGCAGGCGGATCTTCGGATAGCGCCGGCTGATCGCCTGAAGCGGGATCAGCACGTTGTCTTCGGCGAGCGCATGGGCGAGGCCGATGCGAAGCAGTCCGGCCGGCTCGGAATGGCTCGAGGCCAGAGATTTCAGGCCTTCGGCACGCTGCAACAGGTCGCGGGCCTGCTCAACGATCTTGGCGCCCAGCGGATTGAGGCGCGGAGGCTTGACCGAGCGATCCAGCAGCTCGGCCCCTAACCCGGCCTCAAGCCTTTGGACTTGCCGGGTGATGGCCGAGGGGGTGCGGAACAGCCGATCCGCCGCGGCGGCGATAGACCCCGCATGAGCGAATTCGACAAGGGCGCGCAGGTCGTCGAGCACGTTTGGACCCTTTTCGTTGCGGCGCCTATCGTGCGAAACAGGCACGATAAGCGTGATAATAATGAATTTGATGTAGCATAAAGGCGGGCGTAGACCAATGGCATCTCACCCATTTCGAGCGTCGACATGCCATACGCCATTCAGATTCATGCCATCGGCGGCCCCGACGTCCTGCGTTGGACCGAGGTGGAGGTTGGCGAGCCGGGCGCTGGCCAGGCGCGGATTCGGCAGGCGGCGGCCGGGCTCAACTACATCGACGTCTATCAGCGCACGGGCTACTACCCCCAGCCGCTGCCGTTCATTCCCGGGCTCGAGGGCGCCGGCGTGGTGGAGGCGGTCGGCGAAGGGGTGAACGATCTGAAGCCCGGCGATCGCGTGGCTTATGCCGGCCCGCCGGGCGGCTATGCCGAAGTCCGGCTCATCGCGGCCGATCGTCTGGTGAAGTTGCCCGAGGCGATCTCGCTCGAGCAGGCGGCCGCCATGATGCTGCAAGGCATGACCGCGCAGATTCTGCTCCGGCAGGTCTACCCGGTGAAGGCCGGCGAGGTCATCCTCGTCCATGCTGCGGCCGGTGGAACGGGGCTCATCCTTTGCCAATGGGCCTCAGCCCTCGGCGCGACGGTCATCGGCACGGTCTCGACGGAAGCGAAGGCGGAGCTCGCACGCGCGCACGGATGCCGCCACACCATCCTCTACTCCAAGGAGGATTTCGTGTCCGAGGTGTCGCGCCTCACGGGCGGCGAAAAGCTCCCTGTCGTGTTCGACTCCGTGGGCAAGGACACCTTCCTGCGATCGCTCGATTGCTTGCGTCCCAAGGGGATGATGGTCACGTTCGGACAGTCATCCGGTCCGATCGAGCCGATTGCGCCGGTCGTGCTGTCGCAGAAGGGCTCGCTGTTTTTGACGCGCCCCTTCCTGTTCCACTACATCCAAACGCGTGACGAGCTCAAAGCGTCCGCCAATGACCTTTTCGACGTCGTTGCGAGTGGAAAGGTACGCATCAACGTTCGTCAGCGGTTCGCGCTGAAGGACGCGGGCGAAGCCCACAAGGCGCTGGAGGCGAGAGCGACATCCGGCTCCACCATCCTGACAATCTGATTCTGAGGAGTGTTTCCATGAGCAAGACCGCCGTCACGTCGCCCGAACTCGCCCCGCCGGTAGGACCGTTCTCGCAGGCCATCCAGGTCGATGGCTTCCTCTATCTGAGCGGCCAGGTCGGCCAGGATCCCGCGACCGGCAAGCTGGTGACGGGCGGTGTCGTCGCTGAAACCGAGCAGGTGTTGTCCAACATCAAAGCCGTGCTGAAGGCGGCCGGCAAGAGCCTCGACGACGTGGTCAGGGCTGGGGTGTTTCTGACACGGATGGAGGATTTCCAGGCCATGAACGGCGTCTACGCCAAGAACTTCCGACAGCCATTTCCGGCGAGAACCGCCATTGGCGTCGCGGCGCTCCCGCTCGGTGCGAGCGTCGAGATCGATGTGATTGTGAAGACCTGAACGAGCAGGTCCCATGCGTTACAAATTTCACATCGTCGATGTCTTCAGCGCCTCGTCCTACGGCGGCAACCAGCTCGCGGTCCTGCCCGAGGCCGCCGGACTTTCACCCAACGCCATGCAAAAGGTCGCCCGCGAGTTCAATTTCGCGGAGACGACCTTCGTCTTTCCCAAGACCGATCCCGTGAACACCTGCCGCGTGCGCATCTTCACCCCCAAGGCTGAAGTCGATTTCGCGGGGCACCCGACCATCGGGACCGCCTGTGCGCTCGCCATGGGCTCGCACGTCGGAAAAGGACGCCTCGTGCTCGAGGAGAATGTGGGGCCGGTGACCGTGGACGTCGAGCAGCGCGACGGGATCTATTATGGGACCTTGACCCTGACCGGGAAGATCGACGCGCCGGAGGGCGCGCCGCCAACGGCTGATCTCGCTGCGGTGCTCTCGATCGAGCCCGCGGAGGTGCGCCAGGTCTTCTTCGCCGGGGTCGGCCTGCCCTTCTGCTTCGTCGAGCTGGCCTCCAAGGCTGCGGTTGACCGCGCCGTGATCGATCGCTCGGCCTGGAGCACCAAACTCTCACGCGCCTGGTCGCCAAATGTCTTCTTCTTCGCTGGCGCCCTCAAGGACGGCGGCGAGCTCTACGCCCGGATGAGCGCGCCCGCGCTCGGTATCGACGAGGACCCGGCGACCGGCAGCGCCTGCGCGGCCCTCGTCGGGGCCATGGCGTCGAAGCCCGACTTCCGGGGCGAGATCTATCGTCTGTCGGTCACGCAGGGCGTCGCCATGGGCCGGCGCAGCGACATTGAAGCGAGCGCACGAAAGGCCAATGGAGCGGTCACGTCCGTCAGTGTCCGCGGCGCAGTCGCCTATGTCGCATCGGGCGAGATCGAAGCGCCAAGTTAAGATGCCGCCGGCATAGATTTCTTGGCGAAGGCGAATCGAATGTCGTCCGTCATGGATGCTCCGTGTCGAGGCAGGGAGCCGACCGAGCCAGACCGTCGAACCTATCGAGCAGCCGCTCCCGCCAAAGAGACACTGGATCACCTTTGTCGAGCAGTGGGGTCGCGCTGCTGCAGCGCGCCCACATGAACATGCCGAACACGCAATAATCGGCATAGGCGGGCGCCCCGCCGGACAGGAAGTCCTGTTCTGCCAGGACTTGTCGGAGCGGCATGAGGGTCCTCTCAAGCGCGGACAGGTTCGACGGACGGTCGGCGACGACGGCCTCGAGGCTTTGGCCCAGGCGCTGCTCGCGAGAGGCTCGAAAATACTCCCGGTCCACGGGATCGAGACAATCATAGATATCGAGCAGGATGACACGCAAAATAGCGGGCAGCAGCGCGCTGTCCGCCCACGCGTTCACGAAGTGCGAGAGCGCAATTGCGCCTTCACCGGGAAAGAGCGCCGGCGCGTCGGGATAGCGCGCCTCGAGATGCAGCGCGATGTTCCACGAATCGCAGATCACCTCTTCATCATCGATCAGCACCGGCACCCGGCCTTGCCCGGAAAAGGCGATAGCCTGCTTTTCGGTGAAGCGCCACGGCAGGCCCTGGGCTTCGAGGCCCTTGTGCGCGAGCGCCATCCTCACCTTCCAGCAGTGCGGGCTGAGGCGCAACGCTGGATCCGCGCCGGCAAGCTCGTAAAGGATGATGCCCATGATCAGCCCCCGGCCGTCACGGTTTTGGCGGTCTGGCCGAAGAGGCTTCGCTTTGCCTCCTCGGTGACCGTCGGAGCCGTATTGATGCTTTCGGCGATCTCGTAGGCCCGGCGGACGGCGGGTCGCTCCGAGAGCGAAGCGAACCAGCGGGCAATGCCCGGAAACTCCGAGAGATTCTGCCCCTGTCGCTTATGCAGGCGTATCCAGGGATAGCAGGCGATGTCGGCAATCGAATATTCCCCGGCAACGAAGGGGCGGTCGTTCAGCCGCCTGTCGAGGACACCGTAGAGGCGATTGGTCTCGTTGACGTAGCGCTCCACCGCATAAGGAATGCGCTCCGAAGCATAATGGGAGAAATGGTGATTCTGACCCGCCATCGGGCCAAGTCCCGCCATTTGCCAATAGAGCCATTGCAGCACCTCGAACCGTTCGCGCCTCGCACTGGGCAGGAGTTTTCCGGTCTTGTCGGCGAGATACTCAAGGATGGCGCCGGATTCGAAGATCGCCAACGACCCACCACCGTCATCCGGCGCATGATCGACGATGGCAGGAATACGATTGTTGGGGCTGACGCGCAGAAAGCCGGGCGCGAACTGCTCTCCAGCGGAAATGTTCACGGGGACGATACGATATGGCGTCCCCAACTCCTCCAACGCGATCGTGATCTTGTGACCGTTCGGTGTCGTCCAATAGTGCAGATCGATCATCGTGGAATACCAATGCACCTTCCGTTGCCCCGGCTTTCGGGGCGTTGCGCGCCGTCAATTTGGTCAGTATTGTCAAGATTGACATAAATGTCAATGATGGCCGGGACGTCCGTTGAACGAAGTCACGAAACAAAACCACTTCGCACTTGTCCGGATCATGCGTTAGATGTTGAGCGTGCCTTGAATACAAGTAAAAATCTTGCCGCCAATCCAGACGTTGTCTCCTTCGCGCTCGACGTAGACGCGACCTGCGCGGTCGAGCACCGTGCCCTGGCTCGCAATGTAGGTGTTCGGAGCAAGCCCGGCCGACGTCAGCCACTGGGCGAGACCGGCGTTGAAGCCGCCCGTCACCGGGTCTTCCGCGGCGAGACGGGGCATAAAAGTGCGCACTTCAAACTGCGCTTCGCGGCCGTCTCGCGCAACGTCCCAGGGCGCGACCACGCCGAGCAGGATTTCGTCTGGCAATGCCGCATAGTCCGGCTTGAGCGCCAGGACTTCGGCGCGGCTCGACAGCATCACGGCCACCCAGCCGGGGCCGTTGTCGACCCATTGCGCAGCCTTGATTGTTTCGGGGCGTATCCTCAAAGCATTCACGATGGCCTGCATTGTTGAACGGTCGACCTCGCCGCTGCGTCGAAGCGGGGGAGCTGCGAAGGCGAGGCGTTCGCCGTCCCGCTTGATCTGCACCAGTCCGACTTCGCATTCCTGGACAATACGGGACTGGTTGGCTTTGCCCCTGCTGTTCAACCAGACCTGACAGCTTCCGAGCGTCGGATGGCCGGCAAAGGACAATTCGGTGGCAGGCGTAAAGATGCGCACGCGATAGTCAGCGCCCGGCAGCGTTGGCTTAAGAAGAAATGTGGTCTCGCTCAAGTTTGTCCATTTGGCGAGAGAGGCCATGGCTGTGTCGGAAAGCTCATCGGCGTCGACGACGACAGCGAGAGCGTTTCCTTTTAGTGGCAAGTCGCCGAAGACATCGACCTGATGAAAGGCAAGCGTGCGCATCGAATTTGCTTCTCGTTGCAGAATCCTTAAGCCGCTCTCAGGCGAGCTTGATGCAACGTCTCGGTAAGCACGTCGAGCGCAGCATCCAGTTCTCGCGGCGCAAGCAGGCCGAAGCCGACACGGAAAACCCGGGGATCGTCGCCAAACCAATCGCCATTTCCAACCCTGGCGTTGCGACGCGACAGGGCTGCGTAGAAGCGCGCGACGGCGGCGCTATCGAATGCATCCGCCCGCAACCGAATGCAGCACAAGGCGCCCGCATCCGGCCGGACCCATTCGACCAGCGCCCTGTTGCGTTCGACCCACGCTGCGGTGCGCGCCAGTCCCTCGCCAAGCCTTTGCCGCCGTGCTCCGAGCATCTCATCCGCTTTGCGTAGCACGCGCAGCCCCACCATCTCGTCGATCGCTGAATTGGAGATCACGGTGCTGAACTTGCCCATCACCAGCTGCTCGCGCAGCTCCTTGTTGCGGGTGATCGCCCAGCCGACGCGAACACCGGGCACGCCATAGCACTTCGAAAGCGAGCCGGTCACAACGACCTGCGGGCTCATGGTCGCGGCGCTCGGTACAACCGAGTCGTCGCCATAGACGGCGTATCGGTAGGTTTCGTCGAGCAGCAGGAACGCACCCGGGCAGCGCGCCGCCATGGCCGAAAGCACTTTCTCAAGGGTTGCGCGCGGGACCGCGACCCCCGAAGGATTTTGCGGCGAGGCCAGGGACACCAGCCGCGTCGCGGGCGAGAGCAGGTGAGCGAGCGCGTCCGGATCGAGCTGATAGGCGTTATCGAATGAGAGCCGCAATGCATGGAGCTTCGCGCCGACGCTCACAAGCGTATCGCGCGCGGGGGGAAACACCGGGGTGGCAATCACCGCTTCCTCGCCCCCGCCGCACAAGATATAGCCTAGAAGGAACAGCGCATGGATGCCGCCCACTGTGACGACGACGTCCTCGGGGCCAACGCCATGGAGATCGGCGATGGCCGCCCGCAACGCCGGGGCGCCCGCGGCCGTGGCGTAGCCGAGGCGGGTTTCTTTCCACGAACCGTCCGCGCCGAGAAGCTCGCCGAGCCGGAGGTCCGGTCCTACGCTTTCGCCGAGGTCGTGTAGCGGTGCGTCGTCGACCAGCGAGACGATGTCATTCTTGATGAACTGCGGCATTGCTTCCTCCGGCTCCGATACGAATTGGAATAGCAGGCCCGCACCGACCAGAACAGTTACAGGGGATGACAAATGTGACCGATACAGTTATATGGCGCCATGCGCATGGAAACATATCGATACGAAGAGCTTGCACTCCTCATCACCGCGCTGGTCGACGGCGGCACTCTGATGCCGGGCGCGCGTGCGCCATCGCTGCGCGAGATCAGCCGCGATCGAAATGTCAGCATGGCGACCGCGCTGCAGGCCTATCGTCTGCTCGAGGACCGCGGGATTCTTGAGGCTCGTCCGCAGTCCGGCTTTTATGTCGCCCGTCGGCCTCAGCTGCGCGAAGCGCCGTCGATGTCTCGGCCACCGGCGCGCGCCACCGACGTCAGCGTCTCCGGCGTCATCGTCAAGCTGCTCGAGCATGCCTCCGACCCTGATCTCGTACCGCTCGGCTGCGCCATCCCAAGCGCCGATCTGCTCTCAGCCGGCCGACTTGATCGGCTGCTGGCGCGGATTGCTCGGGAAAATGGCAACACCTACAACATCTACACCGGCCCGCAGGGAGATCTTCGACTCCGGCGGGAGATTGCGCGGCGCGCGCTGCGCTGGGGCAGGGCAATTTCACCGGCCGATCTCGTCGTGACCGTCGGATGCACCGAGGCGCTCGTGCTTGCGCTGCGTGCCGTCGCCCGACCAGGCGACACGATTGTGATCGAATCACCCACCTATTTCGGCCTTCTGCATGTGCTGGAGGCCCTCGAGCTCAAAGCATTCGAACTGCCTACCGACGCGGCGGAAGGGATCGATTTGAACGCGCTGCAACGCGTGCTGGCGACGCGGCGCATAGCAGCGTGCCTCCTTGCGTCGAGTTTCAACAATCCGCTCGGCTGCACCATGCCGGACGCGAAAAAGCTCGCCGTGCTGGATGTCTTGGCGCGTCACGATGTGCCGCTTATCGAGGATGATATTTACGGTGACATCTATTTTGGCAGCGAGCGCCCGCGCCCTTTCACGGCCCTCGACCCGCGCGCCAATACGATCTACTGCAGCTCGTTTTCGAAGACGGTGGCGCCTGGCTACCGGATCGGCTGGATCGCCGCCGGTCGGCATCTCCCGCGCGTTCTCGACGCGAAGGCGGCATTCACGCTGTGCGGCTCCGTGCTGCCGCAGGCCGCGTTCGCCGAATTCCTGGGGTCCGGAGCGTACGACCAACATCTGCGCCGCATCAGGCGCATCTTCGCGGACAATATCGAACGCATGACGCGCGCAATCGACAAATATTTCCCGTCAGGCACGCGGGTCAGCCGGCCGGCAGGCGGTTTTGTGCTTTGGCTGGAATTTCCGCCAGCAGTGAAAACCCGTGAACTGTTCAGGAAGGCCCTCGATCAGGGTATTTGCTTCGCGCCGGGCGAGGTCTTTTCGGCCAGCGGGCGTTTTTCAAACTGCCTTCGGATCAGTTGCGGTCATTCGTGGGATGCGCGGATCGAGCGCGGGGTCGCGCGGCTTGGAGCGCTCGCTGCGGAGGCGCTCGCAAAGCGCGGCAAATAAAGCTGCGTCGATCAAGCCGACGCGATGCCGGCCGGGCCAAGAGGCGACTCGAGCATGACTGTCTCAGTTTCGACTTTTGATCCGTCCAGCGCAATCAGTCGATAGCCGAATTGGCGAACGTCGAGTTCGAGACGGGCCGGTGACTTTTCGATCTGATAGCATCCCGCGGGCGTCAAGTGCTGGGTTACATTGCCGAAGCTAGCAGTATCGGACATGTGATAGTGCCCGCAAAATATATCTATGCGCCGCTTCGAATCCGCGAGAATGCGCTGAAGATCCTTCCGTCTCACCAGTGCGCCGCCGGACGACTCGTCGAAAGGGGAAGCCACGGCAAAAATCGGATGATGTACAAAAATGACGAGCGGCTTAATGGATCCTGCAAGCGTTCGGGCCAACCAAATCTGCTGCTCGCCATCGATTTCATTTGCCGAGGAGTCGAGAAAGATGAGATCGATATCAGGTGTGTCGCGCAGATAGTAATACTTCCCCACGGCTGCGGATGCGGCGAGGTCGAAATGCCTTGCGACCTCATTGATCTTGTCGTGGTTTCCGAGCGTGAGCGCCAGTTTCGCGGGTTGCTTTCGCAATCTTGAAAAGAACCATTCATTGGAGTCGGTCGTACCTATGTCTCCGCCGAAAACGATCTCCGTGATGCCTCGTGATCCAACATCCTTGATGATGGTGTCGAAATGATCCCGATGTTGATCGGAATTGCTGAGATAGCGCAGCTTGTATTGGACGTCGGAGTCGACCGACGGCTGCTGTCCAATGTGCAAATCAGTGACGTGGGCGATCGTGTGTCGGGTGTTCATCTGGTGTTCTTCCTGGCCTTGGCTTGCGACCATTTATGTGCGCCCATATTTTAGTGCATTGTTCGTGAATTGAAACGTGGTTGCGCATCTTTCCGCTCATGATGGGGTCGCGCAGCTGGAGCCAATCATGGACCTGGACGTGAAATGGCAGACGCTTGCCGAACTCTCGACGCGAGATCTCCACGACGTCTTGCGGCTACGCCAGCTCATCTTCATCGTCGAGCAAAACTGCGCTTTTGTCGATGCGGATGGATTGGATATCGAAGCCATCCATGGGCTCGGCCGGAGCGAGACGGGTGAATTGGTCGCCGTTGCGAGATTGCTTCCGCCCGGCTGCAAATATCCAATCCCCTCAATCGGCAGGGTCGCGGTTGCAAAGCACGCGCGCAGCTGCGGCTTTGGCCGGTCGATGGTTGACCAGGCGCTATCGCAAGCCCGCCGGCGTTTTCCCAATTCACAGATTCATATCGATGCGCAGGCCTATCTCGAGCGGTTCTATGCCTCGTTCGGATTCGTTCGTGTCGGTGAACCCTTCGACGAAGACGGAATCCCGCATATTGCGATGCGATGGATTTCGCCTGGGTGAACCCGCGCTTGGAAAGCTTTCCCTGCGCGTCAAGCGCCGCGGCCGTGCCGACAGGCGGCGAGAATGAGCGCGCCTTGTGATGCTCGCGACTGGCACAGACATCCACAGAAGTCCGAATCTTTCCTGTGAACTAACGCTTCGGATTAAGAGGCTAGTCAAAGCGCCCACACGCAGTGCCCAGGAGTTGTGTGAAGCGCCTTGCTGCTTCGCGCAGTTGCTCTGGCGGGAATCCGCCGAACCCGAGCATCAGGCCTGCTCGACCGGGCGGCTCAGCGTACATCGGTGAGATAGGGCGCACTACGAGACCGATCGTTCGCGCTTAGCGATCTGTACATCGTCAGCACGCTCGGGCAGCCACAATAGGACGTGCATCCCCTGGTCGCTAGGCTGAATGATGCAGCCCGGCGGCAAAAGTCGTCAAGCGGACGACCGCTGATCCAAACGCGAATTGTTTAGAAAATCTCCGTTGTCAACGATCAACAATCCCCACATCTTCCGGTCGGTTTTTGCAGACGAGCGAAGATGTCGATCGTCGCGAAGCGGTTGAGGACAATTCGAGGCGAGGTTCCACTGCGATGCCTGAAAGCCTGCCGTTTGGGCATTGCGATTCAAAGCGAACTTGGCACCCACGGTCAAGAACAATGTCGACCCCAGCAAACAGAAACAAACCTCAGAGCCAAACACTCACGCAGCAAGAGGCGGCCGCGATGCTGGCCAGATACGAAGACCTGTTGAATCGGGCTGCCCTTGGCGAATACATGGACGGATTTACCGACGACATCGTCGTCGATTTCGCTGACTTGCCGACCATCCGTGGAAAGGATCAGCTTGAGCAGATCATGCGAGCCAGGTTCGCCCGTCAAAAGCGGTACCGCTTGAAGAAAGCCCTCCGATTTGTCTTCGGCAACACGATCGTAGGATCTTGGACGGCGGATTGGACAGACGGGGTCACCGGCCGCCCAATGAAAGGCAAGGGAATCGAGTTCGTTGAGATACGTGACGGAAAGTGTGCGCGGTGGGAAGCGACTTTCAACGCTTGGGATGCCGAAGCACCCGGCCGTTCGCACTTCACCTGAACACACGGTTGCGTTTGCCGACGGCCTGTCCAAGGGGGCGCGATGCCCCGACGCCTGGCGATCACAAATCAACAGCCCGCCGGTGGCGGGCTGTTGATCACGAAACCCAGGACCTCGTACTATGGTCCGTACCAGGGCGCGACAGGTCCGCCGTAATATCCATAGGCCGCATACGGTGAATCGACCAGTGCGCCTGGCCCGACGCCCCCGTGACGATAATAGAAGCGCACGCCGGGTGCGGACCTGCTGCCGTAGCCGCCGGTCATGTAGTGTGAATCAGGATAGTTGAATCCGACAACGCCGGGTTCCTGGGTTGCCTCCCAGCCCGCCATCGCAGGCGTTGCCAACATGGCGGTAGCGGCGATGAAACCAGCCGCAATAGTTTTCAACATGATCGTTCTCCTTTCAATGTGAGAGCCAACGATCGCGTGCTGCCGATGTTCCTGTTCAACCCTCCGGGACATTTGAGTTTCACGCCAACGCAACGCTGACCGGCGAAAAGCTGTGGCCGATAGTTGACTTGTTCCACCTGTCGCGACAGCGTTCGCCGCCAAAGCAGCGATGGGGAGACGGCGAGCATGATGGACGGGTTTACCAGGGAGACGCTTCACGCAAATGGCGTGGACATCGTGCTGCGCCATGGCGG
>Ga0070734_10004980_pt1 | contig 12101 bp, 15 predicted proteins | sample Coa_R1_8_FD_66444 | JGI IMG/M metagenome (GOLD analysis project Ga0070734, IMG submission 66444) | Surface soil microbial communities from Centralia Pennsylvania, which are recovering from an underground coalmine fire - Coalmine... | ecosystem: Environmental > Terrestrial > Soil > Unclassified ...
AATATCGATTTAGGTCAAGAAGATGCACGCATCCATCGCCCGCGCATCGGCTTCAACACGAATAGCGCCAGCACCGCCGTGCCCGCGTCCAGCGCGATGATCAGCCAGAACACGGGAAACCAGCTCTGAAAGCCGTCATGCATCCACGCCGCCACTGGGCCGCCGAGTACCGAGCCCACGCCTTGCGCGATGTACAAGAATCCGAAATTGGTCGTCGCGTGCTTGGTGCCGAAGGTGTCGGTCAATGTGGATGGAAACAGCGAGAAGATTTCGCCCCAGCCGAAGAACACGATGCCCGACATCACCGCGAACAATGCAGGGTTGCCGCGTGTTGCGAGCATCACCCAGACGGCGAGCGCTTCCATCGAAAAGGCAATGAACATGGTCCGCTCGCGGCCGATATTGTCGGACACCCAACCGAAGAAAGGCCGCGTCAGCCCGTTGGCGATGCGCTGCAGCGTGAGCGCAAAGGGCAGTGCCGCCATGCCGGAAATCGTCACATCGGCAATGCCGAAATCGCGCATCACGGGTGCAAATTGCGAGACGACCATCAGCCCGCCGGTCGACATCATGGTCATCATGAGAAACATCAGCCAGAAGATCGGCGTTCGCATCATCTGCAGCGGGGTGTAATCGCGTCTGCTGCTGGCAATGGGCAATGCCGCCGGAGTAAAGCGAATTTCGTCGGGCCGGGGCGCTCGCAGCAACAATCCCGCGCACGCGCCAATGGCTCCGAGCAGCAAACCGAACGTGATCAGCGTCGGACGATGGCCGGATGATTTCAGCATGATGTCGATGGGGAACGTCGTTACGATGGCGCCGAAGCCGTAGCCCGCTGCGGCCAATCCGACCGCGAAGCCACGGCGATCCGGAAACCATTTCACCATCAGCCCGATGACGCCGATATAGACGATGCCGCTGCCGAAGCCGCAGAAGGCGCCATAGGTGAGATAAAGCATCATCGCGCTGGTCGCCTGCGCCGACAGAACGAAACCAAGCCCCGTCAGCGCCGCCCCGGCAGCGATCAAGAACTTCGGCCCGAAGCGGTCGATGAGCCAGCCCTGCAGCGGCGCCAGCCAAGTCTGCAGCACGATCAGCACGGAAAACGTGATCTGAATCGCGGGCAGCGTCGCACCCGTAGCGGCCTGAAACGGCGCAACGAACAGCGTCCACACATATTGCGGGCTGGAGATCGACATCATGGCGATCAGCCCGAGCCCGAGCTGTGCCCATCGCACGGCGGGAAAAGCCGGAGCGAACTCGCCGGTTTGCGCGATGGCCGCGTCTTTCGCCAAGCTCATGCTGCCGATCCTCTAATGTCACGTTCGAACGAGCTTAAGGCATGCCCGCGCCAAAGCTCAAACGGCGCCAATGCCGCCCTTCAAACCGGCCGGAACCCGTAGCGAAAGCCAGCATTTGTCATGAAGAAAACGAGATCGCCATGGCCCATACCCCCCGCCGGCGCCCCCGGGAGACTGGAATAAAAGGTGGCCGGCAGAAAAAGCTGCATTAATTACAGGCACAATTCGGCCGGCCGGTCCTCGACATTCAGCGCGTTGTGGATGGCCGTAGCCGCAATGGCCGCATGCGCCGTAGCGACTGCCACCTGATGGAGTTCGTTGACTACGTCGCCCGCCGCGTAGACGCCGGTCGCTGTCGTCTGCTGATGCGCGTCGGTGACAACGTAACCGTCTGCATTTACCTCGCCGCCGAGCGGCACGAGCAAATCAGAACGCACATGGCAACCGAGCGCCGGATAAAGCACTTCGACGCACTTCCGGTCGCCGCCGGCCAGGACGGCAGAAATTTCGTTACCCTCGATGCGAAGGTCGACAACGGGCTCGAGCGGTAGCGGGATTCCAAGCGCTCGCAAGGCGCACTCTTCTTTGGCATCGAGCGCCAAGTCGCTACCGAAGGGGAGCAGCGTCAGATTGCGCGTGTAGGTCGAAAGGAAGAGCAGCTTCTTCACCGCTTCCTTGACGGGCCCGAGCACCGCGACCGGCCTATCGATCACTTCATAGCCGTCGCAGATCGGGCACAGGCGGATGTTTCCCCGGTAGATGATCTCACGCAAATTGGGAAGCGCGGGCTTGCAATCCACCAATCCCGAGGCAAGCAGGACCTTGCGGGCGAAGATGATCGTGTCGCCAAGCTTCGCGGTAAAACCATTATGGTCGCGCTTCAGATCGGTGACGGTTCCGTGCGTCACCACCGCGCCATAGCGTTCGGCCTGCGTGCGCAGCTGCAGCAGCAGGTCCAATCCGGAAATCCCCTCGGGAAAACCCGGATAGTTATGCGTACACGGAATAAGAGAAGCGCGGCTGCCGCCCGAATCCGCCAGAATGAACCGGCGGCGATAACGGGCAAGATACAGCGCCGCCGTCAAACCGGCGGGACCGGCCCCCACAACCAGGCAATCGACATGTTCGGTTAAACCATCGGGCATGGGGCCACATTCAAGACAGCCCCAGAAAAACGCTTCACCCCGCGAAATGTGCCCTTATTTCAGCGTATCCAGATAGGCGATGACGTCGTCGATGTCTCCGTTCTTCAGGACAAGGTTGGGCATCTCCCGATGCGGAGTCCGAAGGGCCACGCGCAGGGCCATGGGCGTCATGCCGCGGGTGTTTGCGATGGATTCGAAAGTGGGCGCATTTCCGTTGCGCGACCGCGGCGCTCCCCTGTCGATGGCGTGACACTCCGAGCAAACCGTCTCGGCCAAAAGGTGACCGCGCTTTGCGTCGCCCATTTCTTGAGCCGCAAGCGAACCCGCCGATACTGCCAAGCTTACCGTGACGAGTGCTATGATGGTGCGTTGCATGTCCAATCTCCCTAAGCTCGCTCGATCGCTCTTTCGAGGTTCCTTTCGCACGCTTCGCACGACCAGGCTTTGATTCATCTCAATGCACCGATGGCGGTCCGCACCTAGCGTATCGGGGTCCCTGGAGCACACCGCTAATGACCCCCGAACTGCAAAGCCTCATCCTCAAGCTGATGAGCGGGAACCGCATCATGACAGTCGCCACCAACCGTCCCGACGGTTGGCCGCAAGCGACCATTGTCGGTTACGTCAACGACGGCCTCATGCTGTACAGTTTCATTGGGCGTATCGGCCAAAAATTCGCCAATATTGCTCGCGACAACCGCGTCTCGATCACGATCGGGGGCGATGCGCCAAATCCGGCGCAGATTACGGGGCTGTCGCTTGCGGCCCGGGCGCGCGTTCTGGAGGATAGAAGGGAATTCGCCCGCATCGGCGAACTTTTCCTCAAACGTTATCCGGAATATGCAAGCTGGCCGGCGCCCGACCCGGCATTGGCCCCGATGATGAAATTCACACCCGAAATCATTTCTGTGCTGGATTATTCGAAGGGCTTCGGCCACAGCGACCTGGTGGCGATAACGGTAAAGGATATTGCCGCCATCGGATCGGGACGCAGTGATTGGCGCGCGGCCGGTTGACCTTAAGGCGCGTTCTTTACCGGCGCGCTTTCGTTTTCCCTTATCGTGAGAAGCACCGGCTGGCCGCCGCGAAGCACGTTCAGAACCAAGCTGGCCGGGGATTTCGTCACTTCCGATACCAGCTCATCCACGCCAATCACCCGCTTGCGATTGACCGAGACGATCACGTCGCCTTCATGCAAGCCCGAAATGGCGGCGTTGCTTCCGGCCTTGACGGTCGCGACCTGGGCTCCCTTCTCCCGCGCATCGGGATCGGAATTGGTCAACAGCGCACCATCGAACAGGGTTGAGATATCCTTGCCGTCCAACGTTCGTGGCGCAGGCGCGGCCAACGTCGTCTTGATGGATTGCGGCTTGCCGGCACGCAGCACGGTCATTTCCACGACGGTGCCGACGCGCAGCAGCGCAAGCCTGTTGCGCAGAGCGGCAACATCGGTGACCTGCTTTCCGCCAAGCGCCGTCAACACATCACCGGCTTTCACGCCGGCGTGCGCAGCGGGTGAATCCGGCTCCACACGCTTCACGACAACACCGGACTGCGAGGCCGCAAACTGCAAGCCAAGTTCACCGCGCTCGACTGTCCCATATTGCACGAGCTGGCCGGCAATGGCCCTTACCATGCTGATGGGAATCGCAAATCCGAAGCCGCTATTGCCGGTGTTGCTCCCAAGCAGTGCTGCGTTGATCCCGACCAACTCGCCTTTCAGATTGATCAATGCGCCGCCGGAATTGCCGGGATTGATAGAAGCGTCCGTCTGGATGAAATCCTCATAACCCTCTAAGCCCATGGCATTGCGATTGAGGCCGCTGACGATGCCTGACGTCACCGTCTGGCCAATGCCGAATGGATTGCCGATGGCAAGGACATAATCGCCGACTTCCAGTTTCTCGGAATCGCCGAACGGAATCGCGGTAAGACCCGGCAGCGGCGGCACATCGATGACCGCGATGTCGGTATCGGGATCGGAACCTCTCAGCATCGCCTTGGCCTGCCGGCCATCGGCAAACGTCACCGTGATGTCGTCGGCATCTTCGATGACATGATAATTCGTGACCACCAGACCTTTTGCGGCATCGATGACCACGCCCGAACCGGCCGCCATGGTTTCCCTGGCCTGCGCATCCGGAAGGCCAAAAAGCTGCCTCAGCAGCGGATCGTCAAACAGCGAATTCTGCTCCGGCATCGTGGAGCGAACAGAAATGCTGACGACGGCATTCGCAACGCGCTTGATGATCGGAGCGAGCGTTGGAGGATGTTGTGGATCGACAATCTGCGGCGCCGCAATTGCCGCATAGGAAATGCTTGCGGGCTGCAACAGAGCGATGGCCAGTACCACAGCACCAAAAGTAGCAACCCGGCGCATCAGACCTATTTACCAAACAAGGCGGGAACGACGATGAAGAAGGCGAAGACCCAGAAGCCGGTTACGGCGACACCGGTAATGGCCAATTTGACGCAGGTCCCGACGCCGGGTGCATCATCGCTGTGTTCCGCGACAGCAGCATGCGTTTCAAGGGGAACGGTGCTCATCGATCGGTTCTCCAAAGTCTGGAGAACATTGGAGCCGGAATCGGGCCGCTCGGCCCTGATCCAGATCAACGCGAGCGGGATTCCGCGGGGGGCAGAGGTTAGACAGTGAAGGCGCGGGTAATCGCGCTTAACAGCACTTCGTCCGTCACGGGCTTGTCGATCAATGCGAGGGCGCCGCTCCGGAGCGCCCGCTCGCGCAACATGGGGTCGCCGCGTCCGGTGATCACAATCGTCGGCAGGCTCACCCCTTCGGACTGCATATGCTCCAGGAGATCGATTCCGCTCATCACCGGCATGTGCAGGTCGAGCAAAAGGCAGCCCTTGAACCGCTCCGCGCCACGACTCAAGAAATCGACGGCCGAACTGTAGTCATGGACGGCGAATCCCAACGATTCGAGCAAGACCCGCATGGAATCCCGCACGGCATCGTCATCGTCAACAATATGAATTTGGCGAGCGGTGGATTCGTCCAACATGTCCAAAGTGCCTGGATACACGCCAAGCTATCGTCGCCCGGCGAGCCGCGGATATAAGGGGAAGTCCCTATGCTCAGGGAATGTGGGCGGCCGGCAAACAGAAATGGAACACCGTGCCTTCTCCCTCTCTTGGGGTCGCCCAGATGCGGCCCCCATGGGCCTCGATGATGGAAGCGCAGATCGAAAGGCCGATGCCCATGCCTTTTTCCTTGGTCGTAACAAACGGATGGAAGAGCCGGCTGGCGACCTGAGGGGGAAGACCCGGGCCGGTATCGGAGATCCTCACTTCCACCGCGCCGTCAGGATCACGCAAAGTTTTGATCGTCAGCTCCCGTTTGGCGACCTGCTGCATGGCTTCCACGCTGTTGCGTACAAGATTGATGACAACTTGCTGCACCTGGATCTTATCGATCAGGACTGGAGGAAGACCCGCCGCCAATTCGAGGGTGGTCTTCACATTGGCATCGGCTGAACCGATCGCGGCGAGCGCGATGGCTTCTTCCACCACTGTGTTCATGCCGACGATGTTTCTGGCGGCCTCGCGCTTTTCCACGAAATCCCGGAGTTGACGGATGATCTGCCCGGCCCGGCTGGTCTGGTGGGCCGCTTTGTCGATCAACTCTAGGACGCGTTGACCTTGGGTATCCTGCAGACCGCCCGCCGTCCGCCGTGCGGCATTGATGTAGTTGAGCACGGCGGTCAAAGGCTGATTGAGTTCGTGCGCAATCGCCGCCGTCATCTGCCCCATCGCGGACAGCCGCGATACATGCAGCAGCTCATTCTGCAGGTCCTGCATGCGCCGCGCCGTCAGATTCCGCGATGTCAGATCGTGAATGATGCCCACATAGACGATCTGTTCGCCCAACCGGCCTTCGCCGACCGAAAGATACATCGGGAAGGTTGAGCCGTTTTTGCGCTGACCTATCACCTCACGGCCAATGCCGATAATGCGCTTTACGCCGGTGCTCTGATAATTGCGAATATAGCCGTCATGCTCCTCGCGATAGGGCGAGGGCATCAGCATCTTGACGTTCTTTCCGACGACTTCGGCTTCCGTGTAGCCGAACAGTCTTTCGCAGGCAGCGCTGTAGATTTGGATCGTCGCGTTCTCATCGATCACGATGATGCCGTCGACCGCTGTGGCGATCAGCGTCCGGAAGAGGGCATCCGCGTCCGAGGCTTTTTTGAACATGCGGAAACTCTAGCTGCGTCACGGCCTCGCGGCTATCGGACAAACGAATTGATCCGCATCAAATTGTCGCTGTCGCAACTCTGTTACCAATTTTCGCGTGCACGAAACCGCGCAGGTAGCCCAGCAATAAACCAGGAGATTCCCATGAAAGTGATTTCGCTATTTCTTGCCGGAGCCTTGGCAAATTTTGCCGTTCCCGCACTTGCAGCGCCCGCGGGCAATGCCGATGCCGGACGCGATCTCGTCATGCGCTCATGCATCTCCTGCCACGCGCCGGAGGCGAGCAAGGCTGCTACCGATGGCGCTCCGCCGCTTTCTTTTGTCGCCAAGGACAACAAAAAAAATCCAGCCTGGATTCGCGGCTGGCTGATGGACCCGCACCCGCCGATGCCCGGTATCATGCTGTCCCGCAAGCAGATTGACGACATCATCGCGTATCTCAACACGCTGCCGGCGTCCTAATCCGCATTTCGCCAATGGGGCAGAGCGTCACATACGTAAACCTCCCTAAGTGGAACTCCTAAATTTAAAGTCAGGTTCGCAGGGCGCATCGTCACGGCATTAACTCAAGCCTCGACGGTGTCTCATGTGTATTTCCGAAGCGAATTCGATAGTACCTCGCTTTCCCATGTCCGATTCCGAAATCAAGTCCGCGCCAATGTCCGAAGACGATTTGAAGGCGCTGCACAAGATCGGCTCGCGGATACATTTTGCGCGCGGTGAAACCATCTTTAGCGAAGGCGACTCCGCCGAATATGCCTACAAGATCGCGAGTGGCACAGTCCGCTTGTGCAAGCACATGTCGGACGGACGGCGGCAGATCGCGCAATTCATTTTTCCCGGCGAATTTTTCAGCTTCATGGATCTGAAGGAGCACAGCTTCACCGCGGAAGCAGTGAACGATGTCGTTCTTCTCTGCTATCCGCAGAAACAGATCGAGCGCCTGGGCGAAGAAAGATCGACTTTGCGCAAACGGTTTGCGGACGTGCTCACGCGCCGCGTCCGCGACATCCAGAATCACCTCGTGATGCTGGGCCGTCAGACCGCCAAAGAGCGAGTCGCCGCCTTCCTCGTGCATGTCATCGAACACATGGGCATCGACAAGAACGGCTTGATGGAGCTGCCGATGAGCCGGCAGGACATGGCGGATTATCTCGGACTCACCATCGAGACGGTCTGCCGCGTGCTTTCCGCGATGAAACGCGAGCGCTTGATCGACATTCCCAATCTGCACCAGCTGGTCATCAAAAATACCGCCAGGCTCGCAGAGCTGGCGGAGGGTAGCGAATAGGAGAACATCATGGCTCTACAGCAGATCCGTTTGGAGCTGGCCCGCACGCCGGAGTTCCCGCAAGGCAGTCCCGATCATGGCTATGAATTTATCGCGCCGCTGACCGCGGACGGTCATATCGACGCCAAGTCGTGGAAGGACGTCAAAGATCGCTGCGAAGTAACGCGCTTCTGGGGAGGCGAATTCGAAACAGGTCTGCTGCGGCACGTGGGCGGCGGCTGGCGCTTCGATTACGCGGCGAAAGAGGATGCCGACGACGAACCCTTCTTCAAACTCGACCGGCACGCGCTGACGCCGGGCGCCTATGTCTCGATTACCGAGCATGACGGCGTGCAGCGCCCGTTCCGTGTCGCCTCGGTTATCCCGGTCGGGAAATAGTCTTCAGCCCGGTCGGAGCGAAGGGCCGGCGCCATGGTCCTGAATCTCACGCTCGGTACTCTGTTCATCGCGGCGACCGTGCTGTTTCACACTGTCGGACTGATGGCGCTGACGACGATCGTCAATCGCCTGGTGCGGCGCTTTCACCTGCATGTGCATGTCGTCGGCAAGATCATAAGCATGATGGCGACCGTGCTCGGGATCTTTGTCCTGCACACGGTTGAGATCTGGTTCTGGGCCGCGATCTACTTTTCAAATAGGCAATTCGGTAATTTCCCAGACGCGCTCTATTTCTCGACAGTGACGTATTCCACGCTCGGTTACGGCGACATTATTTTGACGCCCGAGTGGCGCCTGTTGGGGGCACTTGAAGCCATCAACGGGTTCATCCTGCTCGGCTGGTCCACCGCATATCTCGTAGCCGCATCCACGCGCCACGGCCCTTTCCGTTTAGGCGAGCATTTTTAGGCAGCTTTACCGCATCTTGCCTTCCCCCCTTGCGGGAGAAGGTCCCGCGAAGCGGGGGAAGGGGGTATTGGCGCCCCCCACCGGCCCTGCGGGCCACCTCCCCCGTAAACGGGGGAGGAAATTTATTTAAAACCTCGGTTCGCGCTTTTCGCGAAACGCCATGACGCCTTCGACGAAGTCCCCAATGCGGCCTGCTTCCGCCTGAAGGCCGGCTTCCAGTTCGAGCTGCCCATCGAACGAATTGTCGAGGCTGGCCCAACAGGCGCGCCGCGTCAGCGCCAGAGTGCGCGTCGGGCGCGCACTCAATTCACCACCCAGCGCGCAAGCGGCATCAAGCAATTTGTCGTCATCATGCACTTGGTTGACCAGGCCCCATTGCAGCGCCTTGTCGGCAGGCACGCGCTCCGCCAACAGCACCAGTTCCTTCGCGCGCGCAAAGCCGACGAAACGCGACAGCAGCCAGGCTGCGCCGCCATCAGGCACCAGCCCTATACGCGAAAAGGTGAGCTGAAAAAACGCGCCGCGGCCGGCCATTACCACATCTCCCACTAGCGCGAGACTCCAGCCGAAACCCATCGCCGGACCGTTCACGGCAGCGATCAGCGGCATGGGAAAATCGCGCATGCGCCGAAGCACCGGATAATAGCGTTCGCGCAGTACCTCTCCGAAATCGCCTTGCTTCAGAATATCGTCCGGGCCCGTCGTGGTGAGATTGGCGCCCGAACAGAAGCCGCGGCCCGTTCCCGTGAGAATGACGCAACGAAAGCCGCTGGACTCGCTTTCCACATGCCCGAGCGCCGCTAGCAGACCTCCCATCATGCGCGGGCTGATCGCATTCAGCGTCTTGGGATCGTTCAACCGCACAATGGCGAGGCGGCCGCGAGATTCCACCGTTACGTCGTCGAATTCGCTGAGCGTGCTCATTTATGACCTCTCATGCCGTTCGTAGGCGGCCATGAACTCCGGGGATGTGCGGCGCAACCGTTCCACATCGACGCGGCCTGAGCGCGTAATATAGCTCATGGCAAATTCAACGGGCGCAAGCTGCATATGGCCGGCAAAGTTCTCGTACCATTCCGCGCTTGCATTAGCCGCAGTCACAAGTTTTTCCACGATCGGCCTGCGAATCTGCTCGTAGGCAGCAAGCGATTGCGCAACGGCGAAGCCATTCGCCTCCAGCGCATGCACCAGCGCAATCGCGTCTTCCATCGCCAGACGCGTTCCTGAGCCGATCGAGAAATGCGCGGTGTGCAGGGCATCGCCCAGGAGCACACGATTGCCGCAAGACCAGCGCTCGTTGGTGACGCGCGGAAATCGCCGCCAGATCGATTTGTTGGAAATCAAACGCGCTCTGCCCAGAGTACCGGAGAAAATAGCCTCGCAAGCCACCCGGGATTCTTCCTCGCCCATCCGGTCGAACCCGCAAGACTGGAACGTCCTCGCATCCATCTCCACGACGAAGGTGCTCATATCGGGAGCGTGGGGATGATAGTGCGCGTTGAAGCATCCCGCCGGCGTGCGGATGAAGGTGTGCGTCAAAGCATCAAATCTTTTCGATGTGCCATACCAGGCGAACCGGTTGGTGAATTCGTCGACTTCCGTGCCGAAATCGCCGCTGTTACGCACAATCGAATTTATTCCATCCGCGCCGACGATCAGATCCGCCTCGGCAAATTGTTCCAGCGAGGCGACCACGCTTCCATAAGCCGGCTCGATGCCCACGCTCAGCGCTTGACGCTGCAGGATTTGCAGCAACCGCAAGCGTCCGATACCCGCATATCCCATGCCGTCGATGCGCATTTCCGCGCCGTTGAGATAAAGAACGGAATCATTCCAGCGTTCGAGAGCCGGTTGAACCGACGCCCATGTCTCCACGTCTTCGCCGCGCAGGAATTCCAGCGCCCGCTGAGAAAAAGCCAATCCGAAGCCGAACGTCGCACCCGGTGGATTTTGCTCGTATACGGCAATCGCCGCGTCCGGGCGCGCACGCTTCAGCAAATAGGCGAAATAGAGCCCGGCCGGTCCAGCACCGATGATTACGACACGCAACGGGTCGCGCCGGTTGGATCAGAGAGACACGCCATGATCTCGCGCGGAATGGGCGCCGCCTTGATACGGCCGGGACGTTCCGGATCGGCCACCGCCCAGACGCGCTTCTCGAACGCATCCACGGCCAGATCGCCCGCCTTCAACACGCGATGACGCACAGTGAAGCTGCTGCGCCCCCATTCTCCGACCTCACTTTCGATGACGATCTCATCGTCGAAACGACATGGGCCTAAGAATTTTGCTCCCTGCTCCACCAGCGGCATGCCGATAATCCCATAGTGCTTGCGCATTTCTGAAGGCTGCAAGCCGGTGCGCGCGAACAGCAATCCGGTGTTGGAATCGAACATGATGAGGTATTGCGGGTAGAACACGATGCCCGCGGGATCGCACTGCCCCCATTCGATGATCAGTGTACGGCGATGGACAAGTGCAGCCACGAACATCCCCCTTTTCTCAAACGAACACCAACAGCGCACTGCCGTAAAGCACGCCGCAGCAGCATCAGTAAACCGGGTATCGCTTCATGACGCTGTCGAGAAAGCCTTCGCTGCGCAATTCCACGATCAGGCTGTCGTCGACGTAATCGGCGATGTTCTTGCTCTTCACCGGGGCGCCGAGTTCGGGCAATTCGCGCAGCATGGTCTCGGCCCCTTCGCGAGACGGGGCTGCGTCGCGCGGTACGCGATCCTTGAAATCGGCATAGGTCGCTTCAATCACTTCTGGCGGGAAATCCCTCAGCTCGTTCGCAAGTGTCAGCATCGCCGTTTGCGGATTGGACAGCGCGAGATAGATCGACTCGATATATGCGCGCAGGAATTCCTTCACTTCGGCCCGGTGGCTTTGCAGATATTTGCGGTCCACCACGATGGCGGTGAAAATCCACGGCAGGCTCGCTCTCAAATCGGCGAGCAGCGGCAGCTGGTCGCGCTCGGCTTGCGTGTCGGCAGGCTCGTTCAAAGCGGTTGCCGCGATGGCGCCCGATTTCAACGCCTGCAGCCGTTTCAGCGTGCCGCCCGCTTCGACCACGGTGACCTCGCTGCGCGACAGGCCCAATTGCTTCAACGCCAACGAGGCCGCGCTGTCGGATTCCGAGCCGAAGGCGGAAACGCCGATTTTCTTGCCACGCAAGGAACCGGCATCCGTGATGCGGCTGGCGCCGAAAAAGCGAAAGCTCATCGTATTGGCGCCCGATGCAATCAGCCGGTAATCGCCGCCCTTGCCGTTGGCATCGATCACCGCGGAGAGCCCGACCGT
>Ga0070734_10004981_pt1 | contig 12099 bp, 13 predicted proteins | sample Coa_R1_8_FD_66444 | JGI IMG/M metagenome (GOLD analysis project Ga0070734, IMG submission 66444) | Surface soil microbial communities from Centralia Pennsylvania, which are recovering from an underground coalmine fire - Coalmine... | ecosystem: Environmental > Terrestrial > Soil > Unclassified ...
GAGCTCACCAGCGATAGATCGAGGCGACGAAACCTCGAGGATAGGTGTTCGGGCCCGGCGGCAGCTCGGCAAAGCCGTCAGTGCCGGCCAGGCTCAGGAAATCGCCCGAGCCGTTGGTCGGTCGCGGGCTGGCCCAAGGCCGGCCCCAGTCGTCGAGCTCCAGGGTCACCGGCAGGAAGTAGGTGAGCGGCGGCTGGAAGGTGACCGGCGCGGCGAGCGCGAGCCGCTCGGGCTCCGCGCGCCGCGTGCCCATCGCCTCGGCAATCGCAGGGATCACGTAGCGCGCGAGGCACACCAGCGTCGAGACGGGATTGCCCGGAAGTCCAAAGATTGCCTGGCCTTGCGGACCTATTCCGAACCACATCGGCTTACCGGGACGTTGCGCGATGTGGTGAAAGACCTGCTGCACGCCGAGCTGGCCAAGCACCTTGGGCACCAGGTCGAACTTGCCCATCGACACCCCACCGCTCAGGATCACCACCTCGTGGGTTGTGAGGTGCAGGGCCAGGCGCTCACGTAGCATCTCCTCGTCATCGGGCACGTGGTCATCGCCCACGCGTCCGAAGCCTCGCCGACGCAGGCTCGCGACCACGGCATAGGAATTGGAGCGGCGCACCTGATACTCGGCGATCGGCTCACCAGGCTCGACGAGCTCGTTGCCCGTGGAAATGACCATGATCGCGGGCTGGCTGCTCACGCGCACGCGCGCCATGCCCGCCGAGGCGGCCACGGCGATCTCCGGAGCACCGAGGAGCGTCCCCGCCTGCAGCAGAAGCGTGCCTTGGCGGCTGTCGCTGCCGCGACGGTGCACATTGTGGTACGGAGAGGGCACCACGTTCGTCTTGAGCGTCGCGAAACGGTCCTCAAGTACGTACTGCTCGTTGGGAATGACGCAGTCGGCCGCGAGGGGCAGGACCGCCCCGGTCATCACCTCGATCGCCTCCTCACGGCTTGCGAGCTTGAGTGCCGGCGCGCCTGCTGACTGAGTGCCTTGGATCCGGAAGCGGCGCGCGCCGCGGCGCAGCGATTCGCTGTCGACCGCGATCCCATCCATGGTCACGCGGTCGAAGGGGGGCTGATCACGCTCGGCATAGATGTTCTCGCGCAGGGTGCCGCCGACACACTGCCACAGGGGCAGTGATTCGATCGGCAGACACAATAGCCGAGAGTTGATCGCCTCTTCGGCCAGTCGCGGTGTGATGAGCGTACCAGCCTGCATGCTATTACGGATCCTGCGGCGGACATGGGTCCGCTTGAGGACCGGATCAAGACTTGCTGTTCTTCGCCTTGAAGATTTTCAGCTGCTCGTTGAAGCGGCCAACGTTCGCCTGCAGTTCGTCGACCGCCGCGTTGTGCTTCTGAGTGAGGATCTTGAGCTGCTCCTCAACTTTCTTCTTCTCATCAGCCGAAAGCTTGGACGCGTCCTTGGGAGTGGCCTCGTTGATCTGCTGACTCGTGCAATCGAGGTATGTATTCATCTCCGTGTTGTACCGTACGAAATCATGCTGGGCAGCGATCATCTGTTCCTTGGTCGCCGTGTTGCCGTCCGGCGGCGTTTGCGGCGCGGCGGGGTAGGCGCAGTCGGCGCGCGCCACGGAGGCGGCTCCGAGGGTTAGAACGAGCAAAAGCGGTATCCAAGCCTTCATCGGAATTCCTCTAGTTATCGATAGGTATATGAGCTGTGCGATCTTAAGGCCAAAGGCGCGAACGCCGCCAGCCGCGCCGGGTCGGGGGCTAAGCCCCTGATTGAGGTAGATTTCGAGCGGGACCACGGCGACGAAGTTCCCGCCTGCGCCCCGGGGGCCGCAGCGCCGCCTGCTCTATATTGCTGCGTTGCGCGGGCCCGCCCGCATGGGGAGTGAACGCTTGATAGGCAAGAAGGAGCCGACGAAGGCACACATTATGTCGCTGGCGGTGGCGCTGGCGGTCGGGCCGGCTGCGTCGCTCTCCTGCCCGATGGGACGCGCGGCGCTTGAGTCGATGCGCGGGCACGCCCTGCAGGGCGCTGGCGTAGATGCTCTCGAAAGCGTTCGCATCGCAGAGCTCGCCGCCAGCGGCGATCTCGGGTTCAGTCTTCTTCGCTGGCAGGACGCGCGGGCGCGAGCGCCCGTCGAGCTCATCGCGGTATGGAGACGGACCCGCGAATGTGGCTGGGAAGGGGTCGCAACCGGCCGAGCAGTTACGCAGAACAGGGTCGGCACGGGAAATCCCGTGTCGATCGTCTCCTCGAAAAGCACGGGGAATTCGCCTGACGGTCGACCGCCACCGGCCCTGCTCGAGAAAGATGCGGCGGGCCTCGCCCTCGATGCATTCGAACGCGTTGCCGAGCAGGATGGCGTCGCGCCCGCGTTGCATGTGTATGCGCTCGATTTCGATCGCGGTTTCCACCTCTCGATCGATGAGGTACCGCTTGCCGAGGGCGTCGGTGGCGCGAGCCGCTATCTGACCGCACGACCCCTGCCGGGCCACTGGCGCGACAGTGTGCGCGAGCGCTCAGTCGACGGAACGCTCATCTACGCCGCGGGCTCACTCGAGCATCCACTGGGCGTGCTCGTGCGCCGCTATCTGCAGATCTGGCAGTACGATCCGAAGGTCGCCAACTTCGGGCTGCGCGTGCTGTGGATGAGCGCTCCGCTCAAGTAAGGATCGAGGCCTCGCAGGTCATTGGGCGTTGCGAACGGACCCTGATATGCCAGGTCAAGTGTGCTCGGGTACACTGCCCGACACGCGCCCGTAGCTCAGCTGGATAGAGTACCTGGCTTCGAACCAGGTGGTCGGGAGTTCGAATCTCTCCGGGCGCGCTCTTACCCATTCAAGAACAAACCGACGCCTTCGCGAACGAACACGAACTCCTCGTGCATGCCCCGAACGGCCTCGATTACCGAGCGTGCGACGCGGTTGAGAACGACCCGGCGCTCCTCGCCGTTCTTGACCCGCTTGCCCGGGATCAGAAACACCGAGGTGTCGAGCTCCCGGACTTCGACCTCGTAGCTCCATTTGAGGCAGCAGACTTCCTGCTCCCGCGTGCCCGTGTTCGCCTTGCAGAGCGCCAATTGGATGCGGCGCCCCGGTACAGGAGGTTGCCCGGGGCGCCACGATCTTAAATCGACTTGGAAAGGCCGAAGAACAGTCCTCGCCGTGGACCGAACTGTGGCGCACCGACACCGACGCCGGTGCCGTTGCGAATTTCATAGACCTTATCAAGGACGTTGATGACATCAAAACGTGCGGTCAGCGTACTCGACTCCGTGAAGTGGAAGACGTGGTTCACGCCGAGATTCACTTGCGTGTAGTAGGGCAAGTGATCGCCGTTCGGTATCGAGGTGCCGTTCGGCAAGTCCAGGCTGGCGCGAAGCCCCGAGCCTTCCAGGAAATCCGCGCTGAACGTCGTGTGGCTCCATACATACGACACACCTCCTGAGGCCGTGAGCTGTTGCTCGTGGTCCAAGTGAATGTAATGCGAGGCAACGTAGGCAAGATCGTCTGGTGAGAAATTGAACTGGGCGGAAGCGAAGTTCTTGCCCTTGGCGCTTTGATAAGCGAGATTCAGATAAGCATTGAAGCCTTCTTGCGTAAAATTGGCCGTGATCTCGGCGCCGTACTGTTTGCCGTAGGTGTAGTTGAAGGGCGTTAAAATGATGGGCGCCCCGAATTGACCTTCATCGATCAAGTTGTGCGATTGCTTGTAGTAGGTGTCGAGGCCCACCGTGAACTGCCGCGTGATCTTCTGCTGCACACCGACATCGTAGAGATTGGCCTGTTCCGCCAGCGGGGAGTTCGCTACGGTAACGGAGGGCGCGGCGGTGGTATTCAAGAACTTCGAGATGGTCTCGCTACCCACGAGTTCGAAGGGTGGCGGCGACAAATAGCGCGAATAGCCGATGTGCACTGTGGTGTCGTCGAGCGCCTGCCACACGGCGTTGAAGCGCGGACTTACTTGGTGGGCGGCTGTAAAGGCAGTGAATTTATCGAAGCGCAGACCATAGTTGAAGGTTAGGGAGGGAATCACCTTCCATTCATCCTGCAGGTACAGGCTCTCGATCCATTCGGTCTTGTAGCTGTTGTCAACGATGCTGACCGGCACGTCGCTGGTCTGGTTGCCGTTCGCGTCCAGGGCAATCACCTGCGAGTTCGTGAGACTCTTGGAGTGATCGCTTTGCAGGAAAATGCCGCCGCGCAGCGTGTGCATATCGTTGAGGCTGTAGGCCGCATCGGACTGCAGCGCATAGGCGGCGTTCTGCTTGTAGGCATCCTGAGAGATGCCATTGAACAACAGATCTCCTAAAGGATCGGGGATGAAAGTCAGGCTCGAGTAGCGTGCGGTCGCGGATGTCTGCACGTCGAATGCGCCTTGCGAGTGCTGCCAGCTCAAAATCGCGAAGTGATTGAGCTCGCGTTGATTCTCATTGAGCGCCTCGCTTGGGAATGTGGTTTGGCCGTTGACGGTGAGCGGCGTGCCGTCGGCATTGGTCAGGCCCGGTGTCTGTCCGGATCGTTGGGGAATTTGAAAGTCGCCGACCGAGCTGCTTAACACCGCGCTGACACGATTGGACTCATCGAGAATGTACTCGAAGTAGCCAAAGCCGTGATATTGCTTGGTGTGATCATGAATGGGATTGGAACTGCCGTCCGGCGACTCGATGCCCAAATCATTGCGCAAAAAGTCGCCCGAAACGAAGTAATTAAAGCGTCCTGCGCTGCCGCCGTAGTTGAAGCTGGGCTCCACGGTGCCGTGGCTACCGCCGTAGATGGACACCGAGCCGCCCGGATCTATCACGCCGCTTTTGGTCTTAATATCGATGATTCCCGCGGTGCGCAGGCCATACTCGGCGGGCAGCGCCCCAGTAACCAGCGTGAGCGACGAAATCAAGCGCGGATCGAGCGATTGCCCGAACACGCTGATGCCCTCCGGCAGGATGATGCCGTTCAGCCGGTATTGAAGGCCATTGTGCTCACCGCGCACGTGGAATTGCCCAAACGAGTCTTGCGCGACATCCGGCGCCTGCATGATCACTTGGTTGAGTAATTGATTGTCGCCGCCCGGCTGTGAGGCGATCGCGGCCTCATTGATGGTATAGATCGATGCGCCGGTCTGGGTCTGAATGCCGTTACGGGCCTCGTTCAAACGTTGCGCGATAACGACAACTTCATCGAGTGCCGCGGGCGAACTACCTGAGCCCGCAGCAGCGTCTACCGCGTCCGCATCTGCCGCCGCGGGGGCGGGCGCGAATGCGCCGGAAAAGGATACAAATGAGATCATCGCGAGCGCGCGTCGCGTCGCGGTGGGAACGGAATAAGACATGGGGCAAGCACTCCTCATCAATACGCTTAAGGCCGCGGCAATAGGCGGCTCCATCGAGTCTCGGACGGTTCAGCGTGTGACGGGTGGTGCTCGGGAGCGAAAGGCGAGGTAGGTGCGATGTTGGAGAAACGAAGCCGGGGGCGACGGCGGCGGGGGACTCTGAATGAAGTGCAGAGCAAAAGGAACTGCGGTGGGCGTACCTGCACCCGAGAGCAATGGCGCAAAACTGAGGCACTCATCGCAGAACTCGTGACTATTCGATGTGTGCCGATAGGTAGAAGCCTTTGCGGCAGACGAGTAGTGAGAATAGGCATGGACTAGTGCGCCGAACTGAGCGATGAATAGCGCCAGGGTAGCGAGGGCTGCTATGCGAAATTTCTGGCGATGAGACCGCTTGGACAACGTCAGGCCCTTGAGTCAATTGGCGAGAAGACGACATGATCGTATCACCGTCCAAACCAACAGTGCATCCTTTTCCGATCCAGCGCACACCACCTACTCATTCCTGCTGGTTTTGAGTCGCCCATGCACCTGCACGCATATGGGGTACCCCCCATAGATTTCTCGCCTACCTGGACGATACGCAGTACGAGCACTTGCGGGGCGCTCTCGATCTGCGGAACGGGTGCGGCCATCCGACTGGCTACCAGCCAGACGTGATCAAACTGCAGGCCTATTAAGCAGGCATAGCTCAACTTGTGTTGTTGAATCCGTAGCTCGCATAACGCCAATGCCGTCTAGAAATCTTTGGAGCGGATGCGTGAACGAAAAGGTGCGAAGCTCACATCGCGGTGTGAGCGCCGCTCAGCTCAACCGTTAGATTCTCAGGAGTCGGATAGATTGGCTGGGTTATCTGATGGGGAATTCTGCTGTGAATGAGCCCTGGCGCGATGCGACAGCATTCCGCATAGCCCGAAGTGACTCGCGGATCGCGCCAGCGATGGAAGGCGTGGCGACCATCGCGGACTCGTCAAGATCGACCCCGAGCAACGGAATGGAGATCGAAGCAGGCTCGACAATCACGGCCGCCATGGTTCTGAGCGTCTCGCGTAAGGCATCGTCCGCGTGGTGCGCCCGCGGTGAGGCGTTGAGCACCGCCACAAATTTGCAGGCAAACGGTTCGAAGCCTACAAGCCAGTCGAGCGCATTCTTGATGGTGCCGGTGACACCATGCGCGTATTCCGGACTGGCGAACAGCAACGCATCCGCGTCTGCGACTGCTCGGTGAAAATTCACTACGTTCGCGGGGAGACTCGCTTCGAGGTCTGGATTGAAAAGCGGCAGTTCGCCCAATCGGTTGAAGATCGAGACGTTGATATCTTTTGGCGCAAGTCGCACCGTCGCGCGGAGCAGCATCGAATTGATGGACGCAGCCCGCAGACTTCCAGAGAGGCCAAGAATATTCATTGCATCGGCACCTATGTTTTGGCGCTTTGCGCCCTTAATTAGGTAGTTTGTCATCCTCGCGCTTCTGCGGGACCCGCTCTCGCGGTGACGGCTCGCAATCGGGCATCTGTGTTCGCACCATTTACGGCTGGCACGTGCTCAAACTATTGGAAAGCCGATCTGCAACGTCCCAAGAATCTCTGGACGATCCCCAAGAATGTCCGCTGCGAGCCCCCGGCGCTTGCGCCTTGGGAAGCCTTAGGACGTAGCGCATCGGGCCACTACCTCAAACACCGACACGATGAAGCCCCCGACGAGAAATCGCTGTGCCAATTTCATGGCTTATTATCTGTCGTGCTGTCCATCAGGTTGCGCGTGGTCGCAGGACGACATGTCTAGGCGAATGGGTGATGCTTGACGCTCTGATCATCGGTGCAGGGCCCGCGGGCCTGACGGCGGCGTGCTATTTGGGCCGTTTCCGCCGTCCGGTGCTCGTAATCGACGCGGGTGTATCGCGGGCTCGGTGGATTCCGGAGAGCCACAATATCCCCGGATTTCCGCAAGGTGTGGGAGGAGAGGAGTTCCTATCTCGGCTGAAGTGTCAGGCCGAAAAGTATGGTGCGCAGGTTCTGGCGGGGCGGGTCAGATCGATTGTGCGGCAAGACCCTGGATTTCTGATCAACCTCAACAGCCAAACCATCCGTAGTCGTTACGTGCTCCTGGCCACCGGAGTGGAGGACCGGCTGCCGCCACTGGCCGGGGCCGCGGAGGCTCTTCTACGCAGCGTGCTTCGGCTGTGCCCGATCTGCGACGGGTTCGAGGCGATCGACAAAAGGATCGCCGTGATCGGCGACGGGAGTCATGGAGAGCACGAAGCAGAATTCCTGCGCACCTACTCTGCGCACGTCTGTTACGTGCATGTGGGGGATAGATCCGATACCAGCCGAGAGCAACGGCTCAAAGAACGGGGAATCGAATTGATCGAGGCCGACGTCAACCAACTTCATATCGAGAAAGACGGGCTCAAGCTGGAAATGCCGCCGGGCAAAGAAAGGGACTTTGACGTCTTCTACGCGGCTCTCGGCTGCACTCCTCGGAATGAGTTGGCGACGGCGCTGGGTGCTCGGTGCGATGAGAACAACGCCCTTATCGTCAATGCTCACCAGCAAACGTCGGTCGAGGGTGTGTACGCGGCAGGCGACGTCGTGCGAGGGCTTAACCAAGTCGTTGTCGCAACGGCCGAGGCTGCCCTCGCAGCCACAGATATTCACAATCGCCTACGGATGCGGAATCAAAGCGAGCCGATGGCGCTACGAAAGAGCCAAAATCCCGAGTCCGTGTCAGCTTCGACGTCCAGTTGATAATGGCTCGCGCAAAGCGTCCTAACCGCCCGCCCTGCTCGCGAGTGGAGCGGATCGTCCATAGAAGCCGAGACGCTCCTTCTCATTGAAGGAGACGCCCGGCCGGTCATAGTAGGAGAACACCGCGACGAGCCGTGAGCGAGCGCCGCCGACGGTCGAGACACGATGGAGCGTATTCTTGCCGGCGAAGACGTTGAGAGTTCCCGCCAACAGCGGATTGACCCGGATTTCAGAATCCTCCCCCCTTAACAGCCTGCCCACACCCTTATAGTTGGGATCATTATCGGAACGAAGGTTGCTGCGATACTGGAACTCCCCGTCCTTCTCCGCCGCCTGAATCAACAGCGTCGTCGTATAGCGTGATCGATCGAAGTGCCAGTTGAGCGCCTCGCCCGGCCGATATTCCAGGATGTTGATTCGGGCAAGCGGATCGTCCATCAGATAAAGTCGCGGGATCTCAAGCACCCGAGCGATGAAATTCACCAGCGGGCCCCACTCGTAAATTTGCTCGATGATCGAGCCTGTGAGCTGATCCGCACACAAGGTGTGATTGATGGTCCGGAAACGGGTTAGCGCCGGGTGATTCTCCGACAGACCCGCGACTTTGTCGAGAAAGTAGACGTTGTGCGACCGCTCGTGTGTGAACGAAGCGCTTGAGGTGAGAGGTGTGATCTCCTGCGCCGCGCGCAAAATCGCCTCGGGCCGTACAAATCCTTCGAGGTTGAACATGCCGGTGTTTGCCAAATCAGCACGACACCGCTCGATGAGTTCCGACGCGGCATCCTCACGATCGACCGGATATCGATCCAGATCCAACAGGTCTTGCATGACGCATCCAAGCTGTGAAAGTTTGCAGATCGTATCACCCGCCAGGAGGGGTTCGCAGCGCCGCGCCCAGCGCTATACATGATCCACCGTCAAAAAATGCAGTTCTATGCCAATGGCCATGCCGATGAACCAGAGACCCGTTGTCGGCAGTTGAGGAGCAGCATGACCGCAAGTGGCGCCGATACTTCACTTTTAACCGGCTGACGGAATGGTTGCCTCGATCGCATCGGGCTCTGCGCGCAGGCCGGTGATCTGCACCACGTGAATGCGATAGAAGATGGGTGCCCGCTGCTCTCGGCCCGCCCTCGGGACGCTCACCGGCTCCCACCAGGTCTCACGTTGCTGCAGCAGCTCGAGAGCCCGCGCGCGTGCCTGCTCGCAGGCAGGAGTTTCTGGAAGCTCCTCGTAGCGGCCGAGCAGCACGATGCTCCACCAACGGTAATGGCTCGCTCGCTCGTCGATTTCGAGGCACACGCGTGGATTCGTGCGCATCCAATCGATCTTCCGGCCCGCCGTCGTGAGCCCGTAGAGGTGCTCTCCGTCGTAGGCGAAGTGGATTGGAACTACATAAGGCTGGTCGTTTCGGGCGCAGGCGAGTCGACCAAAATTCACACGGGCAAGCACCGCGCTGCACTCCTCGGGCGTCATCTCGTGAATCAACATCGCAGTCTCCCAAAAAGCCAAGTCTGCGGCAGTTAATCGGTCGGTCCGTCGGTGTGTTTTCGTGTCCTAAGAACGTATGCCGCGAAAACTCACCAACTCCCTGTTCGTCTCGTCCCATAGACGGAGCGGAAGAAACTGGAGGCTTGCGATCAAGGTGATCGGCCGAACTTTGATGAAGACGTGTCCCGCATCGTGACAGCGTTGCAAGTTGTAGTTCGGAATATGCGGGCTCAGGTGATGGATGTGATGGAATCCGATGTTGCCGGAGAACCACTGCAAGATCTTCGGCAGTTTATAAAACGAGCTGCCTTGCAGTGCAGCGGCCTTGAAGTCCCATTCTCCACTGCGTTCCCAATAGGTGCCCTCGAACTGGTGCTGGACGTAGAACAGCCAGACGCCGCCGGCTCCCGCGATCGTCGATACGAGCAGCTGGATTGCCAGGTAGGCCTTGACGCCCATCAGCGCGCTCAATCCACAAGCGGTGGTGAAAATGGCCATGTTCATCCAGCGGATCGAGCGCCGTTCGCGTGAGGGAGCCTTTGCGGAAGGAAAGCGCTGCTGAATAACGAAGAGATAAACTGGAGCAATGATGAACAGTACGACGGGATTGCGGGCCATCCGGTAAGTGAATCGGCGCCAGCGTGAGGATTCGAGATATTCTTTCACGGTCAAGGTCCAGATATCTCCGTCCCCGCGTCGATCCAGGTCGCCCGAAGTCCCGTGGTGCAAGGCGTGCTGCCAGCGCCAATGGTGATAGGGCGTCAACGTCAGGAGGCCGGTCACGAACCCCACCACCCGGTTGCCTAAGGGGGATCCAAGGAACGATCCGTGACAGCAATCGTGGAAGATGATGAACACCCTGACCAGGAAGCCGGCCGCCAGGACCGCCAGGGGCAGCGTGATCCAAAAAGATATGGAGAGGCTCCAATACATCGCATACCAGAGGAGCGCGTAAGGACCCAAGCTATTGAGCAATTGCCAGGTCGCTTTTACCCAGGAGGGCCGCTGAAATTGCGCGACCATGACTTTCCAGTCCGAGCCCCGCTTTGCGGTACCGATTTGATCGTCGCTAGACCGGATTGTCATGGTGATGTCGCCGATGCTTCAAGAGGGTGCGACGCTCATCGACCAATTCCTCCGCCGTGACAGAGGGCAGGGCGCAGCACGGAGCATTGTACCCTACGCCTCGATGCCCGATGGTGGTCTGATCTCACGGAATCGACAAACACATTGAGCGACCCTTGGAGGGTGATCTCATGGCACCCCCTCCACGACGCTCACGCCCTCCTCATGCAAGGCCCGAGCAGGTTTGATGGGATCGCTGCGACTCACCACACCGACGAGTCTCATCGTATCGAGTGACGGCGGCCCGTTGAGCTTCAGACGGATGCTCATTGAGCCTCAGCCGGCGTCGGTTATATTTCCTCCCGCTTGTCGGCGTTCGGCACGATGCACGGACGCCCTGGCGATGAGCATCTTCCCCGAAAGCTTCAGCGCCGCAGTGGGCTTCATCGTCATGCCAGGCCGGACGCTGCGCGTATACTGATCCGCCATGAGCTCTCCCGGGGGTGACCCGGAATCCGACGAGAACGGCGGCTCGCCGGCCTGCTTCATGCACGAGCTTTCGCCGGAGGGAACGATGTCGGTGGATCCCGTTCAGGCGCGGGATGTGGCGCGCTGGCGCAAAGTCGAGCGCGAGCGATTGATCGCCGAGCGCTTGGCGCTCGGCGTGGAGTCGCGCACCTCGCAAACGAAAGCGATTGCCGAGGCGTTGGATCGATTGATCCCGCTTGAGGATCGACCGATCATCAGTGTCTACTGGCCGATTCGCGCCGAACCTGATCTGCGATCGTGGATGCGGGAACGCAGCGATCGGGGCGCTCGCATTGCATTGCCGGTGGCCATCGAGCTTGGGCATCCGCTCATATTTCGCGAATGGCGACCGCAGGCTCGGATGGCACGCGGGTTGTGGAAGATCCCGTTTCCGGCCGACGGTGAGATCGTCAGTCCGCAGGTCGTGCTCGCGCCCCTGGTCGGCTTTGACTCAGAAGGTTATCGGCTGGGCTACGGCGGCGGGTTCTTCGATCGAACGCTCGCGGTTCTGCGCCCGCGTCCGCTGATCATCGGCGTAGGGTATGAGGGCGCGAGGCTCAAGAGCATATATCCGCAGCCGCACGACATCCCGATGGATTGGATCATCCCCGGCAGCGCACCCCCGCTGCGATCGAGCGCGGCTGCATCGCTCGAAGGCCGCTGAGGCGGCGCTCGCGCCCCCCTTTATCTTGATCGCACGGTTAGGTCTTCAACGGTCCCATGGATCGGCAGATAACGGGATTCAGACAGGATGAGCACGGGGACTGGGTCGCTCGACTCGAATGCGGTCACGAACAGCACGTGCGACACAATCCGCCCTGGATGAGCCGCGAGTGGGTCGCGACGGGCGAGGGTCGAGCGAGGGCCATCGGAACAATGCTCGATTGCAAGAAATGCGATGCCGCGGACTGCAGGTGATGCGCGGCGGGTCCGTAGAGGATCTGGTCTCTGCCACCCTCGGCAGCA
>Ga0070734_10004982_pt1 | contig 12099 bp, 7 predicted proteins | sample Coa_R1_8_FD_66444 | JGI IMG/M metagenome (GOLD analysis project Ga0070734, IMG submission 66444) | Surface soil microbial communities from Centralia Pennsylvania, which are recovering from an underground coalmine fire - Coalmine... | ecosystem: Environmental > Terrestrial > Soil > Unclassified ...
CTGCCCTGGACGTAGGTCTCATAGTATCCGATGGGATGGGTGATGGCCCACTCTCCATGGCGATAGAGTTGGTAGTTGCCGAAGAAGCCGGTCTCATGATCCTCATTGGTCAGCGGAGGCATGTGCGAGCTGAAGAGGCTGCTGTTGGAGTTCCAGCCGTCGTGCAGGTACTGCATCCCGCGACCAATGGACACATAGCCCTTGGGAAGGTTGGTGCGCCAGTTGGCGGAGGGAGCATAGGGATTGTAGAACAGGAAGAAGCGAGCCCAGGGCTGGGAGCCACCGCCCCACTCACCCGGCCAGGCATTCTGCTCCTGGGTGAGCTTCTGAAGGTAGGGACCGACCGCAGGATTGCCCTGGGTGAGACCGGCCAGCATCCCCGTCAGCGTCACACGCACCTCGATCCAGAGTTGCCGGTTCCACTCGACATCTCCCCACTGGCAGGAGTCGTAGCCATCGTCTGTATGATGGTACAGGTGCGCCAGAGCCAACTGAGGCAGAAACGCAGTGATCTCGGGGAAGTAGTCTTTGCCCGTTGCTGTCTTGACGCCCTCTGCGCCCATAATCAGCAACTTCATCGTCCCCATATTGTAGTCCGAGCTTTCGCAGGCGACCCCGCCCCTATCTTTGTACACATAGTCTGCGACGGCATTGCGCATCGAGTTGTGGTTGTTACCGGTGGCGACCAGCCCTCCGACGGGTGTCACCTGACCGGTGACCGGCTCGACCCAGGTGGAGCTGAGGAAGGTTCCCGCTCGGGGGTTGTAGGGTGCGGTTGCCAGATCCAGGAAAGCCAGTCCGAAGTAGTGGCCGATGGTCACATCGCAGTCGGTGAGCCGGGTGTTGCCCCAGGGATTGTTGGGATCCTTGTTGAGGACCACGTCGGCCTGCCAGTTGAGCCAGTTGATGTAGGCGGTTCGCTGGGCCGGGGTGAGGCCTGCGCAGGTAAAGTCAAACATCCAGCAGTAGCTCATGAAGTCCTCACGGGTCTGGTTGAGGTTCATCTGGGGCAGGGTCATGCTCGTGATCCAGGGCTGGACGATGCTGTAGGAGCGCTGCGCATAGGCGGGATTACCGGTCATCTGGTAGGCGATGGCGGCATAGTCGCCGATGTCGCCGTACTTGGCGACGGTTCCGCTGGCCCACCCCTGGAGGGTGATCCACCAGGGATGGTTCTGCGCGACCATCTGGTTCCAGACAGCCTGGCGCTGGGGCGTCCAGAACAGGTGCGGCGTGCTTCCGGTCGGGGAGGTGACACCCTGGTTCGTTGGACCGGTTGCACTCTGTCCGGAGGCGGAATGAGGCGTCAGCAGTCCGAGAAGCAGCAAGCTCAGGACCGACAGGACGCATAACAGTCTTTGTCTTCCCGCCGGGAGGCGAGAGACGGAAGTCGCGGTCATGTAACATTCTCCGTTCTTAGCGAAAATGATGGGAAACCCCAAACCTTACGCATCTTCAGTTCCACGGTAAGGCTATGGGAAGTTACAAAGCGCATCGGTAGGCGCTTTGCCAACGGGACACCGAACGACCTTGTGGGGCGAGGTATCCTGGAAGTGGTCATCGAGGACAACAATGCCAATTGGCTGTCTGGCGCCAATGGGTCAATGTCTTGTGACAGCACACGGGGTCATTGCTTGCAAAAGCCTTCAGGGGCTTTATTTGCCACTAGACTTATTCCACCATGGCGGGATCGTACACCCGGTATTGTTTGGAGTATTTGGAATCATGCTTGGCGTCGAGATAGCAAGCCAACAAGCGCTCATAAAAAGCTGATATGGCAAGCGAACGAGCGACTATTTAGTTCCACCATCACGACCGGACAGACGAGCATATATAGCTTTAATACCGAATAAATTGCACTCTCTCATCCAGCCTCTGACTGCTGATGAAGGCGTGAAAAACGGGAAACAGGAGTATCACCAGGCGCTAATTGACTTCCCCAAAGGGCTATGTTATACTCGAAGGAAAATGCGTTGGGGGCGCTCGTTCTGACATTGGGAGGGTTGATGAGGTGAAGAAGATCCATATCGCTCCGGCAACAGACGCTGACCGGGACACCATTTACCGCCTTCGCCATGCGATCTATGCCGTGGAGTTAGGCCAGCACGCTCCAAATGCGGAAGGGCGCCTTCGCGATTCGTTGGATGCATTCAATGCATATCTCGTCGCCCGCGAGGATTCCGAGGTGGTCGGTTTTATCAGTATCACCCCTCCCGGAAATCCAAGCTACTCCATCGATAAGTATTTCGACCGACAGAGCCTACCCTTCTGTTTCGATGCCGGCCTCTATGAGGTACGCATCCTGACGGTTTCTGCAGATCATCGTGGTCGTATTCTCGCCGCTTTGTTGATGTATGGTGCCTTCCGCTGGGTCGAGTCGCGCGGCGGTACTCGGATCGTCGCCATCGGACGGCGTGAGGTGCGGGGGATGTACCTCCAGGTAGGGCTGGAGCCACTCGGAATGCAGACCCAGTCAGGCGCGGTCACCTACGAACTGATGAGTGCGACAACGGCGGATCTGCGCAAACGGCTGACGCATTTTGCGTCCACGCTACGCCGCTTGGAGAGACTGGTAGCGTGGGAGCTTGACGTCCCGTTTTACAGCCCGGAGCGATGTCCGCATGGCGGCGCTTTTTTTGAAGCGGTGGGGGAGACGTTCGAGACGCTGTATCGCAGTACTCAGGTCGTCAATGCCGATGTGTTGGACGCATGGTTCCCACCAGCACCGGGGGCGCTGCAGGCGCTTGAGGAGTATCTGCCCTGGCTGATGAAGACATCGCCGCCCACAGACTGCGCTGGTCTCGTTCAGACGATCGCAGAGGTTCGCAATATTCCTTGCAGCTCCATCGCAGTCGGGGCAGGCTCGTCGAACCTGATCTACCTGGCCCTAATGCACTGGCTGCATGGGCAATCTCGGGTCCTGATATTGGACCCGATGTACGGCGAGTACGGATATCTTGGCGCTCAGGTGATCGGTTGTCGTGTGGAGCGCTTCCCACTCTCCCGCACCACCGGGTATGAGATCGCTCCCTCCAACCTGCTCCGCCAGCTACAAGAGACCCGCTATGACCTGGTGGTCCTTGTGAACCCGAACAATCCCACAGGGCGCCTCCTGCCCCGCTCCGTACTGGAGCCGTTGCTGGCAGAAGCACCGCAGGAGACACTTATCTGGATTGACGAGGCATATATCGAGTACGCGGGAGGGCACGAATCCGTGGAAGAAACAGCAGCTCGCAGCCGCAATGTTGTCGTCTGTAAATCTTTATCGAAAGGATACGCCCTCAGTGGGGCACGGGCCGCCTATCTTTGCGGCCCGCCTCCGCTTATGGAGGAGATCCGGCGGATCACACCGCCCTGGGCAGTCAGCCTTCCTGCGCAGGTCGCCGCTGTTGCGGCGTTGCGCGACCCCGCCTACTATGCGCAGCGCTATTGGGAGACTGCGACATTGCGCGGCGAATTGGTGCGTGCTTTGAAGCAGGCCCTCCCTTCCATAGACATCTTGGAAGGCGTCGCGAACTTTGTGCTGTGCCATCTGCCTCCGCAAGGCCCCGACGCGGCCACCGTAGGGGCGCATTGTCGCGCTTATGATGTGTTCGTGCGCGATGCGGGCGCGATGAGCGCACTCCTTGGTAGTCATACCCTGCGGATTGCGGTGAAGGACGAAAACAGCAACCAGCGAACGGTCGAAGCGCTCACACAGACCTTCTCTTCGCCTGTTTGTTTCGAGCGGAAGTGAGAAGTTATTTCGGTAATTACTATGATAAGCCCGATGAGAAACGGTAACTGCCAATAAGAGTAAGAAGCGCATCCGCTGAATAGAAAGCCAACGAGCAGTCATTCAGGAGGCAAAGCAATAAGCTAACAGGCGTTCATATATGCGTATAGAAATAACCGGACAAGCGAACATATATGGCGTAAAGGTCAAATACACCGTCTGTTCGCTCGGTGTTTATAAGCGGAAAAAAAGGAGTTTAGGGTAAAATAGTGGGCATGAAACAGGGGGCGCGTTGACGTAGCGTTTGAATTTGTGATAAACTGCACAATAAGCCTGCGGGAGGAAGCGTGCATTCGGCTCTGCCCGACGCCTGTGAGGAGGATTGGCTGTATGAACAATTACATCCCGCTCTTTGTGATGTTGGCGCTGGCTGCGGCGCTCGCCATCGGTATGGTGGTCGCCTCGCATATTCTGGGGCCGAAGAAGCCCTCCGCCTATAAAGCCGCTTCCTACGAGTGCGGTATGACGCCCGTCGGCTCCGCGCGCGAGCGCTTTCCTATCAAGTTCTATCTGATTGCGATGCTGTTCATCGTGTTCGATATCGAGACGATCTTCCTCTATCCCTGGGCGGCCACCTACCAATCCCTGCCCTACGCCATGAAGCTGTTCGAGTTCATCGAAATGGCGATCTTCGTCGCCATCCTGTTCGTCGGCTACTTCTATATTCTCGGGAAGGGTGCGCTGGATTGGGACGAGAGCGAACAGGCGCGTGCCGGAGATAAGATCACCCCGGAGGTCGCCGCACCCCGCCCCGCCCTGCGTTATGGCAATGAGAACTCCGGCCCGGTGAGCCTGGAACGAACCCAGGCAGGCATCCAACTGCCCTCCTACGGCGCGAGCTCTCAGGAGCAGGGGATCCAGCCCGCGACTCCGGAGCAGGAGCGCCATACCGCGCTGATCGGGAGGAAATAGCCGATGGACCAGACCGTGCCCGCCACTGTCGAGGAGCGACTCGAAGTTCAGAAAATCCGCGCCGCCTTCCCCGAAGCCATCCTGGATATCAACACCTTCCGGGGCGATACCCGCATCCTCGTCAAACGCGAATACATTGTGGACATCTGCCGCCTGCTGCGGGATGATCCCGACCTGCAGTACAACTTCTTCGTCGAATGCCTGGGGGTGGACTACCTGGAGTATCGCGAAGACAACACCTTCGACGGCTACCTGCCCGACGGCTACCGCTTCGAGGTGGTCTACAACCTCTACTCGCTGCCCTACAAGTGGAACGGCGTGGAGTACGGCAAGAACCATCGTATCTTTCTTAAAGTCCCCGTTCCGGAGAGCGATCCCGTGGTGCCCAGCGTCATCGGCGTCTACCCCGGTTCCAACTTTCCGGAGCGTGAGATCTTCGATATGTTCGGCGTCCGCTTCAGCGGGCACCCCGACCTGCGCCGTATCCTGATGTCGGACGACTGGGTCGGGTACCCGCAGCGCAAGGACTACCCGCTTGGGGGCGAGCGCGTGCGCTTCCCAGGCGACAAGTACGGCCCCGCCGTCGGCGAAGTCCCGGTGCAGCATCCGGGCGAATCCTTCTATGGCAAGACGGGCGACTTGCAGGGCGAGCACTACGACCGAACGCGCACTCCCACGCCGGACAAGGGACCGGGCACGCAACTGCCGCCCGCCCGCAAACCGGGCGAATAGGTGAGAAACATGGCATTAGATACCGAAACCCCGGAGAGAACCTCTCTGGATACCGACCCCCTCGCAGCGGGGGCAAATCTCGCGACCGTCGCCCCCGGCGTGGACATCACCACGATCGACGACCAGACCATGATCGTCAACATGGGGCCGCAGCACCCCAGCACCCACGGCGTGCTGCGCGTGGTGCTGGAGTTGGACGGGGAAGTGATCGTCCGGGCCACGCCCCACATCGGCTATGTCCACACCGGGATCGAGAAGGAGCTGGAGTACCAGACCTACCTGAAGGGCGTCACGCTGACCGACCGCATGGACTACGTCTCCGCGCTCATCAACAACGCCGCCTATACCCTCTCCGTCGAGAAGCTGCTGGGCATCGAAGTCCCGGAGCGAGGGCAGGTGCTGCGCGTCATGCTGATGGAGATGCAGCGGATCGCCAGCCACCTGGTCTGGCTGGGGACCCATCTGCTGGATCTGGGCGCGGTCACGGTCTTCTTCTACGCCTTCCAGCAGCGCGAGAAGCTGCTGGACATGGTGGAGATGATGTCCGGCGTGCGGATGATGCCCTCCTGGATCGTGCCCGGCGGGCTGCGGGGCGATGCGCCCGAGGGCTGGTTCGACCGGGCGAAGGACTTCTGCGACGACTTTCCCCGCGCCATGGAGGAGATCGAGGCGCTGCTGAATGCCAACCCCATCTTCCGGGAGCGCACCCAGGGCGTCGGCGTACTCTCCGTGGAGGACTGCCTGGGCCTGGGCGTCGGCGGGCCGACCCTCCGTGCCGCCGGGATCGAGTACGATGTGCGCAAATCGCTGCCCTACTCCGGCTATGAGAATTACCAGTTCTATGTGCCCACGGGGCAGTTCAGCGACGTGTACGACCGCTACCGCGTCCGCATGGCCGAGGTGTTGCAGTCCCGTGAGATCATCAAGCAGTGCGTCGAGCACATGCCCGGCGGCCCGATCAACGTGGACGACCGTAAGATCGTCCCGCCGCCCCGCGTCGAACTCGACAACAGCATGGAAGCCGTCATCCACCACTTCAAGCTCTGGACGGAGGGCTTCCATCCGCCGGTCGGCGAAGCCTATGTGCCGCTGGAATCGCCCAAGGGCGAGATCGGCTTCTATATCGTCAGCGACGGCACCAACCGCCCCTGGCGCGCCCACGAGCGCCCGCCCTGTTTTATGAATTTGCAGGCGCTCTCCAGGTTGTGCGAGGGCCGGCTCATCGCCGATGTGGTCGCCATCATCGGCAGCATCGACATCATTCTGGGTGAAATAGATCGGTAGGCAGTAGGCAGTAGACGGTAGGCAGTAGAGAAGAACAGTTGCTATTCCTACTGCCTACTGCCTGCTACCTACTGCCTCCCTGGGAGTTTGCCTTGTCCACCTCTCCGATGAACCCGATTTCCGGCGGAGGGCGGGAGCCCCTGCCCGCCCCTGCCAAGGAGCGCCGCTTCTCCGACCAGGCGAAGGCGGAACTGGAAGAGATCGCCTCGCACTACCCGGAGCGCAAAGCCGCCTGCCTGCCTGCCCTCTGGATCGCCCAGCGGGAGTACGGCGGTTACCTGACGCCTGCCGCCATCGAGGAGGTGGCGGACGCGCTGGGCCTCTCCTTTGCGGAGGTGGAGGGCGTCGCGACGTTCTACACCATGTACAACCTGCGTCCGCGCGGGCGGCACCATCTGGAGGTCTGCACCTGCCTGAGCTGCGCCGTCATGGGCGCATACGATGTGGTGCATCTGCTGGAGCATGAGCTGGGGGTCGGCCTCGGCCAGACCACGGCGGACGGCGAGTTCACCCTCTCCGAAGCGGAGTGCCTGGACTTTTGCGGCGCGGCGACCGTGGTGCAGGTGGGGGATCGCTACTTCACCAACATCACCACGGAGAACGTGATGGGCCTGATCGATGAACTGCGCCAGAGCCCGAACTACACGCCCGCCAAGCTCGCCGACGCCATTGTGAAAATTTTGATTCCCAACACCAGCGAGACGGGCGGCGGCAGCTATACTGCCGAGGATCTCAAACTCCCCGCCGGCCCGATGCTGTAAGAAGGATCGCCTGATATGGGTATTGTCAACCTGCTGTTCGAGAACCGGGAAGTCCCCAATATCGAGGACATCGCCGTCTATGAGGCGCACGGCGGCTATGCGGGCCTCCGCAAGGCCGTGACCATGGAGCGCCAGGCGGTCGTAGACGAGATCAAGACCTCCGGCCTGCGCGGGCGCGGCGGCGCGGGCTTCCCGACGTGGATCAAGTGGAACGGCCTGCCGAAAAATTACGACGCCCCGCACTATGTGGTCTGCAATGCGGATGAGGGCGAACCCGGCACCTACAAAGATCGTGAATTGATGCTCAAACTCGCCCACACGATGGTGGAGGGCATGATCATCGCCGGGTACGCCACCAGCAGCATCGCGGGCTATGTCTACATCCGCGGCGAGTATGTCGAGCCGGCGTGGCAGGTACGCAAGGCGATAGACCAGGCCTACAAGGCGGGCTATCTGGGCAAGAACATCTTAGGCGTCGAGGGCTTCAACTTCGATCTCTATATCCATATGGGCGCGGGCAGCTACGAGTGCGGCGAAGAGTCCGCCCTGATGAGCAGCCTGATGGGCGAGCGGGGCAACCCCCGCCTCAAATTCCCCCACGCCCCCCTGCCGACCGTGCAGGGCGTCTGGAAATCGCCGACGCTGATTAATAACGTGGAGACCTACTGCGCCGCGACCTGGATCCTCGCCCACGGGGGTGCGGAGTACGCCAAGCTGGGCACGGAGCGGAGCAAGGGCACCAAGATCATCTCGGTCAGCGGGCACATCCGCAAGCCCGCCAACTATGAAGTCGAGATGGGTACGCCCCTTCTGGACCTGATTAACGCGGCGGGCGGCGTGATCGGCGGGCGGCTCAAGGCGGTTATTCCCGGCGGGTCCTCCGTGCAGATCATGCCCGCCGACCGGCTCGCCAATATCAATCTGGACTATGAATCGTGCGCCGCCAACGGGACCCTGCTCGGTTCCGGCGGGTTTATGGCGTTCAACGACCGCACCGACATCGTCCTGCTGATGAAGCGGACGGCGGAGTTCTATGCGCACGAATCGTGCGGGAAGTGCACGCCCTGCCGCGAGGGGACGCGCTGGCTCTTCAAGATCCTGGATCGCATTACGTCGGGCGGTGGGCAGCCGGGCGACATCGAACTGCTGCTCGACGTCTGCGCCAACATTGACGGGCGCTCCTATTGCGGCCTCGGCGACGCTGCGGCCTGGCCCATCGTCGGCGCCATCAAGGTGTTCCGGGACGAGTTCGAGTACTGGATCAAAAATAAGAAGTCGCCCGTCGGATCGAATGCGCTGCCGCCCTCACCGGAGGTCGTCAACCCGCTCCTGACGCTCGTGCCCGCCTGATATGCGGAGATACTGTCATGCAATGGCAAGAAGTTCGACAACACTTTCCAAGCCAATGGGTTCTCATTGAGGCGACAAAAGCGCATTCAGAAGCAGGCAAACGTATTCTGGATGAGATTGCTGTTCTGGACACCTTTCCAGACTCACCAACCGCGATGCAGGCATACGCAGAACTCCACAAGCAGTCTCCTCAGCGCGAACTATTGGTACTTCATACAGATCGTCAGGAACTTGATATTACCGAAAGACGTTGGTTGGGAATCCGAACCACACAATGAAGATACGGTTTGAGGACGGACTTCCTTTTGTCACGCTCGCGGTCACGTATCTTGAACAGCAGATTACTCTTAATAGGGTTTTGCTTGATACAGGCTCTGCGAGCACTATTTTGGCGATAGATAAGGTCGAATCAATAGGATTACGACCTGAACCCCATGACGCCATCCATCGCATACGTGGTGTAGGTGGGGCAGAGTATGTGTTTTCGAAACGTGTCGAAAGATTGGCTCTCGGCACCATCGAGATTTTGGATTTTGAGGTCGAAATCGGCGCGATGAATTATGGTTTTGATATTGAAGGCATTCTCGGCCTCGATTTTCTACTCGCTGCCGAGGTCGTGATTGACTTACGACAAAGAAAAGTCCGACAAAACCGACGCTCAACGAGGTAGAATGAATCCATGTCCGACAACAGACTGACTCAAACCGAGGCCACGCTGAACCCGCCCTCGCCGGAACTGGTCAAGATCAAGATCAACGGGACCGAGATCCAGGTGCCCAAGGGTGAGAACCTCATCGAAGCCGCCAAGCGCGTCGGGATTGACGTCCCCTACTTCTGCTACCACCCGCGCCTCTCCAAGGGCGATTCGGCGAACTGTCGCATGTGCCTGGTCGAATGCGCGACTACCGGCCCGGACGGTACCGTTCGCAAAATGCCCAAGCCGCAGGCCGCCTGCACCATGCCCGCCTCCGAGGGCCTGGTGGTCGAGACGGAATCGCCGATGGTCGTCAAGGACCGGAAGGGTGTGCTGGAGTTTCTGCTCATCAACCACCCGCTCGACTGCCCCATCTGCGACCGGGGCGGCGAGTGCCCGCTGCAGAACAACACGCTCTTCTATGGCCCTCCTACCAGCCGCTATATCGAGGAGAAGCGCCACTTTCCGAAAGCCTACCCGCTCTCCGAACATGTGGTCTTCGACCGCGAGCGCTGCATCCACTGCGCCCGCTGCACCCGCTTCACGGAGGATGTCAGCGGCGACGCACAACTGGGCTTCTTAAAGCGGGGCGCGGACATGGAGGTGGGGACCTTCGCCCACACCGCCTACCAGAGCAAGTTCAGCGGCAACGTCATCGAACTCTGCCCCGTCGGCGCGCTCCTCTCCCGCTCCTACCGCTTCAAGGCCCGCCCCTGGGACCTGCTCACCCAGCGCTCCATCTGCTCCCAGTGCTCCAACGGCTGCAACATCAAGCTGGACTACCGCGTGAACCAGTTGCAGCGGGTCAATGCCCGACTGAACGAGGAGGTCAATGAGGAGTGGACCTGCGACCGGGGCAAGTTCGGCCATAACTATGTGTCCGCAGAGGATCGGCTCCAGAAGCCGATGCTCAAGCAGAATGGCGAATGGAAGCCCATCGAGTGGACGGAAGCCTACCACCTGCTGGTCTCCCGCCTGAAGGCGGCCGGGGCCAATGTGGGCGGCATCGGGGGCGCGCGCTGCACCAACGAGGACAACTACGCCTTCCAGAAGCTGTTCCGTACGGTGCTGAAGAGCGGGAACCTGGATCACCGCCTGGGCCGCTATCAGGGGCCAAGCGCGAAACCGATCTTCGACCGCTTCGGGCACCGGGGCATGGGCAACGCCATCGCCGACCTGGAGAAGATGAAGACGCTCTTTGTGCTGGGTTCCGAACTCGCCGCCGAGCAGCCGATCCTCTTCCTCCGCATCCGCAAGGCCTGGCGGTTCAAAAACGCGGTCGTCATCAATGCGCTGGATCGGGTGATCGAGGACACGACCCATGTGGGCGACTTCGCGGCGGTCAACCTGATCTATCGCACGGGAACCGAGGTCGCGCTGCTGAATGGCCTGCTCAATGCGCTCTTTACGCAGAAGCTGCTCCCGGAGATGCCCGGCCTGGATCTGAAAGGGCTGCAGAAGGGCGTCGCCGACTGGACGCCGGAGAAGACGGCGAAAGAGACCGGCGTGAGCGCGGAGGACATCGCCTCCGCCGCAAAACTGCTGGCGACCGGGCCTATGGCGCTGATCGCGGGCAAATCGGTCACCGAGCATCCCTACTATACCGACATCGTGGCCGCGCTGAGCAGCCTGGCGGCGGCGACCGGCAACAGCGCGAACGTCAACATCCCCGGCCTGGATTGCAATACGCAGGGCGCAGCGGACATGGGCGTGCTGCCCGACAGCGGTCCCGGTTACGCGGCTCCGGCGAAGGCCGGCATGAGCACGCAGCAGATGCTGGAGGATGCGGCGAACGGCAAGCTCCCGCTGCTCTGGATCGTCGGCGCGAAGCTGGTGGAGAAGTTCCACGATCCCGCCCTGGCCCGGCGCGCCCTGGAAGCCTGCCCCTTCGTTGTGGTCAATGAACTCAGCATGACCGAGACGGCGCAGTTGGCCGACCTGGTGCTGCCGGTCGCCAGCATGGCGGAGAAGGACGGCACCTACACCAGTTGCGAGCGGCGGGTGCAGCGGATCTATCGCGCCTTCGACATGTCACCGGATATCAAGCCGGACTGGCTGGTCTTCACGGAGGTCTCCGCGCAGCTCGGAGGTGGCGCGCCCTGCTTCTCCGCACGCGACATTCTGCGCGACATCGCCGCGAACGTCCCGGCCTATGCGGGACTGACGCTGAAGAGCCTGGGCGAATCCGGCGTCCGCTGGAGCGATCCGAACGCTGCAGCGCCCAAGCCGACGCTCGAAACCGTACCCTACAACGCGCCTGCCCGCGACAAAGCGGCGGTCTAGGAAGCGACTATGCCCGACCAATCCGTGCCAAGTATCTTCATCTTCCCGGAAAAACTGGGGCCTGTCCATCTGCCCGACCTTGTTCCCTATGTGGCGCTCGCCATGATCCTGGGGTTCGTCCTGGCGATCGTGCCCGGCCTCATCTGGATCGAGCGTGTGGTGATGGCGCTGATGCAAGACCGGTCGGGGCCGAACCGGGTCGGGCCGCGCGGCCTGCTGCAGACGCTCGCCGACGGAATCAAGCTCTTCTTCAAAGAGGAGATCCGCCCGAATAGTGTGGACGTTCGCATCTACTATCTCGCACCGAT
>Ga0070734_10004983_pt1 | contig 12097 bp, 11 predicted proteins | sample Coa_R1_8_FD_66444 | JGI IMG/M metagenome (GOLD analysis project Ga0070734, IMG submission 66444) | Surface soil microbial communities from Centralia Pennsylvania, which are recovering from an underground coalmine fire - Coalmine... | ecosystem: Environmental > Terrestrial > Soil > Unclassified ...
CCACCGCGAAAGTCATCGAGAGCTTCATTGGCCGCAAAGGCGCGTACTTCACGAATTCGGTCGCCGAGCTGAAGTTGGGCGCGGGCGCGAACCTGGAGCACGTCAAGTTCCAAGATGAGACCAGCGAGTCGACCCACGTCGCCAACATCGCGTACGATCAGGAAGCGGATTCGGTCCTTACGAGCGTAAACGTCAACCTCGGCGGCAAGCTCGTTCGGAACGACGTGAACGTCTGGCTGAACGGCGAGCACACCGAAACCTGGCTCAACGGCGTGAACCTGGCCCAGGGCGAGCAAACGATCGACAACCACACCCGGATCGACCACGCCAAGCCGAATTGCAATTCGTTCGAGGTGTACAAGTCGATCCTCGGCGGCCACGCGAGTGGCGTGTTCAATGGGAAGATCTTCGTTTACGAGGACGCCCAGAAGACCGACGCCAAGCAGACTAACCAGGCGGTGCTCCTGAGCCCGACGGCGACGTTCAACACCAAGCCACAGCTCGAAATCTTCGCCGACGACGTGAAGTGCACCCACGGCGCGACGGTGGGCCGACTTCAGGACGACGCCCTCTTCTACCTGCGCAGCCGGGGAATCCCGAGCAAGGATGCGCAGGCGCTGCTGGTTTACGCCTTTGCGGCCGAGGTTCTGGAGAAGCTGAGCGTCGCCGAAGTTCGGTCGGCCCTGGAAGGCATGCTCTTCGAGCGCCTCGCTGCGGCGGAGGAGTGAGGTGGTCGCGGACTCCAGCCGTCTCTTCGAGCTCCTGGCACCCGACCGGGCCATGCAGACACTGCTCGCCGGGACCCCCGGGCTACCCGAAGCGATTTCATGGATCGAAGCCGCCGATGTGAGTCCCGAGATGCGCGCCGCCCTCTGGCTTTACGTGGACGAGCTCGACCAGGCCCACGTCATCGTCCAGGACATTCCCTCCTCAACCGGCTCGTACCTCCATGCGATCCTCCACCGTCGGGAGGGGGACTACTCGAACAGCAAGTATTGGTTCCGGCGGTCGGGCCCGCACCCCCTGCTCGAATTGCTGCCCGGCTACGATCCGATCCGCTTCGTGGATCAGGCCGAGGCCGCCGGCTCGTCTAACCCGGCCGAGCTCGTCGCTACCCAGCGGAGCGAGTGGAAAGCCGTGTTCGACTACCTTGCGGGAGGTGGACGTTGACCCAGACCACCCTCACCAAGCCGCTCGCCGTCGACACGATCCGGGCCGACTTCCCGATTCTGAGCACCGACGTTCGCGGTCTTCCGCTCGCCTACCTCGATAACGGCGCCAGCAGCCAAAAGCCGCAGTCGGTGATCGACGCGATGGATTGGTACAACGCCCACGCCAACGCAAACATCCACCGCGGCGTCTACCAGCTCAGCCAGTTGGCAACCGAGCTCTACGAGGCCGGCCGTAAGCGCGGCCAGGAGTTCCTCGGCGTGGACGATCGCCGCGAAGTGATCCTCACCAAGGGGTTGACTGAATCGATTAACTTAGTCGCCTCAGCGTGGGGCGGCGCCAATTTGAAGTCCGGCGACGTGGTGTTGCTCACCCAACTGGAGCACCACAGCAACATCGTGCCGTGGCAGCTTGCGGCGGAGCGGACCGGCGCGAAGATCGAGGTCGTGCCGATCGACGATCGCGGCGTGCTGGACATGGAGCGGTACGAAGCGCTCGTGGCCGGCGGCAAAGTGAAGATGGTCGCCGTCACCCACGTGAGCAACGTGCTCGGCACCGTGAACCCAATTCGTGAGATCGCCGCGCTCGCCCACCGGAATGGCGCCCTCGTACTGGTGGACGGTGCCCAAGCCGCTCCGCACCACTTCCTCGACGTCGCCGCGCTCGGCGCCGACTTCTACACGGTTGCCGGGCACAAGATGTACGCCCCGATGGGCATCGGACTCCTCTTCGGCCGGCGCGAGCTGCTCGAGGCGATGCCGCCCTACCAGGGTGGCGGCGACATGATCGAGACGGTCAGCTTCGAGCGCTCCACCTACGCCCACCTGCCCGCGAAGTTCGAAGCGGGTACGCCGAACGTTGCCGCCGTCCACGGCTTTGGCGCCGCCGTCCACTATCTCGCCGGACTGGGCGAGGGCGAGGCCCCGCGTGAAAGGCTCCGGACCGCATTCGAGAAGATCGAGGCGCACGAGCAGAAGCTCCTCGAGGCGGCAACCGATGCGCTGACCGCGATCGAGGGTATTCACATCCACGGCGCCGCGCCAGGAAAAAGCGCGATCCTCTCCTTCACAGTGGACGGCGTGCACCCGCACGACTTAGCGACTGTGCTCGACAGCGAAGGTGTCGCGATCCGAGCCGGCCACCACTGCTGCATGCCGCTTATGAAGCGGCTCGGCGTCCCTGCCACCGCACGCGCCTCGTTCGGGCTCTACAATACGGTTGCGGACGTCGGAGCCCTCGAGCGCGGCGTAAGAAAGGCAAAGGAGCTGCTCGGATGACGCTGGATTTGCGTGAGCTTTATCAGGAGGTGATCCTCGATCACCATAAGCACCCTCGGAATCGGGGGCCGCTCGCCGATGCCACTTCCACCGCCGACGGCCACAATCCGCTCTGCGGCGATACGATTACGGTGTACGTCAAAACCAACGGCGGAATCGTGGACCGGGTGAGCTTCGAGGGATCGGGCTGTGCCATCTCCACCGCGAGCGCCTCGATGATGACGGAGGCGCTCCACGGTAAGTCCTTGGCCGAGGTCGAGGAGCTGTTCCGGCAATTCCAAGACCTGGTCACCGCCGACGGCCCGGCGCCGACCGACGCAAGTCTGGAGAGCGAACTTGGCGACCTGGAAGTGCTGGCCGGAGTGCGCGAGCACCCGGTGCGAATCAAGTGCGCCACCCTCCCGTGGCACACGATGCGCGCGGCCCTCAAAGGCGCCCACGAGCCGGTGACCACGGAGTAGCCATGCCGGAACGTCTCGAAACCATCGATTCCGCGCCGCGCCCCCTCAGCAGCATCGAGAAGTCGCTGTTCGAGTCCGAGGTGGTCGAGCAGATTCGGACCGTTTACGACCCGGAGATCCCGGTCAACGTCTACGACCTGGGATTGATCTATGACATTCAGGTCGACGACGCCAAGAACGTCCACATTCTCATGACCCTCACCTCGCCGGCGTGCCCGGTGGCGGGAATCCTGCCGGGAGAGGTCGAATCGGCGGCCAGGGCTACGGCGGGGATCGGCAACGTGACGGTGGAGCTCACATGGGATCCGCCCTACACGCTTGAAATGATGCCGGAAGAAATCCGGCTCATGCTGGGGTTGGGATGAAGTTTTCCGCGCAAGAAGAGTACGGGCTTCGGTGCCTGCTACAAATTGCCCGGGTTGGGCCCGACGGCTCCCTCAGCATCCCCGAAATCAGCCGGCTGGAAGGGCTGACTCCTCCGCACGTTGCCAAGCTCCTCATGATTCTGCGCCGAGGCGGCTTCGTTCAAAGTACGCGCGGCCAGGCCGGCGGATACGCCCTGGCGCGCCCCGCGAACAATATCGCGGTCGGCGACGTGCTGACCGTGCTCGGCGGACGGCTCTACGACGACGAGTTCTGCAACAAGCACACCGGGCAGGCGGCCGTCTGCGCGCACGATCTGGACTGCTCGATCCGTTCCGTCTGGCAAGTGATTCAGGACAGCGTGGATCGCGTGCTTGCCGAGCTAACCCTCGAAGATCTGGCCCGGAGCGAGCGAACTCCACCACGCCCGGGCCTCGACCCGCTCCCAATGGCGGGTCAGGGGGTTGCATGAGCTTTCCCGTCACTCTGAGCGAAGGCGCGGCCGCCAGGATCAAGCAGCTCCTGGCGAAGGACGGCCGGCCGGAAGCCTTCCTGCGAATCGGGGTCAAAGGCGGCGGCTGCTCCGGGCTCGAGTACTTGCTCAAGCTGGATACCGCACGCAAACCGGCAGACCTCGAGGCCGAGCTCGATGGCGTGCCCCTCGTGTGCGACCCGAAGAGCGCGAAGTTCCTGGAGGGCGCCGAGCTGACTTACACGGGAAACCTCATTGGCGGCGGCTTCAAGTTCGAGAACCCAAACGCGGCCCGAAGCTGCGGCTGCGGAACGAGTTTTACGCCCAAACCGCTGGAATCGCGATAACACGAATCCGCAAATAAACCGGGCACGCAACCCCCATCGCCGAACGTTTGTAGTTGCAACGGAAGTCTCGGAACTGAGATAGCGCGCAGTCGATGGCGCCTGCTGCGCGTATCCGGGGCGCATCGGTTGATAATGCTAGGCATGGCGGCTACCAAGGCGAGTAACGGCTGCAGAGCTGCGCGCCGCATGCTCGTCGCCCTCGCTGGGCTGGCGTTGCTCGCCGACTTGCAGGCCGCCTCCAAGTTGCTGTTGGCCGTGAATCCGAACTTCACCAACGGCCGGGCCGAAGATGGACTTGCCATCGACGTCGAGAATAACGGCCAGGACGCCAAGGGCGTTGTCAGGGTCTCCTCCTCCGGCGGGGTGTCGCTCTATCCGATCGAGCTGCCGCGCGGGGCGAAGAAGCACTTCGTGGCGTATCCGATGAGGGCGCCGGAATACTCCTATGAGCAGATCGAGGTCTTGTTGGATACCGACCGAGGCAGCATCCAGGTGTCGGCGAACAACGATTATACGGGCGACCAAGGGCAGCTCGCGCTCGAGATCAGCGACGAGACGGGCGGCCTCCAGTTCCTTGCCGACTCCGCGGCTGCGCCCGCTTATCCCGGCGCCCCCGTAGCCGGCAAGGCTTGCTACGCGAAGCCGGAAGATGCCCCTGCCCGACTCTCGGCCTATGCCAGCGCGAAGGGGGTTGTCCTCGGCGCCGGCGCCGAACGCATGAGCGACGGCGCGGTGGCGGCGTTGAAGGAGTACGTCATCGCCGGCGGACGGCTGGTGCTGGTCGGCGGTTCGGGGTCGCCAGTATTTCGCGACCCGCGTTGGGCGGATACGATTCCCATTACCGGGCTACACGCCGAGACGCGGGATATCTCGATCAAAGCAAACGGGGCACGGTTCAAGGCAAGCCTGAGCGTCCAGGCCGGAACGCCGCTTCCGGGCTCCATAGTGATGCCCGGCGGAGTGATCGTGCACTACCAAGGGCTCGGAGGTGTCATCGTGATCCCGTTCGATATCTTGGACGGGCCGGCAAAGAAGTGGCTAGGACGCCCAAAGTTCCTCTCAAGCCTCCTCGCAACCCAAACGGGCGCTGATGTATGGCAAGGAGCCGGACCGGGAAACGAGTATGGATACGGGTATGGGTATGGCGGCCCCATGCGGCGGTACGGCGGCTCGTACCCGGGCGCCATGACCGCTGGGGCCCCGCGGCGGGATGACCCGTTCGCATTCGAGCCGCCACGGCCGGAGACGGTGCTCTGGATCATCCTTTGCTACCTCGTTCTCGTCGCGCCGGTGAACTTCCTGATTCTTCGTAAGCTTCGGCGAAGCGAACTCGCCTGGTTCACAACGCCTTTGATCAGCTTCGTTTTCGCCGGATTCCTGCTGAAGCTGGCTGCGGGCCTCTACCTGGGAAAGATGATGACGGAGAGCCGGGGCACGCTCCTGGTTTCCGAGCACATGCCGAACGGGGTCTTTCGCGGTTCGACGCAGCTCTTTTTCCCGACCGGCGGCTCGTATGACCTTGGGTTGAGCGGTGTCGACCAGATTTCCTCCGGCGACGCGAATCGATATGGCGCGCCGTCCCTCAACGCCGAGCCCCTCACCGCAGTAGATGCCGACCAGTTCCTCGTCCCCGGCCTTTCGGTTCACAACCTCCAGTTCAAGGAGCTCACCTACGAGCAATTGGTCGATGCCAAGGAATTGCTGAGCCTTTCGGCGCGTCGCGTCGGAAACAAGCTCGAAGTTGCGATCACGAACCGGTCGCCGTACGAGCTTTCCGGGGGGTCGGTCTTCATCGAAGGGAAGACCCAGAGCACGACTCAAGCTATTGACCCCGGATTGACGATCGCCCCCGGGGCGACCGTCCACGTGTCGGTCCCGACGAGGAGTTCGAGCGGCCTCCAAGACCCCGAGACCGGAGAGTCGTACCTGGCGACGATCGCCGATCCGCTAGGGAGGTTTAGCATGCTGAGCCACCGGACGGCCTTTCGCGCCAAGCTCAGAGGCTTTCGCCCTGGGCCCCAAGTCGGGTCCGAGGGGGCCGACAAGGGCGAGATCAACGTGGTCTGGGTCGGTGAACCCGTAACGGGGGTCGGTTCGTGAATCTCTGGCGCGACCTCGTTTCCGACAACCCGATGCTGATCGAGATTCGGCGATTCATGCGGAAGCTGCTCGCAGGAAAGGGCGGGAATCTCGCAATCGTGGTAGTGATCCTCGTGATCTACTCCTTCATCTTCCTGCTGGTCGCCGAGTATTCGAAGGACTTTGACCCGGTCATTCTGGTTTGGATTCAAACCGGATTGTTCATGCTGCTGCTCCCGGTCATGTCGGCTGGGATCATCGCGGGTGAGCGCGAACGCCGGACTTGGGAAATCCTTCTTACGGCACCCGTGACGAAGGCGCAGATCGTGGTCGGAAAGTATCTCGCCGTTTCGGCCGGTGCGAGCCTCACCATTTTGGCGTTCGCACTCTTGATCCTCCCGTGCCAGGTCTCCAATCGATTCGCGTCGATCGGCTCGACCGCGTCCGCCGAACTGATGTCGATCACGTTCGCGATGATGCTCATGGGGCTGAGTCTGTACGTGAGTTCCAGGAGCCGCACTACCTTCGCCGCGATCGGCACATGCATCGGGATCGTGTTCGTCGCGTATGTCGCGATTCCGCTCTTTATCAGCGCGGCATCGGAGCGAAGTGAGTCGACTGTTCTCGAGCTGATCGACCCGTTCTACGCTCTCCCCAAGCTCATCGGAGGCTCCGAAGCCGGTAAGGACTACTCCCGTTGGTCCGTTTCACTCTCTCAAGCGGCGGTCTACCTGGTCCTCACGGCCCTCATGCTGGTTGGGGCCACGCTTACGGTGAGACGGATGGACGAGGTTCGCGATCTCATTTCGGAGCCGAAGGCTCGACGAGGAAAGGCCCATGCTTGAAGTAAAGAGTCTTCGGAAGGAGTACGGCCCGCTCACCGCGGTCAAGGGAGTCAGCTTCAGCCTCAATCCCGGCGACATCTTCGGCTTCATTGGCTCCAACGGCGCGGGAAAGACGACCACGATCAAGATGATCGCAACCCTCCTCGAGCCGACGTCGGGGACGGCCGTGCTCAACGGTGCCGACATTCTCGGCGACCCAATGGAGGTTCGGCGGCAGATCGGCTACATGCCCGACTTCTTCGGCCTTTACGACGAGGTTCGGGTTTGGGAGTATCTCGACTTCTTCGCCGCCCTCTATCGGGTTCCTTCTGTGGACCGGCCGGGGATTATCGATAACGTTCTCGAGCTCACCGACCTGACGGTGAAGAAGGGCGCCTTCGTCCAGTCGCTCTCGCGCGGAATGCAGCAGCGGCTCTGTCTCGCACGGTGCCTGGTCCACGACCCGGCGCTGCTCCTGCTGGACGAGCCTGCGAGCGGGCTCGACCCGCGGGCGCGCGCCGAGCTCAAAGAGCTCATCGCCGAGCTCGGGCGGATGGGGAAGATCGTTATCGTCTCCTCGCACATCCTCCCCGAACTGGCCGACTTCTGCAACTCCGTCGGCATCATCGAGCGCGGCGAGCTGCTCGCATGCGGCCCGGTCGAGGACATCATCCAAAGCCTCCAAACCGCGAGGTGCCTGATGCTTAAGTCCCTTTCCGATCCGGTCGAGCTGGCTGCCTTCATCGAGCGGCTCCCGCTTGTTCAGAGTGCGCGGTCCCACGATGCGACGAGCGTCGCCGTCGAGTTTCTCGGGGGCCTGGAAGAGCAGGCGGACCTACTCGACGCCGTCATCCGGCAGGGCTACCGCGTCGTTGGTTACTCGGAGGAGCTCGTCGATCTCGAGGATGTCTTCCTACGCTTGACGACGGGGGCGGTGAACTAAGTTGGCGGTTCAAACCTGGCTGCTCGAGACGACCCGCACCTACTTCGGGAACGCGGCCTCTCGAAAGGACTTCCGGGTTCAGATGCGCGGGTCCAAACCGTTCTGGATCTTCACCGCATACGTGCTCTGCCTTTGCTTCATCGGAGTTTGGACGTACTGGACTTCCATCGGCCGAGAGGGGCTGTCGCTGTCCAGCGCCCAGTCCGAGCTGACCGGCTTCTTCAACTCGCTGATCATCATGCTGGGTGCGGCGATATGCGTCATTTCGCCGGCGCTGACGGCCACCGCGATCGTCGCCGAGCGGCAGAGGCTGAGCCTCGACCTGGTGCTCAGCGCCCCCGTCGAGCCCAAGTATCTGCTCGTCGGGAAGATGATCAGCAGCTATCGATACACGTGGATGCTGCTCATCCTCGCGCTACCCATCGTCGCGATGAGCGTCGTGCTCGGCGGGGCGACGTGGAAGGACGTCTTCAGCTGCTTCCTGCTGCTCTCCTTCCACGCGATGATCTTCACGTCGATGGCATTGCTGATCTCGACGTTCGTCAACAAGCCCGCGGCGGCGGTGATCTACAGCTTCATCGGAGTTGCCATCTACGTCGTCGCATCGTCCATGCTTGCCGCCACCGCACTGCCGTTCAGTTTCGGCGGAGGCGCCTCCACCCACCCGCCGTTCACGATCGCCCTGAGCCCCTTCTTCGTGTTGCAGGCGGTCAACTCGTCGATGCTGATCGGCTCGGTCGAGGTGCCGAACTGGCTGCTTGCCGGCGTCTTTACGCTGTTGCTGTGCCGGCTGTTCCTGCTGGGCGCGGCGGTGAACCTGGCGCCGTTGGACAAGCGGATCTCGGCGAACCTGAGGCTGACCGGCCTCCTGTACACCTTCGGGCTGGGTGCCCTGATCCCGTACTCCATACACCCGGCCATGCCCGCCGTGGTCGGCGCCTCTCCCGAACTGGCGCCGGACCCCTCGCTGTACGTGCTTAATATCGGGTTGGGGAGTATCTGCTGGCTCTTTCTCGGCAGTTGGATGTTGTTCACCTACGGCCGGACCGGCTCTCGGCGCTTCTGGCCAAACGGGCACTTCTCGCTTCGACACACCCTCGACGGGACACCTGCCGGGCAACTCCCCTACGCTTTGCTTCTCGTGGGGTCCGGGCTCCTGGGCGCCTACCTCGGAAACCGGTGGGTAGGGGGTGACGCCCCGTCCGATTCGTACGCTCCCGGGCTCCTCTGGCCCGTAGGATTCGTCGTTCTGGCATGGGGCCTCGGCCACCTGCTTTCGGCCGCCTGCCGCGAGATGAAGTCCGCCCGGGCCTTTCACTTTTGCGCGGAGATGGTGATCTTCTTCGGGATTCCTCTTCTCATGTCCGTAGCCCGGACCGCGCCGTCGTGGGTCAAGACGGACTCGGACATGCCCACCAGCGGGTTGTGGTATCTGTGGCCTTTCGCTCCGCTGATCGACCGGGGGCAATTCTGGCTGGCGTGGGCGTATGGAGTCGTGATGATCTGTATCGGCCTCTGGTTCAAGCTGTGGGCTGTGAACTTGGAAGGGAGACGAGCCCGGGAGTTGAGTTATGCCGGATGAGCTGAATCTGGGACGCTTCGAACGTCGCGTTCGCGTTGCCGCCGCGTGGCGCGGCGCCGCGCAGGGGCTGGTGGTGGGCTCGCTCGTCGCGTGTGCGATCGTCGCGGTCGGCCGGCTGCAGGGCCACGCCGTGCCTTGGCCGTATGCCACGATCGCCGTCGTCGCGTGCCTCGGCGCGGGGATCGTCGTCGGCGCGCTCCGTCGGATTCGGCAACTCGACCTTGCCGACAGCCTCGACCGCCGGGCCGGCCTCAAGAATCGGGTTGCCAGCGCACTTGGCGAGACCCCGGCGGAATCGGATGGGTTGATCTCGGACCTCCGCGAGGACGCGGCCCGGCGCCTCGACTCTTTGCCGCCGGCCCGGGTCTTTCCCATTCGGTTTGGCCGGCTCCAGGGCCTGGCAGCGCTGCTCGTGTTGGGCGCCGCCGCCGTCACGTTGCTCGGAAACCGTCCGATCGAGCTTTCCCCGGCCCAGAAGGCCAAGGCGGCCGATAACGCGGACGCGGCGGCGGCGGTCGAGCGGGTGCTCTCGCCGTACAAAGAACCAAAACCGGCGGACGTTCCCGGCAAGCTGGAGAAGGCGCAGGTTTCAGAGATGGAGAAGCTTGCCCGCGACCTCAACTCCAACGAAATCGACCGCGAGAAGGCGCTGCAGGAGGCGAACAAGGCGGAGCAGGATGCGAAGAAGCTCGAGCAAGAGTCTGCCCAGCGCGCGCGCGCCGACCTGGCCAAGGCGGAGACGGCGAGTGAGGCGCTGGCGCGAAACGGGCAGCCGTCCGACAAATCCGATCCAGCGGCGCAGATGTCGGCGGAACTCAGTTCCTCGCAAGCATCGCTTCAGCATCAGATCGACGAGCTGAAGAAGCGGGCCGACGAACCGGGAGGCAACAAGGCCTCGCTCCAGAACGAGATCTCGAAGTTGAAAGCGGAACTCGGTTCGCTCCGACATGGTCAGGGGATGGGTCAAGCCTCCGCCGCGCTCAGCCAGGCACTGCAGAACCGGAACCTGCGGGGACTTCAGGACGCCCTCCACATGGATTCTCCGCCCTCCTCGGGGGGCGCCATGGATCCCCTTGCCGAGTTCAAGGCGCTCCGCCTTCGCTTCCTGGCGAGCGTCCAGGCGGAGATTGCCAACATCAAGGAACGGTTGAAGACGGCAACCGGCGCCGAAGCGGAGCGATTGCGCAAGAAGCTGGCCGAGTTGGAAGGTCAGCTCGAGGCCATGAAGCAGGAGGTCGAGGCGTACAACAAGGCGCTGAAGGCTGCGCTCAAGGCGGCGAAAGCGGGAAAGGCCGCGCCTCCGCCCAAGCCTTCCGGCCCGATGCTCCACACCAAGTTCAACAAGCCGATGCAGACGGCTCTCGCCAAGCTGATTCAGTCGCTCAACAAGATCGAATCCGGCGACGACCTCTCTGCCGACGAGTCCGAGGCGCTCAAGAAGATCGGTCGGCAAATGGAAGTCGAGGCGGCAAAGGCGGAGGCTTCGGGAGACAAGGAACGGGCAATGACCGCGTCCGTGCTCGCCGATGCGGCGAAGGCGCTCGCCGACGGGAACGCCGCCGTTGCGATCGCCAAGGCCTGCCGGAACTGCTTGGGCGGGGGGATCGGCGGGCCTTCGCCGGCAATGCTTCAGCAGGGTGGAGGCGGCATCGACCTGGTCTCGACTAAAGACGAGCACAACGTCCACAAGGTGAACCACCTGGATAAGCCGGCGGCCGGGCAGGGCAAGACCACGCCGACCGTTGTGGACCCCCTCAAGGGCGAGGGCCCGGAGAGCTATATAGAAATCCGAGGGCCGGCTTCGCTGGGCGCGCGGAGTGCGATTCCCTACCGGTCGGTCCTTCCGAGCTATCAGCGCAAGGAAGAGCGGGCGCTCAAGGGCGGAAAGATTCCGAAGAAGCACCAACAGCGAGTTCGGGACTACTTCAACTCGCTCAACGGCAGGTAGGCCGAAAGGAGAACGATGGCAACGCGAGACGCAGCTTGGTTCAGGGAGACGTACACCGCGATCCGATCCGAGATCGGCAAGGCGGTGGTCGGGCAGGACGAGGTCGTGGAAAGCGTGCTCGTCGGGATGGCCGCCGACGCGCACATCCTCTTGGAAGGGATGCCCGGTTTGGGCAAGACGCTCCTGGTTCGGGCGCTGAGCCAGGTGCTGGAGCTGCGCTTTAGCCGCATCCAGTTCACGCCCGACATGATGCCGGCGGACGTGACGGGGACGAACGTGCTTTCGGCAGATGGAACGCGCCGGAACGAATTCCGGCGAGGTCCGATCTTCGCGAACATTTTGCTGGCCGACGAGATCAACCGGGCGACGCCCAAGACGCAATCGGCGATGCTCGAAGCCATGCAGGAGCGGGCGGTGACGGTCGGCGGGGTTCGGCACGAGCTCGAGTCGCCCTTCCTGGTGATGGCGACGCAGAATCCGATCGAGCAAGAGGGCACGTACCCGCTTCCGGAGGCCCAGCTCGATCGGTTCTTGCTCAAGGTTTTGGTGCCGTTCCCCTCCAAGGAGGAATTGGCGACGATCGTAAAGCGGACGACCGGCACCCTGGATGCCGAGCTCTCAAAGGTAGCCG
>Ga0070734_10004984_pt1 | contig 12097 bp, 11 predicted proteins | sample Coa_R1_8_FD_66444 | JGI IMG/M metagenome (GOLD analysis project Ga0070734, IMG submission 66444) | Surface soil microbial communities from Centralia Pennsylvania, which are recovering from an underground coalmine fire - Coalmine... | ecosystem: Environmental > Terrestrial > Soil > Unclassified ...
GTCCTCCAAATGGCCGCACGTTCTCCGTGCCGGCACTCCGCGCCCCAAGGTGAAGCTCCAGGCGCCAGACGGACAAAATAGAGTTCACGATTGACTTCCAGCCGCAACGGGTTGTGAGAGTTCTGTACCAGCAGCTACATTCCCCCGCGGCATAAAAGCGCATCGAAACATTTTCCCCTCATGAAAGAGGGCAAAAAAGAGAGCAATATGATGATTGGACCGAATCATCCCTCCGGATCCGGAGGGAGAAACCGACGTCGGCGCGGCCGTCGTCCACCCAACCACCGTCCCGGACAGGGCGGAGGACACGGGGGGCAGCGGAATCGCCATGGCGGTATTTACACCGCGCCTATGGATCATGCTTATCGCGCCAACATGAATGGCGAGAACGGCAACGGACGCGGACGCTTCAACCCCACCAATTACCTGGGCGCCGATCCTGAACCCTTACCCGAATCCAACGGCGGACCGCGCATCTTCGCTTTCGTGGACGACCTGTTCTTCCTGGCTAAAATTCAGGAGGTCGCGCGCAAACTCAACGTCAAGGTCGAGTTTGTTAAGACGGAGAAGGACCTCTCGGAGCACATGCAGAGTAATGGCGAGGAAAAACCTTCGCTGATTATTTTCGACTTGAACAATGCGGGCGCCAAACCGCTGGCCCTCATTCCCAAACTAAAGACCAAGCTCAAAAAGGGCACCAGCATTATCGGTTTCTTGTCCCACGTGCAAGGGGATTTGAAGATGAAGGCGCAGGAAGCGGGCTGCGACATGGTGTTGCCGCGCTCCGCCTTCTCCCAGAACCTGCCGCAGTTGCTGCGTCGCCACGGCGCCCCCGAGGAACTGGAGCAGGGAGCAGAGTAAAACACCGCGCCCGGAGCTGCTTTCTAAGGCTCGGGCATTCAGTGTCGCTGATCGACTCGCATCCATTGGCGAGCGACCGCCGCCTCTTATTCCGCTCGCAAAGCTTCCATGGGATGGATGGCCGCCGCCCGCAAGGCGGGAATCATTGCGGCTAGAAGTGCGCAGGCGCCAAGAGACGCGGTCGCCACCGTCAGGGCCAGTGGGTCCCAGGCTTTCACCCCCCAAAGCTGCGAGGCCAGTAAGCGGCCGCTCCCGACAGCCAGAGGAATGCCGATCAGCAGGCCGATCCCCGCGCGGCGCAAAGCTCCCCTCAGCACCAGTTGGATTACTTTTGTGCGGTCAGCTCCCAACGCCATGCGCACCCCGATTTCGCCGGTGCGCTGCGCCACCGTGAAGGCGGTTACCCCATAAAGTCCCACGGCCGCCAATACCAGCGCTACCAGTCCGAACAATCCCGCCAGGCTGGCCACCGCGCGTTCCTGGTCGAACTCCAGGGCTATCTCATCATCCAGCGTTCGCATGTCAATGACCGTGAGGTTAGGATCCAGGTCGGCCAAGGTCCTGCTCACCAGCGGTTCCAGCACGCCAGCCGGGGTATGTGTCAGTAAAGCGATTCCGGAAACGAAGTGAGACATCAAGTCCAACTTCTGCATCGGCGTATCACGGTACTGTGCGGATTGAGCCAGGGGCACGAAAAACATGGGATGCGTTGGCTCTCGCGGCGCCGTGTACTTTGCATTGGCCACTACGCCGATAATGCGAAACGTGCCGGCATAGGCCATTTCGTTCATCCCGAAGTGCTTGTCCAACGGATCTTCCTTGGGGAAAAAACGCTTGACGAACGCTTCATTCACGATGGCCACTGGGGCGGCGCTTTGGTTATCGGATTCGCGGAAGCCACGGCCGCGCAGGATGGGTTGACCTAGCGTGGGCAGGTAATTCACACCTACCCGGTTCCAGGAGGCCCCCGCGTCATCGCCGGTGTAGGGGGGACGGCCTTCCACTACGATGGATTCGCCCCAGTTGTTGGTGAATGGATTGTAGAGAGCCAAGCCGGCCTGTTCCACGCCCGGCAGGCGCTTCAAGCGCTGTTCCATTTCTTGATACAGCGAATTCAGCCGTTCCGGCGTGTAGCTGTTCGGTGGCGGATTGATCTGTACCATCACCCGATCGGCGGTTTGAAATCCGAAATTCTGATGTTCCAGGTTGCCCAGGCTGCGCGCCAGCATCGTGGCCCCCGCAACCAGCACGACCGAAAGCGTCGCCTGCACGATGAGCAGAAGGTGACGTGTTGACGAGGAGTTGTCACGCGTGCCGCGCGTAGCGGTGCGCAGGGACTCGATGGGATCGGTGTGAGTGGCGAACCAGGCCGGCGCGGTGCCGAATATGATGCCCGTTACTAGCGACAGGGCAAAGGCAAACCCCAGGACCGGCAGGGAAGGCGCGGCACTCATCGGCAGAAAACGAGTACCGGTAGAGGCGAGGTCCAGCAGCAGCCGCGAGGCGCCCACCGCCACCCCCAAGCCAAAGATGCCTCCCAGGATGGCAAGCAAGGAGCTTTCCAGCAGCCCTTGCCCAATGATCTGGCGGCGCGATGCTCCAATGGCGATGCGCACCGCCGTCTGGCTGCGCCGCGCCGCCGCCTTGGCCAGCAGCAAGTTGGCGACATTAGCACAGGCGATCAGCAGCACCAGGCAGCAAGCGGCCAGCAGAATGGTCAGGCTGCGCCCGTATTCCTCCTTCATCTCCATCACGCCCGCGCCTGCCGGCACCACCTGCACAGTCTCCTGCGGGAGTTGGCGCTTGACTTCGGGCATCCACTCCGCTGGATACCCGGCATCCGTCAGCATCCATTGCCGCAAGATCGCGGTCAGGCGTGGCGAGATTCCTGCAGTGGTGGCGCCCGGCCGCAACCGCCCAATCACTCGCAGCCACGCCGAAATGGATTGATGGAGCAGAGAACCGTCGCCGCGGATCAGCGGCTCCTGTTGCAGCGGAACCCACATATCGGGCGGATCTCCGCGCAAGGTCTCGCCAAAAAAACCCGGCGGTGCGATGCCCACCACGGTGACCGGATGTCCCTCCAAAAAATACGTTGAACCCACAACCGACGGATCGCCGCCGTAAGTTTGCTGCCACGCGTGGTAGCTGATCACCGCCACCGGCGGCGCGGAGGGCTGATCATCAATTTCCGAAAACAGCCGTCCTCCCAAGGCATGCAGGCCGAACGTCGAGAAGTAACTTCCTGTCACATACTCAGTGACAAGGGGCTTGGCGATGTGCTCGGACTGGCGGCGCACGCTCATCGCGCCCGGGGCTGACTGAAAGGCGGTGAGCTGCTCGAATTCCGGCAGGTTCTGCTTGATCCGCTCATACAAAGGGAAGGAGAACATGCCCCACGGGGTTTGCGGACCGCCTTCCACACAGCATTCGTTGCCCTCGCCGATGCGATAAAGCCTGCCGGGATCAGCCACCGGCAACGAGCGCAGCATGACCGTGTGGATGATGGAGAACATGGCGGTGGTGCCGCCGATGCCCAGGGCCAGAGTGAGTACGGCAGCGGCCGTGAATACGGGAGCGTACCGGAACTGCCGCAACGCGTAGCGCAGGTTGCTAAGAAAGTTCTGCATCGTCATCCCCATTCCTTTTACGCGCACCGCAAGGCACGAGTTCCATGTTCCCCTTCGGGGTGTTTGGACGGGTGACGAATTGAAAGGTCACCCGTCCTACCCACTGATTGGTGAGCAGCCGGCAAACGATTTGGGAACCGGGAAGTGAGTGGAGGTTGGGGAGGACTTATCCGGGAGGCCAACGCAGGCTGCGCCCGCCCAGCAAGTGCAGGTGGAGGTGAAAGACGGACTGACCGGCGCGCGGACCTACGTTGAACACCGTGCGGTAGCCATCCTCGATGCCGCGCTGGCGCGCAATCTGCGCCGCCGCCAGCTGCAGGTAGCCAATGATTTCCGCGTCCTCGGGTTGAGCTTCCTTCAGCCCGACAATGTGCTTCTTGGGAATGATTAACACGTGGGTCGGAGCTTGCGGATTGATGTCCTCGAAAACGAAGACATGCTCGTCTTCGTAGACTTTCTTCGCAGGCGCTTCCCCGCGAATAATGCGGCAGAAAATGCAGTCGGGCATAGGCAGTGGCCAGTTGTCAGTAGCCAGTGCTCAGTGTAAATGCTAAGGGCCCGCTTCGGGGCGGGTTGAGCAGGAACTGACCGGTGCGATTAAGGGTTGATCAGCCGAAGTGGTAGCGCGCCAGGTCCGGTGGCGCCTCCGCCCGTGCCGCCCCCTCCAGCCGGGCAAGAGTTCAGCTGCAGGAACTTGGCATCGATTCCTTTATTGGAGGGGTTTCCAACGTCAGTTACAAAGATCTGGGCATATCCGGCAATCGGGAAATCTCCTCTGCCGTTTTTTGGTCCTGGTCCGTTGCAGTCGTCCCAGAGAGCGATCGTCATTACCGCGGGACTAGAAGGGCCGGTGACCCCATCGTGCAGGTAGTCATTGGGTCCCTGCCACGTCCAATCCCCACAGTTGACAGTTGGGTCGCTGGGACAGGGATTGCAGTTGCCGCCTTCGTCGGGGCAAATTACGTCCTGCATCGCTGGAAGAACTCCACCCGTCGTCGCCCCGGGTTTAGCCGTCAACATTTTCTGACAGGCGTTGACGATTCCGCTGCAACTCTCTATCTGATCGCGAATGGTAGCAGCCGATTGGCCCACCAAACCCCACTGACTCGAGGGACTCAAGCCGCCGTTAGTCCACAGTTTGAGAGCCGTGCCCACAGGCAAAGTGCTGCCGGAGCAGCTCCCCCCCTGGAGAGCGGATGCGGTAATCCAAAATGGGCGCAGGCAGCTGGAAGCAGAAGCGGAGGTGTCCGCTTCGGCGGTGGCTTGCGCGCGCACCGGCACATTAGCAAAGCGGCCGAGCACTTTGATGAAGTACGTAGGAATGCTCTTCTGCACAACCACTGTGACGCGATTCGCGGCCGGAAAGGTAATGGTCAGGTCGGAAGTGGTGAGGGAATTGCCCAGAATCTGATTTTGCGTGGCCGTATCCTGCGCCATCTTGGTGGCCACTTGGGTGACATCGCCGCCATAAGCGCTGTTGACCAGATTGCTGCTGGGATAAACCAGGTAGGCATAAGCGCCGGCCAAAGCGGCGGCGTCGGCGGCGTGCTGGGCGGAAGTGCGGGCCGTATACAAAACTCCCATATCGATGGCTAGCCCAAGCACCGCGATGATGGCTACCATTGACACCGCGGTCGTGACCAGCACCGTACCTTTTTCCCGTTTTTTCGTCCTGTTGTTCATGGCCAGTCAGCCTCAGTAATTGTTGAGCATGGTCGCCGAGCCCCGCAATGTCACCGTGGCCGGTGCTACTCCGAAAGAGGAAATTTTGGACAGAAGGAAGAACTTGTAGGGACAGGTAACCGTCACCTGCGTAGTCTGCAGGGTAGCTTTGCCGGAGCTCTGCACCGGATCGTCGATCTGGAAAGTGTTATTCGTGACCGTCACGTTTGTGGCCTGGTTCCAGGAATTGCATTGTCCGAACGTGAACGTGGAAGTTGGCAGGATGCCGTTATTGCTCATGTAATCGTTGACGGCCTTCTGAATGACGGCGTTGCGGTTGGTAGCCGTGCCTACAACCTGTATGGCGGCTATGCGAGCACCTTCGCGCGCGGCATTGTTGACCACCTGGTGAACATGCACCATCGATCCGCCGTCAGCCGCTCCGAATACCAGCAGAAGCAGGAGGGGCAAGACCACCGCCAGTTCCACGATCTGCGAGCCGCGTTGTTTCCGTCGCCGTGTCATTTCAGTTGTTCTCGCTGCGCATGGAGGAGCAGGTGCTGAGGTTCATGGTGTAATTCAGAACCGGAATCGTGATCTTCTTGCGGATACCAACCACCACCTGGCCTTGGGACAAGCTTATGGTTCCGCCCGCGCCCGTGACGGTGTACGACTCCGCCGCCGGAGCCGGGGTCACGCCCACATAGATATCCTCGGCGGCTGTTTTGCTGAGAAAAGTGGCGTCCGTGCTGCAACTGGTCAGCGCAGGAGGAGCGGTGCTGCCGGTCACATACTTGTTGCAACTCTGATTGCCACCGAAGACGCCGGTTCGCAGATAAGTGCAGGTTTGTTGCGCGATTTGGGCCGGGGTCGGCAGGCCATACGAGCCAGTCGCGATCGGAGCAGAGCCATAGCGCGCTCCCTCCCGGGCTGCATCCACTGTGCTCTGGTACGAGCTCATGAGCAGGCCGAAACCGAAGATTCCAAAAATCAAAAGAAACAGTATCGGAAGGGTAAAAGCGGCTTCGGCAATGGCAGCGCCGCGCTGACCTGAACTTCGGAGCCGCAGGGGCAAGCAGGCTGGGTTCCGGCTACTGGTAAAGCGCACTAATTTCCCCCGCCTTTCTAGCTGCCTTATCGCTAAATTGCCGAAAAACAAGTCCTGCCGCAGACCGTCAGGCCCGGGGGTGGCCTGGAAAAGCCCGTATCGCATTAACTTTACGGGGCTCCCGGCGGGGAAGAAACAGCACCGAAGTGCTACTAACGTACTGGTTACCTTCGTCTGAAGGCCTAGTCCAAGCGGACGAGAAAGACGGCCCCTTCCGCCGTGTGGGTATCGCGCGCCACCTCTTCGGCGCGCTGCTTGTCATCTTGCAGGACCCGTACTCGTACCCACCAGTTCCCGGTGGGGCTGGGGAATTCCTGCACCCGGGCAGTGTGGTAGCGGCGGGCGAGGTGGTCGCGCAACTCAGTGGCTGCGTTCTGGTTATCAAAGCCGCCGATCTGCACGGCCCAGCGGCCCCCCTGGTGGATAGGCAAGGGTGTCTGCAATACCTCCACTCGCACCATGGCCGTGCCTGGACGCCAGACGTCTACCGCTTTGGCAGCCCCGAGAGAAAGATCGATGATCCGTCCCGGAATGAAGGGGCCACGGTCGGTGATGCGCACGGTTGTGGAGTGACCGGTCTTCAGGTTGGTGACCCGCACTACTGACCCTAAGGGCAAGGTCCTATGGGCGGCGGTGAAGGCGTTCATATTGTAAATCTCGCCATCCGAGGACCTTCGGTTGTGGTAGGGTGGCCCATACCAGCTGGCAATGCCGGTTTCCACCAAAAGCGGCTTAGCCGCCGCTGGTGGCGCTTCTGGTGGGGGAATGCGAGGCGCGGGAGAGGTGGAGGGAACGGAAGGAACCGTGTCCGATATGCTTGGTGGTGGCGGCACGCTGACGCGCTGAGCTTTGTGGCTGCAGCCGCTAAGGAGCAGAGCGGACAGCAGGAAGAGCAGAACGAAGCTACTTTTTGCCATCAGCGCCGCCGGTCCATGTAGTCGGCGAACTGGCTGAGCTTCTGGGCGGCGCTCCGCAGCGCCTGGGTGGAGTGGCTGCGGATAGCCGGAACCACCTCGTCGTTGAGGTAGGAAATGATTTTCTCCGCGTCTTCCTGCAAGCCTTTGTCCTGGAGAGAGCGCCCGATCTTCTCGCCTGTAGCCTCTACTTTCTTTCCCGCTCCGCTGAAGGCCCGTTCGACGCGGGTTTTGAGATCGGCCGTTTTGCGACGTTGTGAAGACAAGTTCCACCACGCTAGCTACTTAGAGATTGCCAGAGAGCCCAATTATGGCCATCCCGAGGGATGGGGTCAATTCCGGATTGGGCTTTGTACCTGGTAAGAAACGGGGTAGATCCGCGGCAAACCTTCCCGGCGCAGATTACCTCTGAGTAAGGGAACTTCGGCACGTGGATTGCTGTCATTAATGGGGATGGGTAACGGGGAAGTATGCGCGCCTGGCTAATGGTGGCGTTGCTGGCGGGATCGAGCCTGGGAGCAGGGGCCCAGACCACGTCAATTCGAGCCCCGGAGCTGCCGTCCGCGCCAACACCGGGCAGCAGGACTGCTCTGTCCAGCGCTGCAGTTCCCGCTGATCCTCCCGCTGTCGTGCCCGTGAAATCACCCTCCTACACGCCGCTAACGGCGCACCAGAAATTTCACATCTTTGTGGAGCAGACCTATTCCGTGTACACATTTGCGAACACCGCTTTCGATGCCGGCTGGGCGCAAATGACGGATGACTGGCCAGCCTATGGGCAAGGCGCAGAAGGTTATGGCAAACGCTATGGCGCTTTGTTAGCTAACCATGAAGCTGGCAGTTTCTTCGAGAACTTTTTGTTTCCCACGGTACTACACCAGGATCCAAGATATTTCCGCCGGGGAGGAGGGCACTCTGTTTTCCAGCGGGTATCGTATGCCGCGAGCCGCGTGCTGGTGACGCATGCCGACGACGGGCACAACACGTTTAACAGTTCGTTGCTGCTGGGCATGCTGTTCGTGGATAGCCTGACTAATGCGTATTATCCCCAGACGCAGCGTGGGCTGGGTGACACGATGAGCCGCTTTGGGGGCGGGCTCCTCAGCAGCGCCGAAACCAACTTGCTGCGCGAATTTGGACCCGACATGATGCGCATCTTTCATCGCCATGAACCGGAGAAGCTGAAGCGGCTGGAAGAACTGGAAAAGAAGGTGCCGCTGGCCAACAAATTGTCGCCTCCGGCCGATGGCACAGTTCAGTCGCCGGCTACGCCGAGCGGTTCGGTAGCTCCACCGGCTAGCTTGCCCGCGCCAGCGGCAGGGCGCGGCAGCGAAGGCTCAACCACCTCCGGGCCCTCTCCCTCTCGCCGACCCAATAACTAGCGGCCCGGCTGCTGCACGCTACGCTGCCACTCTTAGGTCCCCAATTCGCGTTTCAGTCACCCCTCCGCCCCGAATGCGCCGACGGGAAAGGCGAGTAACAAACTGTTGCCAGCGATCAGCTATTTTCTGTATTTTCGCCAGCAAGCCTGAGTATGAAATCGAAGCACAAGCCCAAGCCAAGGGTTGCGGTAACGAAGATGTTTCTAGAAGCGCCCGCACGTCAGGCTTTTCGTCGAGGCCTTCTCTCCTGGTACGAGCGCCACCGGCGTGATTTGCCCTGGCGCCGCAGCCGCGATCCTTACCGCATTTGGGTATCGGAGGTCATGCTGCAGCAGACGCGGGTCAGCGCCGTGCTCGATTACTACGAACGCTTTCTGCGGCAGTTCCCCGACATGCAGGCTTTGGCCGCGGCGCCACCTGATGCCGTGCTGGCCGCGTGGAGCGGTCTCGGATATTACCGGCGGGCGCGCGCCCTGCATGCCGCGGCGCGATTACTGGTCGCGGAACGCGGGGGAGCGATGCCGCGCAGCGCCGCTGAATTGCGGGAACTGCCGGGCTTTGGACCCTACACGGCGGCAGCGGTGGCCAGCATTGCCTTTTCGGAACCCGTCGCCGTGGTGGATGGCAATGTGGAGCGCGTGCTGGCCCGGTTACTCGGCTGGCGCAAGCTCAACCGCGATGCTGCTTGGAAGGCGGCGCAGGATTTGCTCGCTCCCCGCCGGCCGGGCGACTTCAACCAGGCCATAATGGAGTTGGGAGCGACGGTGTGCCTGCCGGGCCGGCCGCAGTGCGATCTTTGTCCCGTGTTCCGCTTATGCAAAACGCGCGGCTCCGGGCCGCAAAAACCCCGGGAGCGGCGTCAGCGGCGGCGTTTGCATTACCGTCTGGCGTGGCGCGATGGCGCAGTGTGGCTGGTGCAGCGCCCGCGGACCGCCTCCCTCATGGCGGGAATGTGGGAATTGCCGGAACTCCCCCTGAATGGGACCCAGCCGAAAATCTTGCTGGCACTGCGCCATTCCATAACGATTACGGATTTCGCCATTGAAGTCAGCCAGGGAGCGCCACCGGCAGATGCGCAGGGACGCTGGATCGCGAAGGAGCAGATGCACGAGCTCCCCATTACCGGGCTAACCAAAAAGATCCTGCGCCGCACTAATTTCATCTAAAGATTTATCGCCCGCAGTTCGCGCGGGAACTCAGTGCATAACTTCTTGAAGGAGGAACCATCGATGCCTGCTCTGAGCGCCGGCAAGGCCGCACCGGAATTCACTTTGGAGACAATGGCCGGCGGCAAACTCAGTCTCCGCGAGGCCCTAAGCCGCGGGCCGGTGCTGGCGGTATTTTTCAAGATTTCTTGCCCGGTTTGCCAATTCACGCTGCCTTACGTGGAGCGGCTCTATCAGGCTTATAAAGACAAGAAGGTCAGCATCATCGCTGTCTCCCAGAACAACAAGAGCGACACTGCCGCTTTCATGCGGGAACATAAGATCACTCTTCCCGTGCTGCTGGACGACATCAATTCATATCCCGCTTCCAATGCCTACGGCCTGACCAATGTACCCACCTTGTTCTGGATTGAGCGGGATGGGGAAATTGGCTTGAGCAGCGTGGGTTGGAACCGGGGGGAAATGGAACAAATCAATCGCTTGATCGCGGAAGTGGACCGGAGCCCGCAGGCGGCGATTTTCGCGCCAGGAGAAAACATTCCGGATTATCGCCCTGGTTGAAGCTCAAAGAACTGACCTGCGGTCGGCAGGAAAAGCTAATAAGGCCCGGCATCTGCCGGGCCTTTCTGTTGCTGGCGCAATGACTTCTGTAATGTTGGCCACGGTGGCTGGCCATGTTACGCTGCGGCCAGAGTTACTAAAGTCTGAACTGGCAGCATGGAACGCCTCTGCACTGGGGACGTGGAGGGAAAAGCGTGCGTGCCAGAGGTAACTTCGTCGCGTTTGGCATCAGCGGCCGGACCGTCCTATGGCACGCATCCCGATCATCCGCTTTGGCAACCTCGCCGATCAGGCGCGTCAGCTTAACCTGGCCAGCTATTTCCCTTCCATCGTTCTTCAGGGGCTGGTGCGGGGCGTGGACAACGTCCGGCACGATGTTTATCTCAGCCCGCGTTTTTGCGAAGAAGCGCGCGCTTACCTGTCCGCTCTGATCGCCCGCAACGGCAATGTCGCCGATCTGATTGTAGAGATGCCGCGTCCTTTTGAGCCGCGGAGCACTCTGCTGATGCGCTCGCGAGACGAGCGTCCCGGACCGCCACCTCCCAACGCGCGCGGAACGCCTGCGGAATTCAAGCGTTTGCTCACCGACCTGCTGGTGGAAGCCCTGAAAGCTGCCAAGCAGCAAAACAACGTTGCGGTGGATCTGCTCGCCCGCCTGGCCGTAATCAAGTTGCTGCGCTCCGAACTGACCTCGCAATTTGCTGCCGTGCTCGAGCGCTGTCGTACCCTGCTCAAGAATTGCGAAGGTTTGCGCCAGGAGCGTGCGGCCCACATTCGAGACCGGGTTTATGCCCTGCAAGTTTCCAAGAAGGCGGTGATGCGGCGTGCCGGTCAGGAAATCTTTGAAACCATGCGCGATGTGGAAAAGCAAACTCTGGTGCGCATGCGGCAATCGTTATTTGGCGAAGCCAGCGGCGGCAGCTATGAACTGTTTCTTAACCGCCTCATTTTTACCGAGGACGGCCGCGACGATTACCTGAACGCCGAGCATTACGTCATGCTGGGCAACTACGAGCATGATCCCGATCGCTTTCCCACCATGCACGAACTGGCGGGCGCGTTCCTGGTATCGCTGGACGTGGTCGGCGAGGCCAGTGATACCGACCGCGCCCTCGATGGCCTGCTGAATGCTCCCGAGAACGCCCAGGAACTGGTGGCGGGTGGGGCTCCCGACGATTCCTCGCCCCGGGGCAAGGCGCAGAAGGCTTTGCTGAACAGCTGGCTGGAGTTGCTGGAGGCGCAGAAGGTGATGGATTATGTGATCGCCTCCTATGAAGTTGTGCCCTTGCTCAACGAATATTCTCCCGCGATCAACGCGCAACAGCTGAAGAACGCCCTGGTGTCGCGCAAGGAGCGGAGCCGGGTGGAGTCCCTGATCGCCGAGCACCCCAAGCTTTCCGCCGCCAGCCTGCAGACAGCCATCCGGCGCATGGGCGAAATGCGGGGAGCGGACCGCACCCGCATTGCGGGACGATTCTTGAGCGATTTCATGCGCTACCACCGCGACCTGCGTCGCCTGGAAGCGCTCAATTCCGCGCTCGACAGCGTAAACGTAATCGGCAATGAAAAGCTGCGCGAGCTTTCTTCGCTCAACCGCCTGCTCTATGAATTTCTGGTGCGCGACGAACAGAAACCCAGCGAGGAAAAAGTCGTACATCACGTTATCATCAAGGCCGATGTGCGCGACTCCACGCGCATGACCCGCGCCCTGGGCGAGCGCGGCCTGAATCCGGCCTCTTATTTCAGCCTCAATTTTTATGATCCGGTGAACAAGTTGTTGCCCAAGTACGGCGCCAGCAAGGTATTTATCGAG
>Ga0070734_10004985_pt1 | contig 12097 bp, 8 predicted proteins | sample Coa_R1_8_FD_66444 | JGI IMG/M metagenome (GOLD analysis project Ga0070734, IMG submission 66444) | Surface soil microbial communities from Centralia Pennsylvania, which are recovering from an underground coalmine fire - Coalmine... | ecosystem: Environmental > Terrestrial > Soil > Unclassified ...
GCTTAGCACCTGCCGCTAGGGCGCCAGGCCCACACGCCTTTGCCGTCCGCCTTTGTGCCGCTCGTCGAACGACACATCCGCGTCCACCGCATCCCGCCTCAACGTCCGTGACGACGCGTCCGTCCCTCAATCGAGTCGGGATGGGCGGAAGAGAAACATGGCCTTCCGAAAAACGGAAGTAGAATATTTTTCGTGCGAGGGCTGGACAAGCGCGATTTGGCTCGGATTTGCGTAAGGTGATTTGCCCGTCGGGCAACGCCCCAACCGCGCAACGGTCGCTGGCTGCATAAATGGTGCGTCAGGGGTAAGGGGAGCCACAAGTTTTGGACGAAAGCCGACGCTCTGAAATCTCAAGATTATTCCTGTCCGTCTGCCGAGTCCAAAGCTCCAGCCCTCAGGGGGAACAAAGACAGTCTGCGGATACACCGTGGTTCGACGCAAGGGCAGACACTTGACACACGGCGCGCCAAACGCGAGCGTTATCCAAGCTTGCAACCTTAGCGTCGCGGTCGCTCCAGACTACGTCACTGTGAACGCCGATTGTGTAACTGCATTCGGAGGCTCCTGAATATGAGCGACTTAAAAGCTGGGGAGCCATTCGGGCTTGAAGCAGCTTCGATCACAAGGATAAACTGGGAACTAGCCGTCAAACGTATTGTGCACGATGCGCGATCCGATTTTATTTACGCGCCCCACCTCAACTTCATTTATGGACGGGCGAGCGGCGAGCTTATCAGGGGTCTCAAGGCTGATTTGAAAGCAGGAACATACAGTCCCGGCTTGCCCCTGACTATCGAAGTTCCAAAGTCCTTCCGAATTGCCGTGGCGACTCAAATTCGGCGGTTAGGGCCAAACTTCTCTCGCCCGGGAAGCATACTTCTCCCGCGCGATCGACTGCTCTATCAGGCCCTTGCCGACCAAGCCGCCCCTGTCATTGATGCGCGTTCCGACCATGCGCGCTCCTTCAGTCATAAGCTAGACCCTGCGGGTGGGGCGAACATGTTTCTGTCAACGCGCTCATGTTGGAACGCATTGCAAAAAGCGCTTAAGGCGCACGCAAGCAACGACGACCATCTCTATGTTATTAAGGCCGATGTTGCGAACTATTTTGGAACGTTGAATCAGCACGAACTTATCAACGTACTTGGCGATTGTGGATATCCTAAGCCGTTGCACTCTCGCCTCGAAGCCCTGCTCACGAGTTTCACCAATGACAGAAGTTCCCGAGGGATCTTGCAAGGCATGTATCCGTCCGACTTGTTCGGCAACTTTTACATGGCCCCAATCGACACAATGCTCAAAGAATTTGGCGTTCCTTCTGCACGGTACGTCGATGATTTTTACATTTTTGTAGAAAATATGAGTTCGGCTCACCGCCTCCTTCGCGAACTCATTCCGGCCCTCCGAAGCTATGATCTAACTCTAAACGAGGCGAAATCGAAAATCCTTCCCAAATCATCGCTTATGGCTGAAGAGCCTGATCTTGAGGAGTTGTTTTCCGATGCGGTTAAGGAAATCGCTGCCCAAGTAGACGAGGATGATTTCGACGTCGATTACGGTTTTCAGACTGATTGGGATGACGATGCAGATGCCGATGAGAAATTAGACCTTGAATTGGCAGCTACGAAGGTTCTTTTCAATTCCATTGAAGACTACGTTGGGCACGAAGAAAATATCGAGCGCTTCTGCTTGCCACTCTTTGCAAAAGCAAACTCGGACTATGCAATCGAGCACGTCAAGGACGCATTCAAAAAGCGTCCTGCGATGTCGCAAATATTCGTGGCCTATCTCGCGCGGTTTGTCGCAAGCGAAGACGTTCACGATTTTCTATTCAAGTTGCTGGTCGATAAGTCGCTGGTGGATTGGCAGCGCATGTGGGTGCTTGCAGGCTTGTCACAAGCGACCAGCCATGACGATGAGGTTGTTAGAGCCGCATTAGAGATGTTTCGAGACGGGCATCTTCATGACGCCTTGCGTGCCGCTGCGGCGATCTATGTAGGTCGTTTTGGCAATCACACGCGCCGAAAAGCACTGATAAGCCTCTATGGATCAACTCCTCCCTTCATACAGTCGGCTATCTATTTTTCTTCGCGACGTTGGCCTGGGGTAGAACGAAGCAACGCGAGAGCTAGTTGGGGCAATCAGAACGCATTGAACGCGCTATTGACCTTTGCTTTTGGGAAAAAGTGAAGGGGTGGCCCGCGTTGCTGCCTTCCCAATGATTACGTTGGGCGAGAAGCGCGTTAAATTGTCGTCTCAACCAACGCTTCTACATAATCGGCTAATTCGGCCAACGCGTCCGGGCGATGTTCAATTAGCCACTCCGTCAAAAACTTCGAGTGTGAAGTCTTTTCAAAATTGTCGCCAGTGCTGGCAAGATCGTTCAATAGTGTATTGAGCAGACTAGGCGCGTGCATTTTCCTCAGCCACGGTTCATGTGTAATGCTTCCGTTCCAGTTGGGACGAAACATCCCTCCGTTGGTAGTTAGCCACAGGGAAACTTGCTCGCTCGTAACATCGGGTTTGCCCTCGCGAGGTAGAGAGTTAATCAGAGCGGCAATGGCATCTGGATGGATTAAGTAGTTCTCATAGGTCAGCCGGGAAATGAAGTGTGCGCGACCTTCGGATTGACGTTCGAGGTCTTCGATTTCCTTGTCGGTCCGTGCTTCACGGTCAAAGCTGAACACAACGGCAGATGGGAGCAACAGAGCGTTAGAACTGAGCTTCGCGTAAATCTCCCAAATCAATTGTTTTGGAATTCGTTTCTTTTCGAAGTCCCCCGTATTGCGAACTGCGACGAAGACCAAGCCGAGCTCGCCTCTTTTCAGCAGTTTTTCCACGATGAGTGGAAAGCAAATCTCCTCGGTCGGCCCCTCAACCCATATTGCGCGATCATAGCCAAAGAGATCGGAGAAGCTTACGCCGATCTCGGCTAGGACAGTTCTTAAGTCGTCGACTTTCGTTGCATCAACCGTTTCAACCTTGCTTTCGCCGTCCTGCCACCTCGCAAGATGTATGATCTCAGGCTTCGCGGTTGAAATAAGATCAGCTGAGTGGGTTGCGAGAACGTATTGATGCTGGGGGTATTGTCGCAAAATTTGAATCAGCTTCTTAGCGGCTCCCGGATGTAAGAATGAGTTAGGCTCGTCAATGACTATTACGCCACTCTTTACGGTCATCACGACGCAAAGTATGGCGAGGATTTGCCCCACTCCGGTGCCGCTCTCTTGCAACGGTATCGCTAAATCGTGCCGCTCTGTGGCAGGGTCGACGGACCAGAGTCTGACCTCAAACTCGCTATTAACTATCGCAACCGCGACCTGTTTAATTGAGGGCAAAATCTCAGAAACGTGCCTGTTGTATCTTGCGAACCAAGCGTCGTTTTCCCGCAAAGTACCCAACACAGCGCCGAGATTCGTGCCGGTAGGGTTCAGGATTCTAGCTTCTGTTGCTTGCGTCCTGCCAATATTGAGCCGCTCAGCAGGGAATACATAAACACCTCTGGAGCAAGCCGTCTGCGCAACTAGAGGCAAACTATCGCTACCACCGGCCTGCGGGTCGTTCGTTTCTAATACTACTTGCTCTCTACGACTCCCCCGAAGGGGCACGTAGATCGGACTCGAGGTGGAAGCTCGGTGCTCGAAAAGCATATGAGATGGGTAGTTTTGCGCACCCAAACCGGTTCCGAACGATGCCCTTAACGAAAGGACCACTGAATCTTTGCGGAAGATATCACGAGCAAATTTCGTTCGCTCCTGACTTCCGCTAGGTTGCGAGGGAACCGGCACGTGTATTTCCTGGTCCATAACTAAGACGGTTCTTGTCAATTCCTCGCCCGTCATCGACAAATCGAAGAGAAGAAACGAGTCGTTTGCAAGTTGCTCTGTGGGCGTTTCTAGCCTTCGATGCGGACGAACTGGATTTGCCCACAACCGAAATGCTTCTAGTAGCGCGCTCTTTCCTGCATTGTTTTGTCCGATTACGACGGTGAAGTTAGGCGAGAAATCAAGCCATCCCGAAGACCGGAAGCTCTTGTAGTTGTTCAGATTGAGCTTCAGAATCTTCATGCGCGGCTTGTCTGGTTGTCCTTACTGCGGCCTATCGGCCTTCACGTGTTAGCCGGATGCAGGCTTGGCAATCGGGCGAAGCCGTTTTGCAACTCTACTGCGGGTTGAAGCTCGATAGCTATAGCCGATTTGGCGAAATGCCATTCTCTCCCAAACCAAAACGGCCGGGTCATTTCCGACCCGGCCGCTACTCAACTCTTCCAACTTATGCGACCAAACACAGCGCTCACGCGTCGCCCCAGCCGCCCCAGCTCTAAAAATCTCAGCTCGCCTTCTTCTCCGGCTTCGTTGCCCGCTTCTTCTCGATCTGCCTCAGGCCCCAAGCCGTAACGCGCGGGAGCAGCGGCTCATCATAATTACGATATAGGCCATAGAGCCGCCTGCCACCGCCAGTTCCAGCATCAGCGAAACGAATGGGACGAGCGCACGCGCATCGAGTTCCGCTTCGAAAAGGCGGAGACCTGTCAGCACCAATTCCGTGGCCATTGCGCTCAACAGCGCAAAAGCGACGGCGGCGTTCAGCTTGATGCAAAAGCCGATCTCCGAGCCGAACGCCCCATGAAAGCGAGCCGGCGCGCGGCGCGTGATGACATGAGCCAGGGCGCCCAGCGCGAAGGCTGCGGCCAGCACGAAGGCGAAGCGATCGAGGGGAAGGAGGATCGCGTTCGCCGCCCGGACATGGTCGCTGGCCGGCCAATTCACCCATCCATACCAGGCAGGACGGGCCTCCATCGCGCCGTACATGCCGATCACCGCGAGCGCCGTCACCGCCGCCGCGCGGCGCGCGAGCGACAGCAGTGCGGCGGCGAGGAATTGCCGGGCGAACGCCCGGGGTTCGCCGAATGCGCACATCGCCTCCGCCAGCGCCTTCTCGCCGTGGGGATCGGCGCGCTCAGTGACCGCCTCGTGCAAATGGTCCTCGACCTCCGCGCGCAGACGGCGCGCAAGCCGCGGGTCGAAGCTCAATTCGCGCGCAACCGCGCTGCCGAAATCAGCTATGGGTTCGCGCGGGCGCACGGGCTTTCTCTCCAAACAGGCCGCCGATGGCATCGGCAAATCTCTGCCAGAGCGCGCGATGATCCGACAGCGCACGTTCGCCGCGCCGGGTCATCTTGTAGACGCGGCGCTTGCGCCCGGACTCGGCCGTGGTCCAGTGGCTCGAAAGATAGCCGGCCTTCTCGAGGCGGTGCAGGGTCGGATAGATCGTGCCCTCGGGCAGATCGAAGGCGCCGCCGCTCCGTCGCTTGATCTCCTGGATGACGCCATAGCCATGCGCCGGCCCGTTTACCATCGCGGCCAGCACGATCATGTCCAGATGACCTTTGAGCATTTCGCCTTCCATAGCCCCATTATGCCTCGTGACGTGATGCTTTGGGTAAAAGCTGCGTGATCAGACGCCTGGCCGTACGTTTAAGCATGGCGTAACAATGCCTAGTCATGCTATGTATGCAGAATAGCAGGAGAACACATGCGCGCCCTGGCAATTGCTGTACTGACGTGCCTCGCGGCCTGCGGGCCGGCCGCGGCCGCCGACCTCGAGGCGAACAAGTTGCTGATCCGCGCCTATTACGAGGAGGTGTACAATAAGCACCAGCCCGAAGCCTCCGATCGCTTCGTTGCGAAAGATTTCATTGAGCACAACCCGCGGCTTCCGCATGAGGGCCTCGCCGGCACCAAAAAATTCCTCAACACAGTGTTCGCAGGCTTCAGCGATTATCACGCGGAGATTCAGCAGCTTGTGGCGGAGGGCGACTGGGTGGTGGCGCGCATGAGATTCACCGGCACCAACGACGGTCCGTACGACGGCCGACCGGCGACCGGCAACAAGCTCGTCTTTTCGACTTCCAACTTCTACCGTATCGAAAACGGAAAGATCGCCGAGCGCTGGGACGTGGTGGATACGCTTGCCCGCGCGGTCGGGCTTGGTCTCGTGCCCGCTCCAAATGCGCCGACACCGCCAGCGTCACGTTAGCGACGTGAAAGCTTTCGTGATCGCGATTCCGACCGTCTGTTCTTCCAACTTATTATGAAACCTGGAGAGTCCTTATGCGAAGTCTGGTCCTGGCGGGATGTGTTATGGCCGCCGCACTATCGTCCGCGCGCGCGGCCGACGTCGAAGCCAACAAGGCGCTTTATCGTCACTACATCGAGGATACCTGGAACAAGCATGACCCGAGTGCCGTCGGGCGCTATCTCGCGCCCGACTACATCGAGCACAACACCAATCTGCCGCCGGGCCTGGAGGGACGGAAGAAGTTCATGGCCACCGTGCTGACGGCATTTCCGGACTACCATGCCGAGATTCAGGAAGTGGTCGCCGAGGGCGACAGGGTCGTGGCGCGGGTGCAGTTCACCGGCACCAATGAGGGCCCCTATGACGGGCGGCCGCCCACGCATAACAAGCTCAGCTTCAACACGGCCGATTTCTTCCGCATCGCCGACGGCAAGATCGCCGAGCATTGGGACGTAGTGAACGTGCTCCCACGCTTGATCGCGCTTGGCCTGATCCAGCCGCCGGCGCCCGCCCCGAAGCCGGCGGATGCGACGGCAAAGCCGCACTAAAGCGCGATGAGTTTAGGTTGAACCGCAACGGCAACGGAAGTATGCCCCCTCTCCCACGCACCCGGGGTTTACCCCGGTTGCGCACTGTTATTCGCGCAAGTCGGGCAGGCCCGACTTGCGTGGGAGAGGGCTGGGGTGAGGGGTTACGGTCTCTCGGTATCGGCGCCCCCTCACCCGGATTGCACTGGACGATGCTTCGCATCGCCAGGAGCAATCCGACCTCTCCCCAATGGGGAGAGGTGGATCGCATGCGTAGACGGAGGCGATCCGACCAATATTCATCTCGCGCCAGCTTTCGCCCAACGAAAACGGCCGGGTCATTTCCGACCCGGCCGCTACTCAACTCTTCCAACTTACGCGACCAACACAACGCTCACGCGTCGCCCCAGCCGCCCCAGCTCTGAACCCGTTTATTCGCGCATCATCTTATCCGGATGATGCGCCCGCGCGCCTCGCCTTAGCTCGCCTTCTGCTCCGGCTCCGCCGCGCGCCTCTTCTCGATCTGCCGCTTCAATTCCTTGGCACGCGGCGAGAGGTCGCCCGCCTTGGCCTTCAAGAGAAACGCATCCAGGCCGCCATTGTGGTCGACGCTCTTGATCGCATTGGTGGAGACGCGCAGCCGCACGTTCCGCCCCAGCACATCCGAGATGAAGGTGACGTTGCAGAGGTTCGGCAAGAACCGCCGCTTGGTCTTGATGTTGGAGTGGCTGACCTTGTGGCCTACCTGGGGGCCCTTGGCCGTCAGTTCGCAGCGCCGCGACATGTCGATAAAGTCCTCTTCCATCCCCGCTCATTCCGCCAAACGCAAAGGGCGCGACCCGCGGGGGTCAAATACGTGTTCCACTTTCAAAGGGAGCGGGCGGACGTATAGGGGCGATAGGTCCCCCCGTCAAGGTTTTTGGGCAGTCAAAACAATGAGAAAGCTGGCATTTGCCGCGATCTCCGGCCCTTGCCCATCACATAAAGGGCGCAATCCGCAGCGATTGAAGAGGCTTATTGAAAGGCGGGCCTTTGTGCACCGACACGCCCGAAAGCGGCGTTTACGTTTGCCAGGAATATGCGTTGGTCGCCGGAATTTTTAGTTTAGATGAAGCCTGGATCGCCGACAGAGTTGCAAAGAATATCTGCAAGCCCAGCAGGACTGCCCCTCACGTGACCCGACGATTTGAGATTTCGCTGCCAAAACTTGCGGTCGTCTGCGCGGGTCTCCTGCCATTTTTCGCCGCACCCCACGCGGCCCATGCGCAAGGGCGGCTCGAGGCGCAATACGAGGCCTCGCTCGCCGGCATCGTCGTCGGCAAGGGCGCCTGGACCATCGAAATATCGGAAGACCAATATGTGGCCTCGGCCTATGGCGGCACCTCGGGGCTGCTGAAAAGCATCTCCAACAGTTCGGGCACCGGATCGGTCCAGGGCCGTGTCACCAACGGCACGCTGGTTCCCAGCAACTATCAGGCATCCACGACCACGTCGAAGAAATCCGAGACCATCCACATCACGCTCGCCAACGGCAATGTGAAGGACTTTGGCATCGATCCCACCCCGCCGGTCGATGCCGAGCGCATCCCGATCACCGACGCGCACAAGAAGGGCGTGCTCGATCCGATGACGGGGTCGCTGTTGCGTGTGCCCGGCAATGGCGATCCGGTCAGCCCCGAGGCCTGCCGCGGCTCGACCGTGGTGTTCGATGCCCGCATGCGCTACGAGCTCCGCCTCGACTACAAGCGCATGGTGACCGTCAAGGCGGAGAAGGGCTATTACGGCCCGGCCGTGGTCTGCGCGATCTATTTCGTGCCGATCGCGGGCTATATCCCCGACCGTCCCGTGATCAAATACCTCACGGCCCAGCGCAACATGGAGATTACCTTGGCGCCAGTTGCGGGAACCCGCTATCTGGTTCCGTTCCGCCTGGTGATCCCGACCCCGCTCGGCACGGCGATGCTCGAAGCAACGCAGTTCGTCACCGAAGCCAACTCGCACCTCGCCAAGACGCAGTGATGAACTCCGCTCTGTTCCCTCCCCCCTTGTGGGGGAGGGTTAGGGAGAGGGGTGAGCCACGAACACCGTACTCGCGATACCCCCCTCTCCAACTCTCCCCCACAAGGGGGGAGAGGGCACATTGGAGACCGCCGCGAGATTGTGCCTCACTCGTCACCCCTCACGAATCCTGTTGACTCTTGGCTGCTTCTGATTCGACTCAGGCGCGGCGAAAATTTAAGGATTCTCAGCCCCAAACCATCGCTTGTTTTGCCGCGGCAAACTTGATCTAGTGCCGCGGCAAAGGCGCTGGCGCGACATGTTGCGGTGAACGAAGCAGGTTACCCACTGGAGTCAGCGATTCGGCCGCCTTTCGTTCTAACATCGTTCCCAAGCTTAAAATGCGACCCCATATGCGTCGCAATGTGAGACACTTACCCCTATCTACACGGCGCAAAGCACCTCCAGACATATGGCCTTCTCTTCTTTTTCCAGCGAACGGGCTCCCGGCGCGGGCGTCACCGCCGTCCTCGGTCCCACCAACACCGGCAAGACCCATCTCGCCATCGAACGCATGCTTGGCCATTCGAGCGGCATCATCGGCCTGCCGCTGCGGCTGCTCGCGCGCGAGGTCTACAACAAGGTCGCCGACCGCGCCGGGATCGATAGCGTCGCGCTGATCACAGGCGAAGAGAAGATCAAGCCGAAAAATCCGCGCTTCTGGGTCTCGACCGTCGAAGCGATGCCGCGCGATCTCGACGTGTCGTTCCTCGCCGTCGACGAGATCCAGATCGCGGGCGATCTCGAGCGCGGCCATGTTTTCACCGACCGCATCATCAACCGCCGCGGCCGCGACGAGACTCTGCTGCTGGGTGCCGCCACCATGCGCCCGATCATCGAGCGGCTGTTGCCCGGCGCGTCCATCGTCACCAGGCCGAGATTGTCGCGGCTCGAATTTGCTGGCGACCGCAAGATCACCCGCCAGCCGAGGCGCACCGCGATCGTCGCCTTCTCCGCCGATGAAGTCTACGCAATCGCCGAATTGATCCGCCGCCAGCATGGCGGCGCGGCCGTGGTGCTCGGCTCGCTTTCCCCGCGCACGCGCAATGCCCAGGTCGCGATGTTCCAGAACGGCGACGTTGATTATCTCGTCGCGACCGATGCGGTCGGCATGGGCCTCAATCTCGACGTCGATCACGTCGCCTTTGCCTCCGACCGCAAATATGACGGTTACCAGTTCCGCCGGCTCAACCCGGCCGAATTCGCGCAGATCGCAGGCCGCGCAGGGCGCGCCACGCGCGACGGCACGTTCGGCACCACCGGCCGCTGCGCGCCCTTCGAGCCGGAGCTGGTCAACGCGTTGCAGAACCACACCTTCGATAGCGTGAAGGTGCTGCAATGGCGCAACTCCAAGCTGGACTTCGCCTCGCTCGGTGCCTTGCAGGTGTCGCTCAACCAGCCGCCTTTTCATGAGACGCTGACGCGCGCGCCGATTGCCGAAGATTTGCGCGTGCTCGATCATGCCGCACGCGATTCCGAAGTGCGTGACATGGCGCATGGCCGCGGTGCCGTGGAGCGGCTGTGGGACGCCTGCCAGATCCCGGACTACCGCAAGATCGCGCCGGCCGCGCACGCCGAATTGGTGACGACATTGTTTGGTTTCCTGATGCGCGAGGGAAAGGTGCCCGACGGCTGGTTCGCCGCCCAGGTCGATCAGGCCGATCGCGTCGACGGCGATATCGACACGCTATCGGGCCGGATCGCGCAGATCCGCACCTGGACCTTTGTCGCCAACCGCCCGGATTGGCTTGGGGATCCCGAGCACTGGCAGGAGATCACGCGCGAAGTTGAAAATAAATTGTCGGACGCGCTGCATGAACGGCTCACGGAGCGTTTCGTTGATCGCCGTACCAGTGTATTGATGCGCCGCCTGCGGGAGAATGCGAGTTTGACCACCGAGATCGGCAAGACCGGCGAAGTCATCGTCGAGGGGCATGCCATCGGCCGCCTCGACGGATTTACCTTTGCGCCCGACGCCGCGGAAGCGGGCTCCGACGCCAAGGCGCTGCAAGCGGCCGCTCAGCAGGTGCTGGCGCGCGAGATCGACGCGCGTGCCGAAAAACTCGGCTCGGCCGCGGACGAGCAGTTCGTCCTCGCCTCCGACGGCACGTTGCGCTGGACGGGCGATGCCGTTGCAAAGCTGGTTGCGGCCGATGATGCGCTGCATCCGCGCGTCCGCATCATTGCCGACGAGCGGCTGACGGGCGGTAGCCGCGAAAAGGTGCAAGCGCGGCTCGATCTCTGGCTCAAGACGCATATCGAAAAGCTGCTCGGGCCGATGTTTGATCTCGGCAAGGCTGAGGACGTCACGGGCATTGCGCGCGGCATCGCGTTTCAGCTGATCGAGGCGCTCGGGGTGATCGAGCGCACCAGGATCGCGGCCGAGATGAAGGATCTCGATCAGCCCTCGCGCGCGACGTTGCGCAAATACGGCGTGCGTTTCGGCGCCTATCACATCTATTTCCCCGCGCTGTTGAAACCCGCGGCGCGGGGGCTGGCGGCCCAGCTCTGGGCCTTGAAGCACGACAATGTCGATCTGAACGCGCTGTCGGGCGCGCAGCATCTGGCCGGCTCGGGCCGCACGTCGTTTCCGGTCGACAAGACCCTGCCGCGCGATGCCTATCGCGTGCTCGGCTACCGGCAATGCGGCGAACGCGCGGTGCGGGTCGATATTCTGGAGCGGCTTGCCGATCTGATCCGCCCGGCGCTGGCCTGGCGTGAGACCTCGCCCGGCCAAAAACCCGCCGGCGCATTCGATGGCCGCAGCTTTGTGGTGACGCAGGCGATGACCTCGCTCACGGGATCAGCCGGCGAAGACTTTGCCTCGATCCTGCGCGCGCTCGGCTATCGCATGGAGCGCCGTCCGCCGCCCGCCCCGAAACCCGCGACGGTTGAGATGCCCGCAATTGAAACTGCGCCGGCGGAAGCCACGACCGAGACGCCGGCTGAAGTTGCGCCGACGGAGGCAGCGCTGGACACGCCGACGGAAGCTGTGGTGGAAGCACCGACAGAGGCTGTAGCCGATGTTGCTGGCGCAGATGCGGCTTCCGTGGACGCTGCACCATCGCCTGACATGCCAGAGGTGGCGCTGGCGCCCGCCGCGAGCCAAGAGCCACCCGCGAGCCAAGAGCCGCCGGCAGCGGTTGAGGTCCAGACCGAGCCGACGGCTGCGCCTGAAGCCGGTGTCGTGGAAGAACCGGCCGTTGCCGTGGAGACGACAAGCGAAGTCGCAAGCGAGGCCGCGCCGACGGAAAACATTGCGCCGGCTGAGGCAATCGCGGAGGCCGCCGCACCGACTGTTGCCACTGAGGCGCCGGCAACGCCGGAGTTGGTCGAGGTCTGGCGGCCCGGCGGACGCATGGACGAGCGCCGGCCGCGTCACGATCGCCATCGCCATCGCCACAAAGATCAGCACAAAGGCGAGCAGGGCG
>Ga0070734_10004986_pt1 | contig 12094 bp, 12 predicted proteins | sample Coa_R1_8_FD_66444 | JGI IMG/M metagenome (GOLD analysis project Ga0070734, IMG submission 66444) | Surface soil microbial communities from Centralia Pennsylvania, which are recovering from an underground coalmine fire - Coalmine... | ecosystem: Environmental > Terrestrial > Soil > Unclassified ...
CTCAAGGTCGGGGACGAGCTGGTGGTCACCGGGCGGCGGGAACCGTTCCAGACGAAGATCCGGGCCCTCTACCGGCCGGCCCCCCCGACCCGGGGCCACTCGGGCAAGTCCCCGCACCTCGAGGCCCTGGAGGTCGTGGAGGCCGCCGCCGGGGTCTACCTCGCGGCCCCCGGCATCGAGGAGGCGCTCCCCGGGGGGCTCCTCAAGGCCGTCTCGACGTACGTCGAGGCGGAGGACGCCCGCACGGCCCTCAGCCAGGAGACCCACCCGGTGGCGTCCCTCGCGGAGAGCGGCGTCGCACTGCTCGCCGACACCTTGGGGGGCCTCGAGGCCCTCGCCTTCGAGTGCCGGGAGGCGGCCATTCCCGTGCACATCGCGGAGGTGGGGCCGGTGAACCGCTCCGTGGTGGTCAACGAGTCCACCATGCGCGACCCGTTGCACCGCGCGGTCCTGGCGTTCAACGTGCCGATCCTCGACGACGCCCTCCCTGAGGGCGATGGCTCAGTGAAGGTGTTCCGCGGCGAGGTGATGTACCGGGTCCTCGAGGAGTACGCCCAGTGGAAGGCGCAGCGGACCGAGGAGCTCGCGGCGAAGCGGAGGGTGGACACGGTGCACCCCGCCAAGCTCCAGTTCCTCGCGGGGTTCGTCTTCCGGAGCTCGAAGCCGGCGATCGTCGGCGTGAAGGTCCTGGGCGGGACCCTGCGGCCCGGTGTCCGTCTGATGCGGAAGGACGGCACCGAGGTGGGGCTCCTCAAGGCGCTGCAGAAGGAGAGCGAGAGCGTCGCCCGGGCGGAGGTGGGGGACGAGCTCGCGGCCTCCATCGACGGGGCCGTCGTGGGCCGCAACCTCCACGAGGGCGATGTCCTGTACGTCTCCCTGCCCGAGTCGGCGGTCCGGCTCCTGAAGGGCTCGGAGCTCACCGATCCCGAGAAGGCGATCCTCGACGACGTGGTCCGGATCCACCGCGCGTCCGAGCCGTTCTGGGGGCAGTGAGCCCGGCGCGCGCCTAGGACTTGGGGGGACGGCCGGCGATCTCCTCCACGTCCTCCGCGGAGCGGGAGACCACGGGGGCCGGTCCCCGGTAGACACCGCCTCGGAGGAAGAGCCCGAGGAACACCGCCACGGCCCCCACCGCGCCCAGGGCGACGGCCACGGCGTCGACGATCACCGCGGTCCATATCGGGGAGGTGGCGGTGGAGTTCCACGTCTCGGTGGCGGTGGCGGTGAAGTTCATGGGGACGCTGCTGTTCGACGCCCAGACCAGCTCGTACGGGAACTGCTCGGGGCCGTTGATCGACCAGCGGGAGCCGGCGAGGCCCGACCAGGTCGCGACGGCCCCGGCGGGATTGCAGGTGCGGCTTCCGCTCGGGCAGCGGCCGGCCGGGAACAGGTCCACTGACAGGGGGCCCGGCGTCCTCCACGCCACGGTCAGGACCGCGCCCGAGGAGGCGGTACCGGGGATCGACGTGGCCCCCGCCCCGTCCGGCGCCACCTCCGTGGGGGCGAGGGTGAACTGGTCCTGCTGGGGCGCCGACGCAGCCGGGAGGAGGTTAACGGTCACGAGGGCGCCCCCCGCCAGGACCAGGAACACCACCCCGACGGTCACGAGGCCCGGCCGCACGGCCCCGGCAGGGGACGGGGGTGGGAAATACGCTTCGAACCCTGGGGCCCACCGGGCGGGGGCTGGACGATACCGTAAATACCTCCGGCCATGGTACGTCCCATACCGTGACAGGGACCGGGTCCCCGCCGGCGGGCGAAGCCCGTGCGGCCCCGACGGGAGAGGGCGGTGGCTGCCCGATGTGCGGGAGCATGCGTCGGGTGATGGACACAGCTCGCCTCGAGGAGCATTGCGGGGAGTGCGGACTCGTGTTCGAGGGGGCCGAGCTCGTCGCGCCCCCGCCCCGGGTCGCGGGCGACTCGCCCCCCAGTGACGGGAGCGGCCGGGGCATCGGGCCGTTCGTCTCGCCGGGGAGCTCCCGGCGCCAGTTGGGATCCACCCTGAGCGGCACCCGGGACGGCCAGGGCCGCCGGCTCGATTGGCACCGCCGGTACGAGTACCAGCACCTCCGCCGGGTCCAGCAGCGCCAGACGGCCCGGGCGGCCGACGGGCCGCTCGACCGCTCCCAGGCCCGGGGCGAGATCGCCCAGTGCGGGGAGCGGCTCGGGCTCCCGCCCGTCGTCCTCTCGGAGGCCGAGCGGATCTACCGGGAGGCCAAGGTCCGGGGCCTGTTCCGGGGCCGGAGCCTGCCGGCGAGCGTCGGGGCCTCGGTCTACGCCGCCTGCCGTCGCTACTCGATCCCCCGGACCCTCGGAGAGGTCGCCGAGGCCCTCGGGGGCCGGCGCAGCGAGGTGGGCCGCGCGTTCAAGGTCGTACAGCGCGGGGTGGACATTCCGATCCCCTCGGTGGGGACCCGGGCGTTCCTGGCCCGGTACGCCGAGGCCCTCGCCCTGTCGGCCCATGTCCGCTCCAACGTCGAGGAGATGCTCGACGAGGCGCACAAGAGCCCGGAGCTGTCGGGGCTCTCCCCCCACGGGCTCGTGGCGGCCCTCATCTACCTCGCGGCCGAGCGCAACGGGGAACACCGGTCCCGGGCCCAGGTGGCGCGCGTGAGCGCCGTCACCGAGGTGACCCTCCGGTCCACGAGCCGTCTCGTGGAGCGGATCTTCGGACGGTCCTCGAAGGACCCGCCGACGTGACGGGCTACTTCACCAGGTAGTAGCCGGCGGCCTTCTCCCGGACCTTGCGGCGGCCGAACCCCTTCGTCTGGAGCTCTTGGAGGGCGTTGAGGACCATGTTCTTCGGGAGCTTGGAGGTCTGGGTGATCCGCTCGGCGGTGCCCATCTTCTCCTCCGACAGGAACCCCTGCTCCTTCATCGCCTTGTAGACCTTCACGCCGTTCGGGGTGAGCTCGTCCTCGATCGCCATGGTGGCTTCCTGCGGGACCGAGCTCCGCCGTCTATTTAATTCGCGGCCGCTGGACCGGTCTCCGTGACGGACGTCCCGGCGGCGGCCCTGGTGTGGGACGACCGCTTCCTCTCCTACGACCTGGGGCGGTGGCATCCGTTCAGCGAGGGACCGCGGAAGCTCGGCGCGGACCTCGTCGCCCAGTGGGCCGCGGCGGGGGAGGTCCCCCTCGCCCGGCCCGCCCCGCTCCGGGCGGCCACGGTGGACGAGCTTACTCGGTTCCACACCCCCTCGTACGTGCGGCGGGTGACGGAGGCGGGCGCCGCCGGGCACGGGGAGCCCCTGGACCGGGGCGACACTCCCTCGTTCCCCGGGTGCGATGTGGCGGCGGCGCGGATCGTGGGCGGCACCCTCGCGGCGTTCTCCACCGTCCTGGGAGAGGGGCCGTCCCGGGCGTTCCAGCCCGGGGGCGGCCTTCACCATGCCCGCCCCGACGAGGCCAGCGGGTTCTGCATTTACAACGACGTCGCGGTCGCGCTGTCGTGCGCCCTCGGCGCGGGCACGGTCCGGCGGGCCGCCTACGTGGACATCGACGTCCACCACGGCGACGGCGTGATGTACGGCTTCTACGACGATGGACGGCTCCTGGACATCGATTTCCACCAGGACGGCCAGACCATATTCCCCGGCACCGGGGAGCCCGAGGAGATCGGCCGGGGGGGCGGGGCCGGCCTCAAGGTGAACGTCCCCCTCCCGCCGGGCGCCGGGGACGCCGACTTCGCGGCGGTGTGGGACCGGATCGTCCCGCCCCTCCTCGAAGAGCACCGGCCCGATCTCATCGTGCTCCAGTGCGGGGTCGATGGCCACCTGGGGGACCTCCTCGGTCGACTGCGGTACCGGGCGGCCACGTACGAGCGGGCGGTCCGGACGTTGATGGACGCCGCCGACCGGTGGGCCAGCGGCCGGCTCGTGGTGACGGGCGGCGGGGGCTACGAGGCGGCGAACGTCGCCCGGACCCTGGGGATGGTGGGCCGCCGGCTGGCGGGCGGACCGGCCCCCGGGCACGGCGAGGTCCTCCCCGACGCATGGCGGGACCACTTCACCGAGCGGACGGGCTCGGTCGCCCCCACCGAGTGGGAACCGGTCGAGCTCCCCGCGGGGCCCTCGCGGATCGCGGACGGCCTGGTCGGCGAGCTCGAGACGGCCCTGGGCCGAACGTTCCCCTAGGCCGGGCCTACCAGGTCGGGTTGCGGTCCCGGCGCTCGTCGCTATTGGACGGGCGGGAGGGCCGGCCCCCGCGTCGGTCCCGGTCGCGCCGGTCGCCGCCGCCGCGTCCCCGCGGCGGGCCGCGTCCACCGCCGCCGTACCGTCGTCCGCCGCCGCCGCGGTCCGAGGAGCGGCCGTAGCTCCCGCGGTTCCCGCTGGGGGACGGAGGCGCCGGGGCGTCGTACCGGAAGCCGGGGATCTGGGCCCGCCGGATCGGGAACCCGAGCCGCTGCTCGATGTGGTGGAAGTCGTCCTCCTCCTGGGGGCTCACGAGGGTCATGGCATCCCCCGAGCGCTGGGCCCGGGCGGTGCGCCCGACCCGGTGGATGTACACGTCGGCCTCGGTGGGGACGTCGAAGTTGATGACATGGCTCACGCCCTCCACGTCGATCCCGCGGGCGGCGATGTCCGTCGCCACGAGGATCCGGTGCCGGCCCCGTCGGAACCCTTCCAGGGCCCGGACCCGCTGGCCCTGGCTGCGGTCCCCGTGGATCACCGCGGCGTCGATCCCCTCCCGCCCGAGCTGGTCGGCGAGGCGGTCGGCGCGATGCTTCGTCCGGGTGAACACGAGGACGCTGGTCATGGTGGCGTCCTCGAGGAGCTCCTTGAGGAGGGCGGCCTTGAGGTGGCCCGGCACGGGGAGCGCGAGGTGGCTCACCCCCACCGCGGCCGCGGTGGTGGAGTCGACATGGACGGTCTTCGGGTCCCGGAGGAAGTCCCGGGCCAGCCGAACGACCTCGGGCGGCATCGTCGCCGAGAAGAGCATCGTCTGACGGTCCTGCGGGAGCTCCCGGACGATCCGCCGGACGTCCGGCATGAACCCCATGTCGAGCATCCGATCGGCCTCATCGAGCACGAGGATCCGGAGGGATCGGAAGTCGACGTACCCCCGGCTCATGTGGTCCAGCAGGCGGCCCGGAGTGGCCACGATGATCTCCGCCTTGCCGCGGAGGGCGCGCTCCTGGTCGCCCATGCCGACGCCCCCGTAGACGGCGGCGCCCCGGAGGGCGGTGTGGCGGCCGAGCTTGGCCAGGAACCCCTCGGCCTGGAGCGCGAGCTCCCGGGTCGGCGTGAGCACCAGCGCCAGGACCCGCCCGGGGGGCTGGTCCAGGAGCCGCTCGAGGATCGGCAGGAGGAAGGCGGCGGTCTTCCCGGTGCCGGTCTGGGCGGTACCGATCAGGTCCCGTCCGCCCACGGCCTCAGGGATCGTCTTCCTCTGGATGGGGGTCGGTTCGGCGTAGCCGATCTCGCGGATCCCGGCTTTCAGCTTGGGGTGGAGCGGCATCGCCTCGAACCCCTCGGGGTCGGTCGATCCGCCTTTCTCGGCGTCGTCCATCGGTTCCTTCGTTCGCCGGGAGGGCGGGCATGGGTTAACGGTTCTGGGGAGCGAGCTACACCCTCACAGGAACGCGCCGACGGTGGGGCGGTCGAGCAGGTCCGCGTCCGTGGCGCGGATCCCGTCCCAGATCTGGTCCGCGTCGAGCCGACCACCGTCCCGGCCACCGAGCTGCGCCCTCCAGACGGCTCGGGAGATCACGTCCGCGCCGACGCGACGCAGCTCCTCCCCGAGCCGTTCCGCGAGTTCTCCTTCCTCGCGGGCCTCCAGGACCGCCCCCAGGAAGGCATCCCGTTGGAGGACGTACCCGAGGTACCCTTCGAGCAGGGCCCGGGCCTCCGCGCCGAGGACGGGGAGCCGGGAGGGGGTTGGGTACCGGGCGAGCGACTCCCCGATCCCTCCGGATTCGCGGAGCGTCAGGAGCTCGGCCCCGTCCACCGAGGCGGCAATGGCCACCCGACCCCGGGCGGCGTCGAAGTAGAGGGGGAGCTGGGCGAGCCCCTCGTCCCCCTCGGGGAGATCGATCTGCCGGAGGTGCTCGTCGGTCGGGAAGGGGCGGGCCTCCCACACCGTCGCCCGGAGCCGGGCCACCGATCCGGGGTCGGGACCGATCCCTTCGGAGCGAAGCGCTCGATGCCACCGGCGCCCGGCCGCGTCCAGGATCGACGGGGCGGCCGAGGCAAGCTCGGCCCGGACCGCGCCGAGCTCCTCGGTGAACCCCTCCGGAGCGCTGTCGGGGGCCCCCGTCCGGACCCAGCCTTCGAGACCATCTACGTTCACGCCCGGGCACGTGAGGACCACGGTCGCCTGCCATCGGTCCGCGCCGTGGACCGAGAGCGGGTACTCCCGGCACGGGAACGGCCGGGCCGAGTGGACCGTGCAACGCTCCTGCCGAAGGAATCGGCAGGCCCCACCGTCGGGTCGGGCCGGGATCATCCGGAACCCTCCCGACCCCCCCACGAAGGAGACGGCGGGATCCAGCTCGCGGAGCCGGAGCTGTTCCGCGGGCGACACCGCGGGCGTCGCGTAGCAGCACAGTCCGCACCCCGGGCGGCACGCGAACCGGAAGCCCCGCAGGAGCGCGAGGTCGAGGGAGGGTCCTCTCGGGGGCGCCGCCGGGGTCACCGACCGCCCCGCTATCGACGGGTCGGAGCGGTCGCCGGGGCCCGGGGCGTGTCGGTCGCGACGGGGGCGCGCCCCTGCAGGGCGTCGACCCCCGCCCGGTGAAGGGCCGTCAGGAGCACCAGCTCCTCGAGGTTCACCTCGGGGCACCGGGGGCAGGGGGCCATCTTGCCCTTGACGCGGGAGAGCCGGCGTCCCTCGGTAGATCGGAGCTCCGCGAGGGCCTCCGCGACGGGTCCCCGGAGCCGATCCGCCAGGACGTCCAGGTCCTCCTCACTGACGTGAGGGACCGCGCCGTGCAAGGGGCGGCCCGTGGCGGAGTAGTACTGCAGGACCGCCCCCCGGGTCTGCTCGAGGACGGCCTGCTCGACGAGACCCGCCTTGCGGAGCAGCTCGAGGTGGTGCCGGAGCGTATTGGGCGCCTGCCGGAACCCGTGGCCCGGGAGCTCCTCCGCCAGCTCGTCGATGGACATCGGCCGGGTGGCGAGCAGCTCCAGCATGGCGAGCCGGACCGGGGCCGCCAGGGCGCGGGCCTGCTCCCCGGTGACGGCCAGCAGGGTCCGCATCGGAACTTCGCGGCGGAGCAGGATCGTCATGGCAGCCGGGGTCCGCGTCACGGGCGGACGACATTGCCGGGAGCGTGCCCCGATTAATACATCTGCCGGAAGGACCGGGCGCGTCCCCGGGGGCCCGAACTCCCCGCGGCCGTTGGTCGGCCCCGGGCTAGCCCCCTCGCGGGCCAGCGCCCGAGGGGGGCGAGCGGAGGGCGAACCGGGTCACCTTCGAGCCGTCGGGCAGCCCCGACACGTCGAACTCGACTCGGGACTCCCCGAACCGGGCCCACCCGCTCCCGTCCACCCCGTCGACCTCCTCGATGAAGAGGCGGTCCACCCGCGGCCAGCCCGTCGCCCGGCGTACCTCGACGATCGCGAGCTCGTAGAAGTCGCCGCAGGACCCGCAGCAGAAGTCGAGGGTCTCGCCCTGCACGACCCGCCGGTGCTCGCCCCAGGTCGCTCCACAGAGGGCGCACGGGGCGCTCATGGGCCCCCGCCGAACCGCGAACGGTACTCGAGGGTCCGCGCCGCCAGGGCCTCCATGTAGAGGCCCATGTTGTCCATGGAGCGGCGGAACGTGGCGAGGACGGCGTCCGCCTCCCCGGGCCTGGTGGCGTACTTCGCCACCAGGTCTGCCGCGCGTCCCGCGTGCTCGGTGTCGGCCCGGGTCGTGGCGAGGAAGCGTCGCCCTTTCTCGGTGAGGCCGGAGCGGTCGAGGAACGCGGCGTCGCCCATCTGGTAGGGGAGCGAGTAGCCCGGGATCTCCTTGAGCTTCTGGTCGGCGAGCATCTCGGTCCCGTGCACCGCGGCCATGTTCTCGACCCACGGACGGTCCCGGGCGATCGCGTACCAGTCGTCCAGCGCCCGGGCGAGGGCGGGGTGAGGGGTCCCGTTCAGGATCTCCTCCCGGGTGAGGCCCGCCTCGATACCCGCCTCGAGGACCAGGCGGTAGTGGCCGTTCTCCGCCATCGGGTCGTGGACCAGCTCGCCGTAGAGGTTCTCCACCTCGTACTCGATCACGTCCAGATGCGGAGTGCCATGCATCACGGCGCCGACCCAGCGGGGGAAACCGCGGAGGAACTGCCAGTGTTCGTGGACGACGGCCGCCTGGAACGCCCGGTCCGGATGGAACAGGAGCCGCATCCCTTCCGGCGGCGAGGGTCCGAAGAACCGTTCCACCACGATCCGTCGCATCGCGTTCGGAAGGTCCGCGGCCTGGACCGGCATCGGGCCACCTAGGGCCGAAGAGGCCAAAGCGGCGACGGGTGAGGGGGGCTCGGTCCGGCCGCGGCCCGGTCCCCCCACGGGGGTCTCCCGGGGGGTCGCCCGATCCGCCGAGCCGGCAGCGATATGCGGGGGTTCGGCTCGCCGGGACCATGTGGCTCGAGCAGGTGGGTCTGCGGGTGACCGACATCAAGCGCTCCGTGAGGTTCTACACGAAGGGCCTCGGCCTCAAGGTCGTGGCCCGAGGCGATACGCGAAGCTGGGGCGGGGGTCTCTGGGTGCAGCTCCAGGACCCGCGGTCCCGTCGGGTCGTGGAGCTCAACTGGTACCCGAAGGGCTCGCGGTTCTATACCCCCTACAAGGCCGGCGACGCCCTCGACCACATCGACGTCACCCTGGGGGTCGCGAGCCGGGCCCGGCTCGAAAAGGAGCATCGGCGGCTCCTCCGGCTGGGCGCCCGCCCGACCCGGTACGATCCGAGCACCACCGAAGGGTGGATGGCGAGCGTCCAGGACCCCGATGGGGTGTGGATCACCCTCGGCCGACGACCCACCGCCGCCGAGCGCCGGGCCATGTCGAAGGCGTAGCTACCGTTCCGTGCCGGCCGCGGCGGGCACGAACCGCATCGAGATCGAGTTGACGCAGTGGCGGGTGTTCTTCCGGGTCATGCGCTCTCCCTCGAAGACATGCCCCAGGTGGCCGCCGCACCGCGCGCACCGGATCTCGGTCCGGCGTCCGTCGGCGTCGGTCAATCGCTGGACCGCCCCGGGGATCTCGTCGTCGAAGCTCGGCCAGCCGCATCCGGAATCGAACTTGTCCGCCGACCGGTACAGCGGCGCGTCGCAACGGCGGCAGTGGTAGGTCCCGGGTTCGAACAGATGGTCGTACTCGCCGGAGAACGGAGGTTCCGTGGCTCCGTGGACGATCACGGCCTCCTCCGCCCGGCTCAGGCGACGGAGGGGAGGGTTCGGCGAGTCGGGCATCCCACCCAGGACCGCGGACCCTCCCATAACGTGTAGGCCCGCGAGCCGCCGCCCCGCCGGGGCACTAGAGCGGCGTCACGGCCGTGGTCAATGCCACGGAACCCGAGGAGTCCACCGCGGCCGTGGTGTTGTACCACCACGCGACCTGGATCGCGATCCCCGGGTTCGCTGACTGGAACAGGAGCGGGGTTACCTCCGGGTCGTCGGGATCGGGCTGGAACGCGAACGCGCTCCCGGTACCCTGGGCCACCGTACCCCCGGCCCCCGGGCACTGAGCGAACATCGGCACATCGAGGGTCCCCCACGCGGGGAGGAGGCAGGCGGAGACCGCGCTCGCCGCGTGCCAGCGGATCGTGAGGACGACGTTGTCCCCGGTCCCGGCGGCCGGGACGTAGGCCCGAGCCTCGGGAGCCGGGGAGATCACCTGAACGACGGAGGTGGCGGTCGCGCGGGTGCCGGTGGCGTCGACCACCTGGAGCGAGACGCTCTGGTTCCCGGGCGCGTTGTAGGTGACGAGGATCTGGTCCGCCTTTCCCAGGACGGTGGCTCCCTGCGTCCACAGGTAGGTGTACGGCCCCTGGCCGCCCTGGACCTGCGCCGCCAGTTCGACGTTGACGGGAGCGTACGCCCGGGAGGGAGTGGCCGCGATCTGGACGGTCAAGGGCGCCGATGGGTGCGAGGGAAGGGACAGGAGGGACGGGCGGAGGGCGACCACGACGAGGACGACCAAGAGCACGACGGCCACGACCAGCCCGATCCTACGCCCCACCCGTGAGCGGGGCGGTTCCGCCGGCTCCCCGGGCAGGGGCCCTGACGGGCCGGCGGTCATTCGACCGGTTCGAGGCTGGGAGAGGCCGCGGCGGCGGGGCGGGGCCGGGGCTCCGGGCGGAGGAGCCGCGGTCGCCGGACCGGTCGAGCCTCCCGGACGTCCATCGGGACGGAGCGCGCCCGGTCCCCCACGGCGCCGGGCACCGAGTTCTGATAGGAGAGGGAGTTGAACGGAACGGCGACGCAGGCTCCCGTGGTGGCACTCACGATCACGGGGCTGGAATGGCTGTTGCCCGCGGATTCGGTCACCTGGAAGTTGTACGTGGTGTTGCAGCGCAATTTCCCAATGGCGAGGCTGCTCTGGGTCCGGGGGACCTGGAGGGTCGTCACCGCGGGCTTGGTGGCCCAGTACTTCACGAGGAACGACGCCACCGGGGCCCCGCCGGCCGCTTCCTTCCAACTGAGGGTGGCGCCCGCGGTCGACGTGGTGACGGAGAGGCCGCTCACCCGCTTCAGGGCCTGGATCTGTTCCTTCATCGGGTACGGCGTGCCGTACGCGATCGGGTCGGGGGCCCGGGCCGTCGCGTTGATGTCAAAGAAGTCGAGGGGGAGGTTCGCGAGGCCGTCCCGGTAGGAGAGGTTCTGGAGGGAGTAGCGCCATTCCATGAACCGAAGGACGCTCTCGAAGCTGGTGAAGGTCGGCGAGATGTACCCTTCCGGCGTGTAGGGGCTGAAGACGAGCAGCGGCACCCGGAAGCCCAGGCCGTACGCGTCCAGCTGGGGAGGGGCGACGTGGTCGTAGTAGCCCCCGTACTCGTCCCACGTGACGAACACCGCGGTGGACTTCCACTCCGAGGAGTTCTGAAGTGCCCCGAGGATGGACGCGATGAACGCCTCCCCGTTGTTGAGGTCGTCCGCGGGGTGGTCGGACTGGTAGTACCCTGGGATAATCCACGAGAGCTGCGGAAGGCTCCCGTTGGCCGTGTCATTGAAGAACTGGTCCCTCGGGACGAAGTGGGAGGCGAACCCCGGTCCCCAGGACTCCGCCTTCGCGATGAGCGGGTTCCAGTAGTCGAAGATGCTTGGGAACGAGGCGTTGCCGAGGACGGTCTGGTTCACGGCGTAGTCGTACGATCCGTTCTGAAGTCCGTAGTCGTAGTACTTCCAGGTCCCCGACGTGTTCACGATCTCGTCGTCGAGGGCGGGAGTCGCGTTCGACTCGTTGAGGTACTGCATCTCCGTCCCGGTGAGGGGCTGGGCCGTCCCGAGCTGGGGGTACGTGCCCCCCGGGGGATCCTCGCTGGCGACCGGGGCCTGGGCCGCCACCGCGAACCAGTGGTTGGGGAGGGAGAACGAAAGGGCGGAGGAGAAGAAATTGTCCCCGAGACCGAACTGCTCGGCCATGTCCCAGTACGTAGGTAGGGTCGTCCCGTTGTAGTACCCGAGGACGTTCTTCGAGTGCCCGGCCGCCTGGTAGAAACCGTCCATGAGCCCGTTGTCATAGGACGTGTGGGAGGCGAGCCAGTTGTGGCCGGCGCCATCGGAGTGTAGCACGAAGCTCGCGTTGAGAGCGAACGGACGCACGCAGCCTCCCGCGGAGCTGCCCGGGGTCATGTTCACGCAGGTCCCGGGGGGGATCCCGTTCCCGGCGACCGGGCAGTTGGTCCCGACCTTCTGGCAGTAGACCCCGTAGTAGTTGTCGTAGGCATGGTTCTCCATGACGACGAACACCACGTGGGAGATGGGGAACGTGCCGGGGGTGATCGCCACGGTGTCCTGCACCACTCCGACGCTCACGGTCACCCCCTGGGCCCCGGCCGGAAGGGGCGCGAGCGTGAGGAGGAACAGCGAGGCGACCCAGGGGATCGCCCATCGATGCGAGGTCGCGCGAGGTCGGAACGCCATTCGGGGCTCGGAGCGCGGCCGCATCGAC
>Ga0070734_10004988_pt1 | contig 12085 bp, 11 predicted proteins | sample Coa_R1_8_FD_66444 | JGI IMG/M metagenome (GOLD analysis project Ga0070734, IMG submission 66444) | Surface soil microbial communities from Centralia Pennsylvania, which are recovering from an underground coalmine fire - Coalmine... | ecosystem: Environmental > Terrestrial > Soil > Unclassified ...
ACGCTGGCCCTGCGCGCTGATCACGACTCCAACCCGGTGTGCCAGCTCAACTGCTTTGCTCGCTTCAACAGTCCCAGCTTTTTCGCCATGACTCACGACCCCTCGGTTCCCTACAACCGGGATATCACCAGCGGCCTGCACCAGGCTTTACCCGGCCTGACTCAGGTGGCATGGGGGCCGCGATTTGGCTTTGCCTGGCAGCCGCATCACATGGGGAGCACGGTGCTGCGCGGGGGATTTGGCATCTTTTATGACCAGTTCCCCGGCACGGTCGCGGACAGCCTCTCGCAAAATCCTCCCCTGGACAATACGTTCATCACCGCCGGTGTACCTCTGGCGCCCGGTGTTCCGGGTGGGATGTTCGGCATCACGTCAGCTTCCAATGCCGCCTTCGTCAACGGCTTCCGCAGTGGCGGTACTTTGGCCTCCATCAGCGCAGCCGTACCCACGTTCGCTCCTCCCAATTTCTACAACGTGAGCAACATCAGTTTGCCGCGCTACCAGGAGTGGAACCTGGAACTGCAGAAGGGGCTTGGCACCCACGCTTCCATGTCGATCAATTATGTGGGCAACCATGGCATCTTCGAGCCCGACCAGGACTTTGGGGTCAATGCCTTCTGCCCGCCTAGCACCTGCGCCACCGGTTTCCGCGGCTTGCCTGCCTCCGCTCCTGATCGCCGTTTTGGCACGGTCACAAACCTGTACGGCAATGCCGTATCCAACTACAACGGCGTAACCGTCACCTTCCAGCGCAAATTCACCACCGGGCTGCAGTTGCAGGCTAACTACACCTTCAGCCACGCCCTGGACGAAATCTCCAACGGCGGCTTCCTGCCCTTCTCCGCTGCTCCCGCCACCAACGTGAGCTACATTTACCCACAGGATCCCTACAATCTGCGGGCTTACAACTACGGCAACGCCGACTATGACGCGCGCCACTACTTCAGCACCAACTACGTCTACGATGTGCCGTATCGCACCGGACCGGCAGTACTGCTGAAGGGGTGGACCGTCTCCGGCACGTTCTTCGTCCGCAGCGGCTTGCCTTTCACCGTGCTGGATTCCACGGCCGGTGGCGCCCTTTCCAGCAACAATTACGGCGCTCCGGGGGGTATTCCGCTGGCGATCTTTGGCACTCCCACCAACCCAGCCAATTACCTGGGCGCCGAGCGCACCTGCAACAACCCGGACGTCACCTGCTTGAACACGTCCTCGTTCTTGCCCGCAGGCACGCTGCTCGGATTCGGCAGCCAGCGCCGCAACCAGTTCCGCGGACCAGGATTCTTCGACACGGACTTCACCATCATGAAGCAGATCCCTCTCCCCGGCTGGGAAGGAGGCAAGCTGCGGGTGGGCGCTCAATTCTTTAACCTGATCAACCATCCCAACTTCGATCAGCCGGTAAATGACCTCGCCTCGCCGCAGTTCGGCAGCATCATTCGCACGGTCAGCGTTCCCACCAGCATCGTGGGCTCGTTCCTGGGAGGCGATGCTTCTCCGCGCATGATCCAGTTGACGGCTCGTCTCACCTTCTAAACAAACCGTAAGCAATCGGCGGCGCGATCTCTTAGCAGGGGTCGCGCCGATTTTTTGGGGGAAAGGAATTTGAGCTGCGGTGCCAGGTGCTCCAGGCCACTTGGCTGGCGAAGCGGCCAGAGATGTCGGCTAAATCAGAACGGCGACCCGCCGCCCAGGGTCGCCGTTATAAGCTTAGAAAGGGAATTTGCGGTTACGGAGCTGCTGGGCTGGTGGGACGCGAGCTGCCGCCCGTGGTGAGTAGAATCGCGGCGGTAGTGCCTGCGGCGGCCGCGCCGCCAAATATGATGGCGGCAGTTTTTCGCGACATATGAAATCCGCTGCCACCGGGAGCGGCACCTTTATCCTTGGAACCCGTATTGCCCTGGTCAGAATTGGGCTGTGTTGTCTGCTGGCCTTCCTGCAGGACCATAGTCGAATCGCCATTGTTGATGGACAAGGAGCCTTCACGGGCAGCTATCTGGACCAGTCCATTCTTTTCGGAGACTTCAAATTTCGCAGGCAGCTGCCGGAGGGGTGCGATGGTTAAACTTCCCGCCCGCACCGCCATCCTTTTAGAGGTCGTAACCACCACGCCACCGTGACCCATGTTCAACGAATCGCCATCAAACTGCACCGAGGAGCCGGCGAGGACAAGGACCATGGAGCCTTCAGCATTGATGTTGGCTACGGAATCAGGACGGGTGGTAACCGTATCGCCCACAAACAGGGCAGAGGAGCGCGGACTATCATTTCCGTTCAGGGTCGCTTCGCCGCCGCTCACCGTAAGCATGGCGGAGTTGCCGGCAAACAGCAGAGTGGGGAAGAGTAAGACCAGGCAATACAGCAGTCTTTTCTGAAAGCAGAAATGCATATTTAACTCCCACTTCGCAAATTATCGGAGCTAGGTAATCTTAGACCGAAAGCATTCCGCGGACAATTAGCGTTCTCGTTACCAAAGGTTGTTTGATCGAGCGCACCGGCGGTAAGAATCCACCACATTTGCTTAGGATTGACAGCATTATAGGAACCGTTTAGCCCGTTCCGCAAACAAAAAGTCTGCCCTGGTTGTGGATAACAGGAACCAAATTAGCTAATACCAGGACAGTACTTTGCGGCCGCCCCCATTCCTGGAATGGGCACTGGGGATCGGGTGCGCCTTTGCCGCCGGCGTCCTTGGCCTCAGGATAGATCTCATGGCCAGAATGGCTCTTAATCCAGGGGAATATACCGGGAAGTGATAGCATCGCATTAAACTGTGGCTGGTTTGTGGACCATCCGCTGAGCGGCAACTCGGGAGCAGCGATCATGCAGGCTTGGGAACAACTTCAGGGTGAAGTAGTTGAGGGCAAGTTCCCCCTGAGCAAGTACTTGGGAGGCTCCGAACACAGCGGTGTGTTTCTGAGCGAACGCCCCCAGGGCGAACCTCGGCAAGCCGCGATCAAGCTTGTTCCGGCCGGACTTGATAAAGCAGAGCAGCAGTTGAGCCGCTGGGCGGAGGCGGCTCAGGTATCACATCCCTACCTGATCCGCTTGCTTGAGATGGGGCGCTGCCGTTTGCAGGATCAGGAACTGCTTTATCTAGTGATGGAGTATGCGGAAGAGGATCTATCACAGGTGGTCAGCGCGCGCGCTCTCTCTCCGCGCGAATGCCAGGACATGCTTCCGGCGGTGGTGGAGGCTCTGGGCCACATTCATCGTCGAGGCTTCGTTCACAGCCGCATCAAGCCGGCGAACGTAATGGCAATTCAGGATTCGGTGAAGGTGTCGAGCGATGCGCTATGCCACCCCGGGGATAAGCCCACCAATCCGACGGTCTATGATGCTCCGGAGAGCGCCGCGGAAGGAGTATCAGCGGCGGCCGACGTGTGGTCCCTGGGGATGCTGCTGGTGGAAGTACTGACCCAGAAAGTGCCCGCCTTGGAAGCGGGGCGACGAGAACCGCCCTTGCCGCCGCTGACGCCGTTGCCGCTGGTGGACGTAGTCCGGCATTCCCTTAGGCTGGATCCCAAGCAGCGCTGGACAGTCGCGGAAATCGCGGCCAGATTGGCGCCGACCCCGCCTCCAAGCCCGCAGGCTTCGGTTGAAGTTCCAGCGCCGTCAGCACGAGCGAAAAGGAATTACCTGGCAGGAGCCGTTGCCCTTGCTGTCATCGTGTTGCTTGCGGTTCTTGCCGGACTGCGGCTTAGCCACGGAAGCAAACCCAATTTCTCCGACGTTCAGAAGGCGCCTGCGCCGCAAGCCACGAGCGAACAGTCTGTGCCACCCACAGCCTCATCCCCGCCCGCGGCGAGACCGGCGCAACCAGCCGTCACACGCCCCGCGGTGCTGCATGAAGTGCTCCCGCGCGTGCCCCAGAGCGCCCTGAACACCATTCATGGCACCATCCGGGTGCGGGTGAAGGTAGCGGTGGACCCCTCCGGAAACGTAGCTAAGGCAGAATTTGAGTCTCCAGGGCCAAGCAAGTATTTTGCCCGGCTATCGATGCAAGCCGCACAGGCATGGAAATTCACGCCGCCCGAGGCAGACAGCCCCAATGCAGGCGCGGAATGGTCACTACGGTTTGAGTATCGAAGGGATTCCACCCGCGCATTTCCCACCTTAATCTCACGCTAGAGCCGGCACTTTCACACGCCGAGGCAAGGTCCTGAAGCACAAATTCAAGAGCACCAAGGCCCGCACTATTTAAAGCCCTGCTTGCAGCTTACGATGTGATCGACGCTCGACCTCAAGGGCTTTGAACTCAACCAGGAGCGCGCGCGGGGCGTTGATGGCCAGGCTGTTGTCAGGCGCCTGGCGGGAGGCAAACTGTTCTCCGCCGGATCTCAGCGCCCACGAACTGGAAGAAATCCTGACGCTGCTCCTGCAATCGAATACCGCCCCTCTGGCTTGGTGGAGAATTCGAAACTCATCGCTGGCCCATACCGTCGCTGGGGAACGGCTGCACACTGCGTATCGCGTTCAGTCGTTGCGAGAGGCTGAGCACCAAATGCGAGTTGCATCCCTCGTCGAGAAGTTTCACGCTCAAGGAATTGAGCCGATCCTCATGAAGGGCTGGTCGATGGCCCAGTTTTATCCGCAAGCGGCCTTACGCCCCTACAGCGATGTTGATCTAATGGTTCCACCTGCGCAGCGGAAGGCCGCGGAAGCCTTATCGGCAGTCTCGCAGGGAGTGGCCGTGGACCTGCAGCACGATGAAATAACCCGCTTCGACAACCACAGTTGGGACGATCTCTATGCTCGCTCGCAGCTGAAGTGGCTGGGCGAGACCCGGATTCGGGTGCTAAGCAGTGAAGATCAGTTGCGCGCCCTCTGCATCCATTTTCTGAAGCACGGAGGATGGGGGCCGCTCTGGCTGTGCGACATCGCAGTGCTGGTGGAGTCGAGACCGCCGACGTTCCGTTGGGACGTGTGCCTGGGCGGAGAACGGAGGCAGCGCTCCTGGGTCACTTGTGCCTTATTGCTGGCCCATTCCCTAATCGGAATGGAGTGGGACGGCGTGCCGCTCGCGAGGGCCCCGGAACCGCTTCCCCGATGGGTAGAAGCCACTGTACTCGAGCAGTGGGGTAGCAGCCCGAGAGCGCATCGCGCCGCGTTTCGCACTTATTTTCGCCATCCGGCGCGGATCGGAGAAGCTATTGCTGATCGCTGGCCCCCAAATCCCATTGTGGCCACCCTGACCAGTGGGGCCTGTTTTGGCGCCTGCCCACGCCTGCTGTTGCAAACGGTAGAAGTGCTGTCACGGCTGGGGAAATGCTTTTTCTCCAGAAGTGGAGCGACTGTCAGGGCGGAGGTGGCATGACTCGCGGTAACTGGGGGATCGCAGCACAAGAGGTCGTCTCCGTGCGATCCGTAAGTAAGGCCTTCCCCTTGCGCGGTGGGCCGGCATCCTGGTTTTGCAAATCGAAACCCATCCTCGCCCTGCACGACATCACGCTGCATGTGTTCCGAGGCGAAGTGGTCGGGCTCATGGGCCCGAATGGAAGCGGAAAATCCACCCTGCTGAAGCTGATCGCCGCCGCACTACTGCCCGACGCAGGGCGCGTTGCGGTGCTGGGCTCCGATACGGGCACGCAGCCAATGGATGTGCGCCGCACCGTAGGTCTGGCCATCGCGCAAGAGAGATCGTTTTTCCCCCGGCTCGATGCCTATGAAAACCTGGCTTTTTTCGCCAGCCTGGACAACGTTCCCCGCGATCGCCGCCACAATGAGGTCGAGCGGGTGTTGGAGCAATGCGGCCTGGCCGACCTGCGCCACCGTCTGGTACACCAGTTTTCCAGCGGCATGTACCAGCGGCTGGCCGTCGCCCGCGCCTTGCTCAAGCGACCGGCAGTCTTGCTATTGGATGAGCCTTCGCGCAGCGCCGATTTGCAGGCGACAAGATCGCTGTGGCGCTTGGTCCAGACTCTCGCCGGAGAGGGCACTACCGTACTTCTGGCGACGCACAGCCTGGAGGAGGCGGCCAATCTTGCGGCCCGGGTGATATTTCTCAGGCAGGGACGAATCGTCTCCCAGACAATCAGGCCCGAGGTTTCCATCCTGCGTGCCGCCTATGCGCAGTTCTCGCAGGATGAGGCTTTGGTCGAGGAGCTGAACTGCGAGGCTTGCCTGCCGTGATGGACAAGCTTCGAGCTCTGGTGCGCCGCGACCTGCTTGCTGCCTCACGCTATCGCACCGCCCTGCTGCTGCAGATGGCCGGCGTACTGGGAGAAGTTGCCGGCCTTTATTTCCTGGCTCGGGCTGTGGGTCCGGGATTTCGTCCCGATGGCGTCGCCTTCTTTCCGTTCCTGCTGATCGGCTCCAGCTTTTACCTCTGCCTGGTCGGGGGAGTTCAGGTATTCGTAGAGACGATCCGCACCGCCCAAATGACCGGGACTCTGGAGGTACTGCTGGGCACTGCCACGCGCGACATAGTGGTTATTCTGCTGATGGCAGCCTCATCGTTCCTGGGCCGGATCTGGCAGTTGCTGATCGCTTTTGCCGTTGCCTGCCTGCTGTTTAGCTTGCGACTGAACCCGTCGCATGTTCTGGCATTCGCTCTTGCCTTTGCTGTTTCGGTGCTTGTCGTGGGCGCCGTCGGAGTGCTGGCGGCTGCTGTCCAGATATGGACGGGGCGGGGAAGTTCGGTGGTTTGGCTATTTGCTTCGGCGGGCGCCCTGGTTTCGGGCACGTTTTTTCCGGTTTCCGCCTTGCCCGGCCCAATTCAGCAAATCTCGCGCTGTTTTCCGATCACCCATTCCCTTGACGCGATGCGGATCACCCTGCTTTCCCAGGGCTCAATAAAAGACATACAGGGGCACATTGGGTGGCTCTCGGTCTACGCCCTTATTCTTGTGCCAAGCAGCCTCCTGATACTGAATTGTGTGCTGCGGCGGGCTCGCGGCGATGGCACGCTGGCGGTTTACTAAGCCGCCTCTTTTAGTTAAAGGGTTACCCGCCTAGGCAATTGGCGGCCTCTCCCGTGTAGGTAAAATGCCTGACATAACTCATCCGCATCATGGAGCAGTGTGGTCCAGGCACGGTTTCTGCAGTAGGGCGCGACTGGAACCAGTTTGCGGTCGCGGAAGTTTGCGGCGCGGCTGGGCTAATCGGCCCGGATGGAAGGAGCGAAAGCTGCCGAGGTCCGACTTGATAGGTACAACAGTTACGATCGGCGACATCCCTGTGCGCCTGTGGTCGCGGGATCGTTCCTTCTCTCGCTTAGTACGCAAACGATATGCAAACTTTGTGCGCTCCTGCTCCAGCGACAGCGCCGAGTTGATCATTAGTCTTTCGCCCGGTCACAGCCCGCAGGCAGACCAGGAATTGAAGGTTTTCTACCGGGACGGAACCTGGTACATCCAACGCGGCGACTTCAGTGCCGAGTGGGACATGCTTTCGCGGCGTGGCACCGTTTCCCAGCCGCGCAGCCCCTACGCGCTCGATTCGCTTCTCCGCATTCTGCATACGCTGATTCTGGCTCAGCAGGGGGGATTCCTGCTGCACGCCGCCAGTATTATTCGCCATGGCCGGGCATTTATCTTTGCCGGACAGTCGGGTGCGGGCAAGACAACCATGTGCCGGCTCGCGCCGCCTGACTCGGTCCTGCTGAGCGACGAAATTTCATTTGTACGGCCAGCAGCCTTCGGTTACTACGCGTTCGGTACGCCATTCTATGGTGAGCTCGCAGTGCCGGGAAAGAATACCTCGGCGCCGCTGAGCGCCGTCTACTTGCTGGAACACGCGACCGAAAACCAGATCGAGGAACTGCCGTCCCGCCTCGCCCTGACCCAGTTCTTAAGAAATGTGTTGCTGTTTGCTCATGATCCCGAAACCGTAGGCCAGGTTTTCAGCTCTGCCTTGCAGTTGATTTCGCGAGTTCCAGTCCGGCGGCTGCGGTTTGCGCCCACCCCGCGAGTTTGGGAAACCCTGGAGCAGGTCGTATGTTCGTAGCGCGTTCGTCGGCCGTTGCCGCGCGTCTCCTGGAAGAAGAGATGGTGATCATGTGTCCGCGCACCTCCAAGCTCTTCGTGCTCAACGCCGTGGGAAGCGCTATCTGGAGCGCCCTGGACGGAGGTACGCCGTTGTCAGATCTCGTACGAGACCAGATCTGCGCTCGATTCGATGTGGACTTCGAAACCGCGATGGCGCACGCCAGTGAATTCGTGCAGCAACTCGCAGAGCACGGCATCCTGATTACCGCCGAGCAGCCAATCACGAACCAGGTGAGTTTGGAGAACGCGACCCAGGAGGCTGGGTGATGGGAGCTCTTCTGCAAGAGGTCTGTACGCGCGCGGAAGCTCTTCACATTCCGCTCAGCATCCATCTTGATCTGACTTACCGGTGTAATGAACGTTGTGTTCATTGCTATCTGGATCACGACGATCATGGCGAGCTCTCCCGCGAGGAAGTGTTCCAGCTTCTGGATGACCTGGCGGAAGCCGGCACTCTGATTCTTACCTTGAGCGGAGGCGAACCGCTGCTAAGGCCTGACTTCTTCGCCATTGCGAAGCGGGCCCGTTCGCTACGTTTCAGCCTGAAAGTGAAAACCAACGGAATCTTGATCGGCCCCAGCCAGGCAGCGCTGCTGCGCGATTACGGGGTCCATCAGGTCCAGATGAGTATTTATTCGCATCGCGCCGAAGTGCATGACGGTATCACGAAAATTCGCGGCTCCCTGGCGCGTTCTGTGGCCGCCATCCGCTTATTGCGCGCTTACGGCGTTAATGTGGCCATAGCTACGCCTTTGATGGCGCAGAATTTTGCGGATTATCCCGGAGTGCGGGCCCTGGCGGCGGAAATGGGGGTGGCGGTGACTATCGATCCTACGATTACGCCCAAGATCGATGGCGATACCTCCATCCTGCGGCATCGTATCTCGACACAAGATCTGCAGTCGGTTTTCCGCGATTCCTCGCTGGTGGGGGACGTGCAGAACTTCTCCGCATGCACGCCGGTTGATGATGATGTTCTGGCATCCTATCCCTGCAGCGCCGGGCATACCTTCTGCTACATTTCGCCTTACGGGGATGTTTTCCCTTGCGTGCAGTTTCCGCTGCCCTGCGGCAACATCCGGCGGCAGAGCTGGCGTTCGATCTGGGTAGATTCACCGGAGCTGCAGCGGGTCCGCTCCATCCAGTTGGGGGACTTGCCCACCTGTTCCAGTTGCGTTCATGCCAGTGGATGCAGCCGTTGTCCGGGACTGGCCTATATGGAAGGCAATATGTATGGTCCGTCTTCTGCGGATTGCGAGAAATCGTTGGCGCGAACCGGAGTGGTTCCTAAAGCATGGCAACCGAATCGATCCGCGGACCTGATCCAAATTAGCCTGGAAAATTGCGGACGCTAGCAAGGCAGAAAATGACAGACAAACACGATCCCATCCGGGAAGCAAGCCAAGAGGACGGAAAACGGCCCTATGAGCCGCCGTCATTCCGTTACGAAGTCGTGTTCGAAACTCTGGCACTGTCGTGCGGCAAGATCAGCCCGGTGCAGGCGCAATGCCGATTCAATCCCAAGAACTCCTGAGCTCTTTCCCTGCCGCCGAGGAGATCAAGTGCGCTCTATTCGCGGAGATTGTCTCCCAGTACGGCACAGGAAGATTCAAGGCTCTGGGCAGCAGCATGATTCCCAGCATCTGGCCGGGCGACACCCTGCTGGTCGAAGGAGCCGAACTGGTGCACATGCTCCCGGGTGATATCGCCGTCTACCTGCGCGAAGGGCGGCTGTTTGCCCACCGGGTCGTTCGACATGCGGAAGCTCCAGCAGCAGCCCTGATTACTCGCGGAGATGCAATGACGTGCGAGGATCCACCCGTTCACGTCCACGAGCTTCTCGGACGAGTCGTGGCGGTGGAACCTGGTCCGAGGGAGAGGAAATATTTCCCGCGCGCCCTGGCCAGGATAAGGAGTGCAGCTGCCAGGCTGTGGTGCAAGTCCCGTGGCGCAACTCTACTGCAACAATGATTGTGTCAATTTGACCGCGCAGTAGTTGTTGGATCCGCAAGATGCCAAGGTAGAGGTGGCCAACGTGCCAAAGTAAATGCTGGAAGCCTGATAAGCGGAACTGTTGTTGTCCATCGACATGCCGCTGATGCCTCCGAATTCATTGACGGCAATCGAAGTTGGCGTAGCCGTCGCCGAGGTAATCCGGGAAGTAATGTTCCAGGAAGTCACCTGATTGGCGCCGGCCGTCGATCCCGATGTGCCTACGCCCACGAATAAGCGGTCCGTGGTTCCATCGTAGTATTCGAGCAATGGAGAGCAGGCGCCGGCGGGATTCGCCACCGAATTGATGTTAATGTTGTTCGACATCGCCGGGGTTGTGTTCATCTGCCCGTTGGCGGCAAATGTCAGGGTGTAAAGCGCAGGCTTGGTGGACGTGCCGCTTTGTGTCCCGCATGCATAGAGTGAGCCTTTCGACGGCCCATTGGCGAAATACTGGTTATCAAAATCGCCATCCAGAATGTAGTTGGAGGTGGCGGGGCCGATGGCGGCATCGATATGCGTCGACATTGATACCGGAATCTGCGACACGATGGAATTGGCATTGCCCGTGTCATGGCTGGAAAACACGTAAACGTAGCCGTTAGTGGAGTCAACAATCGGCGACAACACAATGGAATTCGCGGTTCCCGCCACCGTCACCGAACCGGCGGCCGCGAACGAAGTGGCTCCCGGAGTGAAGGCGTAAACGGTTTGTCCGTCGGAAACAAAAACTTTGCCCGACACCGAATCGTATACCGGCGAGGTCAGCCTCTTTCCGCTTGACACGGTGGTGCAATAATCAAGGGTGGGCGTGCCATTGAAGACGCCCTTGATACGATAAAGGCGGCCATTATCATCGCCCACGTAGGCGACGTCATTGGTGTAGTCAACGAACGGAGAAGAGTTGTTGTCCGTACTGCTACTGGCCGTGCATCCCGTGACTGCAGTGTTGGTGTATGCCAGGCTGGTGACCGAGGAACCGCCACTGCCCGGGGCGACAGAGCCGGTGGTCGCATTCGTCCCCTGTCCCGCCACCCAGGTGAGCACGTGAAACACGGGTCCGCCCGTCGCGGGGGATTCGATAAAGGCCACTTTCTTGCCGTCCAGGGACAACACGGGAGAAAAATAAACCTGGCCGCTGCCCACCGCGTACGACCACATGAACGTGGGAGCGGTCAGGTTGGTGGTAACTGGACTCTGCGGTCCGTTGGGGCAAGACGAGGAAGCTGTGCCCGTGTAAAGGTTATTGAGGGCCACGATATTCGCCTGGGTGCCGGCGGCGGGACTGGCATTGATTACAAATACGACAAAGTCATTGTTGCAACTTGCGGGAAAGCTGAGCGGAGCGGTCGCGTTGAAGGTGAACTTGGCCGGAGTTTCCCCAATGGGCATGCCGCCGGAACCGCCCAGAGAAACTGCCCAGTCCGTTCGGAAGCGGGGCCGGCGGTACCACGGAGGCAAAAGAGAGCGCCAATTATCGCGCCCCGGATCCGTAAAATCATCGGTGCGGCGTCCATCAAACAAGTAAACCGAGCGACTCAGCCACTGTTGCCAGCTGCGGGGATCGTTTTGCGCTTTCGCGATGTTAGCGGGAGAGCCGCCATTAGTGAAGATCACATGCTTTTGAGCCCAGTCCTGCACTAACCCGGGCCGGGAGACGGTCTGGGCTCCTGCCCACACCGTAAACAGAACGCAGGCCCCTAAGACGAGCGTGCACGCAACTCTGCTCGGCATTCAGAAACCTCCATTTGAAGCCTAGCTGCTAAATGCATGATGATGAAGTCACTAGGCTGATACCGCGATATGCGTGCTGCTGAGTACGTAGAAGGAAGGATGCGGCGGAAAGCACGGTTGCGGCTATGTGCCGGTAGTTTGAGCATTTTGCCGGATTCCGGAAGCACAACCCGGATTCGGCCCGCAACTATTGGAGGGGAAGTTCATGGAAACGGCATCATCCCCGAGGAAGGTGATGCTGACACTGGTTTCCGCTTCGACCACATGGCCGTTCAGGCGATAAGGATTGTACCGCCAATAGCGAACTGCCTCGATAGCAGCCGCTGTCAGCAGAGGCTTACCGCTCAGAATGCGAATAACCTTGACGCGTC
>Ga0070734_10004989_pt1 | contig 12082 bp, 11 predicted proteins | sample Coa_R1_8_FD_66444 | JGI IMG/M metagenome (GOLD analysis project Ga0070734, IMG submission 66444) | Surface soil microbial communities from Centralia Pennsylvania, which are recovering from an underground coalmine fire - Coalmine... | ecosystem: Environmental > Terrestrial > Soil > Unclassified ...
GTCCGAGCAGGACGGCGTCCAGTCGGGCGCCGCCGCGATCTGGATCCGCCCCTGCCGGCCGTGCCACTCCTTGAGCAGCGTGCCGTAGGTGCCGAAGACCCGGTCGAGGGGCCAGGCGATGCCCATCTGTGAGCCCCGCACCTCCTCGGCGAGTTCGGGCGGCAGCCGGCGCAGGAAGGCCTCGTCCTCCTCGTGGACGATCGTGTTCTGGTCCCGGCACACCAGGCCGAACATGGTCCGCATCCCGGCGTCCTGGTAGGCCTGCAGCGCCGCCGGGCAGCCGAAGTCGGTGAGCGACGGGCGCCCGTAGAACATGTCGACGGTGCCGGTCTGCCCGCCCTTGATGGCCGTCACCAGCCCCCACAGGATCGCGTTGTAGAGGTCCTCCTCCGCGATCGGGCCCAGCGCCGAGCCGACGTAAACGTGCGCCCGCTCGTAGATGAACTGGTAGAGCCCGGGGCCGATGGCCAGTTCCGAGTGGTAGTGGCAGTTCACGAACCCCGGCATGACGAAGTGACCCGCCGAGCCGAGCACCTTGTCGAAGTGACCGTCGTTCTCCAGTTCGGCACGCGGGCCCGCCCGCACCACGGAGTCGTCCTCAACGATCAGGGCACCGTCGGGTATCAGGGTGCCGTCTCCCAGCGTCACCACCGGATCCCCGATGACGAGGTACCTGCTCATGCCGATTCCACCTTCCTGCGTCAGGGGGTGCCGCCGTTGCCGCCGGCGCGACCGCCGCCATCGCCGATCTGGTCGGCCACACGGAGGAAGGCGGCGTTGGCCTCCCGGAGAACCTTCTGCTCGTCCACCGTGGTGAGGCGCCGCCCTTCCATCACGATCTTCCCGTCGATGATCGTGGTGTCCACGCAGCTCCCGTTGGCGGCGAAGACCAGGTGGGAGTACAGGTGCGCGGAGTTGCCGGGCATGAGCGGCGTGAACATCTGGCTCATCAGGTCCACCAGGATCACGTCGGCCTTGCGGCCCGGCTCCAGGCGGCCGGTCTGGTGCCCGAGCGCGTCCGCTCCATTCCGGGTGGCCATCCGCACCACGTCGGGCGCCTGCTGGAGGGACGCGTCGACCCTGCTGGCCCGGTGCACGAGCGACGCGAACTTCATGACCTCGAACATGTCCAGGGAGTTGTTGCATTCGGCCGCGTCGTGGCCGAGGCCCACGTTGAGCCCGGCGTTCAGCATCTCGGGCACCCGTGCGATGCCGTTGCCGAGCTTGGCGTTCGACGACGGGTTGTGGGAGATCTGCGTGCCCGTCTCGCGCATCAGGGCCATCTCCTGGTCGGACAGCCAGACGCAGTGCGCCGCGATGCAGTTACGGCCGAGGATGCCGGCGTCGTAGGCGACCTCGGTGGGACGCCGGCCAAAGCGCTCCTTGGAGTTCTCGACCTCGGTCAGCGACTCGTTGAGGTGGATGTGAATGCCCGTGCCAAGTTCGTCGGCGAGCAAGCGCGCGTCCCTGAGCAATTCCTGCGACGCGAGCGGGAGCCACTCGATCCCGACGTAGACCTCGATGCGCCCGCCGGCCGCCCCGTTCTTGGCCTGGAACGCCGCCCTGTTGTCTTCCAGCGTGTCCAGGTTGTGCTCGGGGTCGGCCACGTCGTTGGACAGCACGGCCCGGATGCCGATCTCCTCGGCGGCGTCAGCGAGCGCGATGAGCTGCCGGTACATGTCGTTGACCGTGGTGACCCCGCACTTGATGGACTCGCTGTAGCTGGCCAGCGCGGCCCAGTAGGCGGCCTCGTAGTCCAGCGCCCTGATGATCGGGTACCAGCACGCGTCCAGGTACTCCCAGAGCGGCAGGTGATCGCTCCACCCCTTGCCCAGCGCGGTGTGATAGTGCAGATCCACCAGCCCCGGCAGCACCGCCTTGCCGCTGGCATCGATCACGCGCGCGCCATCGGTGCCGTGCCGCGCCAGCACCCCGGCCGTGTCCCCGACGTCGGTGATCCGGTCGCCGTCCAGCACGACGGCGCCGTCCGGCAACACGTCCCCGGCGTCGTTCATAGTCACGACCCAGCCGTTCCTGATGATGACGCGCTCGCTCATCTCTGCCCTCCCGCTTACTGAAGGTCGAGGACCTGCCGGCCGAGGACCGCCCGCTTGCGGAGCGCGTCGAGCGCGCCCTGCACACCGTCGAGCGGGTAGCGGCCGGCGATCGGCACCGTCATCTGGCCGCTGGCCGCCAAGCGGATGGCGTCCTGCAGATCCTGCCTGGTCGCCGCCACCGTGGATATCAGCGACGTCTCGGAAAGAATGAACTCGATCGGATGGATGGTCAGTTCCTGGTCCGTGTACCCGGTGGAGACGAACCGGCCACCCTTTGCCAGGCAGCGGATGCCCGCGGCCATCGACTCGCGAGTGCCGACGAGCTCGAAGAACACGTCCGCTCCGCGCCCGCCGGTGAGCTCGCGCACGGCGCCGGGCAGGTTCGCGTAGTCGTCGGCCTGGGCGACAAGGACGGCGTCTGCGGCGCCATGGGAAAGGGCGAACTGCCGCTTGTCCTCGGAGTCAGCAACCGCGATGACCCTGGCCCCGGCGTGCCGGGCCGCCTGGACGACGAGGATCCCCACCCCGCCGATGCCGTCGACCACGGCGGTCTGGCCCAGCCGGAGCGACGACAGCCTGACGGCGTGCACCGCCGTCATTCCGGCGCAGCTCAGTACCGCGGCGGTGGCGAAATCGACGGCCGCCGGCACCGGCACCAGGTTGCGGGCGGGCACCACGACGTACTCGGCGTCCCCGCCGTCCATGTTGAAGCCGAGCTGCCCCGGCACGTTGTCACAGATGTTGTGCCGGCCGGTCAGGCACTGCTCGCAGTGTCCGCAGTAGAGCTTGTTGTAGACGGCCACCCGGTCGCCCGGCGAGCTTCCGGTGCCCTCCCCCGCGGCCTCGACGACGCCCGCGGCCTCATGACCGATCGTCATCGGGTACGGGTCCGGCTTGATCATGCCGTCGATGATGTGCAGATCGGTCCCGCACACGCCGGCGGCGTGGACGCGCACCAGGACCTCACCGGGCCCGGGGGCGGGATCCGGAGCCTCGTCCACGCGAAGGCTCAGGTCCTCGAAGATTCGGGCTGCACGCATGCGGGCCGGGCTCCTTCCTCGATCACACGTCTCCGTGGGGAGGCGTTGCGTAGACCATGTCCCAGAACCGGGACTCGTAGCGGGTGGAGATGTCGAAGATCGAGGTGAGCCGGGCCATGACCTCGTCGTCGGCCGCGCAGGCCAGCCGGTCGAGCAGGCCGGTCGTCTCGTCGACCAGCGAGCCGTAGCCAGGAACACCGAACATCGAGATCCAGTCGGCGTACACCGGGTCGGCGGGCAGCACGGCCATCAAGGGCCCGGCGAACTCGCCGTAGCTCCACTGGCAGGGCAGAACCGCCGCCAGCCCGTCGGCGCAGCTGCCCTGCGCCGCGGCGCAGAGCAGGTGCCGGGTGTAGGCATAGCCGTCCGGCAGCATCGAGGCCGGGTCCACGGCGTCCTCCCCCGCCCCGCCCAGCCGGCCGAGGAAGGCCAGGTTGGCTGGGATCTCGGTGCCGACGATCTGGCCCAGGAAGCGGGTGAGCACATCGATGGCCGGCCTGTCCGGCGCCTTGCCGATGATCAGGCCGATGGCTCGGGCGTACTCCATCAGGTAAGGAACGTTCTGCTCGAAGTAGCGGCGGAACGTCGAGTGGGGCAGCGTGCCGTCGGCGATCTGCCGCACCTTGGGGTGGCTGACCGCGGCCATCCAGGTCGCCTTGCCACGCTCGCGCAGCACGTGGGACACACCTATGCTGCGCAGGTCGGACATGATGTACAGCACATCAGATACCATTCATCCAGGTCAAGCGTCCTGGCATGGATGCGGTATGTGCGGGCGGCCCGGCGGTTACGGCTTGGCCCGGGCGGACGCCGGGCCCGTGCGATCACTCGTGGCTGGTGGCTTCGCTCAGTGCCCGGAGCTGGTCGTCCCGAACGCTCCGGATGTGATCTCTCAGGTGCTTCTCGGCCGCCAGCGGATCGTGGGCGGCGATCGCCTCCACGATTCTTTCGTGCTGGTCCACCGAGGCATCAATTCGGCCAGGAATGCCCTCGGTAAGGTGCCCGATCCGGGTCAGGTGAGCCCGCAGATTCTCGATCAGTGCGCGAATCCGGCTGTTGTGGACCTGCTCGAACAGGACGTCGTCGAACTGCGATAGCAGCGCGGCGAGGCGGGTTGCGTTGCCCTTTTTCAGCTTCTTGCTCTCGTCGGAAATGTGCTCCAGGCGCGCGCGGCTCTCATCGTCCATGGACTCGGCCGCTATCCGGACCGCGGCCGTCTCCAGCAATTCGCGGAGCTCATAGATCTCGATCAGGTCCTGCCGCGAGTACTCGGTGACCACGGCGCCCTTGAAGGACGTCGTCTCGACCAGGCCCTCCTGCTCCAGCCGGGTGATCGCCTCCCGGACGGGGGTCTTGCTCACGCCGAGCTGCGTCGCGAGCGTCGCTTCCCGGAGCGGGTTCCCGGGAGCCAGCCGGAGATCGACGATGGCTGTCTTGAGTTCCTCGTAGACCCAGTCGGTGACCTTGCGCCGGTCGTGCTGGCCGCTGAAGACCGAACCCGGCTGAGTCTCGCCGAATCTTCCTGCCTGCGTGGCCACCTACGACCTCCACGTAACTGGAACCTGCGCGCCGCCCGGCCCGGCACCCGAAGGCTCGACCAGTTCAAGCAGCAGCCCCTGACATGACGCCGGATGGACAAAGGCGATCCGCGTCCCCATGCCTCCGGGCCTGGGCGTCTCATCCACCATCCGCACCCCACGCCGACGCAAATCTGACACCGCTTCGTCGATGTCAGAGACCTCCATGGCGACGTGATGCAGCGCCGGCCCGCGCTGATCGACGAACCGGGCCACCGTCCCGGGTCCCGTCGCCTCAAGCAGTTGGAGATAGGACTCCCCGGCCGGAAGCATACGCTCAACAAACCCCGCGGCGTGCTCCTCGTGGGTGCACGTAAGCCCGAGGAGGTCGCCGATGACCTCTGGCGGGCCTTCTCCCGAGTGCGCAAAGGCAACGTGGTGAAGACGGGTCACCTGCCAGGTTCTGTCCATTTTCACCAACGGTTCTCCTTCGTGCGCGGCGCCGGCCGCTACCTCATTCTACGAGATATCCTCTTCTATACGTGAAATCCTGGCCGTGGGGGCTAAGGTCTTTTAGTCTTACGGTTCTGCCATCACCGAACGCCAGGCGTCGGCAAAGGACCGCACCGTGTTCATGCGGCCGCCGCCTATGGGGAACACGTGTACGGAATCGGCGCCCGCATCGAGTACCGTCCGGATCTGCGCCATGGCCCGTTTGCCATTTCCGGCTAGCGCGACCTTGCGCACGAAGCTGTCCGGAAGCTGCCGGGCGGCAACGGCGGCCTCCTGGAATTCACCGCCCTGATAGGCCTCCCGCACCCGGGTGACGATCTCCGGTGACAGGCCCGCCAGGCCGCAGATGTGCGGCGCTGTCTGCGGGAACCAGGCAGCGATCGAGCGCGCGCTCTCCAGCGCCGCCTCTTCGTCCTCGTCGATAGCGCCATAGGCGAAGACCGCCACATGGGGGCGCGGCCTGCCAGCTGCCTGGGCTCCCCTGGCGACCTGGGTAATGGCCCAGTCAAGGGCCTCGGGGAACAGGCCGACGAGGAGAATCACGCCGTCGCAGGTCCGCCCCGCGAGCTCGAGCGTCCGCGGCCCGCTGGCGGACAGGAAGACCGGGATGTCCGGCCGCGCCCCGAAGCGCAGATGCGCGGAACTCATCGAGAAGCCAGCGGCGCTCACGTCGACCTCTTCGCCACGCCAGAGCAGCCGTATGGCGTCGATCGCGGCCTCGACGGTGGCCAGCGGGCTCGGGCGCAGTCCCAGCGCCAGCAGCGGGCGGTCACCTGCGCCGATACCGAGGGTCAGCCGGCCGCCGGATATCTCGTCCACGGTCGCGGCCGCCGCCGCGGTGATCGCCGGGTGGCGGGTGGCCGGGTTGGTCACGGCGGTGCCGAGCAGCAGCCGCGAGCTGGCCGCCGAGGCCAATGTCAGATAGGCGTAACAGTTGCGCGCGTGGAGCGAGGAGTCGGTGAGCCACAGATGGTGGAACCCGAGGCCGTCGATCTCCTCGACCATGCCGCAGAACTCACCGGGCGGGTCAACGCCCTGCAGGACGACGCCGGACCGCGGTTCGGTCATCCTTGCTCCTCTCTGAACTGACGAATGGTGTCGGCCAGCGCGGCGAGACCGGCGGCGACGGGAGCGGTCTCGATCCACTCTCCCGGAGTGTGCTCGCCCTCCCCAAGGGTGACACCGAGGGCCACGGCCGCGATGCCCGCCTCATAGGCGGCGTTGGCATCGGTGCTCGCGGCGCTGAACTCACAGTCGATGCCCGCGCGGGCGAGGGCGTCCGAGGCCGCCTTCGCGAGCGGGCTGGATGGTGCCACACCTCCGGCCGGACGGCGCCCCAGTTCGGTCACCTCGACGGTCAGGCCCGTCCCGGCGGCCGCGGCGGCGATGCTTGCCGCCCGGTCCGCCAGTTGCTGCAGCGCCGCGGCGGTGTCCGCCCGAAGGTCGGCCTCGAACCAGGCATCCCGGGCCCTGGCGTTGATGGCTTCCCCGCCGCCGATGCTGCCGATGTTCACGCTGTACCTGCCGTCCGGAACGGTCAGATCGGCAATGCGCGCGGCGGCGCCGGCGGCGGCGTGCACCGCGCTGGGCGCGCCGGAGCGCTCCCACGCATGCCCGCCCGGCCCGTGGTAGCGAACCCGCCGCCGGATGGATCCCACGCCCGTGATCACGACACGGCCGAGGTAGTTTCCCTCGACGGCGATGACGGCCGAGACGGGCTGCGGTGCGTGCGCGAGGGCGTGCCGGATCCCGGCGAGGTTGCCCATGCCCTCTTCCCCCACGGTCGCGACCAGCCAGACCGGCCCGGGCCCGGGGCCGGCCAGCCGGGCCACGGCGGACAGCGCCGCGACGCCGATGCTGTCGTCCCCCACGCTGGGCCCGGTCAGCCGCCCGGGTGTGGCAACGACCTCGTGCGGCAGGTCCGCGGGGAACACGGTGTCGAGGTGGGCGGCCACGAGGAGCGCGGGCCCGGGGCCTCCGGCCACCTTGCCCCAGACGTTTCCGGCGGGGTCGATGGAGGGTGCCCACCCGTCGTCATCCCACCAGCGCCGCACCAGGCTCGCCCGGTTCCCCTCGGCGCCCGTGGGCGCGGGAATGCGGGCCAGTTCCACCGTGCGCCCGAGCACCAGGGCAGCCAGGGCGCTGTTCCGCCCGTCTGCGCCGGTCCCGGCCGTCATGGCGCCACCGCGATGCCCCCGGCGACCAGATCGTCGATCTCGCTGGTGGTCAGGCCCGTGCTGGTCAGCAGTGCCCGGGTGTCCGCACCGAGCGCTGGCGCGGCTCCCGGGTAGTCGAGCGCGGCCAGGTCGATCCGCACCGGCGGGCCGATGAGCCGGTAGCTGCCGCCCCCGCGCTGACCCAGTTCCTGCACCGATCCGAGCGCGGCCAGCTGGGGGCTGTCCAGGACCTGCGACAGGTCCTGGACAGCGGCGGCGGGCACGCCGGCCTGGTGAAAGCGGGCCAGCCAGTGCCGGGTTGGCTGAGTGGTGAGCACCGACTCGATCGCCTCGGTGAGCGCGTCACGGTGCGCTACGCGCCCCGCGTTGTCCGCGAAACGGCGATCGGTCACCAGATCGTCCCGCCCGAGCACCCCGCACGCGCGCCGCCACATGTCTTCCGAGCCCGCGCCGGCGAGCACCAGCCAGCCATCAGCGGTACGGAATCCTCCGTACGGCGCGAACATGGGCGAGTGTGTCCCCAGCAGGCCCGGCGGCTCACCCGAGGCCAGCACGCTCGCGGCCACCGTGCCCAGGCTGGTGAGGGCGAATTCCAGCAGCGACGACGAGACCAGCCGGCCTACCCCGGTCCGCTGCCGTTCCACGCAGGCGGCCAGCAGCCCCAGCGCGCAGCTGAGACCCGCCCCGACGTCCAGCACCGGCGCGCCGACCTTGACCGGCCCCGATGAGGCCGCGCCGGTGACGCTCATCATGCCGCTCTCGGCCTGCAGGATGAGGTCAAACCCTCCTTTGGCCGCGTCGGGGCCCACGTCTCCGTAACCGGAGATGGACCCGTAGATGAGCGAGGGGTAACGGGCATGCACGGAAGCCCAGTCCAGCTCGTGCGACGACAGGCTGCCCGGCCGCGAGTTCTCCACGAGCATGTCGGCCGTGGCGAGGACCCCTTCCAGGGCCTGCCGGCCGGCCGGCTTGCGGAAGTCCAGGGCGAGGCTGCGCTTGCCCGAGTTCAGCGCGAGGAACAGTGCCGACTCCCCGTTGACCCGTTCGGTCCCCTGCCACCGGTAAGGGTCTCCGGGCGGGACCTCGACCTTGACGACCTCGGCTCCCATCGCGGCCAGGAGCATAGTGGCCTGCGAGCCGGCGACGAACCGGGTCAGATCAAGGACACGCAGTCCCGTCAGCGGGAGCCCTACCATGGCGACGGCTCCCGGAACTCGCCGAAGGCGCACCGGAACACGTCGCTCATTTCCCCCACGGTCGCCCCTGCCCGGGCGGCGTCAACCAGCGCCGGCATGACGTTCCGGCCATCCGCGGTGTCCTGCTCCAGCCGTCGCAGCGCCTGCGCGCACGCGCTGCCGTCGCGCGCCGCCAGGTGCCGCCTGGTCCGCTCGGCCTGCCGTTCCTCGATGCCGGGATCGGGTTCGAACAAGTCGACCTCCCGCGTGTCACCGCCGGTCACGTGGACGTTGACGCCGACCTTGGGGGCCTCCCCGGAGGCGAGCCGCTGTTCCGCCCGGTAGGCGGCCTCGGTGATCCAGCGCTGGGGGACACCCTGTTGCAGCGCGCTGACCGCACCGCCGAGGTCCTCGATCTCCCGGAGCACCTCGCCGGCCCGGGCCTCGATCTCGTCGGTCAGGTGCTCGACGAAGAAGGAGCCTGCCAGCGGGTCGGCGGTCCCGGTCACGCCCGTCTCCAGCGCGATGATCTGCTGGGTACGGAGCGAAAGGGTGACGGCCTCCTCGCTGGGCAGCTCAAATGCCTCGTCGTAGCCCATCACGTGAATGGACTGCGCGCCGCCCAGGACGGCGCCCAGGCACTGGATGGCGGACCGGATCACGTTGTTCAGCGGCTGCTGCGCGGTCATGGTGGTGCCCGAGTTCCCGGAAAAGAACCGGAGCCTGGCCGAGGCTGGGTCGGATGCGCCGAAGCGCTCGGTCGCGATGCGGTACCACAGACGGCGCGCCGCCCGGAGCTTGGCGACCTCCTCGAAGAGGTCGAGCGTGGTGGCGAAATGGAAGGACAGCCGCGGGGCGAACCGGTCGAAGACGAGGCCGCGCCCGGTGAGTTCCTCGCAATAGGCGACGGCGGAGGCCATCGTGAGCCCGAGTTCCTGTACGGCGGTGCACCCGGCCTCCCGTGCGTGGTAGCCGGTCACGGAAATCGGGTTGAACCGGGGCAGCGCGTCGCTCGCGTACTCGACCACGTCCGCGGTCAGTCTCATGGATGGCCCCGGCGGGAACACATAAGCCTTTCTGGCCAGGAATTCCTTGAGGATGTCGTTCTGCAATGTGCCTGTGAGCTGAGCCGGCCGCACTCCTTGCCGCTCCGCCGCGACGAGGAACGTGGCGAGGATGACCGGGGCGGTCGCGTTGATGGTGAAGTTGACGGATAGCTTGTCCAGCGGCAGCCCGGCGAACAGGTCCGCCATGTCGTCGGCGGTGTCGATCGCGACGCCGACCCGCCCGACCTCGCCACGGGCCATGTCGTGGCCGGAGTCGTAGCCGAGTTGGGTGGGCAGGTCGAACGCGACGGAGAGCGCGGTCTGCCCCTGCCCGAGCAGGAACCTGAACCGCGCGTTGGTCTCCGCGGGGGAGCCGAAGCCGGCGAATTGCCGCATCGTCCAGAGCTGGCCGCGGTACATGGACGCATACGGCCCCCTGGTGAACGGCGGCTGGCCGGGGAGGCCGAGCCGTTCCTCCAGTGACTGCGGGCCTCCGGCCACGTCGGCGGCGGTGTAGACCGGCGCGACCGGGATGCCGGAGTCGGTGGTGACGAGCGCTGGGTCCGGGCCGGGCGGCGTGGTCATCACGCCTCCTGCTGGCGTGCCAGGCAGAGCATGCCGCGCACCGCGTCGGGCAGGGCGGTGCCCACCGGGAAGACCTCCGCGACGCCGAGGCCGCGCAGCGCCTCGGCGTCCCGGGCCGGAATTGTGCCGCCCACGGCCAGTGGCGCGCTCGCTCCTGCGGCCCGCAGCGCGGCGAGCACCTGCTCCGCGATGGGCAGGTGCGCACCGGACAGTACGGAGATACCGACGGCGTCGGCGTCCTCAGCGACGGTGGCGGCGGCGATCTGCGAAGGTGTCACCCGCAGGCCCAGGTAGATCACTTCCGCCCCGGCGTCCCGTAGCCCCATCGCGATTACCTTGATCCCGCGGTCGTGGCCGTCGAGGCCCGGCTTGGCCAGCACCAGCCGGGGCCGTCTCATTGGACAGCACCCTCGATCATCACCGCCCGGCCGTCGAGTTCCAGGGTGGCGTCGCGCATCACGCAGTCGAGGTGCGCCACGGCGTTGACCACGCCGCCATAGGCGATCGAGTTGCCCAGCGCGACGTGCGCGGTGCCGCGCGCCGACTCGGTCTCCATCGGTACCGAGCAGATGGACCCGGCCGGGTTGAAGGCCACGGAGACCTCGGCGAGGTTGGTCATCTGATCGTCCTGGCACCGGTCAAGCATGCTCGTCAGCCGGGTGCGTTCCACGCCTTCGATGCCCCGGACCTGCCCGTCGGCGATGTGCAGCACGACCGGTTCCGGCAGTGGCCCCTGGCCCATGAACAGCAGGTCGCCGTCGACCACCACGGTGCCCGAGACCGTGCCCTCGACCGGTGCGGTACCCGACTCGATGTCGGGCGGGGCCATGTAGGCGCCCGGCTGGGTCGCGATCCCGTGCAGGACGCGGCCGGGCCGGTCGGCTACCGACCCGCGAAGGTCCGTCCCGCCGCGGCTGGTCAGCCGGAACTCCTGGGCTGCTCCCCATGCCCTCCCCACGTGCTCGGCATCCGCGCGCAACTGCTCGAAGTCCACGTCAAGCGGGCCGCCGGCCCGGAACGTGTCGAACCGCACACCGGGCATGGCCAGGTAGCGCGCGCCGCGCTCGGTCGCCGCCCGGCGGGCCCGGCTGGAGCCGATGAACAAGCTGGTGAGCTCGATGATCGCCGCCGCCTCCGCCATCATCGCGGCTACCGCGCGCGGCGGCTCGGCGCCCGGCAGGTGCGGCGCCGGCATCTGGGCCACCAGCGGGATGCCGTCCCTGGCCGCGACCTCCTCCAGCAAGCGGGAAACCACTTCCGCGTCCGTCCCGGCGTCGGAAAGCAGCACCACCTGTTCGCCGACGCGGATCCCGAGGCACTGGTCCAGGACGTTCGCGAACCCGCTAGCCTGCACGGCTCCTCCCGGTCTGGCCGTCGCCATGCTCCGCGAGGGCGAGCGCCGCGAAGACCGCGTACGCCTTTGTGGCCTCGTGAATGTCGGAAACCGCCAGATGCTCGTCGGGGCAGTAGACCGGCGGGCCGCCCGGGCCGAAGATCACGGTGGGGACCTTTTCCCCGAAGCTCGCCGTATCGCCGAGCCAGTTCTCCGTCACCAGCGGCGGCTCTTCACCGCGGACCAGGCGAACCGCGTCAGACATGAGCCGGACGACCTCATCCTGAGGATCGGCCAGGTAGCCGCTTTTGACGTCGACCAGTTCAACCTCTGCCGCGAAGCGCGGGTCCGCGGCCCTGGCCTCGGCGAGGCAGCGGTCTATCTCGGCGCGCACCTGTTCCGGGGTCACTCCCGGCTGAGGACGGGAGTCCACCCGGATCACGCATTCGTCAGGGATCATGGAGGGGCCGCCGGGCGCCAGCCCGCCATAGATCCGGCCTGGTACGACATACGTCTCGGTACCGAACAATCCTGCGACCCCGTCCGGCAGGGGTGGTTCCAGCCGGGACCGGTCCAGGGCGAGCACCGCCTGGGCGGCAAGCACGTTGGCGTTCACCGCGGAATGCTTGTGGCAGGTAT
>Ga0070734_10004990_pt1 | contig 12082 bp, 13 predicted proteins | sample Coa_R1_8_FD_66444 | JGI IMG/M metagenome (GOLD analysis project Ga0070734, IMG submission 66444) | Surface soil microbial communities from Centralia Pennsylvania, which are recovering from an underground coalmine fire - Coalmine... | ecosystem: Environmental > Terrestrial > Soil > Unclassified ...
GCACCGCGGCCATGCCCACCTCATGGAACTCGCGGTAGGAGCGCTTACCGGTCGGGTAGATCGTCATGCCGGGCCCGATGAGCGGGCGCAGGTCGCTCTCCGGGCCGCACCAGGCCACGTCGTGCCCCGCGGCGGCTAACGCGTCCCCGATGGCCACCGCGGGCCACAGGTGGGACACGACCGGGACCACGACGAACAGGAACCGTGCCACGGCGTCATCGTGGCACACATTGACTTTCCCGGCTCGTCGGTGATGCTGTGGCAGCATGACCGCGCTGGAGGCCGTTTCTGTGTACCTGCCCCAGACGCGGGTTCCGATCGAAAGCCTGGCCGGCCCGCTCGGCCTGACCGACATGCAGGTCAAGCTGTTCCGGCGGTTCCACGGGCTGCGGGAGGTCGGCCGCGACCCGGACGCGTCAGCCTATGACCTGCTGATGAAGGCGGCCGCCGGGCTGGACGCGCTGCGCGGCCGGGAGCACCGCGTCCGGTACGTCCTGTACGCGCGGACGATGCCCGTGGCCGGGCCGTACCCGGTCAACCCGCTGCACGAGGTCTGCCGTGCGCTCGGGCTCGGCCACGCGCTCGCGTTCACCGTCACCCACCAGTCGTGCGCCAGCGGCCTGCTGGCGATCGACATGGCCGGCCGGCTGCTCGCCGCGGACGAAGCCGGCCCGAGCGACGGTCAGGGCGCGCCGCTGGCGCTGATCCTCAGCGGTGAGAAGGCCTTCACCCGCGAGGCCCAGGTGTTCGCGGACACGACCGTATTCGGCGAAGGCGCGGCCGCCTGCCTGGTCAGCGCGTTCGGCGCGCGCGACCGGATGCTCGCGTACGCGTCCAGCGTGCGGGGCGATTTCGACAGCGACACCGGTGCGAACGACGCACGGCTGCAGCGCGAATACCGGCCATCGCTGGCCGAGGTGATGCGCCGGGCCCTGGACGAGGCGGGCCTGACGCTCGACGACATCCGTGTCGTGCTGCCGCACAACGTCAACCTGGTGACCTGGCAGCGGATGTGCGTGCTGCTGGAGTTCCCGCGCGACCGGGTGGTGCTGGACAACATCGCCACCAGCGGGCACGTCTTCTGTGCGGACATGTTCGCGAACTACCGGACCGCGTGCGAGCGTGGCCTGCTGCAGCCGGGCGACCGCTACCTTGCCGCCGCGGTCGGCGCCGGGGGCGGGGCCACGTTCGCGGCGATGGTCTTCGAACACTGACCGGAGCAAGCCCGAGGAGGCACGCCATGACAGCACAGGAAGCAGGCCTGGACGGCGAGTTCCGGCAGCAGGTACTCGACACGATGACCACGGTGCTGGCCAGGCTGCTTGACCGCAGCGAACCGGTCACCGAGGACATGCGCCTCGCGGAGGAACTCGGGCTCAGCTCCACGTTCGGGCTGGAGTTACTGCTCGAGGTCGAGGACCAGTTGATGATTCTCATCGACGTCGAGGTGATGGACGCCGATCAGATGAAGACGGTGGGGGATCTGGCGACGTTCGTGGCCGGCCATTCCCGGCCCGGTTAACCCCTCGTGTTCGTCGCGCGCCCGCCGGCCGGCCCCGCTACCCCGCCCCATCGCAACGACCTGTACCTGGCGCGTGCCGAGCGCCGGGCCTTCGATGGACCGGCGCGGTTCCTCACCGATCCGGCGAACCGGGCCAGGGTCGGCGAGTACCTGGCGGACATGGCGGGGCCGTACGCGCGCGAGGTGCCGGCGGCGCCGTTCGGCGAGCCGCCCGCACCGGCACTCGGCCATTCGTACGGGGAGATGGCCGAGGCGCTGATCGGGGCGGTCGTGCCCGCGGATGAGCCGGTCGGCCTGCTGGTGCTGGCGTTCTCCATCCACGACATGCGGCCGGGCCGGCAGACCGCCGCGTACCTCAGCCACGTCACCCCGGGCGCGCCGATGGCGTTCGCCATCTGTGACCAGGGCTCGGCGGCGGCCTTCAGCGGCCTGCGGATCGCCGGTGAGTACGCGTCGTCGGCCGGGATAGGGCGTGTGCTGCTGATCGTTGTTGAGCAGGCTGTGCTCCCGTACGAGTGCCCGGCCGAGGTGCCCTCGCGGCATCAGGGTGTTGTCATGCTCTACGACGACCGTGCAGGCCCGGCGCCCCGGGTGGCCGGGGTGCGCCAGCATCCCGGCGTGCCGCCCGGCGCGGTGGCCGGCCTCGCCGCCGCTGATCTCGCCGAACTGGCCGACGGCCACCGCGAGGTGGGTCTGGTGCTCGGTAACGCGCTCGGCGCCGTATGGACCGCGCCCGCTGCCGGGCGCGTGCGGGTGATGCCGCCCGGCCAGCCGTCCACCGGTGTCTGGTGGGGGCTCATTGACGAACTGGGGAATGGCGCGGGCCGCCCGGACCTCGTGGTGGCCGCCGATTACGATCCCGGCCTGCGCTACCTGTGCCTGACCGCCTTCGAGTGTGTTAACCCGGGGGAGCGACCCCCCGGTTAGCCGACCTTGGTGGGGGCGGTGGGGTTGAATGCGGCCTCGACGGCGACCTCTTCCACGCCGCGCAGCAGCGCCTCGACCTGCTCATCGGTCAGGCTCCACCGGTCCCACATCATGTGCAGCGACAACACGTCCGGCCGGTTCTCGATCAGGATGTTCGCCTGCTCGTGCATGTTGTCCCGCTGGCCGAGCCAGGTCAGTGAGGTCTCCGCAAGCTTGCCCGCGACCCGCCCCGGGGTCACCTCGCCGCGGTCCGCCGCCTCCGCGGCGCGCATGATCATCGCGCGCTGGTCGTTGACCCGGCAGGTGACGCTGGCCGGATGGCCGCGCTCGGCGTCCAGCCGCGCCATGACCTCCCTGAGGTCGTCCGGGTCGTAGTAGGCACGCATGCCAGCGGTCAGTGAGGCGCCGCGGGCCCGTGTCACCACCTCGTCGACCGTGGTGCCCGTGGCGTCGATGGTGACCACCGCGTTCTGCGCGATCGGGGCGATGACGTCGGCCAGGCCCGGCCTGAACCTGTTGTTCACCATCACCTTGATCGTGAGTGGCTGCACCCCGGTGGCGCGCGCGATGGCCGTCGCGATCAGGGCCAGCGTCACCCGCGACGCGTCGGTGCCGGTGCGTTCGGCGATGGCCAGCATGGCCAGGTGCGCCGCGGTCGAACTGAACCGGGCCTGCCAGTACCGCGGCCCCGCCCGGCCCTGCGGGCTCGCGGGCTCGCCGAAGGTCTGCGCCGGGATGTGCCGGAGCGCAGCCTCCCAGTACCGCATCGTGCGGCTGCTGAGCTGCCGAAGCTGCGGCGTCTGCTCGCTGTGGGCGATGTCGGGAAGCTGCGGGCGCTGGGTGCCTGCCGTGCCACCGGCCGTCTGCGCCGCGATCAGGTCCTTGAGAAGCAGCAGATGCCCCCCGCCGTCGGCGGCCAGGTGGGACAGTGCCCAGACCAGGTACGCGCAGGCGCCGCGGTGCCGCAGCACGGCCATTCGCAGCGGCCAATCGGAATGGAAGTCGAACCGTGCGAGCGGCCAGGTCTCCATGAGATCGGCCGCGTACCGCGCCACGTCGGCCCGATCGGCGTCATCGGGGATCGCCAGGATGTCCAGGCCGATGCGCCCCGACCCGGCCACCTCCTGGCACAGCCGGCCCGGGCCGTCGGTCCGCAGCCGCATCCGCAGGCTGGCATGCCGGCCGACCAGGCCGCTCAGCAGTGCTCCCGCGTCCTCGACACTGCTGCCCTCGGGCAGTTCGCACCTTCCGCCCATGCTGAACTGGTTTCCGCTGTCCTGCATGTCCTGCAGGATCGCCTTCTGGCCCCAGGTCAGCGGCTGGGTACCGGCCTGCGCCCCGGTGAACTGAACAACCACACGGTCCCGGCTGGCCGGCTCGAACATAGCTGATTCTGGCCAGCGCCGGCCCGCGGGTGTCAAGCCCGGTCCCGGCCGCGGATGGCACCGCGGCGCGGTGCTCCGGTGCGAGGGGCGAACGGCTGTACGCCTGGTGCCGCCTCCGGCGGCGTAGGTCTTCACCTGCTGATCTGCGTTCCCCGGCGCTATTACAGACTCTTGTCAAACCGGCGCAAGTGAGTATGGTCGAGGTTGTTGGCAACGTCATCATTCCGTGACTTTCCGACAGATCTGCCGCCATATACCAGCAAATGCCACCGGCCGCCAGGAGCCGGTCAGCTAGCTCGCCCTTGCCCGGGCGAGAGGGGAGGGACGCGTGCCGGGAGGCGCTTACCCGCGAGTGGCCGGAGGCACGAACCCACAGTTAGAGCCGGAGTGGGTCGACGAGGTGTTGCTGGCGGGCGCCGCCGAAGATGTGTGCCTGCACCTGGGCGAGCCGGTCAGCCGGGGGGAACTGCGGCGGTTCGTGGCGGAGCGGCATCGCACCCTGGCGGACGCCGGGCTCAGGCGTGGCGGCTCGGTCGCGCTGTGCCTCGCGCCGTCGCTCGCGTTCATCGCCAACCTGCTCGCCTCGTGGCAGATCGGCGCGCAGGCGTCCCTGCTGGACCACCGGCTCACCGCCTACGAGGTGGACGTCGCGCTCCAGCGGCTGCTGCCACAGGTCGTCGTGACGGCCGAGCGCTCCACCGGCGGCCCGCTGCGGGGCTTCGCCGAGATCACCGAGGGCGTGCGCACCTACCCCGGCCGGCCCGCCGCCACCAGCCACGCCGTCATCCAGCTCAGCTCCGGGTCGACCGGCCCGTCCAAGATCATCGCACGCGACGCCGCGAACCTCGTCGAAGAGGTGCAGCGCTACACGATGATCGACGGCGTCCCCGGCAGCGGCGAGCGTTTCGTGTGCCTGGCCTCCATGGTGCACGTGCTCGGCCTCGTCGGCGGCCTGCTCTACGGCCTGCACGCGGGGGTGAACCTGACGATCCCCGCCCGGATGACGGCCGACGGCATCCTGTCCACCGTCGCCGCCGGCACGCAGCCGACCACGCTGCTCGGTGTCCCGTTCCATATCGAGCTGCTGGCGTCCGTGCGCGAGCCGCCGAAGCTGCCACAGCTCACCGGCATGACCACGGGCGGCGAACTCGTCCGCGCGGACGTGTACGAGGCGTTCACCGGCCGCTATGGCGTGCGCCTCGGCAACATGTACGGGATGACCGAGGTCGGGGTGATCGCCACCGACCTGTTCGGCGAGAACCGGCCCGCGGTGCTGCCCGCCCCCGGCCTCGCGGTCAGGGAAGAGGGCGGGGAACTGCACGTCTCGCTGCCGGCCTCGCCCTACCTCGGCGACCAGGACCCGGCCCGCTGGTCGGACGGCTGGCTGCACACCAGGGACGCCGGCACGGTCGATACCCGGACCGGGCTCGTGCGGGTACTCGGCCGCCGGGACTCCCAGGTCTCCGTCGGCGGCCTCAAGGTGGACCTGACCGAGGTCGAGCACATGCTCGCCGGGCTGCCCGAGGTCACCGGCGCGGTTGTGGTACACGACCACGCGATCGAGGCGTACCTGATGCTGGCGGACGGGGCGCAGACGTCGGCCGTGGAGCGCGAGATCACCACCCGGCTCGCCCCGTACAAGCGCCCGCGCCGGCTGCACATCGTCGAGCAACTACCGCGCACGGCCACCGGGAAGCTCGTCCGCAACCAGGCCGTGCTCCGCGACATCGGTCCCGAGCAGGTCAGCGACCCGCGTCACAAGGCCGGGCAAGCCGGCAGTGGCGCCGGGCCGCCCCGAAGACCCGGCTGACGCTGACCGCCACGCCTGCGCGTCAGCCACACCTCATCGAAAAAAGGAGCCGCGACCATGATCGATGAGATCCGCCAGTTCGTGCTCGATTCGCTGACGGACATGAACTACAGCATCGAAGACATCGACGACGACACCGTGCTCGGCCCGGCCGGCGCCGATCTGGAGTCACTCGCCCTCGCCGAACTCGCCGTGCGGGTGGAAGACCGCTTCGGGGTGAAGTTCGACGACGACGAGGCGGAGATGCTGGCCGGCATGACGGTCGGCGAGTTCTGCCGGACGGTCGAGCCACGGATCCAGCCCGCTTCATCGGCGCACTGACGCATGGCCGGCGTATTGCAGCGATCAGACGTTGTCGCAATGCTCGCCACTTACGGGGACCGCCAGCCGGAGCAGGTACCTGAAGCGATCGACTCGCTGGAACTTGCCTGGCTGATCCATCAGATCGAGCAGCGCTACGGCCCGCTTGACGTCGACGACGACATGCTCGCCCGCATGTCGACCGTCACCAGCGTGGTCGATCTGCTGCGTGATCTGAGGGTCGGGTCCCCGCATGGCTGATGCGCCCGCCGTAGCCGCGGCGCCGCCCGCGCGCAGGGGGAGCGGCGAGGTGGTCGTGACGGGTGCGGCGGCGGCGTCCGCGTACGGCCGGGGGACCGAGGCGCTGGCGTCCGGGCTGCTGTCCGGCCAGCCGGCCTTCGCGCCGGTCCAGCGGTTCGACGTCGGCGCACGGCGGGTCCGCTTCGCCGCGACCATGCCTGGCTTACCGGAGCTGCGCACCGAGGTGACCCGCGCGGCCGGGGAGGCCTGCGACGACGCCGGGCTGTCGTCCGCCGGCCGGGCCCGGACCGCCCTGTTCCTCGCCATCCACGGCGATCCGGCGATCGCCCGGGCGCCCGACGCTGACAAGCCCGGGCACGGGCCGGGGGCGTTCACCGCCGCGGTCGCGGGTGACTGCGGGCTCGCGGAGCAGGACATCCGCTGCTACACGTCCGCGTGCGTGGCCGCGAGCACCGCGATCGGCGACGCGGCCTCGATCATCGCGCGCGGGCACGCCGACCGCGTCGTCGTGGCCGGCGGGTACCTGGTCGAGTGCGACCAGTTCGCGCTGTTCGACGCCGGCCGCGTGCTCGCCGGCGACGGCCAGGTGCGCCCGTTCAGCGCCGGGCGGCGCGGACTGCTCCTTGGCGACGGCGTCGGCGCCGTCGTCGTGGAATCGCTCGAGGCCGCGCGGGCACGGCGGGCGCCGCCGCTGGCGCGGCTGGCGGGCTGGGGCCGCACCGGCGACGCGTACCATCCGGTCCAGCCGCATCCCGAAGGGCATGGCATGGCGCGCGCGGTCACGGCCGCGCTGCAGCGGGCCGGTATCGCGCCCGGGGACCTCGGCTACATCAACGCCCACGGCTCCGGCACCGGCCAGAGCGACCCGGCCGAGACGAACGCGCTGCGGCTCGCGCTCGGCGACGCCGCCGCGAGCGTGCCGGTCAGCTCCACCAAGTCGCTGCACGGCCAGAGCCTGGAGGCGTCCGGCGTGCTCGAACTGATCGTCACGCTGCTGGCGGCGCGCAAGGGCATGCTCCCCGTCAACGCCGGGTTCCTCGGCGCCGACGACCGATGCCGGCTGAACCTGGTGCTCGGCGAGCCGCTGGCCGCCACCCCGGAGTTCGCGATGAGCCTCAACGCCGCATTCGGCGGCGCGAACACCGCGCTGGTTGTTGGCCTGCCATGACCTCGCCCGCATCGGTAGCACCGCCCAGCCTCGCCGCGCTGCGCACGGCGGCGGCCGCGGCCGGCCTGACGGTCTGCGCGTCCGCGGCCTGGCCGGAGACCGGTGCCGACGGCGAGGTCCCCGCGCTCGCCGGGTTCATCGAGTCCAACTTCAGCCCGCTGCTGGCCGAGGTCGCGGCGCGGGCCCTGCGCCGCCGCGCCCAGCCGGACGGCGCCGGCAACGTCACCGCGATCGTGATGGTGACGGCCCTGGGCGATGTCACCAGCGCGGTCCGCGTCGCCGCCGCCGTGGACGCCGGCAAACGGGTTCCGCCGCTGCAGTTCTTCCAGTCCGTGCCGAACGCCGTCGCCGGCTACCTGGCCGTGCGGTGGCACCTGACCGGGCCCGTCGTGTGCGTCAGCGGGATACGCGCGGGCCTGGACGTGGCGGCGCTGCTGATCGAGGACGCCGACGCCGACGAGGCACTGGTGGTGTGCGTCGACCTGGCGGCACCCGGCGGCGACCGTGACCGGGCCGCCGCCATTCTCGTGACCGACCCGGCGAGCCTGCAACGACACCGAACCGCTGAACCTGATGGGAAGAAACGATGAAGATCCTCGACATCGACCACATCGAGCTCTACGTGGGTGATGCGATTGCGGTGGCGCAGTCGCTGTGCACCGCCTACGGCTTCCGTATCTACGGCCGCGGTGGCCCGGACACGGGGCTGCCAGGCCAGCGCAGCATCCTGGTCGGCCAGGGTGGCATCCGGATCCTGCTGACCTCCGGGTTAAAGGAGGACCATCCCGCCAGCCAGTTCGTCGCCAGGCACGGCGACGGCGTGGCCGTGACGGCGTTCCGCACCGACAGCGCCGCCATCGCCTACACCGAGGTGGTCGCGGCCGGCGGTTCCGGCGTCCACCAGCCCCATACCTGGGAGGACGGGAAAACCTCCGTCGTCACCGCTGAGGTCGCGGGCTTCGGCGACGTGATCTACCGGCTCGTCGAGCGCAGTGGCTCGGATGCCCAGTTCCAGCCCGGCGTGATCGAGATGGAGCCGGACGCAGGCGCCGGGGCGGATGACGACCTGCTGCGCATCATCGACCACCTGGCGGTGTGCGTGCCACCCGGCGAGCTCGACCCGACCATCGCCTTCCACGAGCAGGTGTTCGGCTTCACGGTCACGTTCGAGGAGTACATCGAGATCGGCGAGCAGGGCGTGATGTCCAAGGTGGTGCAGAGCCCATCCGGCGGCGTGACGTTCACGGTCCTCCAGCCGGACCTCACCCGCCAGGCCGGCCAGATCGACGACTTCCTGGCCTGGCACGACGGCGCCGGGGTCCAGCACGCCGCGTTCCTGACCAAGGACATCGTGCGCGCGGTCCGTGCCACCGCCGCGCGCGGCGCCGAGTTCGCGGAGACGCCGTCGAGCTACTACGACATGCTCGCCGCGCGCCTCGGCGCGACCGACATCCCGGTCGAGGCGCTGCGCCCGCTGGGCATCCTGGTCGACCGCGACCACTGGGGGCAGATGTACCAGATCTTCGCGAAGTCGACACACATCAGGCGCACGTTCTTCCTCGAACTGATCGACCGGCACGGCGCGCGCACGTTCGGCACCAACAACATTCCGGCGCTGTACGCGGCCAAGGAGCGCGAACTGGCCGAGATCCGCGACACCGCAGGTACGGCCCGCGCCTGACCTGCACCCGGGGCATGGCCGCGCTGCCCACCCAGCCAGGCCGCCGCCCCAGCCCGCACCGCCCTCCGGGCATGACTCAACGACGACCGGCCCGCCGAGGAAGGAATGAACGTGAGCCTTTCGGTCACCCCGCAATTCACGCTGACGGAGGAGGAGCGCTCGCTGCTGCCGTCAGACTCTGACGTCGAGTTCTACGCCGAGCACGGCTGGTATCTCACCAAAAAGCTGTTCACCGACGACGAGGTCGACGGACTGGTCGCGGCAAGCGAGCGGTACTACGCGGGCGAGCGCAGCCGCAGGCTGCCGCTGCGGCCGCCGAAGCTGGCGTACTGGGATCCGTCCAGCGGTGACGTCCAGCGTCACAACGACTACGTCCACTACGAGCATGACGACCTGGCGCGGCTGCTGCGCAAGCCACTGGTCGGCGCGGTGGCGGCGGCCCTGGCCGGCACCGACGAGATCCGCGTGTTCCAGTCGACGCTGATCTACAAGCCGCCGATCGCCGCCGAGCCGAGCAACGTCGTGCCGTGGCACTTCGACAAGCACTACTGGTCGACGGCGACCTCGGACCGGATGCTGACCGCCTTCATCCCGTTCCACGACTGCGGCGAGGAGATGGGCACGATCACGATGATCGACGGCAGCCACCGATGGCAGGAGGTCGGCCGCGATGACTCGATGACCAGGCATTTCGCGGAGCGGGAGAACAGCGACCTGGAGCGCGTGCTGGCGGAGAACGCGGCATTCAACAACGCCGAGGTCGCCAAGGTCCCGATGATCATCCCCAAGGGCCACATGAGCTTCCATCACTGCCGGACCTACCACGGCAGCCTGACCAACCGCAGCCCGCGCCCGCGCCGGGCCGTCTCGTTCCACCTGCAGGACGGCGAGAACGCCTACCGCGAGTACGTGCTGAGCACCGGTGAGGTCCTCGGCTACAACCACGACACGCTGGTCCGGCGCCTGCCCGATGGCCGCCCCGACTACAGCGACCCCGACTTCTGCCCCGTTGTGTGGCGCAACCCGACCCGTCCGGCCAACGGACACCACCCGCAGGAGGTCTGACATGTCCCGCTATGACTGGGGCCAGCGGCACCCCGGAATCGACCGTCTCGAGGACCAGATCGGTGCGGCAAGGAGCGCGGTCATCGAGCACCCGGTGTACGCCGCGCTGGACAGCAGCCAGGCCATCCGCACGTTCCAGGAGCATCATGTGTTCGCCGTGTGGGACTTCATGTCGCTGCTGAAGTCACTGCAGCGCAACCTCACCTGCGTGCAGGTGCCGTGGGTGCCCACCGGGCCGACGGGCAGCCGCCGCCTGATCAACGACATCGTGCTGGTCGAGGAGAGCGACGAGCGTGGCGGCGGCTTCATCAGTCACTTCGAGCTGTATCTGGAGGGCATGACCGAGGCCGGCGCCGATACGTCGGTCATCGACGCCTTCATCGACAGGCTCCGCGCCGGGCAGCCGGTGCTCGCCGCGATCGATGAGGCGAACGTGCCCGGGCCGGCCGCCGAGTTCGTCCGGCTCACCTGGGGCTTTATCGAGAGCGCGCCGGTCCACGCGCAGGCCGCGGCGTTCGCGTTCGGCCGCGAAGACCTGATCCCCGACATGTTCCAGCAGGTCGTCGGGGTCAACGAGCGCCTCGGATCGCTCGATACGTTCGTCGATTACCTGGCCCGTCATATCCAGGTCGACAGCGAGGAGCACACGCCGATGGCGATGCAGATGCTCGCTGACCTGTGCGGTGACGACGACACCAAGTGGGCGACATGCGCCGACACGGTTAATCGCGCCCTCGCGGCCCGCGCCCGGCTCTGGGACGGCATCCTGGCAGCCATCGGCGACCGGGTGGCTGCGGCGTAGCGGCAGTCATGGCTGACTCCGCCGACCTGTACCGGACCGTGCGGCTGATCCGCCGGTTCGAGGAGCGGGCGATCGAGCTGGTGCGCAGCGGCGTGATCCCCGGGGGCATCCACCCTTACCTCGGGGAGGAGGCGATCGCGGCGGGCGTGTGCGCGGCGCTGCGCGCGGACGATCTCATCACCAGCACCCACCGTGGCCACGGGCACGTGCTGGCCAAGGGCGCCGACCCGGTCCGCCTGCTGGCCGAACTGGCCGGCCGCGAAACCGGCCTGAACGCCGGGCGCGGCGGTTCGATGCACGCCGCCGACGTCAGCGTGGGCATCTACGGCGCCAACGCCATCGTGGGCGCCTCGGCCGCGATCGCGTGCGGGGCGGCCTGGTCGCACCAGCGCGCCGGGCACGATCGCGTCGCCGTCACGTTCTTCGGCGATGGCGCGGTCAACCAGGGTGTGTTCCTCGAAGCGCTGAACCTGGCGTCGCTGCGCCGCCTGCCGGTCATCTTCGTCTGCGAGAACAACCAGTTCGCGACGTCGATGCGGGTGCAGGACACCACGTCGGGCACGATCACCGGACGGGCGGAGGCGTTCGGCATCCCGGCGCAGACCGTCGACGGCATGGATGCCGAGGCGGTGCTCGGGGCGGCATCCCGCGCCGTCGACCGGGCCAGGGCCGGGGGCGGCCCGGCGTTCCTTGAATGCCTGACCTACCGGTTCGGCCCGCACCACACCTGGGAGTACAGCGTCCGGCCCCGGTACCGCACGGACGAGGAGGTCGCCGCGGGCAGCGTCCGCGACCCGGTGGAGATCCAGGCGGCGCGGGTCCCCGAGGCGGTGCGCGCGGAGATCGACGAGGAGATCGAGGACCTGCTCGAGCGGGCGCGGCTGTTCGCCGAAGCGAGCCGGGAGCCCGACCCGTCGGGGGCGCTCGACTACCTTTATTCCGGCGCGCTGCGCGGGCGAGGGGGAACGGCCTGATGCCCATCCTGTCGTATGTGCGTGCGCTCAACCGGGCGCTGGCCGCCGAGATGGAACGCGATCCGGCCGTGTGCGTGTTCGGCGAGGACATCGGCATCGCGGTCAGTAACGTCACCACCGGGCTGCTGAAGCGGTTCGGCCCGGAACGGGTCATCGACATGCCGATCTCGGAGCAGGCCTTCACCAG
>Ga0070734_10004991_pt1 | contig 12079 bp, 9 predicted proteins | sample Coa_R1_8_FD_66444 | JGI IMG/M metagenome (GOLD analysis project Ga0070734, IMG submission 66444) | Surface soil microbial communities from Centralia Pennsylvania, which are recovering from an underground coalmine fire - Coalmine... | ecosystem: Environmental > Terrestrial > Soil > Unclassified ...
CCCGTACCGGCGATTATCTTTCCCGTGTGGGTATTCAGGTCAAAACGAATCACCTCATTCAATGTCGGTTCCGAATAGATCACCGCGTTGGTTTGATGTACGATCCCAGTAGGCTGCACAAGAGACGAACAAGTTTCGTCGATGCAAATTGCGCCGAACACGAGATTGATATTTCCCTGGCGATCGATCTGCCGGATCTCGGTTCCATCGGTTACATACACCGTCCCGTTGGACCCGCACGCCAACCTCCGAGGTTGCGTTAGCTGTGCGAGGACCGCCGGTCCACCGTCGCCATCCGAGTGACCGGTCGGATAACGCGCGCCGGCAAACGGAACCAACTGGTCCGGTTGCGAGAAGGCAAGGATCTGGCCCGAATCGGTATCGATGGCAAGCAGCGAGCCGTCGGAACGGAAACACAGTCCGGCGGGTCGCAGCAGCCGCGCTGTGGAGGCAGAGCTGTGTGTAGCAACCTGCGGCCAACTGCCTGCGAATGCGCTGACATTGTCCGCCTGCACCTGAAGAACCCGAAACGCGGTGTTGTCCGCCACCAAAACCGCGGAGCCCGAAACGGCGATGTCCGCCGGTGAATCGAACGGATATTGCTCGGCGGAAGCCGAGTCCACTGCGCCCGTCGACCCGCTTCCCGCAAGACTTTCCAAACTCTTGGCGCTAACGTCGTAGCGGAGCACCTTGTCTTGTCCCGTGGAAACGATCAGAATTGAATTGTTTTCGCTGTCGTACGCAAGACCATTTAAATAGCCAAGCGACTCGGATGTGCCGTTCGCGCAATTGCTGTTGCCGGCCACTGTATTGATGGTTCCGTCTGTCGCGATTGCCCGCACACGGCAATTGTGTGAATCGGCAATGTAGACATTGCCATCGGAATCGACCGTCAAGCCGCGAGGTGTGTTCAACGCTGCACTGACTGCGGCGGACTCGTCGCCACTAAATCCCGGCGCACCGACTCCCGCGATCACTCGGACGATGCCGTCCGAGTCCAGTCTTCGAACCACCTGGCTAGTTGTATCGCTGAAGACCAACCGTCCCGATGCGTCTAAGGCCAGTCCGGCAACTTCGCCAATGTCGGTTTGCAAAGGAGGATTTTCGCCGGTCGTTCCTCCGCCTCCGCCCGGAAATCCTCCGCGCGTTCCCGCACACCGTCCCGTGCCGACAAGATCATGAATGATTCCGCTAGTCGATACTTTTCGAATCCGGCAGGCTCCGGTATCGGCGAAGATCAGTCCCCCGTCTTTGTCGACGAGCAAAGAACCGGGAGAAATCAGGTCAGTGGCGATGGCCGCGTGACCTTGGGCACCATCGTTGAGAATACCCGTACCGGCAAATCGTTGGATCGTGCCGTCCGGGCGGACCTGGCGGATCGTTCCTGCGTTCGACTCCGAAATATAAACGTTGCCTTTCGGATCTCGTGCAAGTCCATAGGGTCCGTCCAGCAGCGCCGATGTTGCGGGACCGCCATCACCTTTTGAGCCCGATCCGATCAGCGGCCGGATTGTATAAGAGCCGTTCGGAGTTTGTGCGATGACCGAGACGGTCAGGATGAATGGAAACACAACTTTGATGTTCATGGGTATCGAATGATCTACGTAGCGAATGCCCGCGGTTTGCACTGCTAACCCTGGTTTGCCAATAGACGCAAAATGCGCCGGCTACGGACGCCTGAATTTTGTGACGAATTGTTACAGGCTCGCTGGTGATCGATTTGCCGATTCAGCTACCGAACTCAAGGCATCCTGCATGCATAGTTGATAGCCGGTTCCCCGGACACTGACGATGCGCCTGCCCATCTCTCCCAACTTGCGCCGGATTCGGCTGACGTGCGTATCGACGGCCCGGTCGAACGGCGAGGGAAGACGATTGTACAACCGAAGGCTGATCCGGTCCCGCGACACAACACATCCACGACGCTGTATCAAGAGCTGAAGTATCTCGCATTCAATGCTGGAGAATTTTATGGGGCGGTCGCCGATAAAGAGTTGCCGGCTTGCGAGCGATAATCGTAAGTCACCCATTACCACCTCCTGAGGCTGTTCCGCTACAGCTCGTGCGCGGCGCAGAATGGCGCAAACGCTGGCAAGCAATTCCTCCGGCCGAAATGGATTAGAAAAACAGTCCTCGGCACCCAAATTGAAGGCCTGCACGCGGCCCTGCCAGTCCTCCTGTTGGGTCACCACGATCAAGGGTAGGTTCGCCTTCCTTTTCACCTCCTGCAAGAGAGCGGAAGCTTCCGCGGCATGGCCGGACGTATTGACGATCGCGAGATCGTACTCTGCGGAATTGCATTGCGCGATTCTCTTTTGAGGATTCGCATCCACATCTACCTCGAAACCCGATTGTCTGAGAAAATCAGCGAGGTTGGAAGCTTGAGCCCCACTATCGGCAAGAAGAAGCTTCATTTTTTTAGAACGTGAATCGTAGTTGCATACTGAGCTTACGGTTGTAAGTCGCCGATCCGGAGCTAGCTCCCGGAGGACCGAATCCGCTTGTGATGCCCAGATATTGACCAAAGAACGGCGACGAAAGATCGCCGCTCGGTGCCGCGTAATTCGCGTGATTGAGCACGTTGCTCGCGAGAATGCTCAACGTCAGGTTGAATCGTTTGCCGTTCGAGTTGCCGAACATGCCGCCCGGAGGTCCCCCACCGGGCGGTGGTCCGCCACCTCCAGGACCGCCGCCTCCTGGAGGCGGTCCGCCGCCCCGCGCACCACCCATACCCGGAGGAGGGCCTCCGTCGTTTAAGCCAGAATCCCCTTTTTCGCCGAACGACCAGGTACGCGCGAGCCGCAAATTGAGGCTCACGTTCGCCGGCCCGCGGCCATAGTTTCTTTCGATCGTCGACTGGCCGGGCGCAGGATGCAGATTGAAGCAGCCGAAGCCGTGCTCGTAGACCAAACCGGTTCCGCTGCAGTCCGATTGGCTCACGCTGCTAAGCAAGGCCGGCCGAGCCGTGGTCACGCCATCGTCGAAAAGGTCCTGGCCGGTTGTAATGTTGTACGGCGATCCACTGCTCGCGATGAGAAATGGACTAACGCTGATCTTCCAAGGAAGCGGTAGGCTGCTGCCCATCACCATGCGATGCCGTACATCTCCGAACGAGGACGGCCCCCACTCGGCGCGCAGGTTGTAAGGATCGGAGGGCTGTCCTTCATTGTCGTCTTTGCCGTAAGACAAAGCGTAGAAACCGAACAGGAACATCTTTTTGTAATTCACTGTTGGGCTGACAAACAGCTGATTGGTCCGGCTGAATCCGGTGGACTCCGTCAAGAAACGGGCCTCTTGCTCGCCGTATGGGTAAATGCCATCGATGGGAGCGTTGATATCACGCGACCTTAGTAGATGAACACCGCGGCTCGAGATGTAATTGACACTGAGGCGCGCGTATTTATTGATCTGGCGATCCACGCCGACACTGGTTTGATACGTTCGCGGCGCTTTAATATTGCCGTACAGGAGCTGCAACTGCTGCGGCTGTACTTCGCTCGCCAGCGAACTGAGCGAAGGAATGTTGGGAAAGAAGTCCGGGTTTGTGATCAGGTATGACTGCTGTGTGACGCCGTTATAACGCAAGGCATTAAGCGTGTAGGTGTCAGCCAGGCGGTCATAGAAAATGCCCAAGCCGGCGCGGAGCACTGTTTTGGCTCCGCCGTTCGCTTTGCTGTCGAGTCCCCAAGCGACGGCGACTCGTGGCGACCAGTCTGCCCAATCATGGGTATTGGTCTGCGCTTCGTAACGCAATCCATAGCTCAGAGTGAGGTTGGGGCGGATGCGCCAGTCGTCGTTGGCGAAAACGCCCAGGTCGAATTGACGGACTAAGGTGGTTGCAGTGCCTCCGCTCAAAGTGAAAAGCGAAGCGCCTCCTCCAAGTGCACGAATCTCCGAAGACGAGAGCGCTTCTTTCTCAAACAACAGGGTCCGTTGATAGACCTGAAGCGCAGTCAAATTCGTGTTCGTTCCTGAGATAGGTTGGTTGTTCGCATCGAGTTCTGGTCCTTGGCCCGCGAAGAATGAAAATGTTCCGTTGAAGTTGTTTAGTGAACTGTTCTGATTGTCCGAATGTCGAAGACGAGCGCCCCATTTTATGGAATGCGCGCCGTGCGTCAGAGTCCAGTTGTTCGATAGCTCATAGCGATCAATGCTGCTCCTTGAGTTGCCGGCCGGATTGCCGCCGCTGGTAAACGCACCTTGCACGCTAATGGCCGGCGAGTTGGCGGCGCCGAAGTTCGTTGCAGCGGATCGCAGGAACTGAAACCGGGTCTCGGCCAGCAGCGAGGTATTCACTACGGCGGTTTCGGTAATCTGGAGTGTGTTTTCCGTTGAGGTTTCGTTGAAGGCTTGGGAAGCAAGATTAAAACTTCCCACACCCTGATCATCGAGCCCTATGCGCGTGTACTGATAACGTGCGACCAGCGTGTTCGTCGAGTTAATGCTGTAATCCAGCCGAGGCGTAACGGATGTCCGAGTCTGCGGTGTAACAAGCGCCTGATTCACAGTCTGCGGATTCAGATTGCTGTCGAGCGTAGTCGCCAGCACGAAAGCGTTTTCAGTGATGGCGCGATGCTCGCCATCCAACGTAAAAGACGCCTTCTGTTTTTTAATTGGTCCAGACAGACTCCCTCCGAAAAAGAGCTGCTTGTAGGGAGGAAGGGATGAATCGAGCAGCGGGCTGCGTGAGTTGAAGTACTGGTCATTGAACTGGAAAAATCCTTGTCCGTGAAAATAGTCAGTTCCGGGTTTGGTGAAAATCTCAATTCGACCGAATCCAGGCCGGTCATACTCCGGCGCATATGGATTGGAGTTGATTCGGACTTCGCGAATGGAGTTCTTCGGCGGAAGTTCTCCGCCGGTGAAGCCGTCAATATAGATCTGTCCGCCATTCGGGCCGGCCCCAGGTCCAGCCATTGCTTGCAACTGTTGCGACAGCTCGTCTGGATCGTCCGATAGCGCTTCCAGTTCTTTTTGACCCAAGACGAGAGCCCCCGCATTCGAAGACGGGTCTGTACTGACGCGCCTCGCTTCGTCTTCTACATTTACCACTTGCTTTTCCGCTTCGATCGAAAGCTGCAGATCCAAAATCACTGGTGCGGCGACTTCGACTTCTTTGCGCTGAATGAGGCCAAATCCAACGGCAATCACCCGTACCAGATACTTACCCGCCTTCACTCCGGATATTGAGTAATGGCCGCTGTTATCGGTGGCCGCACGTTTCTCACCGCCAGGACCGCGAAGTTGAACGAGCGCGCCTGGAACCACTGCGCCCGAGGGATCTGTAACCGTTCCGCTCAATGATGGCGCACCCGTCTGAGCGAGCAAACGCACACTTAGACACGCAAGTAGTACTAGAGATTTCATATTCGTCTACTTTTTATGGAATGATGCCGGGCAGATCAAAACCGCTTAGACCACTGGCAGACGCGCCTCCACTACCTCCTTGGATTCCTTCGCCGCCATCAGGCTTGTTTCGCCCACCTCGGCCTGTCCGGGCCGAAGCCATCTGAATCAACATATCTGCATTTGCCAGCAGCATCACGGCAGTGAGCGAATCGGCGCTGCCGCCTTTGGTACTTGATACCACCACGGTTTGCCCTGGTTTCAACGAGGCAAGAGACGTGATGGGCATCGCGTCGATCATTTGCGCAAAATCGCCCGGGGGGCCCCCGCGTCCAGGAAACGCGGGCGGCATGTCTCCACCTCCCCTCGGAGGCGGACCATCGGTACCTCCGGGAAGCCCATTGCCGCCAGGACCGCCGCGCCCGCCACCCATTGCCGCAAAATCGGGCATTTGCTTCAGTCGTGAATCGGGAGTTATCCGAACCGTCAGCATGTTGCCGGTACCGAGTTCTTTCATGGTGAGCAGGCCCGCTGGGACATCCACTGAGCTGATGGTTCCAGCCTTGGTCTGGAAACTCCCGAAGACCACGGCTTCCGCGTCAAGTGTCCGGCCGTCTTCGCTCTTCGCGCCGCGGGCCCGCATTTGATCGCCTGGTTTGAGCTCTGCGAGTGAACTGGGTTGAGCATCCGAGAACCTGACAGACTCGGGTTGATAGCGCCTGTATGTGGTCTTCTCGTCTGTCTTGACGGTCACCTCGACTTGGCCCCGGAACGTCCGCGTTACCAACGTAATTTGATTTGCAATCTTGGCCGTCACTACGCCAGAAACGCCGCGGGCACTCCATGCCTCGCGATCCAACTCGTCGCGTTTCCCAATCTCGCTCGCCGGCATCACCACCAGCCTGCGGATGCTCCGGGTTCCAGGTTCCAGAGCCACTAAAACCCGGTCGCCAACCGCGATTTTCCTCGCTTCAATCGCTTCAGCCTTCTTCAAATCTTTCTCTCCGGGCGCAACCCTCTGGATCAAGCTGTCCGGCGAAACGGAAACCACCAGCAAGGCCCCGTTATCGGGCTTGATCTCAAGTTCGGGAGTTTCGCTTCTCACCGCGTTCACCGTGCCGACGAATTGTTTAGAGGATTCGACTTGCGCAAGCAGGGAAATCCCGTTGGCGCACAATGCAACCGCAGCAGCTATAGTGCAGAACTTCATACCAGTCCAGTAAACAACGCAGCAACGGAAGTAGCGCCTTAATTTTTGTTAAAAGCGCACATTGCCTCTTTCAATTGGAGGCGCCATTGAGATAAAAAGGGAGATGAGTGGGACCGATTCTGTTGATCGAAGACGACGTTGAGTTGTGCGGGCTGATGCAGTCGTTTTTCACCGAGCATGGCATCACGATCGAGTGCGCGTTCGATGGTCGCGCCGGGCTCGCGCAGGCTTTGAAAGCAAGGTTTGAACTGGTAATCCTGGACGTCATGTTACCAATAGTCGATGGATTCGAGGTGTTGCGTCAGATTCGTCAACGTAACGACGTGCCAGTGATTATGCTCACCGCCCGCACCGCACAGAGCGACCGCATTACTGGGTTAGATTGCGGCGCCGACGATTATCTTCCCAAGCCGTTTGGTCCGGAAGAACTGCTGGCGCGAATCCGCGCCGTGTTGCGCCGGTCGAAAGGCGGCAACGCGCTGGCCGAGATTGTATCCGTGGGACGCCTGCGGTTGGATGTCCGGAGCCGCTCGGTTTGGCGCGATCAGAAGCGAGTGCCGCTGACCGCGGCGGAATTCGATATCTTGGGGGTGCTCATGCGATCGGCAGGGCGTATCGTCTCGCGCGACGAGATTTCCGCAGTCCTCTACCAACGTCCCGCCACTCCTTACGAGCGCTCGCTCGATGTTCATATCAGTCACTTGCGGCAGAAAATAGAGCGGGATGGCACCCCGATGATCCAGACTGTGCGTGGCCAAGGCTATCTGTTCGCCGCCGAACCCGCGCCATCTAAATGAGATCTGTTTACGCAAAGGTCGTGATTTGGTGTTTTTGCACAATCGGCGTCTCGTTGATCGCCATCGGCTTCATCAACACTTTCGTGCTGTTTCGGATTCGGGCCCAGGGCGGTTTGATGCCGCGTCTGGATTCCCTATTTCTCGAGCAGGCTGTCTCGGCGTACGAAAGCGGCGGACCTTCGCAGTTGTCGGATTATCTTCAAACGCTGCGGCGCAACGTCGGGGGTCAGGAGTACCTGGTGGATGCAAACGGCATCGATTTGGCGGATGGTACGAATCGCGCTGAGTTGCTGGATACGGCGGGCCGCCAAAAAGGGCTGCCTCCACTGACCTTAGGCAGGCCGCCGCGTGCGGCGATGCTCACCAAATCGCAACAAGGGCAGTACCAGTTCATCACTTTGCTCGATCCGCCGCCGCGAGTGTTCTGGAATTTGACGCCGTATTATTTGATGATTGTGGCCGCTGTTGGAGCGCTCTGTTGGGCTCTTGCGTTCAACATTGCTTCGCCCTTGCGACAATTGGGAAAGGTGGTGGAGCGCTTCGGCCACGGCGATCTTACCGCCCGCGCCAATTTCACCCGCCGCGATGAAATCGGCGAACTCTCGCAAGCTTTCGATCATATGGCCGAGCGGATTGCGACCCTGCTCTCCGCAGAAAGGCGACTGCTTCAGGATGTTTCACACGAGCTCCGCAGTCCGCTCGCGCGAATGAGATTTGCGGCGGCGTTGGTTCGCACCGCGCAGAATCGCGAGGCTGCCGTCGGTCGTCTTGTCCGGGAGATCGACCGGCTTTCTCTTTTGGTGGGGACGCTGTTGCAGGTGACTTCCGTTGAAGGCGATCCGGAGACCAGCAACCGCGAAGAAGTGCAGCTCAATGATCTGATGAGCGAGATCGTTCGGGATTGCGGCATGGATGCGGAGTCTTGTGACTGCCGTATCGAGTTTGCACCGGGTGGCGCCGTCACAGAGCTGGGCGATCGGGAACTGCTCCGGCGAGCCATTGAGAATGTGGTGCTGAACGCGGTCCGTTATGCCCCGAAGGGGTCGGCCGTGGAGATCAGTGTCGAACGCAAGCGCGCCGAAGCGGTCATCCGGGTTCGAGACTATGGTCCCGGCGTTCCTGAGGATGCGCTTTCGAAGATCTTTCAGCCTTTCTTCCGCGTCGACAATTCTCGCAACAGTGCGACCGGCGGCGTTGGCTTGGGTTTGGCCATCGCACGTCGCGCTGTGGTGCTGCACAACGGCAGAATTTGGGCAGAAAACGTGCGTCCAGGACTGGCCGTCCAGATCGAATTGCCGGTCCAGTCTTGATGCGAGTTGGTACCGGTACATGGAAGCCGTACCCCACCATGCTTACGAGGACAGATGCCGGTTGAAGCGGATCCGGCCGGGTGGTTATGGCTGAACCAGCGGCTGCTGATCCTTTCCGGTCTCGCTGCTGAGACTCGTTGGCCGGAGTTCATAGACCGCTCCCGTGCGGAGTTCGGGATCAGCACCTTAATACTCGTTCCTCTCACCGCCGGCGATAACCGGCTCGGCATTCGGTTTGAGTTCGGTGGCTCCGTATGAGCCCAGCCCGGCTGAAATGGGATTCCTGGAGCGTGTTGCCACCGAATTCGCAGTAGCCGTGGAGGGCTTTCTTGCGCGGCAAGCAGCGGTGCGGGAACGCGATCGCCTGCGGACACTGTTCGACATCACAAATGCGCTTGTATCCAAACTGTCGCCCGACGAGCTATTCTCTGCAATATCCGACCAGCCGTCCAAGGTCATCCGGCACGATCACGCCGTAATAACGCCACGCAGCGAAGAAAGCGGCGTGCTTGATGTGTACGCGCTGCATTCCGCAGATTTGCAGCTCTCCGAGGCCGTCCAGGGACCGTTCGATCCTGTGGGCATGCCGGCGGCTGAGGTGCTCGCCACTGGAAAGCCGGTAGTGGCTCGCGATGTCGACATCGACCGCTATCCGAATCCGAATTTTCGGCGGTTTGTGGCGCTCGGACTAAAGTCCATTTGCTCAGTCTCGCTGATCACTCGAGACCACCATCGGAACGTTGGCGCTCTCTCGAATGACGGAGGATGTCTGGACTTCGGAAGACGTCGAATTCCTGGCTCAGGTCGCGAGCCAGATCGCCATCGCCGTAGAGAACTCGCTCGCTTAACGGGAGTTATCGGAAATGAAGGAGCGGCTCGCTACGGAAAAGCTTTACCTGGAAGACGAGATCCGGCTGGACCACAACATTGGGAACATGGTCGGACAAGGGCTGGCTTTTCAATCCATTTACCCGCCGAAGTCGCGCTCCGACTCTTCCAGTATGTCAGCCGGGAGTTCGTTCAGCAGTAGGTTTCCCTGTCCATCGAGGAGGCCGCATCGGCGCAATTCATCACCCTCGGCTCGAACGCGCTCAATTCCAGCGGTCAACACTTGATCAACGAACGCGTCCATTTCGCGTTCGTTATCGAGATTGACGTTGTCGATAGTAAGGCGCTTTGCGATGGCCATGTTTCTAAAGGTTACTGCTACGCCCATTTTACAGGAAATCTGATTGACCCATCTGCTTTTGAACTGGTGGTCCATCGCTTGATTCTCCGGTGTTTACTGGAGCGGCGGCAGTCCAGTAGCCGTTACCTTGATTACCTCAATAAGGTGGCTCCCGAAAAACCATCATTGAAAACAGAAGACTTTCCTGACCAGAAAAGAGCGTCTTGAACGCCTAACTCCTCTATTTACAATCGAAATCCGTTTTCCCAAGCTGGACGTCGCGGGTTCGACCCCCGTCTCCCGCTCCAACTTTTCAAGGGCTTAGGGCGATCGCCTTTACCCTACACAGCATCTGCACAGCATTTTTACAGGAATGCCAGAGAATCAGGCTGGCAGTCTTCGACCCCAAAAAACAAGATTGTTGCGCCGATTGTTGTTGCTTGTCTTCCATCCGCACAGAAGGGGGAATCCCATGACCGTCAAAGTATCCGCAAACATTCTCGCTCAACGACTCGGTAAGGAGTCGTTCGAAGAGACAATCTTGTTCAAAGCTCTCAGCCGCGTCCCGGAACTCACCGCAGCAGGGCCATGGATTGCCGGTGGCGCTGTTCGCCGTACGGTCCGCGGCGAAAAGCTGGACAGTGATTTTGACTTCTTCTTCGCGAGCAAAGAGCAAGAAGAAAAGTTCACCGCTGACCTTGCAAACATGGGTGCGAGGCTTCTTAGAAAGAACGACAAAAACAGCCTCTATATACTGCCTTCCGAAATTCCAGAGGATATGGACGGGGAAGGTGTATATTTGCCCGAGATGAAGATCCAGCTAATCAATTTCACCTATTTCGAATCCGCTGAGAAGGTGATAGACAGCTTTGACTTCACGCTCTGTCAGTTCGCTTATGACGGGGCCAGTCTGTACATGAGCGACTTTGCGCTTTGGGATGCTGCTCGCAAGAAACTTGTACCAACCCGCATTTCTTTCGCAGTATCCAGCTTACGGCGGCTAATGAAATATTCACGACAAGGTTACACCGTGTGCGGCGGTGCGCTGGCAAACATTCTGCAACAGGTCGTCAACGATCCACAGATCATAAACGCCGACACCCTTTATATTGACTAACGAGCAGAAGTGACCCCATCTCAAATCCGCCGCCTCCGCAAGCGCCTCCGTCTGTCATCTGAGGACTTCACCGCCGCACTTGGCTTCCCCGACGAAGATCGGCGGATCACGGTCTGGCGGTGGGAGACTGGGAGGCGGAAGCCTTCAACTCAGACTGTCGCGCTGATGAAGACCCTAAGTCGCTCCGGATGCTAGCCGCGTTTTTCCAAAAGGAACTGCGCCAAGTGTTATTCTTAAAAATCTCAAGTGCCGCAAGAAAAGCTAAGTTTCTACATAGTCACAGGCGTGACAATGTTCTTCACATTAGCGGTAATGGGATTCTTCTACTGGTTGCGCGAACGTCAACGTGATTTGCGAATAAAGGCCCGCGAGCAGGATATACAGGAAAAACGCTGGGCGATTGAGCAGCAGCGAGAAGACAAACGCCTGGAGGCTGAGCAGGCGCGGGAGCGGGACCGACTTCAACTTGAAGAACGTCGGCTGGACTACGAAAGAGAGGCGCGCTACGAGGCGCGCCGTGTCGAAGAAGAGAAACTAACAGCCAATGCTGGCACTGGTTCCGGCGGATACATCGTTATGGAGATGTCCGAAGGCGAGCGCCCAATCTTTCACGACTTACTTAAGGGATTCGAAGACTATGCCAAGTTGAAGGGCTACCATATCGCGTTCTCAATAGACTCATCTTTTGAGCATCGGATCGCGTTCAAGTTTACAGTGAAGAATGACGGAGTTGTAGTCGGCGCGGAACGTGTGCGGCAGGACTTCAAGGAGTACATCGAAAAAGTCCGAAGTGGAAATATCGAACAGTTCGATGACATCCCGGTAGTCACCAGTATCGAGGAGCATGATCTCGTCGTAACGCTTCTCAAGAACCGAATCACCTTTCTTCAGCACAATTACCACCTGGCGCAGAATGCAACGCTTTACTACCAGTCGCTTGCATTCTCGCAGGTAAGGCAGTTCCCCGCGCTGCCGACGCCCAATATCATCGTTCAAACTGGAGGAACAATGGACTCCCGAAACTACAAGGCTATCGGTTCATCGCGCATGATCCAAGGCGAAAGCAACACCTATACGGATACCTCGGTCAACATCAACATCGGCCAGTCGTTTAACGAGAGACAAGCTCGC
>Ga0070734_10004992_pt1 | contig 12078 bp, 11 predicted proteins | sample Coa_R1_8_FD_66444 | JGI IMG/M metagenome (GOLD analysis project Ga0070734, IMG submission 66444) | Surface soil microbial communities from Centralia Pennsylvania, which are recovering from an underground coalmine fire - Coalmine... | ecosystem: Environmental > Terrestrial > Soil > Unclassified ...
AAAGTTGCAATCTCCAGCATGCGGATATGGGGCATGTCGAGCAGGTCGGCGACGGCGCGGATTGCCGCCTCCGAAATCCAGCCCTCGTTCTGCTCCTGTGCCCGCCAGAGGATCGCAATCGCCGCCGAGGCTTGGCGGCCGGGCGGATATTTGGCGATCTCCTTCTTGGCAAAGGCGAGGTTTTCGTCGGTGAACGCAAAGCTCGCGGGCTGTAATTCCTTCGGTGCTAGGCGGCGGACGGACATCGTTTCCAGACTTTCATTGCATGCGGCGCGCCGCGTTGGCGTTCAGCGCATTGATCCGGTTTTGCCAGAACGCGCTTGCGGTACCGAAAACGTTGTAGCCAACGTGGGACGAAACCTTGATGCGGTCGAGGATCGAAAGCTCGGTCACGGTCTCGAGCCGGCGCGAACGAGGGTCGTAGACCAGGAGTTTTAGCGGTGTTTTTTCCAGGATGTAGCGCGACACCGTGTGATCGGGGTCGCTGCCGTGCTCCTCGCAAAGCAGGACGCTGTCGGTCTCAAGAAGCCGCGTACCGCCCTTGATCGCTTCGATCTCGACGCCCTCGACATCGAGCTTGATCAGGTATTTGCCGCTGGCCGAAACCTTGCCGCCATCGATCAGGTTGTCGAGCGCGATGACAGGCACCTCCTCGCCGCCGTCATTCGCCCCGCCGGCAATACTGAAGGCTTCGTGCTTGGTGCCCGAAAGCCGCGCGGTGCCGGAGCGAGCGCCGATCGCGCATTTCATCAGATCGAAGCGATTTGCATTCGCGCGGGCGTTGTTGGCGAGCTTCGGAAAGTTCTGCGACGACGGCTCGATGGCGATCGCCTTGTGCGCGCCGAACGGGCCGCTGGACACCAGCACCGACCAGTAGCCGTAATTGGCGCCGCAATCGATCAGGGTGTAGTCGACGTCGACGGAATCGCGGAACAGAATGTCCAGCTCGTCCTCGTAGCTATAGGAGCGATTGAGCAGCTTGCTCCAGTAACCGTCCCCGTAGGGAAACTCGAAGACGGCGTCCTCATTGAGCTTGATGGCGATGTTGCGCTCGGGCAGCGTCTTGCGCAAAAGATTGGCGCAGCCGTTATAACCGCGATGGGAGAAGTGCGAGGATATTTTCGAACCCGTCGCCAGCGCCAGGGCAGCCGTCCGCTCCCACAGGTTGGCTCCCTCGAGAACCCCCGAAGCGCGGTCAAACTGGATAGGCGCTTGCGCCATCACCGATCGACCTCTCCGAACACAATGTCGAGCGAGCCGAGGATGGCCGAGACGTCGGCCAACAGGTGACCCTTGCAAATGAAATCCATGGCCTGCAGATGCGCAAAGCCCGGTGCTCGGATCTTGCACTTGTATGGCTTGTTGCCGCCGTCGGCGACCAGATACACGCCGAACTCGCCCTTGGGCGCCTCGACCGCGGCATAGACCTCGCCCGCTGGCACATGCACGCCTTCGGTATAAAGTTTGAAGTGGTGGATGAGCGCTTCCATCGAACGTTTCATCTCGCCGCGCCGCGGCGGCGCGATCTTGTTATCGACCACGACAACCGGCCCCTGCCCGTCCGGCCCGCGCAGCTTCTGCACGCACTGCTTCATGATCCGCACCGATTGGCGCATCTCCTCCATCCGGATCAGATAGCGATCGAAGCAGTCGCCGTTCTTGCCGATGGGAATATCGAAATCCATTTCGGCATAGCATTCGTAAGGTTGGGCCTTGCGAAGATCCCAAGCCGCGCCCGAGCCGCGCACCATCACGCCGGAAAAGCCCCACTCCCACGCCTGCTTGAGCGTGACCAGGCCGATGTCGACGTTGCGCTGCTTGAAAATGCGGTTGCCGGTGAGCAGCCGGTCGAGATCGTCGACTACCTTCAGGAACGGATCGCACCAGGCGTCGATATCGTCGATCAGCTGCGGCGGCAAATCCTGATGCACGCCGCCGATGCGGAAGAAAGCGGCATGCATGCGCGAGCCGGAGGCGCGCTCGTAGAACACCATCAGCTTTTCGCGTTCTTCAAAGCCCCAGAGCGGAGGGGTCAGCGCGCCGACGTCCATCGCCTGTGTGGTGACATTGAGCAGATGGGACAGGATGCGGCCGATCTCGCAGTAGAGCACCCGGATCAGCTGACCACGGCGCGGCACCTCGATGCCGAGCAGCTTTTCCGCTGCAAGGCAGAACGCATGCTCCTGGTTCATGGGCGCGACGTAGTCGAGCCGGTCGAAATACGGGATCGCCTGCAAATAGGTCTTGTGCTCGATCAGCTTTTCGGTGCCGCGATGCAAGAGCCCGATATGCGGATCGACCCGGGCGACCACCTCGCCGTCGAGCTCCAACACCAGGCGCAGCACACCGTGCGCGGCCGGATGCTGCGGTCCGAAGTTTATCGTAAAGTTGCGCAGGTTCTGGGGTTGCTCGTTCATACTCAGGCCTTCGGTCCAGCCTTTTCGTCGCCGGGCAGCGGATAGTCGGCGCCTTCCCAGGGCGAGAGAAAATCGAATTTGCGGAATTCCTGGTTGAGACGCACGGGCTCGTAGAGCACCCGCTTCTCCTGGTCGTCGTAGCGCACCTCGACAAAGCCGGTCAGCGGAAAGTCCTTGCGAAGCGGATGGCCATCGAAACCGTAGTCGGTCAGGAGGCGGCGCATGTCGGGATGCCCGGTGAAGATCACCCCGTATAGATCGTAGGTCTCGCGCTCGAACCAGTCGGCGCCCGGAAACACATCGATGAGCGAGGGTACCTGCGTGGTCTCGTCGGCTTCGGCACGCAGGCGGATGCGGGTGTTCAGCGTCGGCGACAGGAAATGATAGACGACGTCGAAGCGCTGCTCGCGTCCGGGATAATCGACGGCGGTGATGTCGGTGATGTTGACAAAACGGCAAGACGGATCGTCACGCAGATATTTGGCGACTTCGACGATCTTGTCCGCGCGAACGGTGACCGTGAGCTGATTGAAAGCGATCGCATGAGAGAGCGCCGCGCCCGAAAGCGCGCTCACGATCGTCTGCCCAAGAGCGTCGAGCTTGCCGTCGTCCATGACCCAAAGCCTTCAGCGTTCGATGGTGCCGGTTCGCCGGATCTTCTTCTGCAGGAGCAGCACGCCGTAGAGCAGCGCCTCCGCAGTCGGCGGACAGCCGGGTACGTAGATGTCAATCGGAACGATCCGGTCGCATCCGCGCACCACCGAGTAGGAATAGTGATAATAGCCCCCGCCATTGGCGCACGAGCCCATCGAGATGACGTAGCGCGGCTCCGGCATCTGGTCGTAGACCTTGCGCAGCGCCGGCGCCATCTTGTTGGTCAAGGTACCCGCGACGATCATCACGTCGGACTGCCGCGGCGAGGCGCGCGGCGCAAAGCCGAAGCGCTCGACATCGTAGCGCGGCATCGACACCTGCATCATCTCGACCGCGCAGCATGCCAGCCCGAAGGTCATCCACATCAAAGAGCCGGTGCGCGCCCACGTGATCAGGTCGTCGGCCGCGGCTACAAAAAAGCCCTTGTCGGACAGTTCGTGATTGACCTCGAGGAAATAGGGGTCGCTGACCCCGACCGGCTTGCCGGTCGCGGGGTCCAGGATGCCCTTCGCCGCCGCCGCGACCAGCGGTCGTGAGGCTTGCGTTGCGGTGGGGTTCAATCCCATTCGAGCGCGCCTTTCTTCCATTCGTAAGCAAACCCAACCGTGAGCACGGCCAGGAACACCACCATCGACCAGAAGCCTGTCGCACCGAGCTTGCCGAACGCCACCGCCCAAGGGAACAGGAACGCCACTTCGAGGTCGAAGATGATGAAGAGGATCGCGACCAGATAGAAGCGAACGTCGAACTTCATGCGGGCATCGTCGAAGGCGTTGAAGCCGCATTCATAGGCGGAGAGCTTTTCCGGATCGGGCTGCTGGAAGGCGACCAGGAAGGGAGCGATCAACAGCGCGAGCCCGATCAAGGCTGCGACCCCAATAAACACCACCAGTGGCAGGTAATTCTGCAGGATGCCGGTCATCGGCGTCACCTTATTGCTGCGGTTTTCGGACGGTCCGCAGATTCGTCGATTTGGAATTATTCCGAGGCTTAGCGCAGCGCAACAGGGGGCGCAAGACAAGCTATTTTGACGGTCCCCAGACGATCCGGAGTTGCTCTGAAAGGCGTCCCTGTAGGTCTTGGAGGGCCCGGACTGCTGCTGCTTAGATAAGCTTTCCCGTGTACTGCTCAAGCCTTTCCCAGGCTTCCGCACCATAGGTCTTCTGCCACTGAGTATAGAAACCTGCCTTCACAAGCGCGCTGCGAAATTGCGCCGGATCGGGCTTGTGGAAGACCATGCCCTGGGAGGTGAGTTCGCCCTGCAACGAGCGGTCCATCTCCAATAGATCCGCGCGTTCCTTGACTGCCGCCGCATCAAAGCTCTCGTTGACGATATCGAGCAGTTCCTTCGGTAGTCCCGACATCGCCCGACGATTGCCGATGATCCAATAACCGCTCCAGCAATGGTTCGACAGCGCGCAGTATTTTTGCACCTCAAAGAGCTTGCCGGTCGAGACCTGGGCCAGCGGATTTTCTTGACCCTCGACGATATGGGTCTGCAGCGCCGAATAGAGTTCGCTGTAGCTAATGCTCGACGGCAGCGCGCCAAGTCCGGAAAACAACGATGTCAGAAGCGCCGTGACGGGCACGCGGATCTTGAACCCCTTGAGGTCCTCGACGCTGCTCAATTGCCGGCTGGCCGACGAGGTGATCTGGCGGAAGCCATTGTCCCACATCTTCTTCATCGGCACGACGCCTGCCTTGCCGATGGCCTCGCGGACGATCTCGCCGACCCCGCCGTCCATGGCGGCCCACACCTGGTCATAGGACTGGAAGGCAAAGCCGACGCTGGGCAACCCGGAGAGAGGCACCAGAGTCGACAGGGTCATGGAGGGCGCGGCCAGGAGTTCGATGCCGCCGGCGCGGACCTGCGACAGCATTTCCGGATCGCCGCCAAGCTGACTGTTGGGGAAGACCGTGACGACGAGCCGCCCCGAGGAGCGGGCGGCGATCTCCTTCGCCGCCTCGGTCAGGCGGGCAGTGAGGGGATGGGTATCGGGTGTATTGACGCCGAGCTTGAACTCGAACTCGGCAGCTTTGGCGGCTCGCGCGAAGAACGAGCCGGATAGCGCGATCGAAGCGCCGCCCAACAGAGCCCTTCGGCTCATCATCATTGATTTCATTATTGTTTTCCCCGAGCGCCTCTCGCGCCTGGAACTACTTTCCACGGCGGTGGCCCCACGCGCAAGTCAGTCGCTGGAACCCACGAAACCATTTTGGGGAACCCACGAAACCAGCCTGAAACAGATCAAGCGTACGGCTGTACGTAACAAAGAGGCGTTTCCAACGCCTGGAGGCTCAGATGAACCACTCGCTTCATTCTGCGGATCGTGCGACCCATCTCAAGATCGTGGTGGTGGCGCTTATTGCCGGCATCGCAGTGGCGGCTTTCGGGATCACCACCCGCAGCAGCACCGACTACAGCCAGACCGCTCGCGTCATCAAAGCCGGCACACCAGTGGTGGTGACCAGTTCGGATACCTCAATGGTGCGCTGAGGCTCTCTTGACCAGGACAACGTGGTGGCCGCCTCTGGGCGGCCTTTTTGCTTTTGGGGCTATCCGCCTTCGGCGGCCTGCCGGATGTTCTCGCAGGCAATTCCGACGGTATAGACGTGCAGGCCTTCGACCACGCAATGATCAGGCTTCAGCCTGGCAAGGTCCTCCGGCGAGCCGGGGGCGAGCTGTCGGTCGCTCCGAAGCACAATGCACGGATACTCGGCAGCGAGCTTGGCGTAGTTGTAGAGGTGGAAGTTCTTGTACAGGAGGTCGCGGCCGATCTTGTGATCGAGCAGCGGCACCTTGTGAGTGCGTGCATAGGCATCCGAGAAGCGATCCTCGATCTCCTTCAGACCGAACGCCGTGTCGGCCCCGAGACCCATCAGATTTTCGGGCGCTCGCACATACATGCCTGATACGTTGGCGCAGCTTGGTGCGGCCTTCATGATCGTTTGTGAGAGCTTTGCTCCGCGTTCGTCCTTGGCGATTTCCGCGATCGCCTCCCGGTGAGCGGCCAACAACGTCGTTGCGATCAGGAGCGCACAAATCGCGGCGCTGACACCCGCAAGCGCCCGCGGCGAGGAGCGCGGGATCAGCCGCCGCGTCTCGATGATCGTCAGGACTAAAGCGCCGCCCGTCAGCACCCAGGACGCGACCATATAGTGCAGGGCATAGTGCTTGGCGGTCGCAATCAGCAGGATGAAGAACGCCAGAAACGTCGCGAGCAGCGTCAAGCTGATCGGATCAAGAAAGCGACGGCTTCGCAGGACCTGCGCTGCCGCCACCAGCGCGCCGACGATGAAGACGGCGCAGACCAGCGGCCCAGACGAGAAAATTTCGCCGAGATTGGGCCAGAAAGTCGAAAAATCGATGAAGCCGGGCTCGCCTTCCCCGTAATTACCCTTATGGGTCGCGATCGCCACCAGCCAGTGATAGCCGGACGAAAAGACCCATGGATTGAAGATCTGGTTGAGAAGAATGAATGTCAGGATTGCCACCAGCACCGATGCGGCCAGGACTACCGGACGCCTCAGCAAGCTCACGCCGATCACCGCGAGCGGCAAATGCAGGAACTTTGCCGATAGGCCAAGCCCGAACGTCAACCCCATCGCGGCACCGAGCCAGAGCTTCGGTGACTTTTCGTCAAGTGCAGCCTTGATGGCCAATGCCATGCCGAGCATTGCGCAGGCGATCATCGGGCTTTCGGGCGCAACCAGCATTTGGAAATAGAAGGTGTCCGGATTGACAAAAGGTCCGACCTGAAAGAGCGCGGCGGCGATTGCACTACGCGTGGCACGACGGACGATGAAGCCCGAAAGCACCAGGACGCCGCTCAGGATGACGGCCTGAACGGTCCGCGCGACGTAGGTGATGGCTTCATAATGGGCGAGACCGAACTCGACGATATCGGAGGGACGAACCAGCCACGCCCATAGCCGGACGATCACGTCGACGAGCAGGGTCGTCGTCGTGCCCGGATGGAGGTTCATCATGAAGGGATAGCCGAGCGTCGCAACGAGCCCGCTCATCGTATAGGCGGATTCCGGGTCCACCGGTCTTCCCCAGGGCGCCGTGTTGGCCGCATAGATCAGCGTCGACACCAGGTAGAGCAGCGGAACCGCCAGCACGGCCCATTTGGCCAAAACTCCGTCGGCGGGCTCGTCGGGAAAATACTTCATGGCTGAGGCATTCGATGCGACCGACCGACTGCAGACGTCAGGGCAAAGCTCGTTTTGAATGCGCGAAGATCGGCGAGAGGCCACAAAAGCAGCCGTCTTGTCAACCCCGCCGTGATAACCTCCAGCGAAGGCAACACGATTTTTGCCGAAGGCTAGATGAGTTGCCGCTCTCTTCAAGCGTGGAAGAGAAGGAAGCTTCGGTTATCTCTGTTCGCCTCGATCTCGGGCACTCGAACTGGTCGGCTCAAATTCAGGATTCGAGTACAAGATGTTGACTTCGGAAGTGGAAACGTCAAACGCGCGACGGCAATCGATCAGCGCTTCTCAAATTCTTGTGCCCTGTATTTGCTGACCTTGCTCTTGGTCGGACTTTGTCTTTTGCCCGTGGGCATTGCAGCGTTCCTGCTGTCCAAATGGTTGAACGACGAGGACAACAAGAGATTGCCGGTCGCAATGGGATGGCCTGCCCTGGCGGTTCTCGGGTTGGGCGCGGCGTTGGTCTGCACTCGGCTTTGGACGCGGCTTGCAAAGGCCGAACGCGCTCCCGGGCCGGCGACGTAGCCTGGGATCGCGCAGCGCTCAGGCAGCCCCGATCAGCGCGGCGCCGACCGGGCTCTCCGGAATAGAGCCGGGCTAAAACTGGAGGACCGGATCCTGCGGGGGGCCAAGCCACTAAGTCTTTGAAATGATGGCGCGAGAGACGGGGCTCGAACCCGCGACCTCCGGCGTGACAGGCCGGCGCTCTAACCAACTGAGCTACTCCCGCGTGATGCCAAATCCCGCGGAGATGGTGGGACTTAAAGGCGCCACCTTTCCAAGTCAAGGACGTTGCAAATATCCCCGTGAACCGGGGCTTTTTGCATTGCCAATGCAAATAATAGGCTGTTTACAAGGCAAACGGCGTAGTCAGCTGCCGCCCGAATCGTTTAAGGCCTGATACGTCTAAGGTTCCTAAGCCAACGCCAACAACGAGGAGGGCCAAATATGGCGAAGAAAGCAGCTACTCCGACGACCATTACGCTCAAGCATCTCGCGGCGGCCATCGCCGAAGAGCAGGAGTTGTCCAAGAAGCAAGCCGAAGGCATTTTGAACGACATGGTCATGCGCATCACCAAGCACCTGAAGAAGGGTGAGCGTATCCGCATCGTCGGCCTCGGCATCCTGCAGGTTCGCAAACGTGCCGCCCGCATGGGCCGCAACCCCGCCACCGGCGAAGCGATCCACATCAAGGCAAGCAAGAAGGTTGCTTTCCGCGCCGCCAAGGAGCTGAAGGAAGCGATCTGAAGACGCCTCTTTTCTGACGATAAGGAGCGCCATTTCCGCTGGTTTACGCGGCCCGGAATGGCGCTCTCTGCTATAGCAGGGCCTCGTGCTCATATCCGAGGTCAACTCCAGTGATTTCTGCTTCAGCGTTCACGCATACGGTCACCGAGCGCTTCCTGCGCTACGTGGTCATCGACACGCAATCCGATCCCGCCTCTCGGACCTGCCCTTCGACCGAAAAGCAAAAGGATCTCGGCCGCTTGCTTGCAGCCGAACTGCAGGCGATGGGGATTTCCGACGCGCATCTCGACGAGCACGGCTACGTCTATGCGACGATCCCGGCCACCAGCGCGAAGAAGGTGCCGGTGATCTGCTTCTGCTCGCACATGGACACCTCTCCCGACTGCACGGGAAAGAACGTCAAGCCGCAGGTCGTCAAGAACTATCGCGGCGGCGACATCATCCTGCCCGGCGACCCGGCCCAGATCATCCGCGTATCCGAACATCCGGCGCTGTCGGGTCAGATCGGCAACGACATCATCACGACCGACGGCACCACGCTGCTTGGCGCCGACAACAAGGCCGGGATCGCCGAGATCATGGATGCGGCGCAGTTCCTGGTGAACAATCCGGATCTGAAGCACGGTACCATCAAGATCCTGTTCACGCCCGACGAGGAGATCGGACGCGGCGTCGACAAGGTGGATCTGAAAAAGCTGGGCGCCGACTTCGCCTACACGATCGACGGCGAAAGCGCGGGCCAGATCGAGGACGAGACCTTCTCCGCTGACGGCGCGACCATCACCATTGAGGGCGTCAGCACTCATCCCGGCTTTGCCAAGGGCAAGATGGAGCATGCGATCAAGATCGCCGCCGCCATCGTCGATCGCCTGCCCAAGGACACCTGCTCGCCCGAAACCACCGACGGCATGCAGGGTTTCCTGCATCCGATCTCGGTGTCCGGCACGCTTGAACAGGCGACGCTCGGCTTCATCGTGCGCGACTTTGACGACAGGGGTCTGAAGGAAAAAGAGGCGCTGCTGGAAGACATCGTCAAGGAGGTGATGAAAGCCTATCCGCGCTCGACCTACCGGATGGAGGTCAAAGAGCAATACCGCAACATGAAGCAGGTGATCGATCGTCATCCGGAGACCGTCGAGTATGCGATCGAGGCCATCCGTCGTGCCGGGCTTACCCCCGTGCGCAACTCCATCCGCGGCGGCACCGACGGCTCGCGACTGTCGTTCATGGGACTGCCCTGCCCCAACATCTTCGCCGGCGAGCATGCCTTTCACTCCCGCCTGGAATGGGTGAGCCGGCAGGACATGGAAAAGGCGGTGCAGACGATCGCGCACCTTGCCACGATCTGGGAAGAGCGCAGCTAGAGCATGAACCGGAAAAGTGGGCGCCGGTTTTCCGAAAAGATCATGCTCAAATAAAAATCAAGCCCGTGCCGTCACGACCCAGATCGATCCCGCCAGGGCCAAAGATTGTCCGCGCACAAGCGGTGCCAATAATTCGCGTACCGAGTTCGTGGCGGCGATGCGCACGTCAGGGGGATGGCCCTCCAGCGCCCGGTTTGCCGGACCGCTATTCATGGCTGTTTCGAGGGCGCCCTCAAGCCCGCGGCCGTTGGCGATGTCGATCGAGAGATCGCAGCGCTCCATCGCGACGTCCCGATAACCGGCCTCAGACAGGATGCGGCGCACGCGCTCGTCGGAGGCGAAGGCAAACGGACCGGGATCCTCAGGCCCCGGCTGCGGCAGCTTTGGCACGTGTTGATAGACCGCCTGTAGCGCTATCGTCATCCAGGGATTTTCGCGAGGCTCGCGCCAGCAGACGAAGGTGACTCGCCCCTCAGGCCGCATCGCCCGTCGCAGATTAGCGAATGATACCGCAGGCTCGGCGAAAAACATGACGCCAAAACGCGACACCAGAAGGTCGAAATCTTGGGGATCGAAGGGATACACGGTCGCGTCCGCGAGCACGAAACTGAGCGGCAGGCTTGTTGGCGCGCGCTGGCGCGCCCGCGCCAGCATCGGCTCGGAAATATCGATGCCGCGCACAAATCCCGCGGGGGCAACCCGCTCCGCCAATGCGATCGTGGTCGCCCCGCAACCGCAACCGACGTCGAGAATGCGTTCGCCCACCTTGGGCTGCGCACGGTCGATCAGGATTTGCAAGGCCGGCGCCAGTAAAATGTCCTGCACCGTCTGCCGGTCGGTCCAGCGCTGGCCGGTGGGTCCATTCCAATAGGCGATCTGGTCGGCGTTCTTTTCGTGCCGGAGTTGCGTTTCCATGGCATTTCCCACATGTCGAGGCTGCGACGGCTATCGTCGATGAAATCGGCTGTCAATTCAACCGCCGCGGCGTGATCCGCATGGGCAGGCCGTTCGCCGGACGTAGCGTGATCTTCTGGATGGGCCAGACCACGGCGTCCGGCAACAATTGCATGTCGAACCGCTGGACAAGCGCAGCCAGCACGATCGTCGCCTCCTGCAACGCAAATGACGACCCGATGCAGGTTCTAGCACCTGCGCCGAACGGCAAATAGGCAAAGCGCGCGATTTTCGCCTTGGCCTCGCCCAGGAAGCGCGAGGGGTCGAAGACATCGGGGCGGTCCCAAAGGCTCAGATGCCGATGCAGGACGTAGGGCGCGATCACGATCAGGGATCGCGGCCTGATGTCGACGCCGGCGAGCCTATCGCCCTGCTCCGAAATTCGGCTCAGCGCCGCGATCGGCGGGTAAAGCCGCAATGCTTCCTCGACGACCGCGCGAGTGACATTCAGCCGGTCTGTCAACCCGTTCCGATCTCCCGCCAATTCGCGATCGGCTTCGTCACGCACCTTTGCGTACCACTCAGCCGACTGCGAGAGCAGAAAGGCCGACCAGGCGAGCGTGTTGGCCGTGGTCTCGTGGCCGGCCGAGAGGAAGGTCAGAATGTTCGACCTGACTTCAGCAAGGCTCATCGGCCGGCCGGTCGAGGGGTCGAGCGCTCGCAGCAGCAGCGTCAGGAGATCTTCCGCCGCGCCGCATTCCTGCGCGGTCTCGAGCCTGCGCTGCCTGACATTGATGATCTCGTCGATGACGTTCTCGAAATAAGCCATGGTCTTCAGGAGACGTCGGCGGCCCGGCCGCGGCACAAAGCTTGGCACACGCAACAAGTCGAACGCATCGATCCGGCCGATCGATCCGAAATAGGCGTTCATTGCGGATCGAAAGTCCTCGAAATCGCCACCGATCCCGTCGGAGAAAATGGTCAAAGCGAGCACGTTCAACGTCACAAGCGTCAGCTCTGCAGCGACATCGACGCTCTCTTCGGGCGCGAATCCCCGCCACTTGTCGCTCAGCCGATCGGCCGCGCGCAGCATCGCCTCGGTAAAGGAGGTGACGGTTCGGCGCGCGAACAATGGCGCCAACGTCCGCCGCTGCACATCCCACCGCTCGCCCTCGACGCTGAGCAGACCATCGGCAAGGCCGCTCGAGAGGATGCGCCGCTGGATCGGGTCTTTGCGGTAGTTGGCGGCGTTGTCGAGCAGCACGCGCTTGATCGCGAGCGGATCGTGG
>Ga0070734_10004994_pt1 | contig 12078 bp, 5 predicted proteins | sample Coa_R1_8_FD_66444 | JGI IMG/M metagenome (GOLD analysis project Ga0070734, IMG submission 66444) | Surface soil microbial communities from Centralia Pennsylvania, which are recovering from an underground coalmine fire - Coalmine... | ecosystem: Environmental > Terrestrial > Soil > Unclassified ...
TATTTTCAGTTACCCACTTGGCGTAATCGGCTCGAAAATCTTCCCTCGTTCCTTTTAACGGGGGGAGCCAGCCGACCGTTTCATGGCCGTATTTTCTCACTTCCCACGCAAGAAAATCCGCAGCCTGGATAGGCAAAATATTCTTGAAAGAATCCGGCTCTTCTATCGGGGTGATCGGAATCGCCTGCGGATTCAGGTCCTGATACGTGTCAGTTTCGGCGTAATCCTTGGCGATCTGAATGTGTTTGTGCGGCTTGGTTATCTTGTCGATTACGATTTGTAGCTCGTCGTTCGGGTAATACTCCCTAAGCGCGAGAATGCACGCGTAGAGGCCAAACGAAAAAGCGTTGAGATTAAGCCCGTGCTTGGCATTCACAGCCCGCAAGTCGCGCAGCCTGATAGAAGCACTAACAGCGCAGAACATCGTGTCTTTGATAGTCTGGATTAGGTCTCCGAAAAAATGGATCTGGCGTTCCACATCGTCCTTTAGGGATCGATAGATTTCCTTGTCCTCGTTCCACCATTCCTTCATGTGCAGGTAGGGCACCTCGTAACCCTGCATCACGTCGTCCCAAAGCCACTCGAATTTCTTCCAGTGGTGGATGTCAGCCACATATCCGCCGACGACTAAAACCGAATCCTGAAGGTTCGGATCGGTCTGGCTCCCACTGTCATCAAGGTAGACTTTCAACAGCGCCATAAGCGCGTCATCCCGTGGTGACACGTGTGGGGAGAAGTTCCAAAGGGGGCGATAAACCACGAATCATGCCCTCACTTTTGAGCCAAATCCGTGGGTACGGCAAGTATCACTTGACCAGCTTTATATTAGAACATATCATGAACAAATGGTCTGGTTACAGGTTATCCCGTAGCCGAGCCACCATCAGTTTAGGGAAGCGGCGCAATGATGAGCGCACGCATGAGCACGCTTGCGACTTTGCGCGGGCGCATTGAACGTATCGAAACGCATGACGGCGCTTACTTAACCGACCGCGTTGCGCTCGGCCATGAAGGGGCCGATAGCGCGCTGCAAGGCGGCCTTGCCTTGGGCGCGATGCATGAGGTGTTTGCCGAAGGGAGCCGCCACAGCGCCGGCGCAACCGGATTTGTCTTGGGGCTAGCCGCGCGTCTCTTGAGGCGGCGGCCGCTGTTGTGGATCGCCGCCGATTTTGGCGAGCGCGAGATGGGCGCGCTGTCGATGAGCGGGCTCCTGGAGCTTGGGCTCGATCCGCGCTTGATGGTGACGGTGCGCGCATCCGATGTGGAGAGTGCGTTGCGCACGGCGGCCGATGCGCTCGCCTGCGATGCACTGGGCGCCGTGGTGCTGGAGGTCTGGGGCGAGACGCGGCACCTCGATCTCGTGGCCAGCCGCAAGCTGACCTTGGCCGCGCAATCCTCCCGCGTCACCGGATTCTTGCTGCGGATGGCAGCATCTCCGCGAGCCTCGACTGCGGAGACGCGATGGATCGTGCGCGCGGCGCATTCGCCGCCCGCCGCGAGCGCATGGGGTGCGCCCGTCTTCGACGCGCAACTTGTCCGCAACCGTCACGGCCCGATCGGGCGATGGACCATGGAATGGAAATGTGATGAGTGCCTTTTCCGAGAACCAGCGGCGGATCCTCAGTCTGTGGCTGCCACGTCTGCCCATCGACCGCATCAAGCGCGAACTCGCGAGCAATATCGGCGCGCCGGATAGCGATGTCTCTCACCACACGAGCGGTCGGCTCTCTCTCCCACCGCAAGTCGGGCCTGCCCGACTTGCGCAAACTAACAATGCGCAACCGGGATATATCCCGGTTGCGAGGGGGAGAGCTGGAGAGGGGGGTATCACGAACTCCGGTGTTTGCGGCTTACCCCCCTCCCTAACCAAGGGGGGAGGGAATTCAAACGACGACGAGCCGAGCGTCGTCGTCGCCAAGGAGAACAACGCGCTTGTCATCTATTCGCTCGATGACGCGGCGGCGCGCTTCAACCTGGATGCAGGCCTGCCGCTTGCCAATGCGCGGGCCATCTGTCCGAAATTGCGGGTGTTCGACGCCGATGTGGCGGCGGACGCGAAGACGCTCGAGCACATCGCCGACTGGTGCGACCGCTTCACCCCGCTGGTGGCGCTCGATCCGCCGCACGGGCTGTTTTTGGACATCACCGGCTGCGCCCATCTGTTTGGGGGTGAGGCCAAACTCTTGAAGCTCGTCTGCGACGCGCTGACCGTGCAGGGTTTTGCGGTCAGTGCCGCAATCGCCTCGACCTCGATCTGTGCGCGGACCATGACACGCCATATTCATGGCCGCATCGTCGGCGAGGGCGAGGAGCAGGATGCGGTCGGCCCGCTGCCGGTCTCAGCCCTCGGCGCCGATGCAACGATCACCGTCGGCCTGCGCCGCGCGGGGTTGAAAACTATTCGTGATGTCGCCTCGCGCGAGCCAAGCGAAATCACCGCACGGTTTGGCGCAGCCTTTTCGACCCTGCTGGTGCAGGCTTTGGGACAGGGCGATGCGCCCATCAGCCCCCGAAAATTGCTCCCTGATTTTATCGTGGAAAAGCGCTTTGCCGAGCCGGTTGCGACCGACACTGTGATCCTTGCGACCCTGTCCCGGCTCGCGCAAACGCTGGTCGCCTCGATGGAGAAGCAGGGCAAGGGCGCGCGTCGGCTCGAAGCCAGCTTCTTCCGTACCGACGGGACATTGCGCGCCATCGAGGTCGAAACCGGTCAGCCGGTGATGCACGCCAACATGGTCGAGCGTCTGTTTCGCGAGCGGCTCGATGCGTTGAGCGATCCGCTCGATCCCGGTTTCGGCTTCGATCTCATTCGTCTCGCGGCAAGCCACACCGAGATCGTGGTGCAGCAGCAGCGCGATCTCGATGCGCAAATGTTCAACGATCGTGTGCACGACAATGATGAGCTTTCCGCGCTGATCGACCGCATCGTCGCGCGCATCGGCACGCGCCGCGTCGTCGTGCATCTGCCGCAGGACAGCCATATTCCGGAACGCGCGCAGCTCATGGTCCTTGCGCAGCAGCACCTGACAGCGGCATGCGCCGCTCAATGGGGCGAACGCACGGAAGGCGAGCCGCCGCTTCGTCCCCTTCGGCTGTTCGAGCGGCCGGAGCCGATCACGGTGCCGATGGCGACCGTGCCCGACGGGCCGCCGCATCATTTCACCTGGCGCCGCGCGGTTCATGCGGTGGTCAGGGTGGAAGGGCCCGAGCGCATCGCCATGGAATGGTGGAAGCAGGACAGCAAGCGGCTGACGCGGGATTATTTCCGCATCGAGGATGAGAACGGCCTGCGGTTCTGGATCTTTCGTGACGGCCTTTACGGCGACGAACTCACCTCTGAAGAGGGCTTTCCCGTGGCGGCCAAGTGGTACCTGCATGGGTTGTTCGCATGAGTAAGCATGATGAGATTGGGTTGATCTGTAGCGGCAACAAAGGTGCGCTCCCTCTCCAACGCAACCGGGGTTTACCCCGGTTGCGCATTATGAATCTGCGCAAGTCGGGCAGGCCCGACTTGCGTGGGGAGAGGGTTGGGGTGAGGGGGTTACGGCTATCGATCAACTTAACCCCCTCACCCGGATTGCACTGGACGATGCTTCGCATCGCCAGGCGCAATCCGACCTCTCCCCAACGGGGAGAGGTTGACGGAGCTCGTGCCAAACCAAAGTAGTGCTACGATGGAATACGAACTTCGAAAAACAAGCATCCAATATGCCGAGATCGGTACCACCACGAATTTCTCCTTCCTGCGCGGCGGCTCGCATCCGCAAGACTATGTGCATCAGGCAAGCCTGCTCGGCCTGTCCGCGATCGGCATCGCCGATCACAACACGCTCGCCGGCATCGTGCGCGCCTACAGCGAGCTCGACAGTCCACATCTCAAATACAAACCGAAGCTTTTGATCGGCGCACGTCTCGTCTTCACCTGCGGCACGCCAGACATCCTGGTTTATCCGCGCGACCGCGCGGCCTACGGCCGGCTCTGCCAATTGCTGACTCGCGGCAAGCGCGGCGAGGACACCGAAAAAGGCGAATGCCATCTCAGGCTCGACGATCTCCTGGAATTTGCCGAAGACCAGCTTCTGGTGTTGATGCTGCCGCATCGTTTCGATGCGGCAGCCGCGCAGACGGTGTTGTCTCGGCTCAAGCAAAGCCGCGCCGATGGCGTGTGGCTCGGTGCGAGCCTGCTTTATCGCGGCGACGACCGGCGGCGGCTTGCGCGGCTGCACGATCTCGCGCTCGCTGCCCGCGTGCCGATGCTTGCGACCAATGATGTGCTGTATCACCACCCCGATCGCCGCCCGCTGCAGGATGTGCTCACCTGCATTCGCGAGAAGACTACGATCGAGGCGATCGGCAAGCGGTTAGAGACCAATGCCGAGCGTTATCTCAAACCCGCCGAAGAGATGGCGCGGCTGTTTCGCGACTACCCGCAAGCGATCCGCGAAACGGCGCGCTTTGCCGGCCGCATCAATTTCTCGCTCGACCAGTTGAAATACCAATATCCGGACGAGCCGGTGCCGCCGGGCAAGACCGCGCAGCAGCATCTGGAAGACCTGACCTGGGCCGGCGCGAAAAAATGTTTCCCCGATGGCATCGATGCTACGCTGCGTGCGACCTTGCGGAAGGAGCTCGACCTGATCGCCGAGCTCAAATACGCGCATTATTTCCTCACCGTAAACGACATCGTTCACTACGCCCGCGAGCAAGGCATTTTATGCCAGGGCCGGGGATCGGCGGCCAATTCCGCCGTCTGCTATGTGCTCGGCGTCACCTCGGTCGATCCGACCAAGGTCGATCTGCTGTTCGAGCGCTTCATCTCCAAGGAGCGGCTGGAGCCGCCCGACATCGACGTCGATTTCGAGCATTCGCGGCGCGAAGAGGTGATGCAATATGTCTACCGCCGCTATGGCCGCCATCGTGCGGCGATCATCGCGACCGTCATCCATTATCGTCCGCGCAGCGCTATCCGCGATGTCGGCAAGGCGTTGGGGCTGACCGAGGACGTCACCTCGCTGCTCGCCGATACCGTCTGGGGCAGCTGGGGCAGGGGGCTCGATGATGCGCAAGTCCGCCAGGCCGGGCTCGATCCGCAAAATCAAATGGTGCGGCTTGCCGTCGAGTTGGCCGGTGAATTGATCGATTTCCCCCGCCATTTGTCGCAGCATGTCGGCGGCTATGTGCTCACGCAAGACCGGCTCGACACCTATGTGCCGATCGGCAATGCCGCGATGGAGGACCGCACCTTCATCGAATGGGACAAGGACGATGTCGATGCGCTTCATATGATGAAGGTCGACGTGCTGGCGCTGGGCATGCTGACCTGCATCCGCAAAGCCTTCGATCTGATCGACGATCATAAGGGCGAGCGTTTTGCGCTGGCGACCATTCCGCAGGATGATCCCAAAGTCTACGACATGCTGTGCCGGGGTGAATCGCTCGGCGTATTCCAGGTCGAGAGCCGCGCGCAGATGAACATGCTGCCGCGCCTCAAGCCGCGGGTGTTTTACGACCTGGTCATCGAGGTTGCGATCGTCCGTCCGGGGCCGATCCAGGGCGACATGGTGCATCCCTATTTGCGTCGCCGCAACGGCCAGGAGAAGGTGAGCTATCCCTCGCCGTCATCAGAGCATGGCGACGCGGATGAGTTGCGTCGCGTGCTGCACAAGACGCTAGGCGTGCCGTTGTTCCAGGAGCAGGCGATGCGGATCGCGATCGAAGCGGCAAAATTCACGCCCGAGGAAGCCAATGGCCTGCGTCGCTCGATGGCGACGTTCCGCAATCTCGGCACCATCGGCACATACGAAGACAAGTTGATCGGCAACATGATCGCGCGCGGCTACGATGTGGAATTTGCCAAAAGCTGCTTTGACCAGATCAAGGGGTTCGGCTCCTACGGCTTTCCGGAAAGCCATGCCGCAAGCTTTGCCCAGCTCGTCTATGTCTCCTCATGGCTGAAGCATTATCACCCCGATGCATTTTGCTGCGCGCTGCTCAATTCGCAGCCGATGGGGTTTTATGCGCCGGCGCAGATCGTCGGCGACGCCCGCAAGAACGGCGTCGAGGTGCGCGAGATCGATGTGTCCCATAGTTTTGCGCAGAACACGCTGGAGGAGAGACGCGGGCAATATTGCGCGGTACGGCTCGGCTTTCGCCAGATCGACGGATTTTCCTGGGCCGATCCGGACGAGGAGCGGTTGAAGCGGATACAGGCGTCATTCCGCGATGTACTTGAGGCAGCGGCGGTGTTTCAGCTCCCTCCCCCTGAAAGGGGGAGGGTTGGGGAGGGGGGCCGACGAACGCGCCAATGTTATAATGGAGATATTGACCCCCTCCCGGCTCGCTCCAGCGCGCAAGAGCGCGCTGCGGACCTCGCCGACCTCCCCCTTCCGGGGGGAGGTATGGCACCACCGATGCCGCAGCTTGACGAGGTGGAAGTCGACGACTGGGCCGCCCGCATTGTCGCCGCGCGACAGCGCCGTCCCTTTACATCATTGGAAGATTTCGCCCGCGACACCGGCCTGCCCAAGCGCGCGCTGATCCTGCTTGCGGACGCCGACGCGTTCCGTTCCATCGGGCTCGATCGCCGCGCGGCACTGTGGGCGGTACGGCGGCTGCCCGACGACGTGCCGCTGCCGCTGTTCGAGGCGGCAACCGCGCGCGAGCAGCCTGACGAGAATGCAAGGCCGTTGCCGCTGATGCCGATGCCCGAGCAGGTGGTCGCCGACTACCAGACCATCCGCCTGTCGCTGAAGGGCCATCCAATGCAATTTTTGCGAGGAATGTTTGCACGCGAAGGCGTGATCCCCTGCCGCGAGATCAATCACGCCAATGACAAGCGCCGTGTCTGCTGCGCCGGCGTGGTCTTGGTGCGACAGCGCCCAGGCAGCGCCAAGGGCGTGGTCTTCATGACGCTGGAGGACGAGACCGGGATCGCCAATATCGTGGTCTGGCCGAAGGTGATGGAAAAATTCCGCAAAGAGGTAATGGGCTCGCGCCTGATCCTGATCGAGGGCTATATCCAGAGTAGCCCCGAGGAAGTGACGCATCTGGTCGCGCAGCGCATGGTCGACCGCTCGCGCGACCTGATTGGTCTAGCCGATGACGCGCTGCGCCGCAAAGTCGCCGTGCCCGCAGGGCTCGCGCTGATCGAGCCGCTCAATGATGATCGACGCGATCATGAGGACAGCCCGGCGCAAAAAATCCGACACCCGCGCAATGTTCGCATCCTGCCGCCGTCGCGGGATTTTCATTGATAGGATTACTCGTCATGGCCGGGCTCGACCGGGCCATCCATCTTTTTTGAAAAAAATCTTTCCGATGGATACGCGGGTCAAGCCTGCGTATGACGAGTTGAACTGAATTGCTTCACTCGCAATGACGGATGAACCAGCCCCGACTGCCGGCTTCCAATGTTGATCGGGCCAATCAACATCAACGTGCGATCGGCGCGGGATTTTCTCATTGACACCACAGTCGTTGCGAGCGAAGCGAAGCAATCCAGTGTCGCAAAAGACTGGATTGCTTTGTCGCTTCGCTCCTCGCAATGACGGAACCCTGCCATGCAAACCCCTCGCGACATTCTGGCCGATCTCTGGCGCCACGCCGGCGGCGATGCTGCAGCGCTTTCCGCTGTCACCCTGACCGGCGAAGAGCCAAAACTGCCGTCATCGTTTCGGATGGGCGCCGCAGCGCAAGTCCCGATCGCAGCCGCCGGGCTTGCCGCGGCCGAGATCTGGAAGCAGCGCTCTGGCGAGGCACAGACGGTCTCCGTCGACATGACCCACGCTGCCGTCGAATGCCGCTCGGAGCGATATCTGCGCATCGACGGCAAATCGCCGCCGCCCACCTGGGACCCGACCGCAGGCATCTACCGCACCGGCGACAAGCGTTTTGTACGGCTTCACACGAATTTTCCCCATCATCGTGCTGCCGTCTGCAAGGTGCTCGGTTGCCGCGAGGAACGGGACGCGATCCAGGCCGAGCTGATGAAATGGGAGGGCGAGACCTTCGAGACCGCGGCCTATGCCGCCGGCGCTGTCGTGTCGCTGATGCGCTCGCAGCAGGAATGGTCGGCGACGCCGCACGCGAAGGCGCTTGCTGAGTTGCCGGTCTTCACCTTCGAAAAGATCGCTGATGCCGCGCCAAGACCATGGCCCAAAGGCGGCCGGCCGCTTGCGGGAGTGCGCGTGCTTGACCTGTCGCGGGTGATCGCTGCTCCCGTAGCCGGGCGCACCCTCGCGGTGCATGGCGCCGACGTGATGCTGGTCTCCGGTCCGAATGTGCCCGCGGTCCCCTCCTGGCTCATTATCGACACCGGGCGCGGCAAGCTTTCGAGCTTCATCGAGCTCAAGAGCGAGGCGGGCCGCGCGAAGATGCGCGAACTCCTCGCGGACGCCGACATTTTCTCGCAAGGTTATCGCCCGCAGGCGATCGCCGGGCTCGGCTTCTCGGCCGAAGAGGCGGCCAGGATCAGCCCCGGCATCGTCTACGTCACGCTGTCAGCCTATGGCCATGCCGGTCCCTGGGCAGACCGCAGAGGCTTTGACTCGCTGGTGCAAACCTCGACCGGCTTCAACCACGCTGAAGGGCAGGCGGCCGGCATCGACGGACCAAAGGAATTTCCGGCACAGATGCTCGATCATGCCACCGGCTATCTGATGGCCTTCGGCGCGATGATGGCGAAAGCGCGCCAGGCGCGCGAGGGCGGCAGTTGGCACGTTCGGGTATCGCTGGCGCAGACCGGGCGCTGGATCTGGAATCTCGGCAGGCTCACGGATGGCCTCAAGGCTCCGGACTTCACGGAGGAGACGACAAGACCGTTTATGCAGGAGACGGCATCCGGTTTCGGCCCGACGCTCGCCGTCAGCCATGCCGCAAAACTCTCGAAAACGCCCGCGTTCTGGGCGCGGCCTGCGGTGCCGCTCGGCACCGATAGGGCCGAATGGCCCTGAAGTTTGAATTTGGCTTTGGCCATGGTACGCCAGCAAGTCCATGCGCCGCTCTGATCTGACGATTTGCCTGATCACCGACGAAGTATCGCCGTCGCTCGACGAGGGGCTCGCCTTCGCGCGCGCGGAGGGTATCGGCACAATCGATCTGCGCGTCATCGATGGTCGCAACGTACTGGCGCTGTCCCGCGAAGAGCTGGCCAATGCGGCACAGCGCGTGCGGGCTGCCGGGTTATCGGTGTCGTGCATCTGCACGCCGCTCCTGAAATGGAGCCCGCCCGGCAAGGCGGCGCGAACCATGGGGGATCAGTTCGGATTTGATCTCGGCGATCGAACGCCGCACGAAGTCTACGAAGAGGCCTTCGCGGCCGCGGACATCCTCGGCGCGCGCAATCTCCGCGTCTTCAGCTATCTGGCCTACGACGACTACCGCGTGGATGATTTGCGCGAGCCCATCGACGATCTGCTGCGGTTAGCGGAAAAGTTCGACATGAAGGTGCACGTCGAGAACGAGGGCGTGTGCAATATCGCGGGCTTCGCCGACCTCGAGGTGCTGGTGACGACGTATCGGCATGCGCGCCTTCGGGCGCTGCCTGACATCGCCAATGCATATCGAAGCTCTCTTCCACCGTCAGTGGCCGATCTGACGCGGCTGTTGCCCTTCACCGACATGCTGCACATCAAGGATTATGCCAATGCGGCGGGACACTTCGTCGCCGTTGGCGAAGGCGATCTCCCGATTGCGACCTTGTTGGCTGCGACGCTGCCGGCCCGCGAGGCGCCCCTGACGCTGACAATCGAGACACATGCTTCCTCCGAGCCCGCCGCCACTACGCGACGATCGGTCAGCGGGCTGCGCCGCATCGTCGATTGTCTCGAGCTGGCCTGAGGTTTCCCGTTGTTCCGCAAATGGATGTCTTCTTGCGGATCGCCCCGTCCGCCGCCCCTGGCAATTCATTTATTAAGGATGCGGCAAACCTCCGTCACCAATTCCGCCAGCGCCTGCGATCCGTCAAGTCGCAACACGGGGCAGGACAATCCGGTAAGCCATGCCTCTTGCTGCGCCAGATTACGGCCTTCGCGTGTGCCATCTTCGTAGTGGGAGGCCCATTCGAGAAACAACTCGGTTTCCTCGTGGCGCCAGCCGCCGGGTGCGATGACATCGGCTCCAAAGTGGGCGGTCTCGCGGGCGCGCAGGCGCTGCATCCGGATTTCGCGCGGCGTTTTCAGGAAAACGACAAGGTCGAAGCTCTTCACGAGCACGTCGCCCCAGCCGTCGAGCGCACCGCTCAAGACCCAATCCGTGCGCGGCAAGAACATCTCGCGCATCAGCCGCAGGCGATCCTCCACGGCGCGCGGCTTGCGGTAAGGCGGTGTGGTCGGCAGCCAAAAGTAATCGTCAGTGTCGTGGTGGGGCAGCGCAAGCGCGGCCGACAGGGCGCGGCCGAGGCTGGTGACGCCTGCCCCAGAGGCGCCCGTGATGTGGATGCGACGGCTTCTCATCGGCTATCAATGGCCACATTAAGACTGACGCGTTGGTCCCGATGATGTTTGTTGAGCACGCGATGTCGCGCTTTGATCGGCGACAAGGCGCGGCCGAGGCTGGAGGCGCCTCCCCACAAGGCGCACTTGATGCGAACGCGACAGCTCATCGGCGCCCCACCGATCAGCGCACGCTCCGTCATCTTGCCCCAGCCCCGGCCGTCAGCCCCCGCCGACGACGAGCTAATAGCTTTACCCGTTGTGCGCGCGTCGTACAGCAAAAGACACATGTGTGGCAGCGATTAAGTTTGAAGCTGTTGCGCGTTCGTCACAGACGATTATGAGTTCCGCGTGCGTTATAGCGATTCCAAGCGTTCTCGCCTGAGGCTTGCGGGTATTAGAAGATGCCGAAGCAGTTCACCGATCCTCAATCAATCGCGGAAGACATCATCCGCGACGTCGGAACCAACCTTGTGGTTGGTTTGCCGCTCGGGCTTGGCAAGGCCAATCACATCGTCAATGCACTTTATGCGCGGGCGGCCGCCGACCGCTCCATCAAGCTGACCTTCTTCTCCGCGCTGACGCTTGAAAAGCCGCGGCCGAAGAATCTCCTCGAAAGCCGCTTCATCACTCCGGTGATCGACCGCCTGTTCGGCGGCTATCCTGATCTCGCTTATGCGCAGCCGCTGCGCGAGGGCCGATTGCCGCCCAATATCCGCGTCATCGAATTCTTCTTCCTTGCCGGGCAGTGGCTGCACGTCGGCGTCGCGCAGCAGAATTATATCTCCGCCAATTACACTCATGCGGTGTCCTATCTGTTGTCCGCCGGGCTCAATGTAGTCACGCAGCTCGTGGCCAAGCGCGTGGTCGACCGAGTGCCGCGCTATAGCCTCTCCTGCAACACCGACACGACGCTCGAGGTGCTGAAAGCGCGGCGCGAGGGGCGCGCGTCGTTCAAGCTGGTGGCGCAAGTCAATTCCGAGTTGCCGTTCATGCCGGGTGAAGGTGACCTGGCTGCCGACGAATTTTCCGCGGTGCTGGAGGGCCCGGACACCGACTTTCCGCTTTTTGCACCGCCTTCGGAGCCGATCTCCGACACCAAATATGCCATCGGTCTCCATGCGGCAGGCCTGGTGCGCGACGGCGGGACCTTGCAGATCGGCATCGGACAGATCGGCGATGCGCTGGCGCAGGGGCTCGTCATACGCCATCGTCACAATGCGCGGTTTTGCGACATCATGAAGCGGCTTGCGCCGGCGGGCGAGCAGGAGCCGCAAGCCCCGCTCGAGACCTCGCTGTTCGAGAAGGGTCTGTATGGCCTGAGCGAGATGGTCACCGAAGCTTTTCTGGCGCTGATCGAGGCCGGCATTCTCACCCGCGAGGTCGATGGCGCGATCCTGCACGGTGCGTTCTTCCTCGGGCCCAAATCGTTTTACCGCGCGTTGCGCGAGATGACGGAAGAGCGGATCGCCCGTATCCGGATGACGGCGGTGTCCTTCACCAACGAGCTCTATGGCGACGAAGAGCGAAAGCGGGCAGGTCGCATCGACGCGCGTTTTGTCAATGCTGCGATGATGACGACCTTGTTGGGCGCGGCCGTCTCAGACGGTCTCGACGACGGCCAGATCGTGAGCGGTGTCGGCGGCCA
>Ga0070734_10004995_pt1 | contig 12076 bp, 13 predicted proteins | sample Coa_R1_8_FD_66444 | JGI IMG/M metagenome (GOLD analysis project Ga0070734, IMG submission 66444) | Surface soil microbial communities from Centralia Pennsylvania, which are recovering from an underground coalmine fire - Coalmine... | ecosystem: Environmental > Terrestrial > Soil > Unclassified ...
CCCGGCAGGACGCCGAAGTCGCCTTCGGACCCAGGCGCGTCGACCTGGTCGACCTCGCCCGCGTAGAGCTCGGCCTCCGGTGAGACGAGGCTGAAGTGAAGGGCGCCCGCCACCGCGTTTAGGCGTCCACCGCCATCTGCTCGGCCTTCTTCACCGCCTCCTCGATGGCGCCGACCATGTAGAAGGCGTTCTCCGGGAGGTGGTCGTACTCGCCGTCGCAAACAGCCTTGAACGAACGGATGGTGTCCTCGAGCGGCACGAACACGCCCGGCAGGTTGGTGAAGGCCTCGGCCACGTGCATCGGCTGGGAGAGGAACTTCTCGATCTTGCGCGCGCGGGCGACGATGATCTTGTCCTCTTCGGAGAGCTCGTCCATGCCGAGGATGGCGATGATGTCCTTCAGCGCCTTGTATTGCTGGAGGATCTCCTGGGTGCGCCGCGCCACCTGATAGTGCTCCTCGCCGACCACCAACGGATCGAGGATGCGTGAGGTGGAATCGAGCGGATCGACCGCCGGGAAGATGGCCTTGGCGAACACGTCGCGGCTTAGGATCGTCGTCGCGTCTAGGTGCGAGTAGGCGGTGGCCGGGGCCGGGTCGGTCAGGTCGTCGGCGGGCACGAAGATCGCCTGCACCGAGGTGATCGAGCCCTTGGTGGTGGAGGTGATCCGCTCCTGCAGGTTGCCCATCTCGGTGGCGAGCGTCGGCTGGTAGCCCACGGCCGAGGGGATGCGGCCCAGCAGCGCCGACACTTCCGAGCCCGCCTGGGTGAAGCGGAAGATGTTGTCGATGAACAGCAGGACGTCCTTGCCCTCCTGGTCGCGGAAATACTCGGCCTGCGCCAGGCCGGTCAGAGCAACCCGTGCGCGCGCGCCGGGCGGCTCGTTCATCTGGCCGTAGACGAGCGTGCAACGCGAGCCCTCGGTCGAGCCGTTGTTGTCCCGCGGGTTCACATTCACCTTGGAGTCGATCATCTCGTAGTAGAGGTCGTTCCCTTCGCGGGTGCGCTCGCCGACCCCCGCCAGCACGGAGTAGCCGCCGTACTGCTTGGCGATGTTGTTGATCAGCTCCTGCATCGTCACGGTCTTGCCGACCCCGGCGCCGCCGATCAGGCCGATCTTGCCGCCGCGGGTGTAGGGGCAGAGCAGGTCGACCACCTTCATGCCGGTGACCAGCATCTCCTTCGAGGTGGTCTGGTCGGCGAAGGACGGCGCGTCGCGGTGGATCGACGAGGTGTAGTTGGACTCGATCGGCCCGGCGTCGTCCACCGGTTCGCCGATGACGTTCATGATCCGCCCGAGCGTGGCCGGGCCGACCGGCACCGTGATAGGCGCGCCGGTGTCGATCACCTCCTGACCGCGGGTCAAGCCCTCGCTGGTGTCCATGCAGATGGTGCGCACGGTGTTCTCGCCCAGGTGCTGGGCGACCTCGAGCACCAGGCGGAACGTCTCGCCGGAGCGCGGGTCGATGTTCGAGGTCTCGAGGGCGTTCAGGATCGGCGGCAGGTGATCGTCGAACTCGACGTCGACGACGGCGCCGATGACCTGGGCGATGCGTCCGCGGGGCGCGCTCGCGCTCGCCGTGGTCACGGCGTCGGCCCTGCCGGTCGCTGGCTTCTTGGCGGTGGCCATGGTCGTTCTGTCCTTCTTGCGTAACGCTTCAGAGCGCCTCGGCGCCGGAGATGATCTCGATCAGCTCCTTGGTGATCTGCGCTTGGCGGGTGCGGTTCATGACGATGGTGAGCGCGGCGATCATGTCGCCGGCGTTGCGGGTGGCGTTGTCCATCGCCGCCATCTGGGCGGCGAAGAAGCCGGCCTGGTTCTCCAGCATGGCGGCCAGCACCTGCACCACGATATTGCGCGGAAGAAGGGTGGCGAGAATGCTCTCCTCGTCCGGCTCGTACTCGTAGGCCGCACCCTGCAGGTCGATGGGCGGCGCGCCGGCGTCGACCTGGGCCGGGATGAGGCGTTTCCCGGTCGGGACCTGGCTGACCAGCGAGCGGAAGCGGCTGTAGAACAGCGTCACCACATCCGCCTCTCCGGCCTCGAACGCGGCGATGATCGCGTCGGCGACCGGCTGCGCGGCGGCGAGCGAGGGCTTGTCGCCGGCCTCGAAGAAGCCGGTGAAGCGGGCGGCGTAGAGGCGCCTGAGCTGGTCGCGCGCCTTGCGGCCGACCGGCAGCACCTTCACCGTCTTGCCCTGGTTGATCAGGCTTTCGATGTGCTCGCGCGCCGCGCGGACGATCGCCGAGTTGAACCCGCCCGCGAGCCCGCGGTCGGCGGTCATCACGACCACGAGGTGGGTCCGGTCGGACTGCGTGCCCACGAGCAGCGGCGGCGCGCCTTCGCCGGAGACGCCGGCCGCGAGGTTGGCGATCACGGCCGCCATCCGCGCCGCGTAGGGTCGCGCGTTCTCCGCCGCGGTCTGCGCCCGCCTGAGCTTGGAGGCGGCGACCATCTGCATCGCCTTGGTGATCTTCTGCGTGGACCGGACGCTGGCGATCCGGTTGCGCATGTCCTTGACGCTGGGCACGGAGGCGCTTTCCCCGAGGTTCCGCTTCCCGCCCCTACCCGAACGACGCCGCGAAGGCGTCGAGCGCGGCCTTGAGCTTGCCCTCGATCTCCTCGTTCAGGGTCTTCTGATCGCGGATGGCGTCCAGCAGGTCCTGGTGCTGGCTGTGCAGGCGAGCGAGCAGCTCCTCCTGGAAGCGGCCGACGTCGGCGGTCGCGATGCCGTCCAGGTAGCCGCGCGTCCCGGCGTAGAGCGAGCAGACCTGCTCCTCGACCGACTGCGGCGCGTATTGCGGCTGCTTCAGCAACTCGGTCAGCCGGTCGCCGCGCGCCAGCAGGCGCTGGGTCACGGCGTCGAGATCGGAGCCGAACTTCGCGAACGCGGCCATCTCGCGGTACTGAGCGAGGTCCTGTTTCAGCGTGCCGGCCGCCTGCTTCATGGCGCGGATCTGCGCGTTTCCGCCCACGCGGCTGACCGAAATGCCGACGTTCATCGCCGGGCGCACGCCCTGATAGAAGAGGTCGGTCTCGAGGAAGATCTGCCCGTCGGTGATCGAGATCACGTTCGTGGGGATATAGGCCGAAACGTCGTTCGCCTGCGTCTCGATGATCGGCAGCGCGGTCAAAGATCCGCCGCCGAACTCGTCCGACATCTTCGCCGCCCGCTCCAGGAGGCGCGAATGCAGGTAGAAGACGTCGCCCGGATACGCCTCGCGGCCGGGCGGGCGCCGCAGCAGGAGCGACATCTGCCGGTAGGCGACCGCATGCTTGGACAGGTCGTCGTAGATGATGAGCGCGTGCATGCCGTTGTCGCGGAACCACTCGCCCATGGCGCAGCCCGCGAATGGCGCGAGGTACTGCAGCGGCGCCGCTTCAGACGCGGTGGCGGCGACCACGATGGTGTAGTCGAGCGCGCCGCGCTCCTCGAGCGTCTTGACGATCTGCGCCACCGTCGAGCGTTTCTGCCCGACCGCGACGTAGATGCAGTAGAGCTTTTCCTTCTCGTTCCCCGACGCGTTCACCGCCCGCTGGTTCAGGATGGTGTCGATGGCGATCGCGGTCTTGCCGGTCTGACGGTCGCCGATGATGAGCTCGCGCTGGCCGCGGCCGATCGCCGTCAGGGAGTCGATCACCTTCAGCCCCGTGTACATCGGCTCGGTCACCGAGCGGCGCGGGATGATGCCGGGGGCCTTCACGTCGACCACCCGGCGTTCGGCCACGTCGGCGATCGGGCCCTTGCCGTCGACCGGCTCGCCCAGCGGATCGACGACGCGCCCGAGCAGGCCCTTGCCGACGGGGACGTCGACGATCTCGGAAAGGCGGCGCACCTCGTCGCCCTCCATGATCGCCCGGTCGTCGCCGAAGATCACGATACCGACGTTGTCGCGCTCGAGGTTCAGCGCCATGCCGCGCACGCCGGCTTTCGGGAACTCGACCATCTCGCCGGACTCGACCTTGTCGAGGCCGTAGATGCGAGCGATGCCGTCGCCGACCGAGAGCACCTGGCCTACGTCCGAGACGTCGGCTTCCTCGCCGAAATTGGCGATCTGGGCTTTCAGGATGGCCGAGACTTCGGCCGCGCGGATGTCCATGGTTCTTAAGCTCTTTTCAGGGCGGATGTCAGGGAATCAAGTCTGGACTTGAGCGAGGCGTCGTAGAGGCGGGAGCCGACCTTGACCTTGACCCCGCCGAGAATGGCCGGATCGACTCTGGCCTCGATCTCCGGCTCCTTGCCGAGCGCCTGGCGAAGCGCCGCGGCGAGGCCACGCTCTTGCGGCGCCGTGAGGGCGACGGCGGTCGTCACCTCGGCGGCGACGACGCCGCGGTAGTCGGCCTCCAGGCGCTCGAACGCCGCGATCACGGCCCTGAGCGCCGATGCGCGGCGTTGGCCGGAGAGCACGCCGAGGAACTTCCTGGTCATGGGCGCGAGCTCGGCCCGCTCGCCAAGGGCGGCCAACGCCCGACCCTTGACGGCGGAGTCGTAGATCGGCGAGGCGAGCAGGCCGCGCAGCTCGCGGCTCTCGGCGAGCATGCCTTTGAGCGACTTCAGGTCGGCCGCCACCGGGCCAAGCTGGCCGCCATCCTTGGCCAGCTCGAACAGCGCGGACGCGTAGCGTGCGCCTACCTCGCCAGCTTCGGAATCGTTGGCCACGTCAAGAACATCCGCCGGTTCAATTCGCCGCGCCGCAGAAGACCCGCGAGCGGCCACTAAAGGCTTGATTGCGCTTAAGAAAGCACGTGGGCGAAAGGAGCCGTGCGGCCCCCGCCCGAAGCCGCGGGCTGGATAGCACGAAGCCTCGCTGCGCCGCAACCAAAGGCGGGGCCACAAGGCTGATGCGGCGGCCTCGAACCGAGCGGGATAGCCTACTCGAACACTAGGCGCGGGAAGTAGAGGCCGACGACCCAGTTGGGCTGGTCGACGATCTCGCTGATGCGCAGGTCGGCGCAGACGCTGCAGAGCATGTAGGCGTCGACCGCGGAGAGGCCCTGCTGGCGGCCCAGCAGGTCGATCATGCCGCCGACGGCGTGACGGGCGGCCGCCATGAGATCGGAGCCTATGCCGGTCGTGACCTCGTAGCCCTTCGCATCGAGATGGCGGCTGACCTGACCAGGGGTGGTGAAGCGGGGGAACGCAAGGTCGACTCCCTTCACGAGGTCGAAGCGGACGACCGCCGTCATCGGGCTCTCGATCGCCGTGCCGCACACCTCGCCGTCGCCCTGAGCCGCGTGGGTGTCGCCGAGCGAGAAGAGGCCCCCGGCGACCTCGACCGGCAGGTGGAGCTCGACGCCGGCCGACAGGTCCCGCACGTCGAGATTGCCGCCGACCCGGCGGGGCGGAACGATGCTGTGCGGGCCGGGCGCCGCCGGGGCGAGACCTATCGTTCCGGCGAAGGGCTTCAGCGGAACGCGCCCGCCTGGGCCGTAGATGGCCGGCGCCACCGTCGCCGCGTCGTACGTCCAGATGTGCAGCGCCGGGTCGGGAAACTGGTCGGCGAGCAGGCCGAAGCCTGGGATGTTGGCGGTCCAGCCCCAACCCGAGGGGCCGAACTCGACCAGCGTCACTTTGATCGCGTCGCCCGGCTGCGCGCCGTCGACGAACACCGGCCCAACGACCGGGTTGACCTTGCCGAAGTCGAGGCGGCCGACGTCGGCGACGCTCGATCGCTGCGTAAGCTGGCCGCCGGAAGCGTCCATGGGATGGAATTCGACCGTCTCGCCCGGCGCAACCGTGAGCACAGCGGCGATCGAATTGTCCCAGCCGGTGTGGCCCTGGCGCGCGTGCAGCGTATGCGCAGCGGCGCTCACGCGAACTCGGGAACGTGCCTGGCCTCGATCGACCTGCGGAGCGAGGCGGGGATGTCGATGGCGCGCCTGGCGTCCAGGTCGAGGGCGATGCTGACGTCGTCGTGCAACGTGATCAGCCGCCCTGTTTCCGTGTTGAACAGCCACCGGCGGCTGTGCCGGACCTTCGAGTGCAGGCCGATCTCGGCGCCCAACGAGCAGAGGGAATCACCGACGCGCGCCGGGCTCACGCGGACCAGGCGGCTCTCCAGCGAAGCCCAGCCGACCCGGTTGCCTTCCTCGGTAGAGAACGTCATCGGCCCATGCTGTCGCATTTCCTCCGCAGTCGGCATGCGGAAGCCGCCGAACATCATCGCGCCGACGCTGTCGAGCACCCCATGCTCGTCGCAGGCTTCCGCCGGCACGACCCAGTCCGAGCGGCGCGACATCGGGTCGTCCGGGTCCGCGGCGAGGCGAGCCGAGAGGCGTACGAAATCGACGTCGGTGCGCGGCGGGCGCATGTCGATGGTGCGCGGCGCGCCGTGCGGCGGCAGGGTGATGCGCTGGGCGTTGGCGCGCGCGGCGATGGCATCCGCCAGCGGCGCGATGTCGCCGCTCGCGCGGTCGGCGAGCGCGCTCGCGACGATGAAGGTCGCGGCTATCTCGTCCTTGGCCTCGTTGGCGAGCTCGAAGTAGGCGCGCACGCCGTCCGCACTGGCTTCCAGCACGCCGCCGCGCACGACCAGCGTGGCGCCGGCGAACTGCTCTCGCTGATAGCGCGTGTAGGTGTCCGGCTGGGTGATGCGAAGGCCGCCGCCGCCTTCGAGGCCGAGTTCGGACAAGAGCGCTTGGTTCGCCGCTTGCGCCCGCTCGGCGTAGTAGCGGACGTTCATGTGGCCGAGGCCGTCGATCTCCGTGTCGAGAACCTTGGACGTGTGGAAGGTGCGCACGTTCGTAAATGCCGCCAGATCAAATGGGTTTGGGGGATTATCGGGCCTTGAGGTAGCGAGGCGTCCGCTGCGGGTCAACCGACCGGCCGGACGAGGCCCCCCTCAGCCGCGGAAGGTCAGCGAGCGCCTTCGGCGCGGCGCACGGTGACGATCGCGACCGGCGGGCTGAGGATCTGGCCCTGCATCACCGGATTGCGCGCGACGCCGTTGGTGGGGAGCGCCAGGATGGCGCGCACGACGTCCATGCCGCGGATGACCTGGCCGAAGGCGGCGTAGCCGGCGTTGTCGCCGGGCGCGTCCGGATGCGCATCGAGATAGGGCGCGGGGCCGGCGCAGATGAAGAAGTCGGCCGTCGCCGTTCCGGGCGCATAGCGCGCCATCGAGATCGTCCCGTCCTGGTGCGAAAGCCCGGTCATCGTCGTGCTCTCGTGCGCTATGGGCGCGAAAAGCTTGCCCGGATCGTTCTGCAAGCCGCCCTCGATGAGGCCCGAGGTCGGGTCGCCATGGCTTCTCACAGCGCGATAGAAGCTCGCCCCGTCGAAGCGGCGGGCATCGACGTAGCGCAGGAAGTTCGCCGTCGTGACCGGGGCCTTCTCCGAGGCGAGCGCCAGCAAGATGACACCCTTGTCGGTCGTCACCGCGACCCATGCGGCGCCCGCGGCGGCGCGCGCACGAGCGGCGGGGGCGGCCAGCGCCGCGGCGCCGGCGATCAGCGTGCGGCGACGGGTGAGCAACGCGGACATGAGCTCTCTCTCTCTGGCCGAGACAACGAACCTATATGCCGCCTCGGATCGGCGCTATCAGACGCGCTGCCCCAATGACCGCCGAGACCGCGACCCACGTCCGCACGTTCACGCGCTCCGAGCAGGCGTGGACGCTGACGGCGCTGATGATCGTCTTCCTGCTCGGCGCCGGCGACTCCACGATCGTCACCACGGCCATGCCGCGCATCGTCTCGCAGCTTGGCGGCCTTAGCCTCTACGCCTGGGTTACGACCGCGTATCTGCTGACATCGACGGTCATGGTGCCGATATGGGGCAAGCTATCGGACCTTCACGGCCGCAAGGGCGTGCTGATCGCCGCCATCGTCATCTTCCTGGCGGGATCCTGCCTGTCCGGCCTGTCCGGCCAATTTGGACCCTTGCCCCTGATCGGCGGCGGCATGACGCAGCTGATCGTCTTTCGCGCCCTGCAGGGCATTGGCGGCGGCGCGCTCTTCACCATCAGCTTCGCCATCATCGCCGACATGTTCGGGCCGCGGGAGCGCGGCCGCTACTCTGGGATGTTCGGCGCCACCTTCGGCGTCGCAGGCGTGCTCGGTCCGCTGATCGGCGGCTTCTTCACCGACCACGCGACGGTCCGGCTGGGCAGATGGCTGGTCGAAGGTTGGCGCTGGATCTTCTACGTGAACCTGCCGCTGACGCTGGCCTCGCTGTTCATGATCGCGGTGATGATGCCGCCGCTGGGCCGGCGTGGCGCCGGGCGGGTCGATTACCTTGGCGGCGTGCTGATCGTATTGGCTTTCGCGCCCTTCCTCGTGGCGCTGAGCTTGGGCGGGCACGACTACGCCTGGACTTCGCCGCTGATCGTCAGCCTGCTCGCTTCCTCGGTCGTCGCGCTTGCGGCGCTTGTCGCGCTCGAGGCCCGCACGCCCGAGCCGATGGTCCCGCTCGGCCTCTTCCGCGATCGCGTGTTTGCGACCGCGAGCGCCGCGAGCTTCGTCTTCAACGCCGCGTTCATCGGGATCGTCGCCTTTCTTCCACTCTTCCTGCAGGCGGGCCTCGGCGTGGCGGCGACCGTTTCTGGCGTCGCTATCCTGCCTCTGATGTTCGGGCTGGTATTCGCAAGCGGCCTGGCCGGCTACCTCGTCTCGCGGACCGGCCTCTACAAGCCGTTCCTCATCGCGGGCGGGTTTGTCCTCCTCGCCGGCGTCGTGTCGCTGTCAACCGTCAAGCCGAGCACGTCGATCGGAGGCATCGAGTGGCGCCTCTTGATCGTCGGCCTGGGACTTGGGCCTTCGCAGAGCCTGTTCAGCCTGGCGGTGCAGAACGCGGTGCGGCCTCAGGTAATGGGGGTCGCGACCAGCGGCAGCCAGTTCTTCCGCCAGATCGGCGCGACCGTCGGCGTCGCCATTGCCGGCGCGCTCCTGACCCACGACTTCAACGCCGAGTTCGCCCGCCGCGCTCCGGTGGCCGCCTCCCAGCAGCGCGTCGACGTCGGCGCGCTGCAGACGAATGCGCTGGCCGAGGCGGAGCACCCGGAGCTTCGGCCGGCCATGCCCGTCGCGCCGGAGCTCGTCGATGCGACCAGGGCCAGCGTCCAGGTCGCGGTCATCGACATCTTCCGCGCCGGGGTGGCCGTCGTGGCGCTCGGCCTTGCGCTCGTCTTCCTGATCCCGGCGCTGCCGATGCGCTCGCGCGCCGAACGCCTGGCGGCCGCCGCCGAAGCCGAGGCTGCCGCCGGGCCGGCCTAGAGCCCTAAGCGTTCGGCTGCTTGGTGGTGCGCAGGTACGGCTTGTGCTCGACCCAACCGCTCGGGAAGAGCTCCTTCGCCTGCTCGTTGGAGACCGACGGCAGGATGATCACATCCTCGCCGTGCTTCCAGTTCACGGGCGTCGAGACCTTGAAACGGTCGGTCAGCTGCAAGCTGTCGATCGTGCGCAGAAGCTCATCGAAATTGCGGCCCGTCGCGGCCGGATAGGTGAGCGTCAGCCTGAGCTTCTTGGCCGGGTCGATCACGAAGACCGAGCGGACCGTCATGGTGTCGGACGCGTTCGGGTGGATCATCCCGTAGAGGTTGGCGACCTTGCGGTCGTGGTCGGCAATCAGCGGGAAGTTCAGCTTCGCGCCTTGCGTCTCCTCGATGTCCTTGGCCCACCCGGCGTGGCTGTCGGTAGGGTCGACCGACAGGCCGATCACCTTGACGCCGCGCTTGTCGAACTCCGGTTTCAGCTTGGCCACGGCGCCGAGCTCGGTCGTGCAGACCGGCGTGAAGTCCTTCGGATGCGAGAAGAGCACCACCCAGGAATCGCCCACCCAGTCGTAGAAGTGCAGCGGGCCTTCCGTGGAGTCTTGCGTGAAGTCGGGAACGACGTCTCCCAGCTGAATGGGCATGTCCAGTCCTCCTTGGCGCGTCGTTGCGTGCTAGCGCGCCGATTGAAATCAGCGGATTCAGGTCTATCCGTCGAACGCCAAACTAGTATGTCACCTGGCGCAAGCCAAACTGCGGCTCGGAGATCCACTGAAGATCAATGCTGTTGCACCTGTCCACCTGGGCCGAGACCGAGGCCTACCTCGAACGGTCGAAGGCTATCGTCATCCCCATCGGCTCCAATGAACAGCACGGTCCGACGGGGCTGCTCGGCACCGACTGGCTGTGTCCGGAGATCGTCGCGCGGGCGGCGGAGAAGGAGCATGCCGAGCTCTTGGTCGGCCCGACCTTCAACGTCGGCATGGCGCAGCACCACCTGGGCTTTGCGGGCACCATCTCCTTGCGGCCCTCGACCTTCATCGCCGCGATCGGGGACTGGGTGCGCTCGCTGGCCCTGCATGGATTCGAGCGCATTTACTTCCTGAACGGGCACGGCGGGAACGTCGCCTCGATCGAAGCGGCGTTTTCCGAGATCTACGCCGAGGCGAGCTTCGCCAAGCGGCGCGCGGGCTTCGCGCTCAAGCTGCGCAACTGGTGGGACCTGGCCGGCGTCGGCCAGCTGGCCGCGAAACAGTTCCCGAGCGGCCACGGCAGCCATGCGACGCCTTCCGAGATCGCCATCACCCAGTGGGCATATCCGGACGCCATCAAGGCCGCGAACTACGCGCCGCAGATCGCGCCGTCGGGGCCCATCCGCGAAGCGCTGGATTTCCGCGCCCGCCATCCTGACGGGCGTATGGGCTCCGACCCGGGGCTCGCGACGCCGGAGAAGGGCGGGGAACTGGTGGCGCAGGCGATCAAGAGCCTCGTCGCCGAGGTCGCGGCGTTCGCGGCGGAGACGCTGCCGGCCTGACCCTCGGGCCGGCGCCGACGCGCCCCACCCCAGCGTTTGCGCGCCTGACTGATCGTCGAGGCTGCGGCGATTTGCGGCGAGGACTGCGGCGGATCTGACGTCTCGCTCCGCTTGACCTTGCCACCGCGGTTTGCAACCTACGCGTTCCCAGTCGGGAGTTTCGCCTTGCGCCGCATCACCCTCAGCCTCGCTCTCTTGGCCAGTCTGGCCTCCACCGCCGTTTTCGCCGATCCGGCCACCCAGCCCGCGACGCAGCCGCCGAAGAAGACCGGCTTCGATCAGAACCAGATCGTCTGCAAGCAGGTGGACGTCACCGGCTCGCACCTCGGCGGCGAGCGCATCTGCATGAGCTGGGCGGATTGGGAGGCGCAAAGCCAGGCCGACGAGCGCAGTTTGAGAGAGGCGGAGCTGCGTCCAGGCGCGTCGGCCGTGCCAGGCGGCATATCCCCCGCCGGCGGGTCGAGCGGCGGGCGCATGCACTGACGCCCCTTCAGGGCTGAGCGTTCGAAGCGCGGCCGGATCAGGCCGTCAGCAGCGACTCGCCTTCGAGGACCACTGGCCAGGGCCAGAGCGCGCGTCCCTCGCAGGGGCCTGCCACGCAGACGCCGTCGCCAGGACGGAACAGCGCCCCGTGGGTCGCGCACAGCAATAGATCCCGATCACGGGTGAGGTAGCGGTCGGCGAAGACCGCGAGCGGCGTGCCCGTGTGGGGGCACCGATCGACGAACCCCCGCACCGCCCCGTCCTTCCGCACGACAAAACCAGCGAAGAGGGCCTCGCCGCTCCGGAACACGAAGCCTTTCGCGCCCGGGTCGGGAATGTCGGCCAACGCGCAGAGCCTGACCCCCGGCGGCGGCTGGGCCGGATTCATGCGAGCTCGCCGATCACCACCCGCCACGGCCTGATGTCGACCGAGCCGAACAGCCCCGCCCTGAAATAGGGGTCGTCCGCGGCGTAAGCCTCGATCGCCGCGCGATCCTCGCCCTGCATGACGAACATCGAGCCGACCGAGTCGCCGGCGTCGTTCATATAGGGACCAGCAAGCCTGACCACGCCGGGGTTGGCCTCGAGATAAGCGAGGTGTGCCGGTCGTGTGGCCGCCCTCAGCGCGGCGCTCCCCGGCTTGTCGAGACAGCTCATCACGAATAGCGGCATCGGTCTCCTCTCCCGTTCGAATGCGGCTTAGCCGTCGTCAGAGGTCTTCCAGCTCGGACCGCAACGGGCGGGCGAGCAGGCCTGCAATCGCGGCGTCCAGGTCGATTTCGTCTGCCAGCACCGCTGCGACCGCCTCCGAGATCGGAGTCTCGACCCCGAGCTTGGCCGCGAGCGCCC
>Ga0070734_10004996_pt1 | contig 12075 bp, 10 predicted proteins | sample Coa_R1_8_FD_66444 | JGI IMG/M metagenome (GOLD analysis project Ga0070734, IMG submission 66444) | Surface soil microbial communities from Centralia Pennsylvania, which are recovering from an underground coalmine fire - Coalmine... | ecosystem: Environmental > Terrestrial > Soil > Unclassified ...
CCCGTAGGCCACCAGCATCTGCACGCGCTTTCGACCGCCCGGCCGCCGCACCCGCAGGCTCACGCCATCCAAGAACAGGTACGCCCATTCATCCTTCAAAGGCGCCTGCTGAAACGCCTTTACCAAACGGTCCAGATGGCGGCTCAGCTTCGAGACCGTCTGCGCGCTCACGACCTCGCCCGTCAGGATCGCTACCACCCGCCCCACCTGCCGCGTCGAGATGCCGTGCAAGAACGCCTCCCGAATCAGCAGCATCACTTCCTCCGCCCGCCGTTGAAATCGCTCCAGGCCCGGCGGCCGAAAGCTTCGCTCGCGCGAGCGCGCCACCCGCAGACGCAGCGTCCCCAACCGCGTCACGAAATCGCGCTCGTAAAATCCGTTGCGATAGCCCCGCCGCTTCTTTCCCGCGCGGGCGTAGTCCTCGACCCCCACCGAGCGATCCCGCTCCTTCCGGGATTGCTCCTCCAAAAACCCCTTCCAGGCCAGCCGCGTCTTCCCATACAGGTCGCCCCAAAACGTCTCCTTCAGGTCCCGCACAAAATGTTCGAACTGCTCCGTGATCGGTGTTACTTTCCTCATGGGGTGTAAGTTCCTTTCTCTAAGGATTTTGGTCTTCGCTTGCTATGCGAAACCAACTTACACCCTCCGCACTTTTACACATACAAAATTACGTCACCCAGGCATGCCTGACAATTGACCCTGTGGCTGTTTGTTGCTACATTTTTCTATTCATTCAGGCTTTCCGGCTCTCTGCGGTACGGCCCCTCAACGGACTTAAACACCATTTCCTGGCGGCAGTTGCGCGTGATTGCGGAATATTTACGGTTAAGGAGAAATATGGCAAGAAAATCAAATGGCACGATTGGCATCCTGACGGGAGGCGGTGATTGCCCGGGACTTAATCCTGTCATTCGCGCGGTGGTACGCCGCGCCGATATGCTGAATTACAGGGTTCTGGGCATCAAAAATGGATGGCTGGGTCTGGTTAAGGGAATTGCAGAGCCGCTTTCTTTGATTTCAGTTTCGGGCATTCTGCCCCGCGGCGGCACCATCCTGGGAACCTCGCGCACAAATCCTCTGAAGAGCGAGGAGGATAAGAAACGGGTTTACGCGAATCTGAAAAAGTTCAAGATAGATTACCTTATTGCCGTGGGAGGCGAGGATACGCTTGGCGTGGCGCGCAAGCTCTCGGCTGAGGGAGTGAAGGTCATCGGCATTCCCAAAACCATTGACAACGATATTGAGGGGACTGACCAGACATTCGGGTTTGATACGGCTGTTTCTATCGTTACCGAAGCTATTGATCGTCTGCATACAACGGCGGAATCCCATCAACGCGTGATGGTGGTGGAAGTGATGGGTCGCCACACCGGTTGGATCGCAACCGTGGGAGGGCTTGCCGGTGGAGCGGATTGCATTCTGATTCCTGAAGAACCTATGACCATTGAAGAGATTTGTGAGGTCCTGGAAAAACGGCATTCGCGCGGGCGGCTCTTTTCCATTGTCGTCGTCGCGGAGGGCTTTAAACTTGCCGGCTACGACGATGTGGTCACCAAGGACAAAAAGGTCGATCAATTTGGCCACGAACATTTGGGCGGCATTGGCGAGGTTGTGGCGCAGGAAATCGAAAAGCGCACCGGCTATGAAACTCGTGTCACCGTGTTGGGACACGTGCAGCGCGGCGGCTCGCCGACGGCCTTCGATCGGGTGCTGGGCACGCGATATGGAGTGAAAGCGGTCGACCTGATCCATGAAGGCAAACTTGGGATGATGGTATGCCTGAAGGGCAATCGCATCGCCTACATCCCGTTGAAAAAGGCGATGACCAAACTGAAATACGTGGACCGCGAACTGATTGATACGGCGGAGATCTTTTACGGCTAAGCGCGGCAAGCGGGAACCCAGGCGCTGAAAAGAGGTTCCTAAAATGCGAACGGAGGGCTGAGGCATCCGGCGGAGGAATCTATGGCCACAACGGCTTTCGAGTATTATCAGGCGCACCAGGAGCAATTCCTGGAAGGGCTAATCCGGCTGCTCAAGGTGCCGAGCATCAGCACTCTGCCGGAACACAAATCGGATGTTCGGGCCGCCGCGACTCTATTGGCGGACGAGTTCCGCGCCATGGGGATGCAGCGCGTCGAAGTGATCGAGGGAAAAGAGGGACAAAACCCCCTGGTTTATGCTGAATGGTTGGGCGCACCCGGCAAGCCCACGTTACTTTTCTACGGCCACTACGATGTGCAACCCCCGGATCCGCTTGACGAATGGTCTTCGCCCCCTTTCGAACCTTCCGTCCGTGATCAGAATATTTATGCGCGTGGATCATCCGATGACAAGGGTCAAACTTATATTCAGTTGAAGGCCGTTGAAGGGTTTTTGAAAAGCCTGGGACGGCTCCCGGTCAATATCAAGTTCCTGATCGAGGGCGAAGAGGAGGTTGGAGGCGAGCATATTGAAGCCTTTGTGCCGAAAAATCCGGAGAAGCTTCGCGCCGACGCCGCGATTATCTGCGATACGGAAATGTTTGCGCCGGAGCTCCCCACCATCACCACCGGGCTGCGCGGTCTGGTTTACACCGAGGTGGAAGCGCGAGGTGCTGCGCAGGATTTGCATTCCGGAATGTACGGCGGCGCCGCGCCCAATCCCGTGCAGGCGCTGGCCGAAATCATTTCCAGACTTAAAGGCCCGGACGGCAAAATTCGAATTCCGGGCTTCTATCAGCATGTTGAGCGGCCCAGCGCCCGTGAACGGGCTGCCTGGAAGCGATTACCTTTCAAGGAAAAAGAATTTCTGAAGAAGGAAGTGGGCGCCAAAGCGTTGACTGGGGAAAAAGGTTATTCCGTTCTCGAACGACTATGGGCACGCCCTACGCTGGAGGTACACGGCATTCGAGGCGGCTTCACCGGCGAGGGTGCAAAAACAGTGATCCCGGCCGTGGCGACAGCGAAGATCAGTATGCGGCTGGTTCCGGCCATGAACCCCAAGGAAGTAATTCGCCAGTTCAAGGAATACGTCAAGAAAATAACTCCTCCCGGCATTCAAACCACCGTTCGTATTCTCAGCTCGGCGCCAGCCTCGGTTGTGAGCACCGAGAACCGCTATATTCAAGCGGCGGCTGAGGCCATGGAGCAGGTCTTCAAAAAGAAGACGGTTTATATACGCTCCGGTGGCTCCATTCCTATTGCTGGCTTGTTTGACCGATATCTCAAGACACCGGTTATCATGATGGGCTTCGGCCTGCCAGATGACCGTCTGCACGCCCCGAACGAAAAATTTCATCTGCCCAATTTCTATCGCGGGATCGAAGCTGTGGGACGGTATATGGAACTGCTGGGATCGTAGTCTTCCCGGGAACGAAGACCATGGTGAATAGGCGCATTCTTCGAGCAGGCGGGCCTCTTCTTCCGGCGTCAGGGCACGCCCAACGTCCTTGCGTACTCTCAACATGTGGGCCTTGCCGCCATCGGGTAGCTCATCGCCGAGGCCGCCCCAAAAAACAATCTTCTTCACGCGGGGCCGATGAGCCGCCCGCCAGGGTGCTCGCCGCTCGCCAACCTTCTTCCTTGAAGCCTCCTTCGGAGGATTCCGAGTGCACGGAATAAAAACCCGTATCAACCCCCTCCACGCATTAAGCAAACATTCAGAGCCCAGAACACCTCCGGGGCCACTCTCGCGGTGGGTGCTACTTACCGACGATGTGCTTGAGGATCCCAGCGAGGCAGCGCACTCTGCACCCATCTGGTTCAAGGGCTCAAACGAGCGACCTCCAACATAATCTGTAGCCCTCCTTAGGATGACGTCACTGGACCTCACGTGTTCGCTTTGAGCCTGACTCAAAGTATGCGATCGTTAGAGCCCTTCGGTTTTTTCGGCTCTGTTGAATTGGGTGCGTACCTGCGCAAATATTCTTCGATGTCGAGTTTCTTGGCGGTTCGGGTGGAACTCATGTAACGGACTGTCCCGAAAACACGGCGCTCCGGCCCCCAAGGGCGGTCGTACCGCCCGAGACACCAGAAGATTCCGCTGTAAGAATTGGGGTCACGCCCGTCGAGTGCGTACTTGTTATTCAGTTCGATCATGATTTCAAGAGCTTTGGCGGGCGAGGGAGTCCACTCCAGAATCTTCTTTCCCCAAAGCATGCGGAGATAGTTATGGATGCTGCCTTCCCGGACTAACTGTGTCTGGGCGGCATTCCAGAGCGGATCGTGCGTGACTGCGCGCTCAAATTCATCAAGAGTGTAGATGTGAGACCTTGGATCACGAGCGTGTTGGCCCAGCGTCATTAAGGCCCATTCCGGCAGTGAGCTGAACTTGTCGTAATCCTTGCGCTGGCAGCAAAAATTGAATCCGAGCTCTCGCCAGGTGACGAGTTGATCGAGAAACGCTTCAGCAGCTTGGCTGACGCCCCACCAGCCGGTGCGCCCGCCCGTGGCGCGCCACCCCAGATGGTCCGGAGACCATCCTTCGCTCCGCGCGATTTCGAAGAATACCTGGTGGGTCGATATGTGTCCAAAATGAAGATAGGGCGATAGGCCGCTCGTCGCGTTTCGATCCGGCTCATTCCGCTCGTCGAGATAATGTTCCAGTTTGCATTCCACGAACTCGTTAAGAAGCGCCTGTGCCGCCGTTGTTCCACCGCGCGCCGCGACTCGAGAAACACTGTGATCGATCGGCATCTTTGCTAAAAACCCGCGGTCGCCATTAAGCAAGCTTGCGGATATCGGTGGCCATTGTGCCGTAATCTCACGAGGAACTTTATTTGCGGTGGGGATGCTCGCACTTTCCAATGGATTGGCCTTCGGGAAATCCGTGAGGTGAAGAGGAAGGGTTTTTTGTAAGAAACGGCGAAACGCGTAGGCGGTGGAAAAAACCTGGTTCGAGGCTCGCAAGGGCAACAAGCCATTCGAGTCGACGGCCTCCATTCGGATTGGGGTTCGCTCGGCCGCGGCGGCAACCATGTTCGGCAAGAAGAAGCAGGGAAAATCGTCGGTCACCACCACAGAGGCATGTTCAGCCATTGCTCGGAGCAATCCCTTTCCCCCGCTGGGTTCGTATTCCACAAAGGGATAGTACAAAACTACTGTACCCTCGAATTGGCAGGCATTCTCGGCCATTCCATCGAGGATAAAGCTATGAATGCGATCGCTCGCCCATCGGTAATCGCACCGCAAAGCTTCCAAAACTACTAGAGGCTTGCACAATTTCTCAGCCCATTCCACCGCTCGATCCAAAGCGAAATTCCAGCAAGCCCTGCGGTAGGCAGTCATCCAATAAAGAACGAAATGGCCATCCCGGCGCACGGGTGCGGAGTTACACTGACTGACGCGAATCTCGGGAACTGAAATCAAGCTCATCATCAGCAGACCACTCTTTCCATCAGCAGTTCAACCGCCATATTGCGAAATTCAGTGCTGTTGCATAGCTGACCCACATCAAGTACGGTCCGTTGGCCTAACGCTTCGCTCGCGACGGGACACAAGCTCGTCGCTGATCGCTTCATCGGCTAGTGGATGCGGGGGGAATGATCCAATTCCTGAAGCAGGGCAGTGACGACACGGCCCACAACCTCCAGGCTTTGCGGGCTGCATTTGTCGAGGGTATCCTGTGCGGCGTGCCAATAACTGTTTTCCGGTCCGTAATCAAGATCAATGATGTCGAGCGCGGAAACGCCGGCATTAATGAAAGGAGTGTGATCGTCTTCGACCGCAATGAGTTGGTTTTTCAGGAAGTCATGTGAGTAGCCTAATCGATCGGCGGCTTTGAAGAGCAAATCGCTCAGCCAGGGAGTGGAATTCCCGTCCCGGCGGATATCCAGCTTTTTATCCGCAATCATATCCACCAGAATCATCGCCTGAATGTGATTGAGGTCGCCGTCAGCGCTCAGTTTCTGCACCAGGTGGCGGCTGCCATAGAGGCTATCGGTTGCCGACCACGTTTGGAGGGCCTCTTCTCCGTCAAAGAAGACCAGCCAATAGGTATATTTATTTTTTCGCCGGCCCAGGACACGTGCCATCTCGAGCAAAAACGCGGCGCTTGAGCCTCCATCATTGGCTCCGACGAAGCGAATATCATTGAAAAGCTTGGTGTCATAGTGACCTGCCAGGATGATCACGGAAGGGCTGGCCCCGGGAATCGTGGCGATAATATTCGTCATTTTAATGGGGCCGATGGGCGTGGAAGCTGTGAACGGATCCTGTTCCACGTGGCATCCAGCCTTTAAAAGTTGGTGGATGATCCATTGTCGGCTTTCAGCCAGCGGCTCAGATCCCGGCGGGCGTGGACCAAAAGCCACGAGCTGGCGGATATCGTCGAAGGCGCGCTGCCCGCTGAAGTTTGCACGCTCCTGAGCGCTGAGACACTTTGCCAAAAGGACCGGCAGAAAGACAGTCAGCAAAGCGAGAATCGTCGCCTTCGATTTCGATCGTTGTTTCATGGCTTAGAATCGTGTCGCCGGGACCGGTCAGGCCATCTGGGCCTTTTTCCTTCGCCTGAACCAGACCAGCCAGGAAAGCAAAATGCTGAGCAGGTAAAGCGCAATCAGGGGAATCCAGACAATGAAGATAGATGCCAGATCATTTGACGGAATGATCGCCGCGGCCAGGACCGCCGTCAACAGAACAGCATAACGAAAGTTTTTCCAAAGGAATTGAGGTGTGACAATCCGGAAAATCGACAGCAGCATAATCACAACCGGGAGCTCAAAGATCAGTCCGACCGCGACGATCACTTGAATGGCAAGGTCCCAGTATTCGTTGATCGTCACCATAGGCTGGAAACGGTTCCCGAACTTCAACAGGAATTCGAGTGCCGCCGGAAACGCCAGCTTGAAGGCAAAGAAACCGCCGCCAACAAAAAGGCTGCTGGTGAGCAGGATGAAAGGCCAGATGTATCGTTTCTCGTGTCGATATAGTCCGGGCGAGATGAAAAGCCAGATCTGGTAGAGAATGTAGGGGCAAGCCAGAAAGATTCCTGCCACGATCGAGAGCTTGATGTAAAGGTTAAAAGGATCGACTGGATTCGTGTAGACCAGCTTGTCGGAAAGATGGAGGTTGTTCAGCGTATCGGTGAGTGGCCGCGCCAGATACCCGTAAATCTGATCTGAAAAATAGAAGCAGACGCCTGCCGAGACCACCGTGGCAATAATGCAGCGCATCAGGCGCTGGCGTAGTTCCTCGAGATGCTCGAGGAACGACATCTGCTTACCGTTGAGTTCTTCCTCAGGATCGGGTCTCGGATTCGTCGTGGGTGGGGTCCGAACGGTTGTGCCCATATACGGGGTTCGACTCAGTCTCTTCGGCCACCTCGTAGCGGTCAATATCGAGCGTCTTCGTGACGTCCTCTACAAGATGATGCCGGTCCAGTTCGAGGTTCCTGAGCTCCTCTTCAAGGTTAAACCTCAGCTCGTCACGAGCGCGACGCAGTTCTCCTAGGCCTTTGCCGAGCACCTTGGCAATTTCGGGGAGCTTCTTGGGCCCGAACAGTAGAAAGGCAATGAACAGAATGAAACCAATTTCCTCAAATCCGCTGCCGAACACCCTAAAACCTCTGTTAGGAATCATAGGGGGTCGCCCCCGCCTTGTCAAGGCGCTCGAAGGCGGCATAAATCTAAGGGAAAGAATTTCCAGTGTGCAAAGCTGCCGGAATTCCAACCCCAACGGATGATTTGATTCCTCAGCGTGTATAAAACTCTTCAGAACCGTTACCCGTCTCGTAAAAGGGCCGTGATCCGTGCAAGCCATCGCCGTTACAGCGCGCGCCCTTGGATTCTTCACAACAACGCTGGGGCAACATTCTTGGATTGGCTACCTAATTCTGAACGCGAAGGCATCATGGCAGGGCTTTTGGCGGGGGGGTTCAATGATCAGCGCTTCCGGAGTCTGCCGCCATTTTAGCCGTTCGCTTTCACCGAGCAGCCGCACTTCAGAAATCCTTGCCGGAGCATTAGAGGACCTCGAGCCTAGCGATTGAATTCTGGCTTCACCTTCGGGCCACGCAAGGAAAATGGCATAGATGGCTTCTCCCCGGGCCGTAAACCGGATATCCTGCGGAGTGAATTTCGGCGGCGCGGCTTTGCGTGTGCTGAAGGATCCAGCCATGAAGCGGTGCGGGCCCTCGCTCCATACTTTCCAGGGCCGCGTTCCATAAATCGCTTCGCCATTCACGTCAATCCAACGGCCAATCTGATGAAGCAGTTCAACAGCCCTATCAGGGAGGGTTCCATCAGGTTTGGGACCGACGTTCAGCAGCAAGTTGCCGTTCTTGCTCACAATGTCCACGAACTCATGAATGATCTCGGAAGGGGAGCTATAAGCGTCATCTTCGATGTAACCCCAGGATTTTTTGCTGATAGAATTTTCCGTCTGCCAAGGCCGCTCTCGAATGGCGGCTTCGGTTCCGCGTTCGATATCCATAACCGCGGCACCGGGAGGGAAACCATTCCCCTTGTGAGTCAGCACTACTTCACTTCCCCAGGCTTGTGCGCTGTTATAGAAATAAGCCGCAAGCTCTCTTCGATACGGCTCAAATTCCCTGGCCTGCACGCCCCATTCAAGCCATAACAAATCCGGTCGGTAGCGGTTGACGATTTCGATGGTTCTGGCGTACCAATCCTCGAGAAACTCGGGAGGGGCGGTCTGCAAAATTTCGCCCGGCCGGTTGTCGATCGGAGGAGTCGGGGGATGCGGCTTCCCGTAGAGGCCCGAATAGCGCGGATTGACGGTATCAAAATGTTCATCATAGGTGTACCATGACCAATGCCAGTTGCGATGCGTTGAAACGCCGAATTTCAACCGTTGATTTCGGACCTCGCGTGCGAGTTCCCCGACCACATCCCGCCGGGGCCCCATCTTTGCCGCACACCATTCCGTCAGCGAACAGTCGTACATCGGGAAGCCGTCGCAATGCTCGCCGACCGGCACGATGTATTTCGCGCCGATTCTCCTGAACAAATCGACCCATTCTTCCGGCTTCCATCGTTCGGCGCGGAACAGAGGAATAAAATCCTTGTAGCCAAACGTGGATTGCGGCCCCCAGTGCGCTTTGTGCCATTCAAACACCGCGCTTTCCCGACGATACATCAGTCGCGGGTACCATTCGGTCAGATGCGCAGGCACGGAATAAACGCCCCAGTGCAGAAAGATTCCGAACTTCGCATCTCGGAACCAATCCGGCGGCTGATAGCGTGAAAGCGATTCCCAGGTGGGCTTGTACCATCCAGGGAAAGGCGTCGAGATTGCCGGCGTGAATCGCGAACTGCTCCAGGGAAAGGTAAGAGCGGCACTGGCCATTGGAATCCGCTGAAGGAATTGTCGGCGCGAAAAATGTTGGGTCATTCAAGCCTTCCAGGGACGAGATGCGGCCACGGAGATGCCGCGACCAAACTCTTGGGAAACGGCGCAATAAAAATGGAACAGTGTGCCTCGATGAAAGATGATCGAAGGCTTGTGCGCGAACAGGGAGTCGATGGAGCCTTTAGGCCCCACATCAACCAGAACCCCGGCGCACTTGCCCGCCTTCACCAGGTCCGGTGAAAGCGCCAATAAATCGCGAGCGATGAATTTCGGGCCCAGGCCGTAGTAAAAAATCGCCCAGCCTTTCCGGTACTTGAGCACACAAGGGTCGCTCGCAAAATATTCGTCATAGCTGCCCGGCGGCCCGTTTCTCAGGATCGGATTCGCCGGATTGCGGGTCCAGCTCTTCAAGTCTCTCGAAGTGGCGACTCCGATCTGTTCTTGCCAATGAACCGGGCGGTTCTTGGCATTGTAAAAGATGTGATAAAGCCCGTGCTCTTCAAGAATGCAGGCCTTGTAAAGGCCGCCGCGCTCCCACGGGGCGCCGTCCTCAGGCCGCAGACAAGGCGGTTCGATTTCCCAGTTCCTCAGGTCGCGGCTCCAGCACAGACCGATCACCGCCGGACCCGCTTCGTACCCCGGCTGCGGGTAGGCATGGTAGACGCCCAGATAGCGGCCATGGATCCGCCTGAGTTTTCCGCTTTGGAAGACATTATTCTCGCGCAATATCCAGGTGAGGGCGGCGTTGTAGCGTGTAATCGGCGAGGAAGGATTCCGCTTCAAAATGACTCCCTCACGCTCCCAATGGATGAGATCATGGGATGAGGCAAGACCCGTCTGGTAGCCAACGCCATCGAATCCTACATAAGTCATCAGGAAGCGGCGCCCATGTCGAAAAACAAAAGGAACATCCACGCTCTTTTCATCGAATGTGCCGGGCTTCTTTGAGGGCCCGATGACGAGTTGTTCCAGCTTATAAGGAGTCTTCAGATCGCCAGGGATGGCAAGTGGCCGGGCGGCCATCGCGCTCGGCGTGAGGGCTGCCATACTTGCCAGAAACTCTCGTCGTGAAATCATGGCACGCTCGCTTCAGGTTGGGAGTGGGGGGCCGCGCCGGGAGAAGACAAACGGCCGAACTTCGCAATCGCTTCGCGTAGCTCTGAATGGTTGCTGGCATAAGTCTCGAGGGGCACGCCCGAAAGGGCCGCTTCCCAGGCCTGGTGAATTGCCTGAAGACCCGCTGCCGGCCCGCCGGGGTGGGCCATGATTCCGCCACCTGCCAGATAGAGGAGATCAATGGTTCGAGTAAGCTGATAGGTCTCCGGCGCCTGCCCGCCCCACTGGCCGGAAGAAATCACCGGCATGATCGCATAGCCGCCAAGCAGCGGCTTAAGGCATGCTTTGATGGATTGGACTACCGACTCATCCGGCTCCCAGAACTTGTTCTTCAATCCATTAACATGGATATGATCCACCCCCGCCAGCCTCCAGAACTTCTGATAGGCTGCAAAATCCATCCCCAGTGAAGGGCATCGGGTGAGCATACCCCATCCATTGCGGTGGCCGTGAATGGGAAGCTGGCAATGCCGACGCAAGTGCGAAATTCCCGCCAGACCGACGCTGTTGAGACTCGCCATTACGCAGGTTCCCCCTGCCTCGAGAACGACATCATGATGGCGCAGCATGGCTTCCAGGTCGTCCGTGATGTTGAACGCATACATCACCTTCCTTCCGGTCTCATCTGCGATGGCGTTGATCTCGCGCATCACCGCTTCCACTCTCTTTTTGAGCGGCGAATGCGGCGGGTTGGCCATAAGCTCGTCGTCTTTGATGAAGTCAATGCCGGCCAGCGCAAGTTCCCGAACCAGTCCTGCGGTTTGTTCCGGCGAAAGACCTACGCTGGGCTTGATGATGGTGCCCACAAGCGGTCGTCCCCAGACCCCTGCAAGCTTCCGGGTTCCCTCAATTCCAAATTGCGGACCGGGATAGCGGTTGCGAAAGGCGTCGGGGAACTCAACGTCTATCAGCCTCAAACCCGACATTTCGCTTAATTCAAACAGGTTCCCCGCCACGGTTGAAAGCACGGTCGGCAAATTCGTTCCCACATTTTCCAGCGGAAAAGAGATGACGACCTTTGCCGTTTTGTATTCCAACGGGCCCGAGCGTGTTGGCCCCCGCGAACCGGGCAGGCTTGGAGCATCTCTCAAGCCGAGAATCTCAAGCCTTTCAACCTGCGCACGATGGCGGGCGCGGAGTTCGCTCGTTTCCCCAGGCACTCGGACAAACGTGCCGCAGGACTGTTCCCCTGCGATCACTTCCGCGGCATGTTCGACGGAATGCGGTGTTTCAATCCAATAAGTTGCCAGGATGCGGTCATTCATATTGCGCACGCCTCTTCAGGAGAAATTTTCAGCAGTGACATTCCTTCGGGTTGTGCTCCATTGAGATTCATATTGTATGAATGGCGCCAGGCGGCATGGAACCCGGACGGGCATCACAACGCATTATTCCGCGATGTGGAATAGCTGTAGCGCGGACCGCCGTTTCTGCGATCGGCGTGTTCTCTCTCTCATGACCCGTATCGCAAAGGCCGCAGGCCGCAACGCCGACGGTCTGCGCTAGGAGCGGAATCACTCTTGCCGTCAGCCGGCGTCGCCGCCGAGGCCCGAAGACAAACCGCAGCGTGCGGCCGCGCGCATTGCCTTCAATCCAAATCCGGACTCGCATGTTATTTTTCCAACTCCCTGTGTTTTCAATAACATCCTCGGTTCGCTTTCACTTGCTC
>Ga0070734_10004997_pt1 | contig 12074 bp, 10 predicted proteins | sample Coa_R1_8_FD_66444 | JGI IMG/M metagenome (GOLD analysis project Ga0070734, IMG submission 66444) | Surface soil microbial communities from Centralia Pennsylvania, which are recovering from an underground coalmine fire - Coalmine... | ecosystem: Environmental > Terrestrial > Soil > Unclassified ...
GTATCCGTCGCAATCGAGAAGCCGACGAGTCCGGCGGCGACCGCCGAGCCAGAGCCCGAGGACGAACCCGCTGCATCCTGGTGCGGATTCCAGGGATTGCGGGTCAGGCCGCGGTACCATTCGACTCCGCCTCCTGCGAAGGGGTTGGTCGCGAGCTTGGCGATGAGCACGGCCCCGGCATTCTCCAATCGCTCGGCGACGGCCGCTTTCCTGTTGAGGATGCGCTGACGATACTGCGGGGCGCACCAGGTCGTGGGGTAGCCGGGGTAGGCGATAATGTCCTTCACGCCCCATGGAATCCCATGCAGTGGCCCGCGATCTTTCCCCTCCGAGAGCTCACGGTCCGCTTGCTTCGCCTGTTGCAGCGCGACCTCATCCATGAAGGTCACGACACACTTGAGCAACGGGTCGTAGCGGCGCAGGCGGGCAAGATAGAGCTTGGTCAGTTCGACGGAGGAAATCGCTCGGCTGCGTAACAGAGCCCCCAGGCGTCGGATCGAAGCGAACGCCAGGTCCTCGTCGGAGCTGGGGCGCGCCGGCGCGCGGGAAACGGCCATCGGCGGTGCCACCACTTGATAACCGCGCGGGTCGGGTCGTGATGCAGGAGTTGTCAACGGTGTAAAGACAAGTCCAGGACGCTGTGCATTGTCCAGTTCGATCGCGCGAATGCGTTTCGTCGATTCTCGATATTTGTTTAGCTGGTTGGCTGCCGCTTCGCGCTGGGCCGCCGTAAGCGTAATTCCTGCGACCCATTCGGCATCCGCAACCATCTGGGGCGAAACCGGTCCTTCGGCCGCCTTCGCCGCCAATGCTCGTTGAAAGACGCCCGTTCCGATCCCTGCCGCCCCGAGAATGGCAAGCGCTCGTCGCCGCGTGAGCATGCTTCGCGTCCCTCCAATCGGATTCCACGACGGGGAGAAGCCGTTTGGCCATCCCATCGGAGAACCTTGTAGTCCTGGGGCGAAATGTGTGAGCTTTTTCCGGGTGCGCTTTCGCGTGAATGCGGGTTTAGCAAATGGCATGCCAGCGTTTCACTGGCGAAAGGACAAGAAAAACTGGTGCGGGTCCGAGGGACTTTACCGCTTGCGGCAAAATAGGGCTATGGATCTTCTCGAAAGTGAGAAGGCCGCGACCCTGCGGAGAAGGCGCAAACGCCAAGTCGGAACGAGTGAGTCGTCTAAACCACGAGCTGAAGAGACCGCCCCGTATGCCATTCCCCTTCTTTCCGAACGACTTCGTGATAGAGCGTATCGCGTTCGCGGGGGATCCGTCCCGCTTCCTCGATTTGGCGACGCAGTTCGGCCACGGTAAGCTCTTGCGGAGAAAGTGAACCGGCGTCGTGGTAAATCTTCTCGTGGACCACGGTGCCGTCGATATCGTCGGCCCCAAAGCTCAAGGCGAGCTGAGCAGTCTTGATGCCGAGCATCACCCAGTACGCTTTGATGTGCGGGAAGTTATCAAGCATCAATCGGCTGATGGCTATGGTCTTGAGGTCCAGCAAGCCGCTCGGCTTGGGCAGGTCGGCCAAATTGGTGTGATCCGGATGGAAGGCCAACGGGATAAGCGTCTGGAAGCCGCCCGTTTCATCTTGTAGCTCGCGGAGCCGGCACAGGTGATCAATGCGATGCCGGGCCTGTTCGAGATGGCCATAGAGCATCGTGGCATTGGAGCGCAGGCCAAGCTCGTGGGCCTCGCGGTGGATGCGAATCCACGAATCGGCGTCGGCCTTGTGCTCACAAATGCGCTCGCGCACCTCGGGATGGAAAATCTCTGCCCCTCCTCCGGGCAAGCTACCTAGCCCTGCGTCCTTGAATTCCGCCAGGATGTCCCGCGTCGGCCGGCCAGTGAGGCGGGAAAACCAATCCCATTCGACGGCGGTATAGGCCTTCAGGTGCAGGCGCGGATACGTCTCGTGAATGATACGAATGACATTGAGGTACCATTCATAGGGGAGCTGGTGATGCAGCCCGCCCACGATATGCACCTCCGTGGCCCCGCGCCGGTCGGCCTCGGCTGCGCGTTCGACGATTTCCCGGTCGGACATCACGTAGCCTTTGGGGCTCTTCAGATCGGCGCGGAAGGCGCAGAATGTGCAACGGTAGACGCAGACGTTGGTCGGATTCAAGTGCGCGTTGACATTGTAGTAGGCGAAGTTGCCGTTCTTCCGCTCGCGCACCACATTGGCCAGTTCGCCGAGCGTAAACAGATCGGCCTGCTCGTAGAGGAACAGACCCTCCTCAAACGACAGCCTGTTGCCAGCGCTCACTTTGTCCCGGATGGCCGCCAGACAATGTTCTGGTTTGTGTTGGTTCATGAACTGCCCCTTCCTCTCCGACCCTGGTGCCAAAGAGCATCTTAGGATGTGCAGCGGATTTTTCTACCACGGTGCAATCCCAAACGGGTTCTCGTCACTGGTGCCGGCAGGATGGCTCGGATTGGCCCGCCACTCCTCGCCGGTAGCTATAATGAAGTCTGTTGATTACGTTCTTGGAGTCTCCATGCAGGTAAGTATTGATTACGGATGTGAGCGTTTGGAAGTGAACGTTGAGCCAGACCGGTTGGTTCGCGTTCACCAGCAACCGCAAGCTCCTCCGTTGGAGGATCCGGTGGCCGCGGTGCGAGGAGCACTGGAGACGCCCATCGGATTTCCCGCCCTGCGGCGAGCGCTGACTCCTGATGATCAGGTTGCGGTGGTGCTCGACGAGCATGTTCCGTGTTTGCCGGAACTGCTGAGTCCCGTCCTGCAACATTTGACTGAAGCGCGCGTGGCACTCGAAGCGATTACCCTCGTCTGCCCGCCGACGCAGATCTCGCAGAACTGGGTCGAACGGTTGCCCGCGGAGTTTCGGCACGTCCGCGTGGAGGTCCACGACCCGACGGACCGGCGTCGGCTGAGTTACCTGGCGACAACGGGCAAAGGGCGGCGCATCTATCTCAACCGCCGAGTTGTAGACGCGGACCAATTGGTGCTCGTCACTCAGCGGAGCTTCGACCCGCTCCTGGGCTATTCAGGCTCGGAAGGGGCCCTTTATCCCACCCTGAGCGACGAGGCCACCCTCAAAGAGATGGGGGGTCTCCTCTCGATGAAGGTACCCGGTGAAAAACCCTGGCCGGCCCGCCAAGAGGCGGCTGAGGTTGCCTGGCTCCTGGGAGCGCCCTTTGTGGTGCATCTGATCGCAGGGGCGGGCCAGGCCATTACCCACGTTTTAGCTGGCCTCGTCGATACCGGCGAGGAAGCGGTGCGGCTGTTAAATGCCCGCTGGCGTCTAACCGTGGATGGATTGGCCGACGTCGTGGTCGCCGGCGTCTGCGGCGATCCGGATGCTCACGGTTTCTCGGTTCTGAGTGAAGCCTTGGCCTGCGCGGCACGGGTTGTGAAGCCACAAGGACGCATTGTTCTGTTGACCGCAGCGAAGCCGGTGTTGGGTGCCGCGAGCGAGCTTCTCCGTCAAGCGGAGGATCCAACGCAGGCGCTCGGATTGTTGCGGCGCCACGGTTCGTCGGGCATGGCAGCTGCGTTCCAGTGGGCCAGCGCAGCCCAGCGTGCCACGGTCTACTTGCTCAGCCGACTGCCCGACGAGACTGCGGAAGAACTGTTCACGGTGCCGCTGGAGCATGCCGGCCAGGTGCAACGACTGCTCGACAGTGCACCGGCGTGTCTCTTCCTTTCCGATGCGCAAAAGAGCCTTGCCGTCGCCAGCAACTCCCACGCGGACTGAGGCATCGACGGCTCACGCTCCTCTCTTCATCGTCGAATGGTATGAATCCTGATGTTTTTCAGAGTGTGCTGATTCTCACGGGTCCCACGGGCTGTGGCAAGACAGCCCTTGGCATCGCGCTGGCTGAGCGACTGGGTGCCGAGATCGTCTCGATGGACTCGATGGCCCTTTACCGCGCTCTGGACATCGGCACGGCCAAGCCGGATGCCCGCGACCGCCAGCGGGTTCAACATCACCTGATCGACGTGCGCGATCCGTGGGAATCGGCCAGCGTAGCCTGGTGGCTTCAGGAAGCGGCCCGGTGCGCCGCCGACATCGAACGTCGGGGGAAACGCGCTCTGCTCGTCGGCGGAACCCCGCTCTACCTCAAGGCCGTGCTTCGAGGCCTCTTCGATGGTCCACCCGCGGACGTTGCCTTGCGGCGCCGACTTTCGCAAGAGGCGGCATCGGTGGGCAGCCAGGTCCTTCACCAACGCCTTGCGGACATTGATCCGGCGGCGGCCAGGCGACTGCATCCTAACGATCTGCGCCGGGTCATCCGTGCCCTCGAAGTGTGGGAATTGACGGGCCGGCCGATGAGCGCGTGGCAGCAGCAGTGGACCGACGACAAGCTGCCCCGAGCTGCTTCGTCTCGGTGCCTCTGCATCGATTTGCCGCGTGAGGAGCTTTATGATCGAATCAATGCCCGGGTAGATCAGATGCTGGCGGCGGGGCTGGTCGAGGAAGTCCGCCGTCTCCGCCTGCTGCCGCAGCCGATCAGTCAGGAAGCAGCCCAGGCATTGGGCTACAAGGAGATCTTCGCTCACCTTGATGGCCAGATGACCCTTGCCGAGGCGGTCACACTGATCAAGACACGCAGCCGGAACTTCGCCAAGCGGCAGCTCACCTGGTTTCGACAACTCCCGGAATGCCGTCAGGTGACAGCGGAATTGACTTTTGCCATCTGGGGCTTGACAATGGACCAATGAGCTGGAGAATACTGGGCACCTGCGAGGTCGGGTTCCCAAGCTCCGTTGGATGTGAGCCGGTCCGTGACCAATTCGGGCACGGAAAGGAACCGACAGGGAGACCCTTCGGATGGCAAACGGTCCCGTCGCCAAGGTGACCTTTCAGGTCGTGGACGGCATTGACAAAGGCCGACTGTTCCGCGACTTGCCCGTGCCATTCACGATTGGCCGTGAGGAAGGCAATCTGCTGCGGCTGAACGATGAGCGAGTCAGCCGTTACCATGCGAAGGTCCAGCAAGACGGCAACGACATGATCCTCACCGACTTGGAAAGCACCAACGGCACGCGCGTCAATGGTCATGTCGTTCAGATTCGCCGGCTACGTCATGGCGATCGCATTGCCTTGGGCCGATCGCTCTTGCTCTTCGGCTCGGACGAGGAAATCAGCGCTCGCCGGGCCACTTTGCGGGCTAGCATCAAGTCCCTGCTCGGCGGCGCCCTGGGGAACGCCCCGGCACAGCAAGGGCCACCAACTGTCCACGCCAATCCCATGGCAGCGAAGTGCGAGGCCGACTGCGATTTCGACCTGAACATCAAAGACGAGGTCGTTGTCAGTGACGGCGACCTGTTTATTGGCAAGAACCGCTTGCCGCCGCTGCCGCAAAAACTTTCCCCTTCGCAAGCGGCCCGTATGGCCGAGATCCTCGATTTCCTCCACCACCACCTGACTCAAGCCACCGAAAACATCCAGGCCAATGACGAGGCAACCGAGATCCGCGTCGCCTACAGTGATTGGCAGGGCGTGGTGGCCGTGCAAAACCTGCTGGCCCGCTATCTGCGTGCCGTCGCCGAGCCCGAAGTGCTGGACCAGTAACTTCCGCACCGGCCCTCATTTGATGGCGAAGTCGGACGGTCGCAACCCTTTTTGAAAGCCCCCGAACCCAAAAGGCCGCGGCTTGTATTCGCCGACCAGTTCCACGTTTAACTTGGCCAGGATTTTGTCCTCCAGCCCCACGGCCCAGTAACAGGCGTTGACGAGCAGCCGGCGAAGCCCCTCGCTCAAGAGATCCTGGGATGCCCCCATCGTCGTGGTGAAGACCCGGCCGACGGTCCCCTGCTTCCCGGTATACGTCTTGACCCACGCGATGGGGAGCATCGGATCATTTTGCCTGCCCGACACGGGCGGGTCGGAAGGGCTCATGCCTGCGAGGACCTGGCCCAAGATCAGCGGCTGGCTATCACTGGGTAGCGGCAGCCGCACTCCATAGACATCGGTCGGTCCCCAGATATCGCCATCGTGGATCCCGCGTACGATGGGATGATTCTCCGCACCCTTGGCCAGGATGCCACGGGTGCTCTGCTTGCCGTGCTGACCATGGTGGCTGATCCACGTTTCGCCGAGCACTTGCCGGCCAAAGCCCCCGTCCCATTCCTTGCTCCGTAATCCATACCGGGCATAGGTTTGGTCATTCTTGAAGTCGAAGGCATGGGTGGCAGTTCGCATCCCAATGATCGGCCGGCCGGACTCCACGTACTCGGCGATGTATTTCATCTGGTCATCGGGCAGTTTGCGGAAGCGCGTAAATATCACCATGAGGTCGGCTGTTCGAAGCGCCTCCAGGCCGGGAATATTGTCCGCTTTCGTCGGATTAATGGTTCCGTCCTTGGGATCGATCGCAAACAGGACGGTGCACCTGAAGCCATGGCGCTGGGCGAGGATCTTTGCCAGCTGCGGCAACGCTTCTTCGGACCGATACTCCTCATCGCCGCTGACCAGAACGATGTGCTTCCCCTTGCCGGGACCGTTTGGGCCCTCAAAGACGATCCACGGGTCCGCCGCGGAGAGCCGTGTTTGAACCAGGCTCGCGGAACCGATCATCATCACGATCCCCAACCAATGGGCGCGTCGCAGCATATGCACGTTGCAGCCGTCCTTTCCCTTGACCAGAATTCGTTGCGATGCCGATGTGGAGTATTATAGCTGGATATGGAGTCAGGCATCCGATAGCGCGAATTCATTCTGCTGATTGCAGCGAAGGATCAACTGTGCTATCAAACGAGGATAGCCAAACGGGCGAGCCAGCCCTGGCAGCGAAGGAACAGTCATGCTTGCAGTCTACGACCGAGACACCTCGTGCGACCGCCGTGCCTTCCTCAAGATTGGAAGCTTGGCACTGGGCGGGTTTTCCCTCCCGGCATTGCTCGCGGCGCGGACAAGGGCTGCCGAGGCCAGGCGGCCGCTCACAGACAAATCTGTCATCTTCCTTTTCATGCATGGTGGCCCCAGTCAAGTCGAGACGTTTGATCCCAAGATGAGCGCACCCGCCGGTATCCGGAGCGCAACCGGAGAAGCGGCCACCCGGCTGCCCGGGGTTACATTTGGTGCGACGTTCCCCCGGCTGGCCGCGTTGGCCGATAAGATCGCGGTGGTCCGATCTTTCGTGACCGGCGATGGCAGGCACGATCTCAAGCCGCTGGTCGGCCGCGACACGGTTGGAGCCAACTTCGGCTCCGTTTATGCCCGGATCGCCGGTACGAACCATCCTGTAACCGGCATGCCGTCCAACGTCGTGCTGTTCCCTCGGTCCGTGGATCCAAGCACGCAACCGGCGAATCTGAATTTTGGCAAATTTGGGGACCCAGGACCCTTCGGCATGGCGTACGCTCCGTGTGATCCCAGTGGACCGGGGCAGCTGCAGAAAGACATGCGGCTTACAGTACCGCTTACTCGCCTCGAAGATCGTCGCAGGCTGCTGGCAGAACTGGATCGGGTGAACTGGTCGCTTTCGGAAGCGCGACTGGTCGACGGAATCGACCGGACGCGCGCCCAGGCCTTCGACACGATTCTGGGAGGTGTTGCGGACGCCTTTGACTTGAGCAAGGAGGATCCTCGGACCTTGGCCCGCTACGATACGGCTCCCCTGGTGCGGCCGGAGAATATCGACCGGAAATGGAGGAACTACAACCACTATGTGGATAACGCCAAGGCGCTGGGGAAGCTCCTGCTGCTAGCCCGCCGGCTTTGCGAAAACGGCTGCGGTTTCGTAACGGTCACCACGAATTTCGTTTGGGACATGCATGCCGATGTCAACAACGCCGGCGTCGCGGAGGGAATGCGATACATGGGGTTGCCCCTCGATCATGCCCTCTCAGCCTTCATTGAGGATGTCGAGGCGCGCGGCCTGAGCGAACGCATTCTCCTCGTGGCCTGCGGCGAAATGGGCCGGACGCCGAAGATCAACAAGAATGGCGGCCGCGATCACTGGGGTAACTTGGCACCGCTCCTGCTCATTGGCGGCGGCTTGCGGATGGGTCAGGTGATCGGTCAATCCAACCGCACGGCCGGCGAGCCGCAGTCGGATGCGGTGCGAATTCCGAACCTCCTGGCCACGATCTTACACACGCTGGTCGACGTCGGTGAGGTGCGCGTAATCCCTAGCATGCCGCGGGAAATCGCACAGACGATGACGGGGTGGCAGCCGATACCGGGATTGCTTGCGTGAGCGAAACGTCCCTCGGGATCTGGGCCCGTATTCGTCCCCTGCCGGATGTTACGGTCTTGGCCGTTCTTCCTCACTTCGCTGCGGCTGGCATTCGCAGATGCTTGTCGGCGAAAGCGAGAAAAACGCTCCAATCTTCCTTGCCCATCGAGTGCTTGCCCGGTCTGATGAAATAGCCGAGCGTGCTGTTGAGCAATCTGCCGGGCTCGGGCATCGTCTTCGCTTCCAATCCCCCGGCTCCCAGGAATCGATAAACCGGGTCGGCCGCCTGCAAAACCTCGAACTGCCCTTGCGGGTTCGCCCAGGTATCCTCCACCGCGTTCGTCAGCAGCACCGGCCGCGGAGCGACCAGGGCAACCAGGCAATGCTGGTCGAACGGCAACCGATCGGGCCGATCATTGAATTCCTTGAACGTGTCATTGAACCAATGCGGGAAGTGATCGTTGATCTGCTTGACCGATTCACCGACCTTGCCTCGGCTCGGGGCTGTACCGCCGCAGCCGGCCTGGTGTGGAATGACCAGAGCGATGCGCTCATCGAAGGCCCCCGCCAGCAAAGCGGTCTTGCCCAGTCGGGAATGGCCAACGACCGCAATCCGTGTCTTATCGATTTCCGGATTGGTTTGCAAAAAATCCACAGCCCGCTGGAGTCCCCACGCCCAGGCAGCAATTGCTCCCCAATCGTGAGGCCCCGCTTTCTGCCCCTGTCGGCGGAAGTACTCCCGGATGCCCTCGGCCACGCCCGGGTGGTCCGGAACGATTTCGCCGTAGTAAATCGTGGCCACCGCGTACCCGCGGTCGATCACCTGCTCGATCGCCCAGACTCCCAGCTGGGCGCCGCGTCCGGCATCGGTGGCGCGATGATCCTTGACGCCGGGACCACGATTCTCCATCCAGCTGGTCGGCAAGCGCACACCCGGATCGTTCACCAGCGAATGGTTGCCACTGAAGTTCAAGCCGAGGAACACCGGAGCCGGCCCTTGGCGGTGATTCGGAACGACGAGCAGTAAGTGCATTTGCGGTGCATCGGGTGGCCCCAGGGGAATCCGAATCTCCTTGAGCGTTGCTTTACCGCCGAACTCCCGACCATTTTCGTACTCGACCCTGTATTCGATGTTCTTGGGTGCGGGCGGCAGGTAGCCGTACATGTAAAACTGGAACAGTTCCTTGAGTTCCGGCCGGCGTTTATCGAACCATTGCTGCTTCGTCGATACGCGTTCACCGCTGAGCATGCGCAGTGGATCGGGAAGGCTTGGTTGCGAGGGCAAGCGCGCGGCCTCGGGGAATTCGGCATAGGCCAGCATCGCTACGCCGCACAGTGTGAACAGCGTCAAAAGTTCCCAATGTGGCATTCGCACAGAGACAATGGCCTGGCCCATAGATGGACGCCTCCGGCATGAGGTTGGAAGGATCCTCGCTGGAACTATCTTACGGCAGGCGGCGCTGAGGGGCGAGCAGGCCATCACCGCACGGCCATGCGGCGGCCCAGCTTCTGGATCAATCGCCCACATGGCGAGCATCGTTCCAGAGGCGGATGGCCGGCTCGGACTGGTTGTGCTCGTAGCCCAAGATGCTGAGGGTAGCGACCGTGAGCACCAGGCAACGCCCGAAGGACGCGTCCCATCCACACCAGCGGGCCGCAAGGACGCGGAGGAAATGGCCGCTTGAAAAGAGCAACGCATCGCTGCCAAGTCCCCGCAGCCGGGCAACAACCCGGTCGGCGCGGGCGCTGATCTCTACCGGCGTCTCTCCGCCCGGACAGCCGTCGCGGAACAGTTGCCAATCCGGTCGCTCTTTCCGAATGTCTGCAGTTTTGCGCCCTTCGTAGGCGCCGTAGTTCCACTCGACCAAGTCTGGGTCGATCGTGGCAACGGAGCCGAATCCAGCCAGCTCACACGTGCGACGGGCGCGTTGAAGCGGGCTGGTGAGAACCTGCTTAAAACTCAATCCCTTCAATCGTTCGCCCAGCCGGCCGGCGTTGCGCTCGCCCCGTTCGGTGAGCGGCAAGTCGGTAATGCCAGTGTGTTGGCCGGAAACGCTCCATGCGGTCTCCCCATGGCGAGCCAGGTAAATGGCAGGCAACGGTTCGCTCATAATGAACCCCTTCATGTGAACTCTATCGCGTGTTGGGCAACAAAAAGCGACGCATCTCCTTCGGGCTGGCTGCGATTTCAAGAGCTTTGAGGATTGCCCGCAATTGCTCGGTTTCGTGGATGTCGTGGATCTCCGGCATTATTTTTCAGTCCTGCTTCACCGAATTTTACCTTCGGCAACGATTCGATGCCTTCACGCAAGCCCCTCCGGTGCCCAACGCGCTCTGGGTTGGACTAAAGGGCATATATCTCTCCTCCTGAATCATAGCCAGACTTTGCCACCGTATATCTTCCGGCCGCTGCGGTAGTTCCATCCTCCGATCGATCACGCGGAACAGTTCTCGCACATCTTTGGGAGTGAAGCCCCGCTCGTAGAGCCCGCGCACCAACCGAAGCTTCCGTGTTTGCCGGTCTTTGGGATTACCACACGTCTCCTGAGCCTTCAAATGGGCCAACACCACCGATGCGAATGGGTTCGTACTTGCCTCAGCACGGCCTCCGGCGCCGCGAAGTCGAGCAGCTTCATGAACGGAAAGCGGATGCCGACCTCGCAGCAAAAGAGACTTTTCCGAAACTCGCGGGGCCACCCGGTCGGATCGTCGTCGGCCAAAACGGGCAGGCTCGCCATAGGTCTATTGTAACGGTCGAAGACCCGGTAATTGTAGACGCACATGCGGATCGGAAACACTGGATCGTGTGTCATCTGCACTTCGATGTGGTTCAGTACCCAGCACTCGATGCCCTCCTTGGTCCAGACCTTGACGAGTTTATCGACTTGCGCATGGACTTCGGGGAACAGCAACGCCAGGAAGGTGTCGAGCGCTTCCATCCACGCGCTATGGTAATCGATCGAAATGGCTTACTCTCGCTCGAGCGTTCTCTCCTCTAACCAGCCCATCGCATCCTTCAAAGCAGATTTGGTGAAAACGGTCCGTGCACGCTGTACGCCCCACGAGAAATGTCGCCAGTGCTTTGCCAATGTGTTACGCTAAGCGCGGTCCGGAAAGCCGTCTCCGGGGGAGGATTCTCGATGGGTTTCACGTCGATCGTGCTTCTGCTGGCGAGTTCGGCCGTCTGTGCTGAGCCGTCGATCACGAGCTATTCTGCGGGTGTCGCCAAGCTCGACATCACGCCAGCGTATCCCGTGCGCCTCAGTGGGTTCGGCTTCCGCCGAACCGAATCAGAAGGGGTCACGCAGCGAATTTGGGCCAAGGCGTTGGCCATCGACGACGGCGAACCCGCAGTGCTGTTGACCGTGGATAACCTGGGGATCCCCGCCTACCTGGCGGAAGAAGTCGCCGGCCGATTGGCGCGCAAGGCAGGTATCCAGCGAGATCGAATCGCCATCACCGCCACACACACCCATACGGCACCGATGCTCAAAGACGTGGCTCCTACCTTGTTCGGTCAACCCATTCCGAAGGAGCAGCAGGAGCGAATCAATCGGTACACCGCTGAATTGACCGACCACTTGGAGGCCGTCGCCCTGGCGGCTCTGGCGGATCGAAAACCGGCGCGGCTAAGCTGGGGTATCGGCAGGGTAGACTTTGCCCTTAACCGGCGAACCAAGGGTGGTCCGGTCGATCATGATCTTCCGGTCCTGATCGTCCGCGACCCTCATGGCAAAATGCAGGCCGTCTATATCAACTACGCCTGCCACTGTGTGACGCTTTCCAACAACAAGATCAGCGGCGACTGGGCCGGTTATGCACAGCAATTGATCCAGGATGAGTACCCCGGAGCCATCGCCCTCGTGTCCATTGGCTGCGGGGCGGACGCCAACCCTAGTTCCGGCGTGACCGGCGACCGCGCCGAG
>Ga0070734_10004998_pt1 | contig 12073 bp, 15 predicted proteins | sample Coa_R1_8_FD_66444 | JGI IMG/M metagenome (GOLD analysis project Ga0070734, IMG submission 66444) | Surface soil microbial communities from Centralia Pennsylvania, which are recovering from an underground coalmine fire - Coalmine... | ecosystem: Environmental > Terrestrial > Soil > Unclassified ...
AGCACCGTCTACGAAGACGCCAGGATTGCGGCAACGGCTCTCGTGCACGATCTGACTGTCGCGCTGCGGGCACCCCGCCCAGCCACACTTTCCTGCCTGAAAATCACTTTGACGGATCCTGCATCAACAGAATGATCTTTCCTACACCGCCCTTTTGCGCCAGCGCCTGCGCCTCAGCCGCATCTCGCAGAGGAAGCCGGCGCCCGATGGGCAGAACGAACTTGCCGTCGCGCACATCGTCTGCAAATTCACGTACCTTTGCTGGATCAGGCTTCGCAAACACGCGCGTGATCTTTACTGTCGGGTGCAACGCGGCTACTCCCTCTGGCAATACAGAGGCATACCCGAACGAGCCTCCCTGCTTCACCCTTGCAATCAACTTTGCTCCAACCTCACCGCCGACAGTATCGGCAATCGCATCCACAACACCTAGCTTCGCAATCGCTTCGTCGTCATCAATCGCCAACAAACCGGAGACATCAAGGGCGCGAGCTTCCTCCAATCGATTCTTGCGAACGCCCGCAATCACCTTCGCACCCGTCTTCTTGGCAGTATGTACCGCAGCCCGCCCCACGCCTCCCAGCGCGCCCGTTATCAGTATCGTCTGTCCTTTCTGCAGCTTGGCTGCATGGCGGACCAACTGGTCTCCCGTCAAGGCAATCAGCGGAATTGCTGCCGCATCCGCCAGGTCTACCCCGCTCGGCAAGTGCGTCACGTCCGAATCGGGCACTGCCACCAGTTCGGCATACGTCGCATTCGAGAATGCAAGTACGCGCTCGCCGGGCTTGAAGTGCTTCACATTCGCGCCCACAGCACGCACGACGCCACTCACATCGCAACCAAGAATTGCCGGAAACGACAACGGAAAATCCTTCTGTCTCGCCCCCGACCGAACCTTCCAGTCGATCGGATTCACACTCGCCGCGGCCGCGGCGATCAATACCGTATCTCCGCTCACCTGCGGATCGGGAACGTTATCTTCAAACTTCAGCTTTTCAGGACCGCCATACTCATGCAGCACAACCGCCTTCATCGCGTTTCTCCAGTTTCATCCGCAAACGTCGTAAACATAGGCTTGCCCGTCGGATACGCATCGCACGCCTGCTTGGCGCTGCCGGAGCAAGCGGGGCAATCGGCCGCCCTGAGGGAGGCTGAGAGCATCAGCATTGCGGCGCTCAGGAAACCCTGTCTTGCGGACTCACTCTATCAGGAGGTTACATTCCCTGAGCCAACTCGTTGCCCGCTCAAGACGCGACGCCGAGCCAGTTTCGACCGACACGACAAAGACCTGGTCTTGCGTTATCAACGGCGAAGACCTGCGGGAGCGCGGTGACTGAAGGTGCCCTAGAACCTGCAGTGGATTTTCAAATCGCGGATTCGCGGCAACCAGAAATGCGACCATAGAACCGTCGTAGGCCATTTCGACAAACTGAACCGTACCCATCTCTCCCAGGGCCTCTTTCAGGACTGGCACCGATTCCGCCAAGCGCGTCTTCAGCTCCCGACCGTCCTTGTCGAAGCGCACGAGTACCAGATACGGGATGAAGTCCTCCTCGCCTACGCTCACTTGAAACTTCCTCGCTTTGCGGTCTCGTCAGCGGCGCGTGCCTTCTATGCGGGCGCGGTTAGCGGCGTTCATTTTCGCCTCCTCCGATCCGCTCCCCTAATGAATCGTTCCAGAGCGGGAGGTCTAATCGGCCTCCTCATCGGTCTTCCCGCGACGCCGTCGGCAACTCTTCGGTAATGCGCGAGTAGCGAGTCGACGGCCTCGCGGAGATATACGGCCTGCGGTACCCGCGTTACTGCACTCAGACGCTTCAATTCCTCGGCGACCGGCGGGTCGAGGTATAGGGACGTGAGTACGCGTTTGCCTTTGAGGGTTGCCATGCACCACCGTTACTCGTGTTAATAGTAATTGATATACCGCTCACCAAGGCAATGTCAAGGCTCGCGCGCCGGCTGTGACTCACAAATCAGACCCACGCATCTTGCACTGCTGCGCAGGCGGCCGCCCGGCATGCGCGCTTAGCCGAGCGCGCGGGCAGGACCAACGAGCGCGGATCGACAGGCGAGGTGATTCGTTCGAGGGATTGCTTGTGGGCTACGGCGACGGCGCGCTCAATGTTAAAGGCGAACGACCCGCAAACATCCAGCAGTGCGTCTGCCAGGGTCATCACTCTGTGGCGAATGCCGGCGTAACCTTACCCACAATCAGATTCGCGATTTCGCCGTCGCTGACGCGTTAAAGGAGAAGTTCGAGCTTCTGCAATACTTCCGCAGGAGCCTGGAGCGGCGGAACCTCAACGCCGCCTGGACACCTTCAGCGCCGTAGCCGAAACGAAGCTCGGATCGGAGACCCGCTGGAATGGCAATTGCCAAGGGCTCCGGCTACCGCTCAACGCAGCTGTATACCAGCTGGCCTTCAACGCGATGGGTGTCAACGCTCTTGCCCTGATTAACGCAGTTAGATTCTGCCAGCTCGAGCGCGCGAGACTCACGTCTTTCGTCCACCGCGGACTGACCAGCACCTGCAAACGATCGGTTGTCCATGGGCGGAAAGTTTGCACATCCGGCGATAAGGGTGGCACAAGCCATACAAGCCATAATTGTACTTTTCATCTTCGAGGCTCCCGGGATGTAGTGCTCGCTTACGGCATCGCCCTGCAGAGCGCCTCATGCGTCGCTCTTAGCGCCGAATGATGTGCGCGGGCAAGATTACAAGCGAACTCCTTACTCCGGCAGCGCGAGTTCGTCCGTACGGTAGCGAACATGCCCCGCCAGTTTCTTCTAAATCAATTTGAAAGAGCTGACTGGACGCGCGGCTCAACCCCGGTTGCTCTCATCCCCGTAGGTGGTCGATCGCGCGCTGGTACTCATCACGCGCCTCGCGCAGGTCCTTCTTATGCGTCTCCGTGAGGTCGATTTGCCCGCCGCCTTGAGCCTTTCGGAGCAGCCGGAAATTCGGGTCCGTCTCAGCGAGACGCAATTGCTCCTCGCACCACTGTTTCCGGCGCACGAAGCGCTGCATCGTCTCCATGTGACGCTCTCCTCAATTTATTTCCGACTTGTTTCCCGGCCGACGTTTCAGTGTTCCCGCACGGCCGCCGACGGATGTCGCATGAATGCGCTTATACAGGGCATCAATGCCAGAGGTTGAAGTTATATTCAGATCCGCAATGTAATGTCTTCCGTACGCACTTGCGGGTCCGGTTCACCGGCATTGGAAGCTCGCGCATCCCCTTGCTCGCGTACACGAACAAGGTGGCGGCACCGCCAACACGCACGCGACCGTCACCGCTGCGCAAGCGGTGCTGTCTGACTTATCCATAAATCACCTCGATGAATCGCCAGCGAGAATACGCCGGCCAACTCAGCTCGCGCTCGGCCGAGAGCACGGAGTATGCACGTTTTATCGTACGCGCGTGCCCCAACACGAAAATAAAACCACGCTTACGAGAAATACAACTCCAGCCCCCCTGCTACCACTTTGTCAGGTCCGCTCGAGATCACTCCTGCGGACGCGCAGGACACATCGGTCAGCGTGTGAAGACAGCTCCTGACCGAGAGCGTCGCTTGCGGACGAGGTCAGCCGCCTCGCATTTGCTCGGACCCTCCTGATGTGCAGCGCTCAAGTAATGCACACCCACAGGCCATCGCAGACGCCGCAAGCTCGACAACCCAGGCTGCCTGCTGACGCAGCCTTGTTCTGTGCAGGTGATGGGTAGGCAATCCCCGACGGAATACGACGGAGACCACCTACAGGCGCGGCAGCCTACGGGCGCTAAGTTCTGCTTGCCGGCTGAAAAGGAGGTGGACCCGTGACCAACGCCGATTACCGCTACATGGCGACAGAGATTCGGGACGTCATTCCCTTGATAGTGCACCCTCAGGCCGTTGCAGACCTTCGCTTGCTTGCAGACCGCTACGAGCGGCTGGCGCAATACCTTGACGGGGCGCCCGTCGACAAACTGCCGGACACATCGCTTGAGGCGAGCCGTCGCTTTAATTGCTGAGCCGCCGCACCAGCTCCCGCAGAGCCGGGAGTCGATCCTCCAGCAATTCGTGCTTGATCGGCGCCTGCTCAGCGCCGCAATACAGGACGGGATGCGCAGATTCGGCGATCAGACTGAGGGTAGCGAGATCGCTGGCGTAGATGGCTGACTTCGCGTCGCGCGACGGTCGGTGTATCGGCTGGCTGATGCCGGCATCGCGCGCCAAGCCATCGAGCGGTTCAAGCTGGATGCGGCGGTCCCCGAGTTGCAGGCTGAGACGCTCGCGGCCCAAGCAGGCGTTCTCGGCCTCCGGAGGGGCTCCTACGGACCAGAAATAGACGATCAGCATATAGGTGTATTTGCCAGTGCGATCGACTGCAGCGGCGGCGACCGTCACGTAATCACGCGGCGGGGCAGTCATGTTCGGCGCGACCGGCGATGATGATCGTGGCACGTCGCTACCGAAACTCGCACGCTCGTGAAAAAACACCAGCGGCCGACTGACGAAAAACACGTTCGCGCCGGTTTCCTCGTCAAAATACTGACGTGGCTCGTTGGCGTCGGATCCAGCCGCTACGACACTGGCCGCGAGTAATAACAGGGACACCAGAGAGCGATACGAGATTGTTATTCTCACAAACCCACCCCGCAACACCGTCGAGTCTACTGATTTCCGCACGATCACACATGAAATGCGAGGCTGACGACCGGGCATGGTTGGAAAAGCGCGGCGCCGCGTCGCGGTCTGCGCTGGTGCGAGGGAATCTGCCCGCGGTTTCCGCCGAGTGGCGAACGGCGCTGGCACCTGGCTCGCTAAATGTGCGCCCGCTCAGCGGGTCAACGCGGCGATTCGGTCATAGCCGAGTGTCGACTCGGCGGCGGCCCGGAGGAGGGCTGCGGGGCCTACAGCCATACCGTGAAGCTCGCCAGGGCCACAATTCCGCCAACTATCATCGCCGCGACGGCCAGCGCCGTTGCGACGGTCTCAGGATGAACCATACCGAGCAGCCTGCGCTCCATTCCCGCAGCTGCACCGTGAGCTGAGTCACGGAACGAATACACCGCAAATCGAACAGGCCGCCCCGCTACGACCAAGCGAAACGCTGCCGCATGGCGGCGCCACCGGGGTGTTTGCCAGCGCAGAAGCTAAGCGGAGAGCAATCGATCGAAAAACGATCGATAGCGTCGCAGCGCCAATCTCAAATCTTCCGTCGATCCCTCTTCGCCTTCCAGCGTCTCGCGCTGCTGGGCAAATGTCTCTGCCAGACTTCTTATGACCTGTGCCACGAGCTCATCACCCTCGCGTACGGCCTTCGCAGGATCATCGACGAAGCCCTGCTGCACGATACTCCAGCGGCTGCGGAATTCCTCAGCGTTCCCGGTATCGAACAGCGGAGCGCGCTCCGTATCCTGCGGGTCGGCTTCGGCAGACACGGGTGCCCCTGGTTGCGGCGGCGCCTGCTCCTCGTCCGGCCGTTGCTGCTCACGCCTGTCGGCTGCGGCCGCCAGGTCTGCCGTCGTCAGTGTTGTCTGCCGGTCGCTGGGTCTCGTGTCTTTCATGATTGCCCCGCGAGGCGGCGTCGAGGCCGCTCGATTACCTGAGGTGCGGGCACCTCGAGGAGGTCAGCAAAGAGCGTGCGGTAGTGGACCACTGCTTTGCGCAGTTCCTCGGTGTCCGCCTCGCCCCGAGCGTTCTTGACCGCGATGACCCGCGCCGAGCGATAGGACTCGACCACCTCGGGATGATCCACGGAAATATCCGCCGCCCGTCGCTCGAAATCGCTCATCGGGTAACCTCGAGCTGTCATGAGCTCTGTGACGAGCTTGTCCGCTTCGACCACGGCGCCCTTCGGACTGTCCACAAATTGGCCCTGCACGCGGCTCCACGCCTCACTGAATCGCGCCGCCTGCTCCCGCGTCAACGGCCGGATCGTGAGCTTGGCGACACGCGCTTCGCGTTGCTTGAGTTCGGCCTCTGCTCGCGACCGATCGCCGTGTTGCTGAAGAATTCGATCGTACTCTCCCCCGAAGCGTGTTCTTAGCCGAGCGGACTGTCGCCGCCTGTTAACGGCGAACGTGATAATCACAGCCACGGCCGCCGCGGCCAGAATCACAACCAGGATCAGGGCGCTTGTCGAGGTATTCATCAGCGGCTCGCCTTCGTTTGGGCATCCTGCCCTCGTGCGCAGATGGTCACCGAGCATCCCGCGCCCAACTAGCGGGCCGATTCTGGTATTCGCGTAGGATTTAGTCGCTCGCCGGCGTCGGAGCGGCGAGCGAGGCGGCCCATTTTCCCCGCGCTGGCGTGCGTGGCGCAGTCCAGGACGATCTGACCGCCGCCTGAAGTTACGCGCGGACCCCAGAGGCAATCTCGCCCCCTACTGAGGTTTCTGCAATTCCCGCAGTGCCAGATTGGCCTCTTGCAAACGCGGGCGCTCCGTTCCCGGCATGTTCTCGGCCTCGGCTTGCGAAAGAAGCTCGGCATCACGAACCCAGGATTCGAGAATCCGACGCTTGTCGCTGCTCGTGAGTCGCTTGTCTTTCACGACATCCATGGGCGATGCGAAATGGGCCGCCGGATCGAGCACCGCTGCATCAACGTTTAGCGTTTTGCTTGCGTCCATCGCGCGCACTCTCCTTCGTGTGCTTCCAGGAGGCTACACGCGCTAACCGCTCACGCAACCCCTTGAGACCATCGGCGGGCGGCCGCCTGAATCGTGGAAGCTGCCTCGCTTCAGGTCGAGAAAAGCTGTGCGGCCGCCCGGGGAAATTAGCGGTCGAGATCAAATGCCGTACACCGCCGTCTGCATCGCGACCGGTGCGCCGTCCTTGTTCGGGAAGGAGGGACGTCGATCGGGTGCACATAATCACGAAGTTGGCGCAACTCTAACCAATTGATCTGTCTGAAGATCGGCGTTCCTCACGCGCTTATCCGCATTGACATCTATACAGCGCGTGGGGGCTTGTTACGCTAGAGGCTCGCGTCGCAGAGAAAACCAATAACCGGAGCGCCGCGGGGGTATGGAATGAACAATAAGAATAGATCACGCGAAAGCTCTGCAATCGTCGTCGGCGTTGCGGTGGTAGCAGTGCTGTTGCCGGCGGCTACCCGAACTGCGAGCCCGCCGAATCTCCCGCCCGCCGTCATCAACGAAGCAATCTCGAGTTGGAACAGTCACTGCAACGCGTCCCATTCCAATGCCGGCTCGATTGCTGGTGGCTGTACGGTTGCGGGTAAAGCGGACGTCACGGCAGCAGCTTACTACGCAAACGCAACGAGCACCGTAACGGTCTATCAGAACGCCTATTCGAAGACTGAAAAAGCCAGCGCATCGGTCACGTCTTATTTCGAGGTGATCGGGCCGCCCGATACAACCGTGCCACTCGTCTTCTATGCAAACGGAGCCACCTCGCAGGCGCACTCCCAATCAGGCTCCAGCTACGGCTTCGCGTCGGCGGCAATTGTGACCGGGGACGGGCGCACCATTCTCTACCGGGCGGCAGCCTGCTCCCACGGATTCTCCAATTGCCTGGAAAACGCTGCGACGGCCGGTCTCCCAAATGCCTTCACTGTGCAGCAGTCGTTCCGGGTTGCCTCGAACACCGTGTACGCGATCGTCTTGAATGCGGTTGGCTATTCGAACGACGGCGCCTTCAGCGCTGCAGTCGATCCGGATGTGACCTTCGATCCATCCTTTAGATCGAGCCGCTGGCGTTACTCGCTGGTTTTCAGTGCGGACGCGTCCCCTGCCCCCCACTGAAGCGGCTCGGGCGAGGCATCCGCGAACGCATCAGGCGGATTTCGGCCCATGAGCAGGGTACTGGTTGCTCTGGTGACGTGTGTCCTCGTGGCCGCGGCCAGGGGCAACCCGGCGCCGCTTCCCATCCCTGCCGACAAAGGCCTCCGCTCGATCGGAGGCGGGCTGTTGGTGTCGCAAGATGCGGTGCCGGAAGCAGATAGCGCTGGCAACATCACGATGCTGGTGTTCTCCCGCACCCTGATGAAGGTCGACGAACCTTATGCACTGGACCTCTCGGAATTAGCTGGAATCTCGCCAAACGAGCAGGTGTATGACGCCGGAGCGTTCGGGCTGGTGCGCGCACAGAGCGTAACTCTCGATTGTGTGCACAGGACCTACGAAGTAGTCGATCCGCGCAAGTTGATTCCCGAACCGATCTGGCGGCCAGCAGCCACCCTGCCGGCACTTGCGCCCGTGTTCAGATTCGCCTGCGGCAGCTCAGCAAACCGCTCGGGCGGCGCCCGCCCAGCCGCCACCGCGCGAATGGCTGCAGAGAATCAGCCACATCGCAACGAGGGGAAGTTGAAGCCGCCCGCGAATGTCGATCCCGGACCGAGCTTCGATTGCTCAGCAGTCCGCTCAGTAGTCGAGCGGCTGATTTGCACCGACAGCGAGCTGGCGGGGCTCGACAGAGATTTTTCGCAGCTATACGTGCAGGCCAGGGGGCAGGCACCCGACATCGAGGCATTCCGAAGAAGTAACTACCGTGCCTGGCAACAGAAGCAGATCTGCGTCAACAAGCCATGCCTGGTCCTCTGGTACTTCGACAGACGCCGGCAGCTCATGCGACTCATCGAGCAAAACGGCCAGGCGCACGGGACACAATCCCCTGCACCCTCGTCGCAGACGACTGTCAGTCCCAAGCCCTGATATCGAGCCAGGTACTTTGATAGGTAGCGCCGTCACCCAGATCGGTGTAACGATCGGAGCACAACTGGTTGATGGTCCCGGAGACTGTCTCATCATCACGCCGCTGGCCGTGCACCAGAGCGACGCCCGGCGAAATCTCGTCGCTGATCCTGAGTACGTAGCCGACCTCGCCAAGGTCATTGAACAGCCGTACGCGCTGTCGGTCCTGCAGGTTTCGCCGGGCCGCTTCCTGCGGGTGCAGCACACAGACCGGCGGGCCCTCGCGGACGCGCAGAGATTGAACGCCGGAATAGGTGGTATGAGGCTGAAAAAATCCCGGTGCCGTCAGTAGACGCAATGGCCAGCGCGCGGCGGCGGACAAATCCTGCGGATCCTCCGTCCAGTCCGGCATGGGCGGCTTGCCAGCATCAGCGAGCGATTGCGAATAGAACTCGAGTTTGCGGGACGGGGTCAGGAAGACCTGGGGATGATCCGCTGCAATGCGGATCGGACCGAGTGCGCGCACGATGTCCGGATCGTAACTCGCAGCCGCGCCGGTCGCGCCGCGAAACAGCTGCCGGAGGACTTCGTGCTCCGTCATGCGGAACACGGCATCCTCGAGGCCCATCCGCTGTCCCAATGCCTGAGCGAGGCGAAAGTTCGACCATGCTTCCCCGGGTGCCTCGGCGGCCCTCGGCGCGTATTGCGCAAAATAGGCTCCATAAGCACGGTAAAGATCCTCGGTCTCCAGATACAGTGCCGCGGGCAGCACGATGTCCGCGTAACGCGCCGTGACCGAGAGGAAGGGATCGTGTACGACGGTGAACAGGTCTTCACGCGCGAGCCCGCGCCGCACCTTGCCCGCGTCGGGACACGTGACGGCCGGATTGTTAGATGCGATCAGCAGCGCCCGGATCGGGGGATCAGTCGTATCGAGCAATGCCTGGCCAAGACGCAGATGATTGATGGTGCGCGTTTCCGCTGGCCCGGAAGGCGCTGCGACCGCCTCGTAGTCCACCGCAAAGAAATCCCCCGTATACAGCAACGCCCCCCCGCCTCGACGGCCGTACGCGCCGGTAACGCCAGGCAGCAGCGCCACGGCGCGCAGTGCCTGCCCGCCCTGCGAGAGGCGTGTCATGCCCTCCCCGAGACGAATGAAGGGCGTCCTGGCGCGCCCGTACAACTGCGCGAGGCGCTCGACTGCAGCGACCTGCAGACCCGTGATCGTCGCCACCCGCTCAGGCGGAAAACGCGGCAGAACTTCTTTCTCGACTCGCTCGAACCCCAGCGTGTTCTGTGAGAGATATTCGCGATCGCAGAGCTCATCACGAACCAGCAGGTGCATGATGCCCAGCGCCAGCGCCGCATCAGTGCCGATCCGGATCGGAAGATGCCAGTCGGCGTGCTGTGCGGTACGGCTGCGACGCGGGTCGATGACGACGACTTCGAGGCCGCGCTTGCGCTGTTCGCTGATCCTGGCCCAGAAGTGCACATTGGTCGTGATCAGATCGCAGCCCCAGGAGATCAGCAGGTCCGAATCCACGATCGACTCCGGGTCGGCACCCCCGACCGGTCCGAGCGTCGCGTTCCAGGCAGCGATTGAGCAGCTGTCGCACACCGTGCCGGCATCGAGCCGGCTCGCACCCAGTGCGTGAAAAAGCCCATTGATCAGGCCACGATTCATGAGCCCGGTATGCGCGCTGTAGGCATAGCCGAGGAGCGCCAGGGGTCCCGACTCAGCGATGATGCGCTGCCAGCGGTCCGTGATCTCGCCGAGCGCTCGCTCCCAGCTCATGGGCTCGAATCTGCCCTGCCCTTTGGGGCCAACGCGTCGCAGTGGCGCAAGCAGCCGCTCCGGCGAGTTAACCAGTTCGTGGTCCCGACTGGTCTTACCGCAAGTGAATCCCGCGGTGAAAGAATGCTCCGGATCGCCGCGGATGCCGGTGACGCGGCCGTCCTTGACACTCACGAGCAGTGAGCACAGATCGGGGCAATCGTGAGCACACACGGCCCGTACGAGCTTGTTCATCGACGAATCCCCCGCGAAGCAGCAAGGCGTGGTCATTATCATCACACCGCGGATGCCAAGACAACGAGAACGCCCACCGAGAACCCACGACGCGTATCGGACGTTCACTGACAGACCGGGACCGGCTTTTACACCAAATTTGCAGTCAGAGCCTATGTCACAACTGGTCGTGCGCTTTCTCCTCGGTGGGACCATCGTGAGTCTCTTTGCGCTGCTGGGAGATCTGCTGCGCCCCAAAGGATTTGCCGGGCTATTCGCCGCCGCCCCCTCCGTCGCACTGACGACGCTCGCCCTTACGACGTTCGCCCACGGTGCACTCTGGGCTTGCGTCGAGGCTCGCTCCATGATCGCAGGCGAAGTGGCGCTCGCGGCCTACGCCATAGGCTGTGTGTACTTCCTCGGCGTGCGCCGCTCAAGAACCGCCCCAACCTCGCTTGCGATGCTTGCGTTGTGGGGGACCGTTGCGTTTGGTCTCTACACGGCGTTGCTTCGCTGATGGTCATCAAGCTCAATTTCGCGGCGCTGAAGCAGACGCGCTGGCATGAATACGCAGTGCGCTTCATCTTGGGCGGCCTCATCACGGCGGTCACCGGATGGCTCGCCGAAAGATTCGGTCCGGTTTTTGGCGGACTGTTCCTGGCGTTTCCCGCCATCTTCCCGGCGAGCGCGACGCTTCTCGAAAAGCATGAGCGCGAGAAGAAGCGTAAGGCGGGAATCCCCTTCACGGTGCGCGGACGACTGTCTGCCGCGCTCGACGCTCGCGGTGCCGTCATGGGGTCCATGGGCGCACTGGTGTTTGCCTTCTTGCTCGTTAAGCTCCTCAGGCAAGTGAACGCCTGGCTCAGCCTGTCTCTGGCGACGGCGGCGTGGCTGGCAATTTCCGCCGGGCTCTGGTACCTGCGCAAACATCATCCGTGGGCCCGGCCCCGCAGTGGCTGAGGTGCAGGCCACTCCGTGAAGCCGTCATCGCCATCATCACCGAGTCAGCAACTTTGTTGATAAACTGAGCCACGACGCCGGTGCCGGAGACAGCCAGCAGTAAAAAAGCACGCCGGCGCAGGGAGCCGGCGGTGAGCTACGTTGACAGCACCTTGTTGCAGGGCGAGCAGGTCACATTTCGAACCTACCTCCACTGGCTCATCTTCGTGCGGGCCAGTCTGGTTACGGCGATCGGCCTGGTAATTCTCGGGGTCGGCTACTACCACTGGTCGCCGGCCGTCTGGGTCGGTGCAGCGATTACTGCGCTCGGTCTCATCGGATGGCTGGGCGCTTACGCGCGGAGACGATCGTCCGAGTTCGCGGTTACCAACAAGCGGGTCATCGTCAAGGTGGGAATCCTGCGCCGCCGGACTGTTGAGATGCTGTTGCGGCAAGTCGAGGCGCTCGAGGTCGATCAGAGCGTC
>Ga0070734_10005000_pt1 | contig 12066 bp, 11 predicted proteins | sample Coa_R1_8_FD_66444 | JGI IMG/M metagenome (GOLD analysis project Ga0070734, IMG submission 66444) | Surface soil microbial communities from Centralia Pennsylvania, which are recovering from an underground coalmine fire - Coalmine... | ecosystem: Environmental > Terrestrial > Soil > Unclassified ...
GCTGCCATTTGCTCGACAGTAAGGCGCTCGACCGCGGGTGGCTGACTGGCGCCGACGCCCCGATTATCCAGGGTGAGGCAGGTGTAGTGATTCTGGAGAATATCGATTTGCGGATTCCAGCCTGACGCTCCGTAGGCGCCAACGCCTTGCAGCATCAACAGCGGCGGACCTTTTCCCGAAACGCGATAGGCGAGCTGGCATCCTCGAAATTCAAATGTCTGGAGCGCTGGCACCAAATTGATTCAAGTTTACTGCGCTGCTACCTGCGACGTTGGCCACATGTCGGCTCGTGCTCTGGGTCGTTTGAAATTGGCGCTTCACCCGCAACAACGACATCACGGAAGGCTTCTATAACAAGAACAGTCTCGCTGGCGGTTGCCACATGTAGACTGGGACAAGCAAAACCGTGAGCCAGCAAGCAGCTGGGAAAACGCCCGCCACCAAGTTCACGTGTCAACCAACCCGTCAACAGGATCAAGCCGGCCCCAGCGAGCGCAGGGAGGAACCGAAAATCAGATAATGTCGTCCCAATCGCCAATTGAACTCATCCTTGCGACGAGGGCGATCAAACTGGCTGGTCAGCCGACGCCTCAGGCCCTTGAACGAATTGCGAGTTAGAGCTGCTGTTTTAGAAGGGGCTAGAATGGCGGGGGTTAATTTACAACTAGAACTTCAAGGTTACCGGTTCGCCGCTCCACCGTAACCGCGACGGAGTGATCTGAGCGAAAAAGCATCAGATCGGCTGAGGCGTCCCCGACCGACATGCCGCGAATGTGTACTCGTTCCAGAAATGGAAGTAACACTGGGCGCGAAAGAACGATGCGCTTCTCAATCGCGTCGATGGAAAGCCCGATAGATGCCTGCAGCAATAGGAATGCTGCGCCTGCAGACCAGGCTTGCGGCGAGCACGCCACAGGGTATAGCGTAGGTCCTTTGCCCGGCCGCCTCGGGAAGCCGCAGAATAACTCGGGCAGTCGATTCAGATTCAGCTGCGAGGATGCTTCAAAGAAACCTTTGAGCAGGATTGCCGCCTGGGCCGTAAACCCATAACGTCTGTAACCGTCAGCGATCAAGGCGTTGTCATGAGGCCAAATCGAACCGTTGTGGTACGACATGGGGTTGTAGCGCGCCTCGTTGTCTGCGAGCGTCCGAATGCCCCAGCCTGACTGGAAATTACTTCCGCCAAGCTGGTCCACGATCGTTGCGGCTCGCGAACTGCCGCCGATCCCACTAAATAGACAGTGTCCTGCATTTGAAGACCGAACCTTACATTGTTGCTTGTCTCCATCGAGCGCCAATGCGTAGCTGGAAATGGAGTCGCACCAGAAGCGCTGTTCGAAACTCGTTTTTAATTCGCTCGCCATCTCCTGCTGGTGGTCCGCAATGGCACCTTTTCCAAGGACCGCAGCGAGTTCAGCGGCCGACCTTCGCGCGCGATATATATACCCTTGCACCTCGCACAAGGCAATCGGGCCCTCCGCAAGCCGCCCGTCAGAATGAAAGATGGAATCTTGAGAGTCCTTCCACCCTTGGTTCCTCAAGCCATTTGGAGACTTGCTGTCGTATTCGACGAATCCGTCTTGATCCGCGTCGCCGTATCTATCAATCCAATCCATCGCCAACGCGATTTGTGGCCAAAGCGACTCGATCAATTGCAGGTCGCCGGTCCGCCGATAGTAGGCTGCCGCCAGCACAACGAATAATGGGGTAGCATCGACGCTGCCATAGTATCTTCGGAACGGGATCTCTCCTGTTGCTGCCATCTCCCCGTCGCGAGCCTCGTGCAGGATCTTGCCCGGCTGGGCGTCCTGTATCTCTGAAGATTCCGTCGCCTGCGTGGCGGCTAAGTAGCTGAGCACCCCACGAGCCATCTCGGGAGCGATCCAGAGACATTCCAGGGCCGTAATGATGCCATCACGGCCGAAAGGGCAGCTGAACCAAGGGACGCCGGCGTAGGGATACATTCCCAGAGGATCATTGGTTAGCAGCATGTTCAGATCTTCCCGCGATCGTTCGAGCCAGGTGTCGAATTGTTCGTTCGACGTAACGATCTTCTGCGCGATCGTTTGCAGTCCTCGTCGAGCCGTCGCACTCGCCAGGCTCCCCGCGAAGTCGGGAATGCGGTCGCTGCTGCTTGAGGGGCCGATCTCAAATCGAAGCGCGTTTTCGATGCAGCGCTCTTCGCCTGGCAAAAGGCACACGTTGAACTGGAATCCCTGCGGAGTTGCCCGCTCCGGAGCGGGTGAAGCTTGTATCACCGTTCGCCGGTCAATCTCGTCAAGACCCTGGTATCCGAGCACGATCTCCCGTCCGCCATCTCTTAGAAACGGTTCGTGCATGCTCCCGCGCCTGGCACGCTGCTGTCCCCGGACCTCAAAAATATCAACGTAGTCGGCACAAAATTCCAAACTTAACCCAACGTCCACAGGCGCGAGGGAAAAGTTGCGCACGCGAAGGCTCATATGAAGAGTGCCACCCCAGAGGAAGTACGAGCGGTAGATATGAAGCGCACCGTGAGGCAGCAGGAGAAGCCCACTCCGATAAATGTCGGGATTCGTTAGGTCTATAACAAGCAGGACATTGTCGCGCCGGACTGTGGAGCTTAACAGCAACGGACGGTTACCCAGGAGGAACAAGCATAGACGAGACAAGAACCGCGTGCTGTGGTGAAAAACGCCCCCGTCTCCTTGGGAATTCACGTCGATGTCCCCAAAGGAATCGAAGACTGCAAAAGTATCATCCTGCTTAAGGACTAAAGCTCGCTCGGAGGAAACCGCCGTGGTGGCTTGAATGTAGTAGGGAGTTTCGGCTTCCACGGACGGAGAATCATTCCAGTCATGCTGGCGCATCAGACGCTACTCCCCTGGGGCCAGTCCGCCTGAAGGTCCAAATACTCGGCGACGTAATTCCTCGCCATTTTTTCTACGGTAAAGCGCTCCCGAAATGCCTGACGGCAATTTGACCGGCTCAGACTATCCAAACGCGCGACGGCGCAAATGGCCTCCTCAACCGAGTCTACAATCAGTCCATTCACACCGGGATGCACGATTTCGGGCACGGAGCCATGCCGGAACGCGATGACAGGAGTGCCACAGGCCATCGCTTCGATCATCGCCAAGCCGAATGGCTCAGGCCAATCGATCAGGAACAGCAGCGCGCACGCGCCACCCAGGAACTCCTGCTTTTCCCCCTCTCCGATTTCCCCAAGAAATTCGATCAGGGGATGATTCAGGAGCGGCTTGATTTTTTGTTCGTAGTAGGCCGTATCCACGGGATCCACTTTGGCAGCTATCCGCAGTGGTATGCCGGTCCGTTTGGCCACTTCAATGGCACGGTCTACACGCTTTTCCGGGGAAATTCTGCCGATGAAGGCCAGGTACCGTCCTGGGTCCTCTCGGAACGCGTACTGGTTTTCTGGGAGGCCATGATAGATGGTCGCGCGCCAGTTTGCGCGGGCAATTGGCTTCCGCTGCGCATTGGAAATCGAAACCAGCGGGATATTGTTGAAATGCCGGTACACTCGAGCAAGTTCGGGAATGTCGAGCCGCCCATGCAAGGTAGTCAAATGAGGCAATTGTTGCCGTGCCGAAACTGGAAAATGAAGATAATCAATGTGAAAGTGGACGATATCAAAGCTCGATCCATTTCGATAGACTTCATCTAGCATGATGATGTGATACGCGAGCCGGTCCCAACTGCCAGCATCGAGCCGCAGGGCCTTTTCGCAACACGGCACCAAGCGCGCTGACGTGAGAGAATCACCGCTCGCAAAGAGCGTTACATCGTGTCCTTGGCGAACTAACTCTTCTGTCAGGTAAGAAACAACGCGCTCGGTTCCTCCATAGAGTAGTGGAGGTGTTCTTTCATAGAGCGGCGCGACTTGAGCAATGCGCATTATTAAGTCCAATCCGGTCTCGCGCCAGTCCTCTGCCCGGCGCGAAATGAGGACACCTTCGCTTGGCTGTTATCGGATCTCGTTGGGTCACTTCTTCCGAATCGCTTCGCTTCCGACGTCCTCGCCCGCAGGGCATTCGGCGATGAAGTTTGTCATCGCCGGATGCCTCATGGTTTACACAATTGTGCGACGTCCGGCCACCAGGCTGATGACAAATAGCACTAGAAAGATAAAGAACAGGATCTTCGCGATACTTGCCGCTCCCACAGCGATGCCTCCGAAGCCCAAGACCGCAGCGATAATCGCGATCAACAGAAAAACCCAGGCATACCACAGCATTTCCGATGTACCTCCGGCAACCCGTCGCGCACGACCAGTGCCATTCCGGCACGCGCGCCGTACAGACGTGATGTTCTCGGCTACAACTAGATTCCGCCGAGGCTATTTCTTTGAAAGCCTGCAGGCGGATGCGGTGCCGGGGCGTGCATGGAACTGGACATGGAACGTTTCTAACGCGGCAAGAAACGAACAATGGTGAATAAATTTCCGCTTGGCGTGGAGGTGATCGGATGGTGGGTCTTTCCGAACGCCTCTGCCACTAATCGAAGCGTATGGGCTATCGAATTGCTACTCCTTGCGGGGACTGAGAGGAATGAAAAATGAACACTACGGCTATGATCGCGATTATCATTGCTGTCTTTGCACTTGCCGTCGCAGCATGGGCGGTGCGGCAGACTCAGCGCACCAAACATCTGCGAACTCGCTTCGGCGCCGAATACGACTACACGGTGGGCCGCGAAGGCAGCCAGCTAAAGGGGGAATCGGAACTGGCCCGACGCGAAGAAACCGTGAAGCGTTTGGCCATCCACGACTTGACCGCCGACCAACGCGATAGGTTCGCAAATGCATGGCGTCAGCAACAGGCACAATTTGTTGAAGACCCGCGTCGAGCTGTATCGGAAGCAGATGCGCTCGTAACGCGTGTAATGATCGCACGCGGCTATCCTCTGGCAGACTTTGAAACACAAGCCGCTTTTGCATCCGTGGAACACGGGCAGGTGGTCGACAAATATCGCGAGGCCCACAAAATCGCCGAGCGCAATCGCAGCGGAGAAGCTAACACCGAGGACCTAAGGCGCGCGATGATCGGCTACCGCGCCCTGTTTGAGGACCTCGTTGGCGGCAGTGTTGTCGCGCATGATCTACATTGAGCTTCACTTTCAAACAAGGATGGACTATGGATACTCAACTTCAGGACTCGACCCGCACCGCCGACTTCGTGGATGTAGACGAACAGGTCGGCACTTCGCCAGAGCTCGTCACGGATACGCCGTGCAATAACAAAGAGGTAACGGCTCTATTTGATGACGGCGAGGCACAGAGCCTGCGTTCTCGCTGGCAGAGAGTTCAGACCGAATTCGTGGACGAACCTCGCAAGTCTGTGCAACAGGCCGACGAGCTGGTCGTCACCGTGACCCAGCGGCTGACCGAGGTGTTCCGAGCGCAGCGAGATAGGCTCGAGCATGAGTGGGATAAAGGTGACGTTTCGACCGAAGACTTGCGAACGGCGTTCCGCCGCTACCGCGCGTTATTTGACCGGTTGCTTTCGATCTAGGAGTGTGCCGGGGGCCAAATCCCCCCGGCTCCCTCGGACGCCGAATACCCATGGTGCGGAAGGCACCTGTCCGCGTTGACACGTGCGCCGCCGCTGGCGGAGCCAGAAAGTCCGGACAAAAAAAGGACACCCACGAACAGCACACTAGGAGGTCACCTATGGCAACAAAGTCACATTCTCAATCGAGCTCACGGAGCGATTCCATAGGCCAGCGCAAGATCCACAAGGTTATGAAGGAGCAGAAGGAGGGGAAGTTGAAATCCAGCAGCGGCCAGAAAGTGACAAGCCGCAAGCAGGCGGTTGCCATTGCCCTCAGCGAGGCGCGCCGATCCGGCGCCAAGATTCCTAAGAAGAAATCGCGATCGTGACCTCGTATCCCGATTCGGCGTCATTCCAGCATGCGGCCCGGCTTCCCTCCGGAATCGGCGGTTAGCTTTGTCGGAATCTCAAATGAGGACACCAAGAGGTAGATCGGAGGGCAGATCGCGAGCCGATTCGTGTCTCCCCAGAAGATCCGCGCGTCAGAACGTCGGGGGTGTGTTGATCCAGATAATGACAGCTTCGGTCTGGCCGGGATTCCGCCAGGTGTGGCGGATTGTGCTCTCGAAATAGAAGCTGTCGCCGGCATAGAGATGATATTCGCTCCCCTCGAGCGTGATCTTCAATTCCCCTGACATCAAATAGAGGATCTCCTCGCCGGGATGGGAGTAGAATTCGCCGCTTCCTGCTCCCGGAGCAACCCTAAAAAGGTGCGCCTCCATGATGAGCTTCCCGGAAGCCAAAAGCTCCATGCTGACACCGGGGCCACCGGGGAGGGCTTTGCGCTCCGTGGCACGGACGAGCGGCCCGGGGGTCTGCGGTGGGCTGAAAAAATCGAGAATATTCAGTCCATAGTATTGCGCCAGACGTCGCATGACTCCGATGGAGACTTCCCCATGCGAGCGCTCGATGTTGCTGAGAAAACCAACCGATACATCCACAGCGCCGGCGACTTCAGCCAGCGTTTTCCCACTTTGGATTCGAAGCCGGCGTAGCCGCGTGCCAATCGACGAGTCAACCACTCGAGCAGGCGACTTGGTCCTGAGGCAGCCGTCCTTGCGCAATTCGTCGAGGATCGCTTGCGCATTCAGCCCACGCACCCGGCGCATGTAAACAGCCCTTCGAAGGACCTCCACGTCGCCACGAGAGTACGTCCGATAATTGCTGCCCTTACGGGCTGGGCTGATGAGCCCGAGTTGCTCCCACGACCGGATCATCGACGGGGAAATCTTGACCTCTCGCGCAACCGCTCCAATGGTCAGAGCACGCTCTTTTTTCTTCGCGGCGACACCTGCCGGTTTTGGCCGGTGGCTCCGCCCTTTGGCGTCGATAGTAGTATCTACTCGCGATGGCATAGTGTCTGACGGCATGGTCTGACGACCGAAGCCTGCGTGGCGGAGGATGTACCGGCCGAGTTGCTCCAGTATACATCAGAAGCACCAGTATCACTCTCGTCGCCCGGACCTTGCGTGCCCTGTAATAACCAGCGCTATTTGGCGATTCATACCTTACGATAACAATGTAGGTATCGGAGAGCGCACGAAGGCCGTGAGCCGTTTAGACCGAACAGCGCAGAGAGGCGAATCCGCTTGATCAGTATTTGCGCCCAGGGGCAGGTAGCCGAATCAACGTCCCGATCTACTGAGCTTTTTACGGCGGCCTGTCAATGACCAGGGGCAGAGCATCGCTCCCGCGGCGTGTTGGCGCACGACAGATCGTTGACATGCCTCTGGGACTATAGTAGTCTTGGTTTCGATCACATTGCGAGTCTATCGTAGGGTTTCTTGGGGCTCTACGAGTGGTAAACGTGGGCTGCGTTGCCCGCCCGGGGCCGGCGCTCTCAATGCCATTTCGCCGCCACCGGAAGGCGAATACGCGAACCTCCGATCCGTAAGACAAAACTGGCTTAGGCCGTTGAGCAAGCGAGATTTTCTTCCAGGCTTGATGATTAAGTAAAAGGAGAAAAGAGATGGCAATGTCCAAAGAGCATCGCGACCTTGGAATGGACCAGCCGATCGCACGCCGTGATTTCTTGCAGGGTGTCGCCATCGGTATCGGCGGCGCCGCATTGGCAGGAGCGGCCTTTGCACAAGGAGCAGATGCGGGCCCGGATGCGGCCATCTATCCACCCGTCCGTACCGGCCTTCGCGGTAACTTCCCCGCGGCGGTGGACATCTTCAATCCGATCCGTCAGGGGCGATACGTTCAGTTTCCCGTCAGCAACGCGGAAATCACCGAGGAGTACGACCTGGTGATCGTCGGCGCCGGCATGTCCGGTCTGGCAGCCGCACACTTCTGGCGGACTGCGCTCGGCGAAGGACAGCGCATCCTGATTCTGGACAATCACGACGATTTCGGAGGCCACGCCAAACGGAACGAGTTCCATCACAACGGAAAGACCTACGTCGGTGTGGGCGGCACTCTCGGGATCGCGACGCCCTATCCCTACAGTTTTGGCGCGAAGGCGTTAATCAAGGAGCTGGGGGTGGACGTATCGCGCGGCCGCGACTTCACGAACCGGGATCTTGAAACAAAGTTCAACCTTGGTGTAGCGACCTTCTTCAATAAAGAAGCCTTCCTCTCGGACCGCTTGGTATTGGGAAACATCCGCTCTAAGGATTTCGTATCGCAGATCCCCATCTCTGAACAGGGCCGCAATGACCTGATTCGCCTGCTCGGGAAGAATCCCGACTATATGGCGGGGATGAGCGCGGAGGAGAAAATAGCGAAGCTGGCCAGGATGAGCTACAAGGATTTTCTCCTGAACTATGCCAAGGCCAGCCCGGAAGTGCTGCATTTGGCTGGTGGGGGAAGCCGCAACAGTAAAAAGGTGGACAGCACGGCGGCCCTGGAAGCGGCCCAGCATGGATCCATGGGCACCAACGGTCTCGGCCTGAAATTTGAAGCGGAGCCGTTCAACGAAGGATCTTACGCGCTGCATTTTCCGGACGGCAATGCGTCCATCGGGCGCTTGCTGGTCAGCCGACTGGTGCCCGCGGTCGTGGGCGGCAAACGGCTGGACATGAATAACGTCGTGCAAGCCCAATTCGACTACAGCAAGCTGGACGATCCTAGCTCGAAGATGCGGATCCGCTTGAGCAGCCCGGTAGTGCGGGTTGAGAACGAGGGATCGCCCGATTCGGCCCGCAGCGTTCGCATCGCCTACATGAAGGATGGGAAGCCGCAAGCAGTGCGAGCGCACAACTGCGTACTAGCGTGTTACAACCAGCTCATCCCCTTCCTGATGCCCGAAATCCCGCAGGCGCAGAAGGACGCTCTGGCTTATCCGGCAAAAGTTCCGTTGAACTATACCAACGTACTGATCCGGAAGTGGACGGCCTTTCAGAAACTGGGCGTATCGCGCATCAGCTTCCCGGGCATGTGGTACACCGGCTGCAACCTCGATGCCGGCTCGACGTTCGGCGGCTACCAGGGAGTCACGACACCTGACGAGCCGATGATCGTTCACATGACCTGCACGCCCGGAAAGCCTGGCCTGTCGCGGAAAGAGCAAAACCGGGCCGGCGCTGCCGAGATGCTGTCGATGAGCTTTCAGGATTTCGAATTGAAAATTCGCGATCAGCTCGCGCGCGCTCTCGGGTCCGCGGGATTCGATCCGAAGGAAGATATCCTCGCAATCACGGTCAACCGCTGGCCGTACGGCTACGCCTACACCTACGATGTCTTAAACGATCCCGATGTTCCTCCGGAGAAGCGCCCGCACGTAATCGGACGGCAGCGCCTGGGCCGCGTGACCATTGCCAATTCCGATGCGGGCGCCGCTGCGTTCACCAATGAGGCGTTCGATCAGGCTGATCGTGCCGTCCGGGAGTTGTTCGTCCTCAACGGACTCACCTAGAGCGCCGCGCGCTTCTGCTATTTTTCGTCGTGGCAGAACACACAACCTGTGCTTGCGCCGCGTTCGGTGTGGCACGCGACGCACCCTTCCATAGAGGCGACGTTGGTAACTCTTGCCATGACATCCATTTTGGGTACGTCGCCATGGCAGATCTCGCATTTCATCCCCGCCGTGAGGTGGGAGCGGTGACTCCAGAAGACCTCGGCCGGTAGCGCATAAACTCGTACCCAGGGAATCGGCTCCTTGGATTTCGCAAACTCGGCCAGTTTCTGTATCGCCGGCCGATCCTTCGCAATGGTGACATGGCACGCCATGCATTTGGCCGCGGCCGGAATAGTCATGTGCTCGCCTGGGTCAGGATTCGGGTGGCAGTCCTGGCATTTCAAACCCAAGGCCAAATGGGTCTTGTGGCTGTAAGGGATGGGCTGCGCGGGTGCAGCGGTTTGTTGCGCGTCGGCCAGGCAAATGACCCCACCTAGCAGCATCAAGAACTGTAGAACGATGGGCATGATCGAGAACTAGCTGTTGCTTTGAGGAGAATTGCGCCGGAACATCCAATACACCGGCACTCCGATTACCACGATCACAATTCCGGGGATGGTGGTGGAAGTCCGATATAGAAATAGAGCGCCCAGAATTACCAGTGCACCAAGAATGTAGACGACCGGCACCACCGGGTATCCGAAAGCGCGATACGGGCGGTCCGCATCTGGCCGGGTCTTCCGGAGCACAAAGACTCCGGCGATGGTCAGAATGTAAAAGATCAATGCCGCCGATACGATGTAATCGAGCAGGTTACTGTAGAGATTTCCAAATTTTCCGGTGGCCGGGTCGTAGGTGCGAACCAACAAGAGGAATACCGTCCAGGCGGCCTGCATCTTGAGCGCGGTTCCGGGCACGCCTGCCCTATTCAGGTGGGCGGCTCCGCGAAAGAAGACGCCGTCCAACGCCATGGCGTAATAGGCACGTGCTCCGGAAAGGATCATTCCGTTGATGCAACCGAATCCGGAGATCATGATTACAATCGCCATGATCTGGGCGCCGGCAGTCGGGAAAATCGACTGAAGCATCGCGGCGGCGACGCGGTCCGCTCGAGCGTTTTGCACCTGGTCGAAAGGCAGCACCGCGAGATAGGAAACGTTCGCCAGGAAGTAGAGTCCGATGACAATGAGTGTTCCGTAGGCGAGGGACAGCGGTACATTTCTCCTTGGATCCCGAACCTCGCCTGCAGTAAATGTGATGTTGTTCCAGGCGTCTGCCGCGAAAAGCGATCCCGTTTGAGCGACGCAAAGCGCGACAATCAATCCAAACATGGTTTCGGGCGTCAATCCCGAAGCCACCGGAGTGAAGCCTCGCGCGCCCCACAGGTTGCTGAAATTGGCTCTTGCGCCCGCGCCGTTCCACGCCAGTGCGCCCAGGATCACCACTCCGGCGAGCGCACCAAGCTTTGCGCACGTAAAAATGTTCTGAATGTTCTTGCCGTAACTGACACCGCGCGTGTTGGTCCCGGTGAGCAACAAAATTACGAGCGCCCCCACCAGCTGCGCCGTCGAAAGAGACAGCGCGTAGCCCGACGAAATGTGTATGGGCGCGATGAGGTAGTGGTCCTCGGCGACGGCCGGCCACCACACGCCCAGATAGCGCGCAAACCCGATTCCCACAGCGGCGATCGTGCCCGTCTGAATCACCAAAAATAAGGTCCATCCATAGAGGAAGCCCCAGAGGCTCGAGTAGGACTCCCTTAAATACACGTATTGCCCGCCCGCCTTGGGCATCATGGCCGCGAGTTCTCCATAGGAGAGGGCCGCGGCCAAAGTGAGCAAACCCGTAATGATCCAAGACATCAGCAGCCAACCCGGGCTGCCGACCTCTCTAGACATCTCAGCCGAAACGATGAAAATGCCGGAGCCGATCATCGATCCCGCCACCAGCATGGTGGAGTCGAACAGGCCCAGGGATCGATGGAGGTGCTCTTCGTTGACCGGAGACGCCGGCTCGCCTTGGGCCTGGCTCAAGGCTTCTTCCGCCATTCGTAATCGTATTCAGTGGACCAGGTTTTGCCGCCATCGTCGGATCCCACCGATAGTTCACGAACGCGCCCATCGGGCTCGCGAATCAGGCTCCAATGCCGCTGCCGGATGCTGCCGTCTGGTTGAACCTGATCCATGGCGAACCGCATTTCCGTTCCGAGCAGATCCCCGGCGAAATGACTGGTGGCGCCGCTCGATGAAACCCAGAAATACTCCCACTTCTTGGTCCGCTCATTATAAGTGCTCAGCCCTTTGCCATCGTTGCCACGAGCGCCCACCCAGAGCTCTTCGAGCGCGCAGTCTTTCAGAACGCGCTGGATCCTGGTGTCGGACAATTTCTGGTCCTTGTTAAACACCTCCCAGTCGCCGACCCAGAAATCGAGCTGGTGAAACTCGGCGCGGTCGGCGCAAGCCGGCCGTGGGGCTTTCGGCTGTGCCGCGAGAAAGGGTGCGATCGCGAAGAAGGCAACGGTACAAAACAAGGCGCGAAGAGTCATGGATCTCCGTAGGGGTACCAGTAGGTCTCAAATTTGACGTCGCGGCGCGGCGGAGCGCCCTGCGATGCGCGTTTCGCTCGGCAGCGGCCTGACTAGAGGCCCTCGGTGAAATCAAGCCGCTTCCACACCCG
>Ga0070734_10005002_pt1 | contig 12062 bp, 9 predicted proteins | sample Coa_R1_8_FD_66444 | JGI IMG/M metagenome (GOLD analysis project Ga0070734, IMG submission 66444) | Surface soil microbial communities from Centralia Pennsylvania, which are recovering from an underground coalmine fire - Coalmine... | ecosystem: Environmental > Terrestrial > Soil > Unclassified ...
CGCGCTGACCGCACACGACGTGGAACAGCGCGCGCAGGGATCGCGCCCGCCAGCGACGATCGCGGTCAGCTTCGACGGACTCGGTGCGGGCTTCGAAGGGCCGCAAGGCACGGCGTCGCTGCGCAATCCGTCGGACAACAGCCTCGCCGTCGGGCGAAACCACGTCGTGCAGATCGTCAACACGCGCATGGCGGTGTTCACGAAAGACGGCAAGACGCTCTACGGTCCGGTGCCGACGAACAACGTCTTTCGCGGCTTCGGCGGCGTGTGTGAGGAGCGCAACAACGGCGACGCGGTGGTGCGCTACGACCAGCTCGCAGATCGCTGGCTCGTCGTGATGCCGATCTTCTCGCGTGCGCCGGCGCGGCCCGATCAGCCCGCACGCTGGACCGACGACGGCGCCGCGCATCTGAGTCCGCCCGGCCGGCCGAATCAGCCGGGGCCGGCCATGCGATTGTCTCAGCCGCCGCGAATTCCCGACGCGGCGGCCGCGCGGCCGCCGCAGGGCGACGGCCCGTATTCGATGTGCTATGCGATCAGCGCGACGCCGGATCCGCTCGGCGCCTATTATCGCTACGAGTTCCTGCGGCCGCTCTTCCCCGACTATCCGCGGCCGGCAATCTGGCGCGACGGCTACTACGTGCCGACGAGCACGAGCGACGATCCGATCTCCGACGCGATCACGACGCAGAAGCACGCGTGCGTCGTCGATCGCGACGCGATGCTGCGCGGCCAGCCCGCGACCGAGCAGTGCTTCGTTCTGAACAACGTCGGATTTCTCAACAACGCGGAGATCGACGGCCGTTCGCTGCCGCCGCGCGGCGCGCCGAATGTGTTGATGGCGACCGGCGGCACGCAGTTAAAGAAGGTCCTCGAGGCGCACACGATCGACGCGTGGCAGTTTCACGTCGACTGGCAGAATCCCGCGAAGACCTCCGTCAGCGGCCCGCAGCACATCGAGGTGGCGCCGTACCACTACCTGTGCGGTGGACAGTTGACCAGCTGCGTGCCGCAGCCCGGTATTGCTCAGCGGCTCGACGCGCAGGGCGACAAGATCATGGCGCGCCTCGTGTATCGCCGCGTCGGCGATCGCGAATCGATCGTCGCCGCGCATTCCGTCGACACCTCGTCCGGCGGCGGCGGCGTTCGCTGGTACGAATTCCGGATCGATCGCGCGCGTCAGATCGCGCTCGCGCAGCAGGGCACGTACGCGCCGGACGGACGCTTCCGCTGGCTGCCGAGCCCCGCCATCGACCGGCGCGGCAACATCGGCATCGGCTACTCGTACGGCGGCGCCGACGTGTTCGCCGGTCAGCGCTTCGCGGCGCGGCTGCGCGACGATCCGCCGGGCCAACTGACGCTGCAGGAAACCGTGCTCGTCGAGGGCGGCGCGGCGCAGAATGCGATCCGCTGGGAGGACTACACGCAGACGGCCGTCGACCCGAGCGATGACTGTACGATCTGGTACGTGGGCGACTACCTCAAAAAAGGATCGGCAGCTTACTCGACGCGCATCGGCGCGTTTCGCTTGCCCGGCTGTCGCTGATCGTTCACTGGCGCAGTCTTCGCAGCGTCTTGAACAGCCCATCGTCCAGCGACGCGACGATCTGGCGCGCGATCTCCGCGAGGTCGCGGCCCGCGAAACCCTGATGCTCGTTCACGATCTGCAGCATCATCATCCGGTTCGCCAGGTCGTCGTCTTCGATCCCCAGCACCATCAGCGTCGGACGGTCGTACTGCTCGGTCACGAGCAGCGACACGCCGTAGACGCCGTTCGACGGCGTGACGATCAGCCGGACGACGCGCCGTGCGTCGACGCGCGAGACGACGTCGACGTCCTTTTCGGCGGCGAGCCCTTTCTTGACTTCGTCGGACAGCGTCGACGCCACGTCGGGCGGCCCTTCGACATCGAGCGCGACGCGGAGGTCCGGCGGTTGCGCGGTCGCGAGACGGGCCACGAGCAGCGCCGCACAGCAGATGAGGGCACGCAGCTTCATGGGGCCAGAGTCTACCGCAGCCATGGCGCGCCGCTTGCAGCCGATTCAGCGTTAAACCCCGGTTCAGGAGGATCGCGGATGTTTTCGGTCACCACGCTCGATCTCGTCCGTCTGGATTCTGAGCATGCCGCGCAGAATTACATCGTCCACGCGCGCGCGGCCGAGCGTCTGGCCCGCGCCGCCCTCGTCGCGCGCGTCGTCATCGTGTTGCTGCTGGCCGCGACGGCGGCGACGGCGATCGCCGCCGTGCTGCTGCCGACTCGGGCGTACGCGATTGCCGCCGCGTCCACCGCGTCGCTCGCGCTGGTCGCCTTCGCCGTCTACGCGGTCGTCGGCCTCGAGGCGCGCGTCGGCGCGCACCGTCAGCTCGCGCATCGCGTCTGGCTGGTCGCCGAGCGATATCGGAGCCTCGTCGCGGAAATCAACGACGGCCTGATCGAGGGTCAGGCGCTCCTCAGGCGGCGCGAGGATCTGATTCACGACCTCCACGCGATCTACGAACAGGCGTTCGGCGCCGACCAGCCGGCGCGCGAGGTCGCGCGGCTGCCGGCGTGGCCGGCCGATCGCGCGGCCTAGCCGATCGCCGCCGTCACAGGCGCCCGGGACCGATCCGTTGCGGGCTCGGCCGGCGTCGCGTTTGTCGTAGAATCGCGCCATGCGACGCACGCTGACGCTCCTCCTGCTCCTCGTTCTCGTTGTTCCCACGCATGCCGCGCACACGCCCGTCCACGCAAAGCACGGCATGGTCGTCGCGATGGAAAGCCTCGCGGTCGACGTCGGCGTCGACGTCCTGAAGAAAGGCGGCAACGCCGTGGACGCGGCGGTGGCGGTCGGCTTCGCTCTCGCGGTGACGCATCCGTTCGCCGGCAACATCGGCGGCGGCGGCTACATGCTGATCCGTCTGGCCGACGGCCGTGCGACGTTCATCGATTTCCGCGAGCGCGCGCCAGAGAAGGCGTCGCACGACATGTACCTCGATGCGAACGGCAAGCCGACGCACGACAGCATCGAAGGATGGCGATCGTCAGGCGTCCCCGGCAGCGTCCGCGGCTTCGAGATGGCGCAGACGAAGTACGGCAAGCGCAGCTGGGCCGAGAACATGGCGCCGGCCATCGAGTTGGCCTCGAAGGGATTTCCGGTCTCGTACGCGCTGGCGCAGTCGCTGAAAGGATCGCGCAGTCTCGGTGCGTCACCTGAATCGAAGCGCATCTTCCAGAAGGACGGCGCGTTCTTCGAAGTGGGCGATACGCTCGTGGAGCCCGAGCTCGCGCAGACGCTGCAGCGCATCGCAAAAAACGGCGCGAACGAGTTCTACGTAGGCGGGACGGCCAGGCGCTTCGCGGAGGAGATGGCGAAGCACGGCGGCCTCATCTCGTCGAACGACCTGAAGAACTACAAGGCGATCGAGCGCACGCCGCTGCAAGGGACCTACAAGGACTACACGATCATCACCTCGCCGCCGTCGAGCTCTGGCGGCATCGCGCTGCTCGAAATGTTCGGCATCCTCGACGGCAGCGGGTACGAAAAAGGCGGATTCGGATCGGCCTCCACGATTCACTACGAAGCCGAAGCGATGCGGCGCGCGTACGCCGATCGCAACGAGTACGTCGGCGATCCCGATTTCATCAAGGTGCCGATCGCCGGCCTTCTCGATCGCAGCTATCTCGCGCGCCTGCGCGCGACGATCGATCCCGAGCGCGCGACGCCGAGCGATCAGGTCCGTCCCGGCCGTCCCGCCGGCACCGAGCACGATCAGACGACGCATTACAGCGTGGTGGACGCGGAGGGAAACGCGGTCGCGGTCACCTACACGCTGAACGGCGGCTACGGCAACGGCATCACGGTGCCGGGGCTCGGGTTCCTGCTGAACAACGAGATGGACGATTTCGCCGCGAAGCCCGGCACGCCGAACATGTTCGGGCTCGTGCAGGGCGAGGCGAACGCGATCGCGCCCGGGAAGCGTCCGCTCTCGTCGATGACGCCGACGATCGTCGTCAAGGGCGGCAAGCTGTTCATGACCGCCGGCGCGCCCGGCGGCTCGCGCATCTCGACGGCGGTCGCGCAGGTGATCCTGAACGTGATCGACTTCGGGATGAACGTGCAGGACGCGGTGGACGCGCCGCGGGTGCATCACCAGTGGCTGCCCGACAAGCTGTATCTCGAGCGCGGGATCTCGCCCGACACGGTGGCGCTCTTGAAAGCGCGCGGGTACGACGTCGACTACGCGCCGGGCGTCGTCCTCGCGCAGGTCGCCGCCATCGTCAGCGATGGCGGCTGGCTGCAGGGCGGATCGGACGGCCGCAGCGCGGCCGGCAAAGCGGCCGGCTATTAGCCGCCACTACTTCGACGAGACGGTGTAGCGCACGAGCAGATCCTCGACGAAGTCGGCGCTGACGCGCTGCGTCGGCGTCTCGAACACGAGCGTGACCACCGTCAGATCGCCGGTCGTCTTCTGCGACGAGCCGACCGGCGCGCCGAACAGGCGCTCGGCGTCGCCGCGCGTCATGCCTTTCCGCAACTGCGTCACGTCGCCCGACGGCGGCGGCAGCATCGTCGGCGTGTTGGACGGCTGGCCGAAATCGACGTACTCCGCGAGCGCTGCCATCACGTCCTGCGGGCGGATCCCGGGCGGCACGCGATCCTCGTAGCGGATGTTGAAGCGCGAGCCGCCGTGCAGGCGGTGCTCGGCGACGACTTCCGCCTTCTGCGCTTCGGCGCGTTCCTTCTCGGCGGTGATGCGCCGGTTCTCGCGCTCGCGCCGATCGCGCAGATCGTCGAGCTCGTGCTGCATCTGCCGCCGTTTATCGCGGTCGTCCTCGTCCTTGATGCGCCGCTCGAGCTCTTTCTCGCGATCGCTTTTCTCGACGAGCGGCATGTAGACCGATGTGCTCGTGTCGTCGCCGAACGTGCCGTAGCCGCCGCCGTCGAGCTGAAACTCGATCAGGTCCTTCTTGACCTTGACGAGCGTCACCATGGCCGGCGTCCCCGCGTGGATGGCCACGCCGTACTTCTTCAGGTTCGAGCGATAGCCGTCCAGGTCGAGCGAGCGCCGCGCGTCGTCGTGGACGTCGATGCCTTCCTGCGTCCCAGGCATATCGATGTGTACTACAACCTGGTGTCCCTCGAAATACGACCTCAGCGCCTCTTCGCTCTGGGCTGCCACGGGCGCACTTAGCGCCACGAGCGTCGCCAGCGCCAGCAGCAGCGCACGGACGGTTCGGATCATCGACACACTCCTCCTGACTCGAGTCAACGAATGTATCGGCCGGTCACGGGTTGTCCGCAGTGTCTCCACTTTTTCATAGGTTTCCCGCAGTCCAATATGCGACGCTCGAAGAATCGTGTCGCTTCGAACGATGCTGGCGGCCGGCCTCGTGGCGGTCGTTGGCGTACTGTTGCCGGTTGCGGCGCGCGGCCAGGACGCGCAAGAGCCGCCCGAGGATCAGGCTCCCGCGCCGGGTGTGCTGACGTCGATCGCGCTGCCGCCCGACGCGCTGACCGTTCAGGATCCGCGTCCGCCGGTCGCGCCCCCTCCAGAGCTCGACGTCGGCGACCTCTGGCACGCCGTGCGTCACCAGACGGCCGGCGGGTCGGACAACCCCTCGCAGGCCGTGTCGGGACAGCACTTCTTCGTCGCCGCTCCGACGATCGGCTCCAAACCGACGACGGGCTTCACCGCGGGCGTCAACGGCAACCTCGCGTTCTTCAGCTCCGATCCGGCGACGACGCACATCTCGTCGGTCTCGGGAGGCGTGCGCGTGTCGCAGTTGGGGCAGGTCCTGAGCGGCGTCCGCTTTGCCGTCTTCACCCCGCAGGACGGGTGGTTCATTCAAGGCGACAACCGCGTATCGTGGACCTCGCTGAACACGTACGCGCTCGGCACGGTGTCGCAGCCGACCGGCACCGTCAACGTGAGGTTCGATCAGGTGCGGCTCTACGAGACGGTATATCGCCGAATCCAGCCAGGGCTGTTCGTCGGCGGCGGCATCAACGTCGATCGCCACTCGAACGTCCGTCCCGGCGAAAGCGGCGACGCGCCGTTCGACGAGTCGGCGTATCTCGCCTACAGCCTCGAGCACGGCTTCTCGCCGAACACGCAACTGTCGACGGGGACGAGCGTCAGCCTGCTGTACGACACGCGCGACAACGCCATCAACGCGCAGCGCGGCGTGATGGCCAGCTCGACGTACCGGACGTTCTTCAGCGCACTCGGCGGCGACTCGACGTGGCAGGAGCTGGCGTTCGATGCGCGCACGTACCGCACGCTCAACCGCGAAGGCAACCACAGGCTCGCGTTCTGGCTGCAGGGCGACTTCGTCACCGGCGGCGTGGCGCCGTACTGGGACCTGCCGGAGATCGCCGGCGACGGCCGCTCGGCGCGCGGGTATGGTGAAGGACGCTATCGCGGCGAACAGTTGATGTACGGCGAAGTCGAATATCGCGGATCGCTGACGCCGAACGACCTGCTCGGCTTCGTGGCGTTCACGAACGTCACGACGATCAGCAGCCGCGACGAAGGCCAGCGCCTCTTCAGCAACTACGCGCCGGCGGCCGGCGGCGGCCTCCGCGTCCTGCTCAACAAGCGATCGAAAACCAACCTCTGCGTCGACTACGGCTTCGGCAAGGACGGGTCCCGCGGTTTCTATCTCTCGCTGCAGGAGGCCTTCTAAACCAGACTTAGTGGACCGTATTTGACAATAATGTCATATGTTGTCATATTATGGTCTATGCGTAAGCTGGCTTTTCTTTCGTTCTTCATACTGCTGTTCGCCATCTCTTCTGCCGCCCAGACCCAGGACGGCAGCGTCACCGGTTCCGTCGTCGACGAGCAGGGCGCGGCCATTCCGGGCGCGACCGTGACACTCCGCGGGCCGGACGTCAGCTTCGATTTCGTCAGCGATCAGACCGGGGCATTTCGATTCCTCAACCTCCAGCCCGGCACGTACCACGTCGTTGCCGCGCTCGAGGGTTTCCACAACGCGACACAGGACGTCAGCGTCGACACCGGACGCAACGTCGATCTCTCGCTGAAGCTCCGCGTCGGCGGCATCGTCGACAGCGTGACCGTGACGGCGCCGGCGCCGATGCTCGATGCCAAGGCGACGGGCACGTCGACGACCGTCGCGGCCGACGAGCTCGATAAGATTCCGACGTCGCGCGACGTCTTCGCGCTGGTGCGGATCGCGCCGGGCGTGCTGCTGGATCGTGTGAACGTCGGCGGCAACGAAACGGGCCAGGCGCCGACCGTGGTGTCGAAGGGGACGCGCCCGCAGGACACCGTCTGGACGCTCGACGGCATCGTCATCACCGACATGGCGGCGGCCGGTCAAACGCCGACCTACTTCAACTACGACAACTTCGACGAGGTGCGCGTCGCGACGTCGGGTCAGGACATCCGCCAGCAGACCGGCGGCGTCGGCATCAACCTCGTGACGCGCCGCGGCACGAACCGTTTCCACGCGAACGCGCATGGCTATTTCTCCAACGACGCGATGGAAGCGTCGAACGTGCCGGCCGAACTGCAGACCGGTTCGAGCCCGGTGACGCCCGCAACCGCCGATCACACCAACCAGATCTCCGATTACGGCTTCGACGTGGGCGGCCCCATCGTCGCGAACAAGGCGTGGTTCTACGGGTCGTATTCGTCGCAGGACATTCGGCTGTACCGCCACAGCCTGAGCGCGGTCGATCGCACGCAGCTGAAAGATCCGGAAGTGAAGCTGAACTGGCAGGCCGACGCCAAGGACATGATCAGCTTCCTCTGGTTCAACGGCTCGAAGGTGAAAGACAACCGCAGTCCGGGCACGGCGGGCATCGTCTTCGATGCGCCGACGGCGACGTTCCATCAGGACAACGCGTACACCAGCAACCCGCTGCATGGCTTGTTCCGCGCGTCCGACGATCACGTCGTGAACGGCAACCTGTTCGTGTCGGTGAACTACGCGTACTACAACACCGGCAACGCGCTGACGCCCGAAGGCGGCATGGACCTGTCGTCGGGACGCAGCCTCGTCACCGGCCAGTCGTACGGGTCGACGAGCGCGACGATCAGCACGCGCCCGCAACAGACCGCGAACGCCGACGCACATGCGTTCCTCACGATCGCGGGGATGGGGCACGACGTGCAGTTCGGATCCGGCTTCCGCACCGTCGACGCCTGGGCGCAGACGGTCTGGCCGGGCAATGGCATTCTCGCGCTCGAGAACTCGGCGACCGACCTCCGCGCGCAGGTGTTCCGCGAAGGCGACGGCGGCAACCGCGCCGACTACTTCAACGCGTACGCCGGCGACACGATCACCAAAGGACGCGCGACGATGAACGTCGGCATCCGGTTCGATCATCAGGGCGGCAAGGCGCTGCCGAGCACCATCACCGCGAGCCCCGCCTTCCCGTCGCTCGTGCCCGGCGTCCAGTTCGCCGGTTACGACTCGCCGTTCACCTGGAACACGTTCTCGCCGCGCGCGGGGCTGACCTACGCGCTCGACGAGAGCCGCAAGACGATCGCGCGCGTCACCTACAGCCGGTTCGCCGCGCAGCTCAGCCCGACGACGATCGGGTACATGAACCCGGCATCGACGGCCGGCTCGGCGACGTATCGGTGGGTTGACACGAATGGCGACCACCTCGCCGAGAACAACGAGGTGCTCACGAACCAGTTCCTGACGTCGAGCGGCGGCTTCAATCCGAATAACCCGACGGCGATCACGTCCGCCAACCAGATCGATCCGAACCTGAAGGCGCCGCGCACGTCGAGCGTCGTCGCCGGCGTCGATCGCGAGCTGCGGGCGAACCTGATGGTGCAGATCAACTACAGCTACACGCGGACGACGGATCTGTTCGGCAACCTGGCGGCGAACATCACGCCGCGCACGGGCGTCACGCTGAACGACTACACGGCCGGTCCGACGCTGACCGGCACGCTGCCCGACGGCACGCCCTACAGCGTGCCGACTTACGTCGCCAACGCGGCGAAGGTCATCGCCGGCGGCCTCGGCTTCGTGACGACGACCGTGCCGGGCTACTCGGTGGACTACAACGGCGTCGAGGTGGCGCTCGTGAAGCGGATGTCGAACCGGTGGATGGGCCACGTCGAGTTCGGCTACAACAACGCGCGCGAGCACTTCAGTACGCCGGCCGGGATGTACGACACCAACGGCAACCCGACGCGCACGGTCAACGAGCCGCTCGTCAACGGCGGCCAGTTCGCGCCTTCGTCCAGCGCGAGCAGCGGATCGGGCACGGTCTACACGAACGCGAAGTGGCAGTTCAACGGCAGCGCGATGTACCTGGCGGCGTACAACATCGAGCTGGGCGGCAACGTCTTCGCGCGCCAGGGCTATCCGTTCCCGCTGTTCCGGTCGCAGGCGCTCGGCGGCGAGACGCTGAACGTGATGGTGACGCCGACGATCGACTACTTCCGCTACGACAACGTGTGGAACACCGACGTCCGCATCGCGCGCGAGTTCAAGGCGCCGACGGTGTCGTTCCGCGTGATGGCGGATGTGTTCAACCTGTTCAACGCGAACACCGTCCTCGTGCGGAACAACAACATCCTGTCGACGACGTTCAACCAGATCGCGCAGAACCAGAGCCCGCGCATCCTGCGGCTCGGCGTGCAGGTGCGGTTCTAGCCTTTCACCGTCCAGCCTTTCTTCGTCAGCAAGTCTCGCACGCGGTCGCGGAGATCACCGTTCAACTCGACGGTGTTCTCCGCGACGGTTCCGCCGGTCCCGCACGCCCGCTTCAACTCCTGGCTGAGCTCCTTCAGGAACGCCGCGTTGTTCGGCAGGTCGTAGATCACCGTCACCGACTTCCCACCGCGCCCTTGCTTCTCGAGACGGAGCTTCGCGACGAGCTTCGCCGGCACCGACGCGCTCGCCGTGCGGCGGCTGCACGTGCAGTCGGCTTCGGGCCATCCGCAGCCGGCGCAGACGCGTCCCCGATCGGTGGAATAGACGAGGCGCGGACGATCGCTCATGTGTTCATTATTGCAAGGCAATCGAGCAGGAGGCTGAACGCAATGCAGGCTCGACTGTTTCTTGCGGCGTGCGCGTCCGCGACGCTCCTGACCGCGGCGGCATGCAACACCGACAACACAGCAAATCAGGCCACGGCGAAGCCGAATACGGCGACGACGGCGGCCACCGGCACGAAAGGGACCAGCGACGAGGCGCGCCCGATCGCCATCACCGGCTGTCTGCAGAAAGACGGCAGCGACTACATCCTGACGCAGATCAACGAGCCGCCGAAGGGCGAGCCGGTCGCGCAGCAGGACGTCAACGAAGCCGAACACACCTACCGTCTCACCGCGAAGAACACGACCGACGATGACTGGGACAAGCTGGTCGGCAGCGAGGTTCGCGTCAGCGGCACGCTGGCCAAGGGCGGAGACGTCGCTGAGAGAGTCGGCACCACCGGATCGAACAACGCGACCGACCACCCGGAGATCCGCGAACGGGATCTGGCGAAGGTCGACGTGTCGGACATCCAGGTGACGCGAGCGGCGTGCGGCGGTCACGCCATGAAGCCGCGGCTGAAGTAGCAAGTCGCAAGTCTCAAGGCTCAACTCGGACGTTGAAACTTCAGCGCCGAGCGTTGAGACTTGAGCCTTGAGACTTGACCCTTGACACCCGTCGACGTGCTGTACGAGGACGCCGATCTGCTGGTCGTCGATAAGCCAGCAGGCCTCGTGGTTCACCCGAGCTACAAGCATCCCGGCGGCACGCTGCTCGACGCGCTGATGGCGCGCGAGCCGGCGTGGCTGCCCGACACGCGGCCATCGCTCGTCGGACGGCTGGACAAGCAGACGTCGGGTCTCGTGCTCGTCGCGAAGCACGCCCGCGCGCACGCGGCGCTGCAGCACATCCTCGCCTCGCGCGAAGCAGAAAAGATTTACATGGCGATCGTTCGTGGGACGCCGCCGCTGTCGGGCACGATCGATCTGCCGCTGACGCACGACCCCATCGACCGCCGCCGCCGCATCGTGGCCGAAGGCGGTGCGCCGAGCGCGACGGAGTTCGAGTGCCTCGCCGCCGGTGTCTGCGCGCACGGGCCGGTCGCAGTGCTTCGGTGCCGGCTGCGAACCGGACGCCGACATCAGATTCGGGTGCATCTCGCCGCGAGCGGCTGGCCGATCGTCGGCGACGCGGTATACGGCGAGGCAATCGAGGGCGTGACGCGTCACGCGCTGCACGCGTGGCGCCTTGCGTTCAGGCATCCGTCGACGGGCGCGCGCGTCGAGGTCGAAGCGCCGCCGCCTCAGGATTTCTGCAGCTTGCTGTATTCCTGCTTCGCGGACACCAGCAGCGGCAGGTCGGCGTCTGCGTTCTTCCAGTTCGCGAAGAAGCGTTCGTAGGCGGCGCGCGCCTCGTCGACCTTGCCCAGTTTCGCGAGCGCGCGGCCGTAGTACACGCGCGCGAGCGCGACGTCGGTCGACAAACTCGGCCGCGCGTCGTCGAGGATCTCCTTGAACCGCGCGGCGGCGGTCTCCGCGTTCCCCACTTCCAGGTTCGCGAGACCGAGCGCCATCCGTTCGCTCGTGTCGTGCTCGTCGCGCGGCGGCGCGATCGCATCGATGGCGCTGCGGTCGCCGGCCCGCAGCCGGTAGACCGCCTCGAGCGTCCCGAACTCGCGCGCCACGTCGGCGCTCGTCGTCGGCGGGAGGTCGCGGCGCGCCTCGTCGATCAGCCGCCGTGCTTCCGGCAGATCGCGGACGGTGATGAAGGTGACCGCGGCATTCGCCACGGTGTTGACGTTGCGATCGAGATCGAGCGAGTGCCGCACCTCGGATCGCGCCTGCGCCGTCTGGCCGACGCGCGCGCTGACCTGCGCGAGGTTGCCCCACATCTGCGCCGCCGCGCCCTTGAGTCCGGAGCGCGTCGACGTCTCGCGTTCGAACTCTTGTGTCAGTTCGCGGGCGCGCGCGATCTGTCCGCGGAACGCGGCCACGGCCCCCTGCTGCGGCACAATCAGGAACCCGTCCGGAAACCGACGCGCCGCCGCCACCTGCTTCGCCATGTCGGCCTCGTCGTTCTTCAGGCAGGCGATGAGGTACCGCTGCCCGCG
>Ga0070734_10005003_pt1 | contig 12060 bp, 9 predicted proteins | sample Coa_R1_8_FD_66444 | JGI IMG/M metagenome (GOLD analysis project Ga0070734, IMG submission 66444) | Surface soil microbial communities from Centralia Pennsylvania, which are recovering from an underground coalmine fire - Coalmine... | ecosystem: Environmental > Terrestrial > Soil > Unclassified ...
GAGACCCGCGGCATATTCGACCACTCCCGTTTCGCCCAGATGAAGCGCTCCGCGTACCTCATCAACACCGCCCGCGGCGCCCTCGTGAACGAGACCGACCTACTCCGGGCCCTGGAGACCGGCCACATCGCGGGCGCCGCCATCGACGTGTACGCCGACGAGCCCCTACCCGCGAGCCACCCGCTGCGCCATGCGCCCCGCTGCGTGCTCACGCCCCATAACGCGTTCAACACGGTGGAGTCCGCGGAGACGATGAGCCGGATGTCGGTGGAGAACATCCTCGCCGCCATGCAAGGCGCCCGCCCCCCCGGCCTCTGCAACCCCTAGCGTTTCTCTCCCCCTCGCGTCTCTCCCCCCTCCGGGGGGAGTACCCGCCGCGAAGCGGCGGGGGAGGAGGGCGCACACCACCCGCCATTCTCTCCCCCCATGGAGCGCGGACGTCCTCGTCCGCGTCCGGGTGACTCTCGCGTCTCTCCCCCAACTGGGGGCTCTTCCGGTCTCTCCCCCCACCGGGGGGAGTACCCGTCGCGCCGCGGCGGGGGAGGAGGGCGTACACCGCGACACACCCATAATCACCACGAATGCGCACCAACCCCGTCAAAGCCGCACTAAAAGAAGGCCGACCCCAACTCGGAACCTGGCTCTCCCTCGGCAGCCCCACCGCCGCCCGCTACATGGCCCGAACCGGCTTCCACTGGCTGAACCTGGACATGGAGCACAGCCCGGTCGACTGGGAAACCGCCGGCATGATCTTCGGCGCCATCGCCGACGCCGGCGGCGTGCCCCTCGCCCGCGTCCCCTTCACCAGCCTGGAGAACGTGAAGCGCTGCCTCGACGCCGGCGCCTTCGGCATCATCTTCCCCATGGTCAACTCGGTCGAGGAGGCCGAGCTCGCCGTCGCCGCCTGCAAGTATCCGCCCGCCGGGCAGCGAAGCATCGGCGGCGGCCTCCACGCCCTCAACTTCGCCGGAAGCCCCGCCGACTACTACCGTCAGGCCAACGACGAGATCCTCGTCGTCATCCAGGCCGAGCACGTGCTCGCCGTGGAGCGGGCGGACGCCATCTTCGCCGTCCCCGGCATCGACGCCATGTTCGTCGGCCCCAACGACCTCCTCTCCTCGATGGGCAAAACCCCCGCCATGGAAACCGACGACCCCGCCTTCGTGGACGCCCTCCGCCACCTCAAGGCAACCGCCGAGAAGCACAAAATCGCCCCCGGCCTCCACGTGCTAGACGCCGCCGCCGCCAACCGCCGCAAAGACGAAGGCTGGAAGTTCATCGCCATCGGCAGCGAGCTGGCCTTCATGCTGGCAGGGGCTGGCGGGACGGTCAAGGAGGCGATCGGGGAAGAGAGTGGGGCCGGAGTTGCTAGGTACTAGCGAAGCTCAAATCAATCACCGAAGCGCCCCAACGAGGTTGTTCGTTCGTTGCAGGCTGTGTTACTTTTGGCACCTGCGCGCGGAGCCTGCTATACTGTCTTCCCGCCGGATCCCGGAAATCAAGGACCATGCCAATAACAGAGCACAGGCGGGTGAGTGAACTTTCGCTCGACCTGTCTAATTTCAGAACTGTAAGGCAGCCGACAGAAACGGATGCGTTGCAGGCGATGGTCTCGATCAGCCCGGACCGCTTTTGGGCGCTTGCCGCAAGTCTGCTCGACGACGGCTACTTGCCGACGGAGAACATTCTAGTACTCAAGACCGACCCGACGGCCGGGACCCTGACGGTTAAGGAGGGCAACCGGCGCATCGCAGCGCTCAAGCTGATTCACGGGATACACAAGTCTGACGACCTTGTCATCCCAGAGTCCACCCTCGCCCGGATCAAGTGCACAAACGCTGAGTGGAAGAAGAACAACCAAACTGTCCCATGTACAATCTATCCCCCCGAGGATGCCGCGATCGTGGACAGGATCGTCACCTTGGCGCACGGAAAGGGCGAGAAGGCGGGACGAGACCAATGGAACGCGGTGGCGAGAGCCCGGCACAACCGCGACTTCAACCTCGGTTCGGAACCAGCCCTAGACCAACTCGAGAAATATCTAGCTTCCGGCAAGAATCTCACGGCGCAACAGAAGGAACGATGGGCTGGCGACTACCCGCTCACTGTCCTTGAAGAGGCGATGAAGCGGCTAGCGCTAAGGCTCGGCTCTGCGAACGCGCCGGAGTTAGCTCGAAAGTATCCGGCCATCGACCGTCGCCACGAATATGAAGAGGTCCTAAGAGATATAGGACAGAAGCTTCTAGGCTTCGAGGCCATCCGCAAGCAAGGCGCTGACTTCGCAATCGCGTACGGCATCCCCCAGGTCCGGTCGAGCGCCGCGGGCGCTGCACCAGGGTCGGCGCCAGCTTCCAGCACCGCTAACGCTGACGCCGCACCGGGAAGTGTGACCGGAGGAGACCAAGCCAATCCGAACGCGCCCGCAACGTCAGGAAAGACCAGGCCCGGCACCAGCCAGGCACCAGGGGCCCCCGGGGCGAGAACTGCAGCGCACGCAATAAACGACCCAAGAGCGGTAACCAAGGCGCTTAAGCAGTTCGTACCGAAAGGGAACGGTCGGCAGAAGATGGTGACCCTCCGTGACGAGGCACTCAAATTGAAGCTAAGGGACAACCCCCTCGCCTTCTGCTTCCTCCTTAGGAGCATGTTTGAGATTTCCGCGAAGCTATACGCAGCCGACCATCAGATCCGAGCAACCAAGCCGGATGGCAAAGACAAGACCCTTGCTGACCTGCTTAGGGACAACACAAGACATCTTACCGGCGGGAATAGGTCCTCTCCAATGGGCAAGGTCCTTCACGGGGCCCAAACCGAGCTGGCACGCCCAGACGGGATCCTTTCCGTGACCTCGATGAATCAGCTTGTTCACAGCACGACGTTCTCGGTCCAACCGCAGGACATCAGCACGCTGTTCGGGAACATCTATCCGCTGCTCGAGGCAATGAACTGATGCCGATAGCCGAACCGGGCGGCCCTGCCGCGGGCCGGCGGTGGCCCTGCTAGTGGCGCGGTACCCCTCCCCGTTGCGCTACCCGGGGGGCAAGCAAAGACTCTCGCCCTTCTTGCGTGAAATCCTCCGGGCCAACGGCCTGGAAGGCCGCGAATACGCCGAACCATTCGCAGGCGGTGCCGGCGTAGCAATCGATCTGCTGCTCGGCGGCGACGCTAGCCGGGTCCACCTAAACGATTCGAGCTTCCCAATCTACGCTTTTTGGCATTCAGTCCTACTGCACTCCGACGAATTCTGTAACCGCATTCGAGCCGCCTCCCTGACCGTCCAGGAGTGGCAGAAGCAGAGGGATATCCTCCGGCACCCAGGCGCACACTGCCCGGTCGACGTGGGATTTAGCGCCTTCTACTTAAACCGTTGCAATAGGTCTGGCGTCCTGAGCGGCGGGCTAATCGGCGGCCTGAAGCAAACAGGCGCTTGGAGAATGGACGCTAGGTTCCCACGCAACGAGTTGATCCGGCGGGTCGAGCTCATCGCTCAAGAGGCCCATCGCATTTCAATAACCAACCTGGATGCAGAAGAATTCCTATCAACGAGCAGCCGTCGCTTTCCGGCCGACACACTTATCTATTGCGACCCTCCTTACTATGATAAATCAAACCGCCTCTACCTCGACAGGTACGCAAGAGGCGACCACGCCAGACTCGCCTGTTTCATCACGGAATTGCCCAATAACTGGGTTGTCTCGTACGACGCAGCGCCCGCAATTCTAGACCTCTATGCAGGGAATGATTTATTCACTTACAGCCTCCAATATAACGCTTCAACCGTTCGAAAGGGAACAGAGGTCTTTGTATTTAGCCGGTCTCTGGTACTGCCGTCTAGTTCTTCGTTGGAATTCATAGATCTTCCTCTCCGAAAGCTCCTCGCCGCTACTTCATCAAGCACTTCAAGTAATAAGGAAGATAGCGTACGAGTGGGCGCCTGTTGGCCATAATCCTCCTTAGGAGAGGCGGCGATTGGCCCTCCACGCGGACATATCAACGTCGCGGAGCTGCTATTAGGATTTCGATCAATCGGGGATCAGGCCGACCGCCCCGGGTACCCTCCGTGCTCCTAATCCTCTACGCATCGGCCCATGGCCGCAGCGAAAGTTCCGTTGGCACCCAGCCATGCTAGTATTCGGGAATGGCGCGCCAACCTGTGAGCTTGGACCTGCTGAGAGGGGATGACCTCCAGATTCAGCCTGGCAGGCTCATCCTCGACCCCGGGAACTTGCGGTTCCATGATCTCGGCAGCGCCGTGAAGAATACGCGGATCGAGCATTATGCGGAGCCCTCGACGCAACGACACTTGCGTGAACTACTTTCTGATCCTCGCTACAAGTTGGAGAGCCTCGTCAAGTCGATCCGAACAAACGGTTTCCTGGAGCACGAACGGCTCATCGTGGCACCGTTCGACGGGCATCACTACCTCGTGCTAGAGGGGAATCGCCGCCTGGCCGCCGTCCTAAGGGTGCTCGAGGAGGGCCCGGGCCTCTTCGACGCCCCTGTCGCGCCTACACTGCTCGCCTTACCCTGCTTCGTCCTTCGCGGGCCAGCGATCGGCACTTCCGAGAGACAACTTGACCAGTTTCGGCGAGAGGCCGACATTTACATCGGCCTAAGGCACTTGATGGGCGCTCGATCGTGGCAGCCCGCGAGCCGCTACGAGTTCCAAAAGCGTTTGCTTGATGAAGGTTGGACACCGGAGGAGGTTGCCGACAAGTTCGGGCGAGATCGGGCTGAAGTCGTTCGCGACCTTAGAGCACAGATCCTGTATCGACACTTCCTGAAGTGGGAAGAGGACACTGGAAGTGAGCATTCGTTAACGTACAACGCATTCGCAGAAGCGGCCCGGTCACCCGACGTCGGGCGCTGGCTCGGCTGGACGGACCGAGGGTTCAAATTCAAGGAAGCACATCGGCTCCCCCTGTTTTTCCGTTACTTGAAGGAACGGATTTCGGCGACTGGGTCTGACGAGGAAGATGGAGAGGGCTCAAGGAGTGCTGAGGGGGCGGTGCGCAGGTTGCGAGACCTGCTGAAGTTGAAAGATATTGACGTCACCGATTCCCTCGAGCTCGGCGACTTCAATCGCGCGGAGCTCCTTTACGAAGAGAGGAAGAACGGCAAACTGCAGCAGCGCGTTCAACAGTTCTCCAAAGCCTTGCGGTCCGCACCGATCTCGGACCTAGAAAGCAATCCAGGAGGCCTGGAGGCCGCCCTCCAAGAACTGAAGGTTCAGATCGAGCGCGTACTGCGGCTGATCACGAAGGAGTAGCGCTGTTGGCCGTCTCAAAGGCAGATGTAAGGAGCGCCCTGGATCGCATCCCTCTCGCTATGCCCTCGATTAAGGTCGACGAATGGATGCGCACTACACTCGGGATCCCCCTGGGATATTTCGCGCCAGTGCACTCGGACGTCCGGTTCGTGCGAGCCGAAGTTACGTTGTATCAGCGGCAGACTTTCTTCGGCCGATGCACCGTCCCGTGGTTCGTCACCTACTCGGACACAGCCGACCCCGGCGATGCACGAATTTGCGGCACCGCTTGGTTCGCTTGCCAATGCGGGAATTCAACCCTGGCGAAACGAATACCGCTTTGCCGGCGGCTTGAAGCGGCAATCAGGGCGCTAAGAGCAAGAGAGTTCGAGGTGCTCGTTTCGAGGCTGGTTGAGGCAGCGCACGGGGAAGCGAGCGTCACGCCCTCGAGTCGCGACGCAGGCAGAGATGTGCTCGGGGTGAACACAAAGTCGGGAGACCTTGTGTTAGAGAAACTCAAGCTCGGCCTAGGCGGGCGGGACCCCATCCCTTGGCTAATAACGGCTAGCTGCAAGCATACGATAGGTGGGGGGACCTTAAGCTCGAGAGCTGTCCCCCCCGCTTTCATACGCGAGCTCGTTGGGACGTGGGCTATAGAGCGATGGACCGAGTTCGCCACCCCCCGCCCGCGCTATTTGGCCTCCCCAGTTACGGCACTGTTTGCGACTACCCGCCGCCTCGCCGAGGATAGTTGGATCCTGTGCGGTAAGTGCGGCGTGGAGGTAATGTCGTTGCCGGACGTTGTCCTGGCATTGTGCAGATACGCCCCCGACGGAATTATCGTGAGTGATCGCCTCTTCTCGAGCGCCAATTTTAAAACCTGGGTCGCCGGCTAACCCGGTCACCAGTGGCCGCTGTCCAGGGGACCCGCAAAAAGCATCCCTCCTTCACGGGTCCCATGCAAGGGGCCGATACGCCAAAAGCGCGGCCGCCGGCAACGCGTTATTTCAGGCTTGCTCTAGCTAGGCCGAACGTGATTCTTGCACACAGCTTCTCGGTCAAGGCAGCCCTCCCAACGGAGTCAATGGTGTAATCGTAGCAGTTCAAAGTTACGATGTCGAATGGAAGAGCGCTATCCTCATTCTTTCCCGGTTTCTGTCGGATGGCTACGATCGGCTTTCTAAGGGCTAGTGCGTACCCAGCTTCGAGCCCAACATTAAACTTTGCTTTGTCGATATCGACCACCACGACCGCCGCAGAATTCAGACTGGCGAATATACGCTCGTCGATTCTCTCATTGTGCTCAACTGCCCATACCGGCTCGAGTTTGACCCCGATGGCCCGTAGCACGTCTTTGCTCACCTCATTGAAGAAGCCGTCCATTGAAGGGTCCCAACGTCGAACGAGGAAAGCGTCCCTCGCACCCGCCTGTTTACCATGTTCGATCCTGACAATTTCCCCATAGCCCTTTGCGGACAGGACCGCATTATTCGAATTGGGAGGAAATGACAGCCACCCTCGCTCGAGCAACGACTTGAACGCGAAAAACTCCTCCTCCAGGTTACAGCCATAGGCCATCCCCCGCGCACTTGGAATCGACCCTCCGGCGAGTTCCATGTAGATCCCTTCAGCACCGGGTGTGACGCCCGTGTGATAAGAATGTGGCAACTGGAGGGGCTTGCGACCTTGCCTCCATTCGTTCCGCACATTAACGAGCGTCTCCCCAACCTTTTGGTCGAAGGATAGCGAGACAGATTCGAGCATTAGCTGCTCAAGTGAAACCGGCGTCGTTCGATCCCAATTTGGGCGTTGCAGGCGTTCCTCAACATCCGGCAACTCACTACCCCGACAAAGCACAAGGTGACCCGGGGGGTCGTCAGCCCGATATTTTCGCCAAAGCACGGATCTGAGGAGGTCGAGTGCTGCAGAGAGCTGAGCCTCCTCGTACCCGCCGGCCCGCAGGAACGCGTTCGGAGAAACATACAGGACCTGCAGAACTGCGTCCGTCACGTAAAGATCAGCGATGCCCCACTCCCGGTGATCGTAATAACCTGACCATGGGTCACCCGGCGTGGGTTGGAAAGGGGTAACAGAGGGAAAAACCGGCGAGTGGTCCGATTTGAGGGGCTGCACATTCAAATGATGTCACGGCGCTTGGAGTACATTCCCGCGCGGACGGGCCAGGCCATGAACGATGGGCGAGGGCACGGTAGCCGCAGGTGGGCGCCCGTCCGTTAAGGATAACTACACGCCAGCACTCGCCCATATTCCACAATCGTCCGGCAACCAGCGTGAATCGGTTCTACTACTCCCGTTCCTTACGTGGATTCCTTGCTGACTCGCCCTCGACGATTCTCGGTGAACTTGCAAACGCCAGCACGTTCGACACCCTCCGCACGCAGAGCGATGCCTGGGCCACCCAAATCCAGATCCTCCAAGACGCTCTCCGCGACAGAGACGGACAAATCGTCTTCGAGTTCTCCGTCCCCCGCATGGGCTCCCGAATCGACGTCGTCCTCATCATCGCCAACGTCGTCTTCGTCATCGAGTTCAAGGTCGGCGCCGAAACCCACGACGCGAGCGCCATCGACCAGGTCTACGACTACGCCCTCGACCTCCACTATTTCCACGAGCCGAGCCACGACTGCGCTCTCGCCCCGATCCTGTTCGCAACCGGCGCCCCGACGACTAGCCAACCGGCCCCGAAAAGGGCCGGACGAAGCCTTATTCCTCCCGTCAAAGCGGGCGCCGGCGAGCTCGGCCGGGTTCTCGACGAGCTCCTAAGCGACTGCGACAAACCGAACATCGACCCCGAGGCCTGGATCGCCGGCCGGTACAACCCGACCCCCACCATCGTCGAAGCCGCCCGCGCCCTCTACCGCAAGCACGAGGTGTCCGAAATCTCCCGAAGCGATGCTGGCGGACAGAGCCTCCAGCGGACCTCAGACGCGATCACCGAGATCATCAAAAGCTCAAGCCAGTCCCTCCAGAAGTCGATCTGCTTCGTCACCGGCGTTCCGGGCTCCGGCAAAACCCTCGTCGGCCTGAACATTGCCAACCAGCACACCGACAAGGACGCCGAGCTTTACAGCGTCTTCCTCTCGGGAAACGGCCCTCTCGTGGACGTCCTACGCGAGGCGCTCACCCGCGACTCGGTAGCCCAAGCGCGAGAGGAAGGGAAGCGGGTGACCAAGAAGCTCGCCGGTGCCAGCGTCAAGCAGTTCATCCAAAACGTCCACCACTTCCGCGACGACTGCCTGGCCACCGAGCGGCCGCCCATCGAACACGTCGCCCTCTTCGACGAAGCTCAGCGCGCCTGGAATAAGGAGCAGACCGCGAAGTTCATGACCCGGAAGCGAAACCAGCCCGGCTTCGATCAATCCGAGCCCGAGTTCCTCATCTCCTGCCTCGATCGGCACGCCGACTGGGCTACCGTCGTGTGCCTCGTCGGCGGCGGACAGGAGATCAACACCGGCGAGGGCGGCATCCGCGAATGGATCGACGCCCTCGAGCACTTCCCCGATTGGCGCATCCACGTTTCCCCCGCCTTAACTGAGCGCGAGTTCGAAACCGGCGATGCCCTAAACACCTTTGAACGCCAAGGTCGAGTAACCCGAGACGAATCCCTCCACCTCTACGCCTCCATGCGCGCCTTCCGCGCCGAGCGCGTCTCCGAGCTGGTGCGCGCCCTACTAGACTTCGAAATGGATGAGGCTCGTGCCGCCTACCGCCAGTGCCGCGACCTGTATCCCATCCACCTCACCCGCGATCTGTCGTCCGCCAAGAACTGGCTCCGCGAAAACGCCCGCGGCACCGAGCGCTTCGGCGTCGTCGTCTCCTCCGCCGCCGAGCGCCTCCGCCCCCACGCCATCAACGTGAAAGCCCCGATGGATCCCGTGCACTGGTTCCTCGACGGCAAAGAGGACGTGCGCTCGTCCTACTACCTCGAAGACGTCGCCACCGAGTTCCACGTCCAGGGACTGGAGCTGGATTGGACGTGCGTCACCTGGGATGCCGACTTCCGCTACTCCCGCGCCGGCTGGAAGAACTGGAACTTCAAAGGCTCCCGGTGGGAGCGCGTCCACAGCGAAGACCGCCGCCGCTACCAGAAGAACGCCTACCGCGTCCTCCTCACCCGCGCCCGCCAGGGAATGATCATCGTCGTCCCCAACGGAGACCCCGCCGACCCCACCCGCAACCCCGAGTTCTACGACCCAACCTTCAACTACCTGCGCGAAGTCGGCTTCCCGTTGATCTAGTTCAACCCCTCTGTCCTCCCCTCGGGAGGACTAGCCCGAAGGGCGAAGGGAGGGCGTCTGCCACGACCTCGGAACCTCCCGCCGCTCCGCGGCGGCGAAGGGAGGGCGCCCGCCCCCACCTCGGAAACCCCCGCCGCTCCGCGGCGGGGGCGGAGGGCGATCGCGCGGCCCAACGACCGTCGATCACTTCGCCTTCCGGCCGCGACCCCTCGCAAGCGAATCCAGCTTCCCCGCAAGCTCGGCCACCCCGTCCGTCTCAGCCTCCAACTCCTGCCGGCGACGTTCGCTCCGCAGCTCTTCGAATGCCGCGTATTCGGCATGGGCATGCTCGTCCGATACGCGGGCCGAAACCCGCCCAGCGTCGCCCAGAGCCGCCAAGCTGTTCAGTCTCAGAATCTCGTCCAGCTTTGCCAGCCACTCCGCCATCCGCACCTCGGTTTGGCGCTTTGCCTGGAGCTCCGCGAAGTCGAGAAACTGCGCGACCAGCAGGTTGAGCGTCTCGATCTCGACGGCAGCCAAATAGTTCTTGGCCACCGTGACGTCACGCTTGCGTACGACCTGGCCGCTGAACGACGTCAGCCCCATGTTGGGCTGCCGAGCGTCCGCCCTCGCCTTCACGATCTCCGCCGCCGTCTGGCCCGTCACCGCGAAGTGCAGCTTGTTCTGAACCGTCGCGAAGAAGAGCTGCGATTCGTCCGAAGCCGCCCGGTAGTCGATGCTCAGCGCGCATATCTCCCGCACTCGCTTGTAGAGGAGCTTCTCCGAGCTGCGGATGTCCCGAATCCGCGCCAGGAGCTCGTCGAAGTAGTCGCCGATTGTCGCCTGCTCCTTGAGCTTCTCGTCATCCAGGGCGAACCCCTTGATCACGTACTCGCGAAGTCGCTGTGTCGCCCAAATCCGGAACTGCGTGCCGACGTGCGACCGCACTCGATACCCGACCGAGATGATCACGTCCAGGTTGTAGTGGAGAACGCGATACGCCTTCCCGTCCGCGGCAGTTGTCAAGTAATCCTTGACAACTGAATCCTCCACGAGTTCGCCCTCCGCGAACACGTTCCGGATGTGCAGGCTGATGTTCTGCTTGCTCGTCTGGAACAACTCCATCATCTGCGCTTGGGAAAGCCAAACCGACTCATCCTCGACCCGGACGAGCAGCCGCGTCTGCCCGGGCGCCGACTCGTAGAGCAGGAAACTGGCATCACCCACAGACAAAAGTCTACCAGTCGTGCGTCAACAACCGAGCTGTTGACAATCGGCCCAGATTCTCCGGATAACTCTATAAGCGCGCCAAAACAACCTGGCGCCCGCACCTTGAAAACCCGAGGATCCAGAACCCTGGAACCCTAATCTTGGCCTGGTAACAGATTGTATGTGCGGGTGTCAAGGTTCAGTTGGACCGGATGATTTGGCGTGGTTGTGCCCCTTGAAAGGGCGTTCCCCGCAGTATCACCGCGGTCGCGATCACGAGGAGTCTCCGCATGATGGCGACGATCGCTTGCCCGTGGGCGCGTCCCTTAGCCCGTAATCCCGTGTAGAGTTCGTTGGCCCAACCGAGTCGGCTGATTGCCCAAACAGCCGGCATGTACATCGCCGCCTTGATTTGGACGTTGCCCTTGCGGATTCGCCGGGGGCCGTTCCTACTACCAGACTGGTCATCGATTGGGGCCAAACCGGCGTACGATGACAGGGTCTTGGTCGAGAATCCGGAGAGATCCGCTGGGAGCTCGCAAGCGAGGACTCGCGCGGTGGCCTGTCCAATGCCCGGAACCGAAAGAGCAAGTTCGTACCGCTCTCGAAACTCGGAGGCTCGAACCAGCTTGATGAACTCCATCTCCAGCTTCTGGATCTGGCGCTCGATGGCCTTGTTCACCGCTTGGTAGGCCGCGCGGCACTGCTGCGGGATGCTCGAGGCCTGCATCTGGGTGCGGTGCCGTGCCACCTCGTCTCTCAAGGATTTGATGGTCCTGGATATGTCGCAGAGCCGTTCCTGCTGGGAGTTCTTGGCCGCTTTGGAACACACGAGGGGGCCGACCAAGGCGAGAACCTCGGCATCCATCTGGTCGTTCTTGGCACTAAAGCCGACGCCGTCCGCCATTCGGCGAATCTTCCTCGGGTTGTGCAGCCGAACCTCGAAACCCCACTGGCTCAGCAAGGCTCGGGCCAACCTGTCGTACCCCCCGCTGGCCTCGAGATGGACTTGAGCTCCCTCTGGCAGCTTTAGGCGGAGCTTGCTGAGCCCGGCCTGCGTGTTCGGGAACCCGCCGAGCCTCTTGCCCAGGGCAAATACCACGAGTTCATCCTTGGAAACATCGATTCCGACTGTCGCTATACTTGAATTCACCGAAGAACCTCCGGATGCCCTGGCGTTCGGAACTCTTCCTAGTGAAAACGGGGCCTTGGTCGACTGAGAAAATCTGGCCGAGGTCCCTTGATTGCATTCGAGTCTGCCGAACGCCGCGGCTGGGGCACTCTCTGTTACTCGGGTCCGAAACCCAGGCGAAAAAACGTGCCTATTCCAGCCGACGGCATCCGTTGGTTAACTTACTAGGCGAA
>Ga0070734_10005004_pt1 | contig 12059 bp, 8 predicted proteins | sample Coa_R1_8_FD_66444 | JGI IMG/M metagenome (GOLD analysis project Ga0070734, IMG submission 66444) | Surface soil microbial communities from Centralia Pennsylvania, which are recovering from an underground coalmine fire - Coalmine... | ecosystem: Environmental > Terrestrial > Soil > Unclassified ...
GGTGTTCGGGTTGACCGCGATCGCGGCCGGGGACTCGAACTGGCCCGCGCCGGTGCCCTGCGAGCCGAACTGAGACAGGTAACTGACGGTGGGCGCCTGCGCATCGGTGCCCGGCGGCCGGGCGGCAGCGGCCGTGGGGCTGGCGGCGGCCGCGCCGGCCCCGCTGGCTGTCAGCACGGCTAGCGCGATCCCGGACGCTGCGGCGGTGATGCGCCTGATCATGACTTCCTCCTCCGGAACCGTTTGCCGGGCTGGTTTAGGTGGTGAGCTGCTGGAGCGGCCCGCCCGTTTTCTCAGGCATTTCCGTGTTCTTTGGGGGTCAGGCTCGCCGCGACGCCCGGGAGCGGTCTGGCCGGGCGATGAAGCCGTGAGCGTAAGGGAGCTGCTGGGCGGTCCCGTTGGTGTAGGTGTAGGCGCCGGCCACCACCCCGTCGGAATTGGCGCTGTAGATCACCGTTCCCGCTTGCGGGCCGGTGCCGGCCTGGTGCGGGTCCTGGAACGTGGTGTAGGTGCCGTTGGCGTAGGCGATCCCGTAGCCGGGCAGGTTGGTGGAGGTCGCGTACCCGAACAGCGTGCCCTCGGCGTCCACGACGGACAGGGTGAGGGCCGGGTGCCGCGCGCCGGCCTCAGCCGGGGGGCGCAGGGTATGCAGCTTGCCGCGGATGACGTAGAAGCCGCGGGAGAGCCCGTCGGCGGCGAAGTAGGTGCCGCCGAACTCGCCGTGGGTGTCGAAAGCCACCACGGTGCCCTGGGCGCCGGGCACGTCGTAGGTGGTAAACGCGCCGTCGCGGAGCAGGAAGCCGTGCGTCACCCCGGCCTTGCCGGCGTAGAAGCCGACGATGACCGACCCGTCTGGGCTGATCCCATCGGCGGCGGTGCCGCCGGCAGCGGCCTGCGGGTCGTTGATTTGGGTGAGCGCGCCGCTGGCCTTGCGCACGAACCCGTGCAAGCCGCCCTTGGCGTCGGTGTAGCCGCCGACCACGTCGCCGGCGTTGTCCATTCCCGTCGCGGTGGCGTTGAACGGCCCGGTCGGGGAGTAGTTGGACGGCAGGGTGTAGAAGGTGATCTTGCCCGCCGGGCTGGCGGCAAACAGCGAAACCTTGATGCAGTTGCGGTCCTTGCAGCCCTCACCGGCGTAGCCGCCGGAGCCGCTGATCCCGTTGACGTAGACGCTCGGATAGCCGGGCAGGGTGATGGTCTGGTAGTGGTAGCGGGCCGGCAGCACCCGCACCGGCGAGCTGATCGCGGTGCTGTGTGCGTTCCTGGCGGCGATGGTTATGTCCTGGTTGGGTGCTTGCTGCTCGTGCACCGCCGGTCCGGACAAGACCGCGGTGGCCGGGGCGGCGCTGGCGGCGACGGCCGGGACCGTGGCCGCCCCGACGGTGGCGATGGCGGTGGCGGCGAGTACCGCGGCCTTGGCCCGCCACCGGGCCGGTGGGTGGTGGGTGGGTGGTCTGCTGGTCATGACGGTTTCCTTTTCCTGGCGTGGTGGCCCGGTGCCGGTCCGGGCTTTGGATGCGAGGGCGCGCCCGCTGCCGGGGCTGGCTTATTTGGTGAGTTGTTCGATGAGCTGGCTCATGGGGAAGTAGATGCGCAGCGCGCTGATCTTGTCGCCGCGCAGGTCGTAGACGGCCGAGTAGGGGACGCGGACCGCCCGGCCGGTGGCCGGGATGCCGGCGAACTCGCCGGTATGGGTGCCGGCGAAGTCCGCCTCGATCGCGGCCTTGCCGTCGTCGGTGAGCAGGTTCTTCAGCTCCGGCCGGGCGTCGAAGGCGCTCTCGTGGACGTACCGGATCAGTTGCCCGGCGGCCTCGCGCCCTTCGGCGCGCTGGTCGGTGCCTTCGAAGGTGGCCACGACGTCGTCGGTGAAGTAGGCGGGGAAGTCGGCCCGCTTTACCAGTGCGTCGAGATAGTCCTGCATGACCTGCCGTTCGGTGCTCATTGCCGTTCTCCTTTCCCCGCGTCATCGCTGTCGGCGGGCTGGTGCGCTGGGTGGTGTGGGTGACGGGTGTTCTCCAGGCCAGGTCAGCTGGTGCGGGGTTAGACGAGGACGAATGGGTGGCTGTAGATGATCGAGGCGATCTGGGCGCCGTGGCTGACCAGGGAGGCCACGCACTGCAGCGTGTGGCCGGCCAGGGGACCGCCGGGGCCGCCGCCGGGGACGGCCATCGGGAAGGTCTGGGTGCACTGGTAGTCGGGGCCGGTGCCACTGAGCGTCCAGCCACTGGCGGCGTCGAAGGCTTGGGGCAGGGTCTGTGGGGGCCAGGGCTGGCTGACCGCGGTCAGGTCGATCGCGCTGATGGTGAGGGTGTAGGGGGCGCCGGAGCTGCCCAGGGCGCTGCCGGCGACTGCCTCCATGACCAGGTCGAAGCCGGGGTTGGCGGGGGCGTTGGGGGTGGTGTCGGCGACCCTGCTGCCGGTTTGGGCGGTGGCCAGCCCGGTCAGGGTGGCGTCGTTGGCGTTCACCGGGATTGCCTCCGTCCCTGGCGGGGGTTGCGGGCGGGTTGCTGGCCGGGTGATGTGCGGCCTCCGCGGGCCTGCCGGATGCTTTCCGGCCGGGCCGGCGTGGGTGATTCCACTGTGGGTGGCGGTGCGGGTGGCCACCATGCGGAATCGGTCACAGAACAGGTCACAGAATTCCGCCGGCCGGGCTCGCGGCGCAGCCGCGGGCCAAGACGAGGTCCCGCTGGCTTGGGGCGCTGGAGGTGGCCAGGCTGGCTGGGCGAGCGTACGGTTTGGGCAGGTCGTTTCCCGCCTGGAGGGGGTAGGCGAGGCGGGCAGGGAGTGAGGGGACGCTGGGCGGGTGGCCGAGCCTGAGCTGAGCTTTGCCGGGCTGCTGCGGCAGTTGCGGGCGGAGGCCAAGCTGACGCAGGAGGAGCTGGCAGAGGCGGCGGGGGTGAGCCCGCGGTCGGTCAGCGACTTGGAGCGGGGTGTGACCCGCGCTGCCCATAAGGACACCGGTGTGCTGCTGGCCGGTGCGCTGGGCCTGCCCGGGCCGGTGCGCGAGTTGTTCGTAGCGGCGGCCCGGGGCAAGGCTCCCGCGGCTGAGGTGCTGGTGGCCAGGCAGGAGGGGGCGGCGGGGGCGTTCGCGGCGGCGGCGACCCGGGCGCTGCCGAGGGATATCGCCGCGTTCACTGGCCGGCAGGCCGAACTCGCCCAGCTGATGGGAACACTGGCCGCCGCGGCGGCCGCGGGTGGTGGGGTGGTGGGTGTTCACGCGGTCGATGGGATGGCCGGGATCGGCAAGACCACGTTTGCGGTGCACGCCGCGCACCGGCTGGCCGGGGCGTTCCCCGACGGGCAGTTCTTCTTGCCGCTGCACGCCCATACTCCCGGCCGGGCGCCGGTCGGCCCGGGCGATGCGCTGGCCAGCCTGCTGCTGACCGCCGGGATACCCGCGGGGCAGATCCCGCCCGGGCTGGACGCGCGGGCCGGGCGGTGGCGCGACCACCTGGCCGGGAAGAAGATTCTGCTGCTGCTGGATGACGCGGCCGGGCACGAGCAGGTCCAGCCGCTGTTGCCGGGCACCGCGGGCAGCATGGTGCTGATCACCAGCCGCCGCCGGCTGACCGCGCTGCACGGCGCGACGGTGATCAGCCTGGACACCCTTCCCCCTGCGGAGGCGGCGACGCTGTTGGTCCGGCTCGCCGCCCGGCCCGGGCTGCGCGCCACCGATGCCGCGGTGGGCGAGCTCACCCGGTTGTGCGGGTACCTGCCGCTGGCGATCGGGATGCTGGCCAGCCAGCTGCGCCATCATCCCGCCTGGACCGTGGGCCAGTTGGCTGACGGCCTGACCGGCGCCCGGGACCGGCTGGCGGTGATGCACGCAGAAAACGTGTCGGTCGCCGCCGCGTTCGGCCTGTCCTACGCCGACCTCACTGCCGGCTCCCAGCGGCTGTTCCGCCGGCTGGGCCTGGTCCCCGGCCCCGATTTCGATGCCCATGCCGCCGCCGCGCTGGATGGCACCAGTCTGGACCAGGCGCGCCGCCATCTCGGTGAGCTGTATGACGAGCATCTGGTCACCGAGCCCGCGCCCGGTCGCTACGTGCTGCATGACCTGCTGCGTGAGCACGCCCGGGCGCTGGTCGCCACCGGCGACCCCGCAGAATCCGGCGCTGCCACCGAGCAGCTGCTGGATTACTACCTGGACACCGCCTTGGCCGCCGGCCAGCACATCCCCAGAGGCAACCCCAGCCTCGGCTCGCTGCCGCCGCCCCGGCCGCCGACGTGCGCGCCGACGCTGGCCGCACCCGAGCAGGCGGCCGCCTGGCTGGAGGCCGAGCGCGCCAACCTGCACGCCGCCGCCGATTATGCGGCGGCCAACGAGCTGCCCCGGCATGCAATGTTGATCCCCGCCGCCATGGCCAGCTTCCTGGCGCTGCGGGGCCACTTTGACCAGGCCTTCGCCCTGCATCAGACCGCCCTGGCCGCGGCCCGCCGGGCCGGCGACCGGCCCGGGCAGGCCCGGGCCCTGATGCTGTTGTCCGACGTGCAATTCTGGACCGGTGACAGCGCGGCTGGCACCGCCGCGGAGCAGGCCCTGGCGCTGTTCCGTGACCTTGGCGACCGGGTGGGCCAGGGTGATGCCCTGAACGGGCTGGCTATGGTGCACCGGTTGACGGGGCACTACCCGGCCGCGGTCATCTGCCACCAGCAGGCGCTGGACCTGTTCCGCGACGTCGGCGACCAGCGGGGCCAGGCTGACATCCTCTGCAACCTGAGCCACCTGCATTGCCTGACGGGAAACTATCTGGCCGCCCGCGCCTGTGTGGAGCAGGCGCTGGAACTGTCCCGCGCCGTCGGCGACCGGACCGGCCAAGCCAGCGCCCTGCAATGTCTAGGCATGGTGCTAAGGCTCGCCGGCGACTACGAGGCCGCCACCGCCAGTCAGGAGCAGTCGCTGGAGCTCTTTCGTGGTCTCGGCCACCTGTACGGGCAGGCCTGGACCCTCTGCGAACTCGGAATCCTGCAACGGCTGAGGGGCGACTACCCGGCCGCCGCCGCCAGCGTGCAGCGGGCGCTGGGGGTGTTTTGTGATGCTGGCGACCGCTGGGGCCAGGGTCACGCACTCAACACTCTTGGCCTCATCCAGCAGCTGACCGGCGACGACGAGGCCGCCGCCGCCAGTCACCAGCGGGCCCTTTGGCTGTTCCGCGACAGCGATGACCCGCAGGGCCAGGCTGAGGCGCTGAACAGTCTCGGCGAGCTGGCGTCGCGGACCTCAGCCACCGGCCACGCCCGCGACCGCCACGGCCAGGCGCTGGCCATCGCCCGCGAGATCGGCGCGCCGCTGGAGGAAGCGCGCGCCCTGGAAGGCATCGGCCACAGCCACCTTCACGACGGCAGCCCCCGCCAAGCCGCGATGCACCTGCAGCATGCACTCGCCATCTACCAGGGCATCGGAGCCCACCCCGCCGCCCGGCGCGTCCAGGAAACCCTGCAGCAGCACCAGCTCACAGCCAGCATGGCGCAACCCGGGACGACGCCCGCCAGCCAAGACCATCCACGACAGCCACCTGCGGCGTCTCCTGCCAACCGATAGGCCATGCGCTCCCGACACACGAAGGTAGCCCTGAGGGGAAGGCCGGTTCGATGACCCGACCACGCACAGCCCAGGCACGAGAGCTGGAGCCAGGTACCCGGGCCAGCGGGACCACCCGTTCGCGCGGAAAGCCGGTGAGCCCCCCGCACCGGGCGGCGGCGCTGGCGGTGTGCGCAGTGGTCGCGACCATGGGCCTGGCCGCCTGCTCTGAAGCCAGCCCCAGCAGCGGATCGGTCACCTCCACATCTGGCGCGTTCGGCGCGGTGCCGCCGGCCAGTGGCACACCCCACGTCGGCACGATCACCTGGGCGGAGTCACCCGGCGCCGCGCCCACCTGGATCTTTCCGGTGACCCCGAGCACCGATACCACGGCCGGCACCCTCTTTGACTTCCAGGCCGAGTCCTGGCGGCCGCTGTATTGGTACCCCAACGGGGTCGCCCCGACGGTGGTGTCGTCCATGAGCCTGGCCTACCCGCCGGTGTACTCCGGCAGCGACAAGACCGTGACGGTCCGGCTGAAGACCAACTACAAGTGGTCCGACGGCCGGCCCATCACCTCCAAGGACGTGCTGTTCTACATCGACGAGGTGCGGGCCGCGGTGAAGGAAAGCGGGGCGAACTGGGGGCTTTACACCCCGCACATCGGGATCCCCGACCAGGTGGCGAGCGCCAGTACCCCGAACGCCACCACGCTGGTGCTCCACCTCAACAAGGCGGTTAACCCGCAATGGTTCACCGACGACGTACTGATCGAGATCTCGCCGATGCCGGTACACGCCTGGGCGAAGGACTCGCCAAACGGGCCGGTTCTGGACTTCACCAACCCGGCGAACGCCAAGAAGATCTACAACTATCTGGCCAAGCAGTCCGGCGCCACCGGCACCTACGCCACCAACCCGCTGTGGCAGATCGTGGACGGCCCCTACCACTTGACCGCGTTCAACAACACCACCGGCGCCTACACCATGGCGCCCAACCCCAGCTACGGCGGCCCGCATTCGGCCAGGGTGCCGGGCCTGCAAGCGATCCCGTACACTTCCGACACCGCCGAGTTCAACGCGGTCCTGTCGCGCAGCATCGACATCGGCTACATGCCGCTGAAGGACGTGCCGCAACTCAACACCGTCAAGGCGGCGGGGTACCACGTGTTCGGTTACCCCTTCTTCGGCTTTGAATATGTGAACTACAACTTCGCCGACAAGACCGGCGACTTCAACAACATCATCAACCAGCTCTACATCCGGCAGGCCCTGGCACACCTGGAAGATCAGGAGGGCTACATCAAGGCCTTCTTCCACGGCGCCGGCGGCCTCGCGTACGGGCCGGTTCCCTCGGTGCCCGCCTCGCCGTACACCCCCGCGAACGCGCTGAAGAATCCCTACCCCTACAGTGTGGCCACGGCGGCGGCCCTGCTGCGCTTGCATGGCTGGAGTGTGGTGCCCGGCGGCACCAGCACCTGCGCCAAGCCGGGTACCGGCGCAGGTGAGTGCGGCGCGGGCATCCCGGCCGGTACCAAGCTGGCGTTCAATGTGCTCTACGCCAGCGCCCCGGTCATCTTCGGCGAACAGGTGACCGCCTGGGCGTCGGATGCGAAGAAGGTCGGCATTGACATCACCCTTCAGAGCGGCACGTTCAACCACGTCATCACCGTGGCCAACGACCCGGGCTCGCCCAAGACCATCAACCAGTGGGCGATGGCCGCCACTGGCGGTTTTGCCGACGCGCCCTACCCGACGACCATGGGCATCTTCAGTACCGGGGGGTCGCTCAACAACGGGTTCTACAACAATTCCGAGGCCGACAGGCTGATCATGGCGTCGGTCACCAGCAACAACCCCAGCGCCGTCAAGAGCGAGGCGTCCTACCTCACCCAGGAGCAGCCCAGCCTGTTCCAGCCCAACTACGACTTCATCGCCGTGTGGAAGAACAACGTCTCCGGCCAGCCAGCCGCGATCGAGGCGATGACCCAGTACTCCCTTAACACGGAGCTGATGTACCTGACCAACTAGCCGGACTCGCCGCCTGGGTGGCTCTGACCTGGGCTTTTAGCGCGCCTGGAGGGACTCGAACCCCCGGCCCGCTGCTTAGAAGGCAGCTGCTCTATCCGGCTGAGCTACAGGCGCCTACGGAACGTATTGTGCATGATCCAGATCACGCAGAGGACACATCGCCTGGATAAGGCTGGCGTTGACGGCCTTTGCCACGGCCGGAAGCAGGAGGGCAGGACCGGCGAGCAGGACAGCTGTCATGGGTTGGACGGGAGAGAATTCACTGGCTGGCCGCAACCGGCGAACTTAGCGTGGGAAGGGCAGCACATCCTTCGGCAACGCCACGATCCTGCTCTACCTCGCGGTCACGTTCGCCGTGCAGCGGATGATCGTCATCGCGCGCTCGCAGCGCATGTCGGTTTCCGGTCAGAACGAGGTGACCGGCCTGACCTGACCCGCCCCGGGCGGCGTGCGGCGCGGCCGGTGGTATACCCCGGGCCTGGCGTTCGGCATGATTAAAGTGCACGAAGCGCAGGCCCGGGGCCTTTCCCCGGCCACCAGGCACCGCGCAGTGCCCGAGGAGGTCACCATGCACCAGCCGCCCATTCCGCATGTCGAGAGCGAGGATCCGGAGGTCGCGGATCTGATCGAGGCGGAGGCGCGCCGTCAGTTCGAGAAGATCCGGCTGATCCCTTCGGAGAACTACGTGTCCGCCGCGGTGCTCGAAGCCTCGGGGTCGGTGCTGACCAACAAGTACTCGGAGGGCTACCCCGGGCGGCGCTACTACGAGGGCCAGCAGGTCATCGACCCGGTCGAGGAACTGGCGGCGCGGCGGGCGGAGGCGCTGTTCGGCGTGGACCACGCCAACGTGCAGCCGTACTCGGGCTCGCCCGCCAACCTCGCGGTCTACCTGGCGTTTCTGCAGCCTGGCGACACGATGATGGGCATGGCGCTGCCGGCCGGCGGCCACCTCACCCACGGGTGGAAGGTCTCGGCCACGGGCAAATGGTTCCACGCGGTCCAGTACGGCGTCCGGGCCGACACGGGGCGCATCGACTTTGACGAGGTCCGCGACCTGGCGCTGGAGGCGCGGCCGAAGATCATCTATTGCGGCGGTACGGCCATACCCCGGACGATCGACTTCCCGGCCTTCGCGGCCATCGCCGGTGAGGTGGGCGCGATTCTTGTCGCCGACATCGCGCACATCGCGGGCCTGATCGCGGGCGGGGCGCACCCGTCCCCGGTTGGCTACGCCCCGGTGATCACCACGACGACCCACAAGACCCTGCGCGGGCCCCGCGGCGCGATGGTCCTGTCCACGGCCGAGCACGCATCGGCGCTGGACAAGGCCGTCTTCCCCGGTCTGCAGGGCGGCCCGCACAACCACACCACGGCCGCGATCGCCGTTGCGCTGCACGAGGCCGCGCGGCCGGAGTTCCGCACCTACGCCCACCAGGTCGTGGCCAACGCGAAGGCGCTGGCGGACGCGCTGCTGGCGCGCGGGTTCGACCTGGTGTCCGGCGGCACCGACAACCACCTGATCCTGATCGACCTGACGCCCAAGGGCATCCCAGGGAAACCGGCCGCGAGGGCCATGGACCGGGCCGGTCTCGAGACGAACTACAACACCGTGCCGTTCGACCCGCGCAAGCCGTTCGATCCGTCCGGGCTCCGGATCGGCACCCCGGCGCTCACCACGCGCGGGCTGCGGGAGGAGCACATGCCGCAGATCGCCGCCTGGATGGACGAGGCGGTCGGCGCCGCACTCAAGGAGGACGAGCAGGTCATCGAGCGGATCGCGGGCGAGGTGCGGGACCTGCTCGCCGCCTTCCCCATGGACGGCTGGTCCGAAGCCTAATGGGAGCTGACCGGGTTCGTCTGGCTGGCAGACTCGGTGCCTGGTAGCTGCTGGTGGGTGAGCACTCCCGAAGCCTGGCACGTTGATGTCTGGGGTCAGAGCGTGCCTCCACTGGTAGCCAGGGACTAGACCGCTGATGGGGTGTCGTGCCCGCCGTCTGGCGTGAGCACTGGTCCATTAGGCCGCTGGCAGGTTCCTGCGGGCTGCTGACTTGGGCGGATACCGGGTGGAGGGGTGCAATGCTGTTCGTGGGAGACGATTGGGCAGAAGATCATCACGATGTCGAGGTGCAGGACGAGTCGGGCCGGACGGTGAAGAAGGCCCGCCTGCCCGAGGGCGCGGCCGGGATGGCCCGGTTCCACGAGCTGGCCGCGGCTTGCCTGCCCGGTGACGCTGGCCCGTCGCAGGTGCTGGTGTGCATTGAGGCCGCCCGGGGTCCGTGGGTGCGGGCGCTGGTAGCGGCCGGGTACCGGGTGTATGGGGTCAACCCCAAGCAGGCGGCCCGGCACCGGGAGACGCTGTCGGTATCGGGGAAGAAGGACGACGGGTTCGACGCGCACGCGCTGGCGGATATGGCCCGTACCCGCCGGCATCAGCTCCGCCACCTGGTGGCTGACTCTGATGTCGCCGAGGCGGTCAGGGTCGTCGCGCGGGCGCACCAGACGCTGATCTGGGAGCGCACCCGTCACATGCTGCGGCTGCGGGCCGCGCTGCGCGAGTACTTCCCGGCCGCGCTGGCCGCCTTCACGCCACTCGGGCTGACTGCGGCGGACACCCTGGAACTGCTCGCGATGGCCCCCGATCCGCAGGCCGCGGCACGGCTGGGCCCCGGGCAGATCGCCGCGGTCCTGGCCAGCCACCGCCGCCGGGACGTGCCGGCCAAGGCTCAGGCGATCTGCCAGGCGCTCGCGGTCCCGCAGCTAGGGCAGGGCGACGAGATCATCACCTCGGCCTACGCCGCGACGGTGCGCGCCGAGATAGCGGTCCTGCAGGCCCTCAACGCTGAGATCAAGACCATGGAAGCGCAGGTCGAGGCGCATTTTCGCAGGCACCCGGACGCTGAGATCTACCTGTCCCAGCCCGGCCTGGGCGTGATCCTCGCCGCCCGGGTGCTCGCAGAATTCGGCGACGCCGAAGGCCGCTATGCCACCGCCCGTTCCCGCAAGAACTACGCCGCCACCAGCCCCATCACCCGCCAGTCCGGCAAGTCCAAGACGGTGCACGCCCGGTTCGTGCACAACGACCGGCTCGTGGACGCCGTGCACATGCAAGCCAGCGCCGCACTGCTGCACGACCCTGGCAGCCGTGCCTACTACGACGAACTCCGCAGCCGCGACACCGGCCACAACGCCGCCCTCCGCCAGGTCGCCAACCGCCTCGTCGGCATCCTGCACGGCTGCCTCAAGACCAGCACCACCTACCACCCCAAGACCGCCTGGGCGCACCGCAACTATGACCTAGCCGCTTGACATTCCAGCTCCAGGGGTGTCTGACCCCACCGGCCATCCCCCTGGGCGCGTCGCGACCATGATCCGCGAGCGCTGCTCTCCTAAGGAGAGCGGTGCTCTGGTAGGCTGATGCCGTGAATGCGAGCCGTACCGCGCGTGAGCGGGTCCGCGCCGAGCTGATCAGGGAGATCACCGAGATCGCCCGGCGGCAGCTGGCCACCGAGGGCGCGGCCGGGCTGTCGCTGCGCGCGGTCGCGCGCGAGATGGGCATGGTCTCCTCCGCCATCTACCGTTACTTCCCGAGCCGGGACGACCTGCTGACCACGCTGATCATCGACGGCTACAACGCGGTCGGCGCGGCCGTGGAAAAGGCCGAGGCGGCCTGCCCCGCCGGCGAGTATGCCGGCCGGTGGCTCGCGGCCTGCCGCGCGGTCCGCGACTGGGCCCTGGCCCACCCGCACGAGTACGCCCTGGTCTACGGCTCGCCCGTGCCGGGCTACCAGGCGCCGGAGCGGACGATCGGGCCCGCGTCGCGGGCGGCGGCGGTGTTCGGGAAGATCATCGGCGACGCGTACCGCGCCGGGAGCACGGCGGACCCGCCCGGACCGCTGGTGCCCGTGCCCGCGTCGTTCACCCCGGACGCGGCGCGGCTGCGGGACGCCATCCTGGAGGGGGTACCCGACCACATCGCCGCGGCGGCCCTGATCGCCTGGTCCGGCCTGTTCGGCCTGGTCAGTTTCGAGTTGTTCGGGCAGTTCGAGAACGTGGTCACCGACCGGGCCGCGTTCTTCGATCATGCAGCGGCATGCCTCGGCCGGCTTGCCGGTCTGCCCGTCTAGTTCCTTTCGCACCCGCCGGCTCCTAGTTCCCGTCGGCGCGCACGCTCGCGCCTGGATACCGGCTCTTAATTCGCTGCATTACGACGGCCGTGGCCAATCCAGCTCGTCGCAAATCAGCTTAATCCGGGCGGCAAAGGGACCAGAACGAGGGAAATGTCGTGTGGGTTGCGGAAAGGGGTATCACTTCACCGAAGAGGTGCTCTTGGGGCACGCCGTACGTGATGGGAGCCACATTGCCCCGTGACGGGCGGGCGGCGGGAAGGAGGACGGCCCTGGGGTGGGGCGGCCGGGGCTGCGTGGCTGAGTGGTACCTGGGAAGGGGTATAGCGGGATGCCATCCGTGGTGAACGTGCTGCTAGAAGTGCATGTGTACCGGGGATGGGG
>Ga0070734_10005005_pt1 | contig 12058 bp, 11 predicted proteins | sample Coa_R1_8_FD_66444 | JGI IMG/M metagenome (GOLD analysis project Ga0070734, IMG submission 66444) | Surface soil microbial communities from Centralia Pennsylvania, which are recovering from an underground coalmine fire - Coalmine... | ecosystem: Environmental > Terrestrial > Soil > Unclassified ...
CAGACGGGCGCAAAAGCAAGCGGTTTAAGGAATGAAAAGCGTGTCTTGACTTGTCGCGCAATATCGAGCAGCCACAACGTCAGCTCTCCCCCGTACGATGCGACCTGGAAGGCCACGGTCTTGCCATCGGGCGAGAGGGTCGGGCCGTTGCCGTTCACAACGGAGTTACCTGCCGGTTTTCCGCTCCGGTCGTACCAGTTGATCTGCCAGTTGGCTTGGGAGCTCTGGCCCTGCGTGTAGATGAGTACTCCATTGCTCGACGCAGAAAATGTCCCAAGGCTGAAGTTGGCGCTGAAGGAGACGTTCTCCGCCACCGGAAATGCCTCGCCTTCGAGCTGCAGGCGGCGGGCATCGAAGCGCTGCCCCATCAATGAACCTTCGCGCATGAAGAGCAGGTACCCTGGCGGAACATAGACGGCATTAGAACTCAGGGGCAACAGCAACTTGTGTTCAGCGGACTCCAAGGATCCGACGTAAATCGCATGATTTTCTGAGATGAAGGCTCGCACCGAGTACAGGAAATGGTGTCCGTCCGGAAGGAACCAGGGCCAGCGGTGGCTCGTATCGTTGCGCGCGGCGTCGAGTTTCGTAATGGGACGTGGTGTGCCCCCGTCGGCAGAAACTACCGACAGCGCGTTACTCGGCCCCGGTGCGAAGACGATCGTACCCTCTGAATTCCAGCTCCCGCCGCGCCCTTCTTCAGCCGGGCAAATGGTCTGCACCGGACCACCGTGAGCGTCCACCCTCTTTAGCTTGCCCCCGGCGAAAAAGCCAATACTGCGGCTGTCCGGGGACCAAAAGGGATAGCTTGCGCCATCTGTACCCGGCAACGGCACAGCCTTGGGCGAATCGAGACTCTGCAACCAGAGCAGTTCCCCTTCGGGGCCCGTGAGCAGATAGACCACCATGCGCCCGTCCGGAGAAATGGCGGCTTGCCCGCCTCCCAGGCCCTGACCAGCGGCAAAGGCGTGCTTCTCAGGAGGGAGGAGATACGAGTGCCATGGCTGTGCAGCAGCACTCGTCACGCGCCAATAGGCGAGGCCGAGCGCGACAGCGCTGGCCAGCAGAACGGCGGCCGCGATCCACGCGATGCGCTCGCGGCTTCGTCTCCTGGTGGCAACCGGCGCGGGCACTCCGGCTTGCGATCCGCCTTCGACAATCCACTGCAACTGCAGCTTCAAATCGTGTGCCGACTGGAAACGCTCGTCGGGGTCCTTCGCCAGGCAGGTGCGCACCAGCCTGTCGAGCGCCGGCGGCGACATCGGTTGCAGCTCCGAGATTGGCTTGGGCTCTGACGCCAGGATGGCAGCTATCACACTGGCTTGGGTCCTGCCGTCGAAGGCGCGCTTCCCGGTTGCCATCTCATAGAGGACCGCGCCGAAAGCAAAGATGTCGCTGCGCACGTCGGCATCACCGCCCTCCACCTGCTCCGGTGACATGTACTGAAATGTGCCGACAATCGTTCCTTCCGCCGTCAATGGCTTGGAGTGGGTCATCGTGATCAGTGCAGCGCTGGCCGCTGACGCTGTTGGCGGCTTTGCCAGTCCGAAGTCCAACAGCTTCGCACCGGACTTGGTCAGCATGATGTTGCTGGGTTTCAGGTCGCGATGAACGATCCTGGCACGATGGGCGCGGTCGAGGGCGTCGGCAATCTGCCTGGCGATCTCGAGCAGCTGTGCTAGCGGTAGAGGCCCGCGCACCAGCCGGTCAGCCAGCGTTTCGCCCTCCAGTAACTCCATGACGACGTAGTCGGTTCCGTTCTCATGACCTACGTCGTGGAGAACACAGATGTTGGGGTGCGAAAGCGAAGAGAGAGCCCGCGCCTCGCGCTCCAGCCGTTCGCGCATTTCGGCACGGTCCGAGAGTATGCCGGGAAGGACTTTGATCGCGACCTCGCGACCCAGACGCGTGTCACGCGCGCGATATACCTCGCCCATGCCGCCCACGCCGAGCGGCGAAACGATTTCGTAAGGACCTAATCGGGTGCCCGCCGCCAGGGCCATCAGCCCCCTCCCGCGTGAATGGGCGAGCATTATAGCGCGCTGCCTGCTCAATTGTTGATAACAGCGTTAGCGCAACTTATGCTCTTGCACCAGTAGCAGTGCAATTCCGTGACTTGCGATATGGCGAACTTGCGCGGCAGGAATGGCGCGCCCTAGAGGACGATTATAGAACTCTGGTCTTGACGGGGCTCTTGCCTGAGTCACTGTCTCTACCTCCTCAGCGGCTCGAATTAGGCCCTGGATAAGGTTTTGGACGGTAACCCCGGGTTCGGCGTGCGATTAGGTTCGATGGCTCCCCTGCTGTGTGGAAAGAAGCCGTTTCGACCTACTTCTTCGGCAAAGTCAACTGCGCATCCAGGCAGAGCCAACCAAAGCTCACCGTCAAGTGACGCGACTGCCAGCGCGTGCGTCATTGTCCTTGTTTTAAGAGGGCTGGCCAATTGGCCACGAGCGTGACAGGCTCCGCGCTCGGCTGCTCCGGTTGCCGCGTAACGACGAGGAACTTCCTTCCGTCGGCCGTTACGTCAAATCTCCAACTCGCCCACAGGCTTGCCGGGGGGTTGGTCTGGAACAACGCCCGCGAGCTGCCGATGCTGAGACTCGTGCCCGATTCTAGAACCTCCGTCGCCATGAGCTTGTTCGCGGGCGAGACATAAAACAATTCCTTCTCGTCTCGCTGCCAGTGCGGGGCCTCACCGCCTTCCGTTGAAACTTGCCATCTGCCGCTCCGCTTCGGAAACGGCACGATATACACCTCATTTCTTCCCGATTCATCGGAAACATACGCCAGCCATTTTCCATTCGGTGAAAAGGAGGCCTCAAATTCGTTGGAATCGCCAGTCAGAAACGGGAAGGGCTTCTTATCCCCGAGGAGCGGCAGCATCCAGATTTGCGATGTGGTTCCGCCTCGCACATCAGAGCGCGTGAAAGCGATGTAGCGTCCGTCAGGTGACCAGGAGTCAGGAACATCCTCCTGCGAATTATCTTCAATGAGCGGCTGTGCAGGCCCCGCCCCGTCCGCCGCCTTCTCCTCAAGGAAGTACTTACCGTTACGGGTCGAGAAGTAGGCTAGTTTCGTTCCGTCGGGCGACCAAAGGGGACCGAAAATTTGGGTTTCATTGAATGTCAGGCGTCTGCGTGTTCCGCGCGCCAGATTGAAGAGCCAGATATCCAGCTTATAGGCAGGGAGGTCACCGATTGCCACAGCGAACTCTTTGCCGTCGGGAGAGAGGTGCGGGGAACGGAAGAATCGTGTCCCGCCAATGGACTCCGTCCTGTGGCCTCTGGCATCAAGCCATGCTAACTGCCAGCCGTCCGAACCAACCCCGCCAACATAAGCCAAAATGCCATTTTGAGAAGTGGTGGTCATCACCCGCCAGGCGGTAGGGAGGACCCTCACAGGATTCGCGATCTGTACCGGATCGCCGATGAGCTCGAGACGCGCCATATTGAATTGCTGCGCCAGCAGCCCTCCGTTCCGTGCGAACACAAGATAACCCGGCGGGGCATACATCGCATTCGTGGCACCGCTCAGCAGCAGCTTGGGTTTTCCGCCATCGAGCGACCCCACGTAGGTCGCGCCGCTCAATTCCGGCGATTGTGAAGCGGCGTAAAAGAGGAAGTGACGATTATCCGGCAGGAACTGTGGCCAGCGTTGGCCCTCCTGCTGCGGAACTTCGTCAGCGGTCGTCACCGGGATGGGTGTACCTCCGCCTGCAGGCACGCGAAACAGAGGCGATTCCGAGGTTGGCGTGAACAGAATGGTTCCATCAGCCGACCAGGCTCCGCCGCGCCCATTGGGAGCGCTGCAAATGTTCAGCGGCGGGCCGCCTGAAACGGCCACTTTCTTGAGTTTTCCGTCAGCGAAGAAGGCCACGTACTCGCCGTCGGGTGACCAGAACGGCGTCGCGGCGTTTTCAGTTCCCTCAAGCGGTCTCGCTTCGCTCGAATTGAGCGAACGCACCCATAGCATTGGCGGGCCCTGCGGCCCTTCCGCCAGAAAGACCAGTCGCCGCCCGTCCGGCGAAAGCGTCGGCGACACGGCATACGCTGGACCAAACTGAAAAACTGTGTTCGGCGCAGGCAGAATTTGGCTGACAAGCGCATCATCGGGCCCGCCGGGCGCGCGTCGGTAAGCTATCGCAAGGAAGACCGATGCTGCCACGGGGATCGCGATCAGCGCGGTAAGCGCAATCGCGTATTTCCAGTTCCACTTGCTAGGGGGCGAGGTAACAGGGGTGGGCAAGGCTTCGCTCGGAGCGTTCTCGCTCTGTTCCAGGGATATCTGAGAGCGCGTGTGGCTGGCGATGACTAAATCTCCGCCGTTTTGCCTGGTTGCGCGGACACCGCCCGCGAATCGATACCCGAGCCTTGGAAGGGTGACGATATAGCGACTGTTTTCCGGGTTGTCACCGAGGGCCTTGCGGAGCAGGAAGATGTTCTGGCTCAGATTCGCCTCTTCGACGAAGGTATTCGGCCAGAGCTCTTTCATTAGTTCTTCCTTGGAAACCATCTCGGGGCTGTGGCGGAGAAGGATCAGAAGGGTTTCGAATGCCTTGGGAGTGAGGGAGATTGGCTGGTTTTCACGCAGAAGTTGATGGTTCGCTAGGTCGACCCGAAAGGGGCCGAACTCGTAGAGGATTCTATGTCCCGTGGCCATGTCGGCTCGCTGGTGGTATCCCGTTCCTGGCCGAACAGGTGGTTCGGCTCACGATTCGGCGGGATTCTAACACGAGGTTTTTCTCACTGACAATGGACTCACCGAGAGGGTTCACCGGGCTCGAAAAGGCCTGCACTTCTTCCGCAGCGCCGCCTGTAAGTACTAGCCTTTTCAGACGATTAGGGCTGTGAGAGTTTTCTGAGAATTCTTTATTCCCTTCTTGAGGACCGCTGATCAGTCGTGCGGGCAGAATGCGCCCGTTCGAAGCCGTATGCAAGAGGGACGGGCGGAACGGTGCGCGTCATGGTGGTGAGAACAGCCAGGATCACCGTTGAGACCGACACGGTCATGGTGATTTATAACGCCAGGACAGGGCCGGGTTGGTGTCCCGCCTGCAGCGCCGAGGCTGAGGTCATTTTTCTCGACAACGCGGCGGGCCTCGCCGAACCGGCCGCCGCACAGATCCAGGAATGGCTCACGACGGGACAGTTGCATCTCTGGCAGCCTCCTGACGGGCCAGCCCAAATCTGCCTCCCGTCACTCTTGCGCTGCTTTGAGGGGTATGGAAACCCAGAAATGAGAATCGCAAAGGAGGCAACATGAAGTTCACTCTCATTCCACTGTCCGCTCGGAAGTCGAGATTTGCAGGCAAGCTTTGGTTCGCTGTGGCCGGGGTGTGCCTGCTAGCGCTCGGCTCGGCTCCAGCCTTCGCGCAATATCGTGTGACCAACCTCGTCTCCTCAAGTACGAGCGCCGCCCCTGCACAGACGATTGATCCGGAGATAGTCAATCCGTGGGGCTTGGCGGCATTTCCAACAGGCCCCTTCTGGGTCGATGCACAGAACTCGAGTACGTCGCGGCTGTACACAGGCAGTGGCGAGATCGTTTCGGCGTTACCGGCCGTGCAAATCCCGTGCGTGACGGATACGGGTGGCGATACGGCGGTCCCATGCCCTCTGCCCGGCGAAGGAGAGCAGTTCATTCCGGGCGACGGCCAGTTCTACCCCTTTGGTCCGAGCGGGGTGGTGGCCAACACATTTGCCAGCTCAGGCAGCTTTTCCATCTCGAACGGCGGGGCCAGCGGGCCAGCTCTTTTTATTTTTGATACGCTGGACGGTTTGATTGTCGGCTGGAATCCCAGCGTCAACGAAACGCAGGGAATTGTCGCGGTGAACCGGTTCGGTGCCGGCGTGGGATACACAGGCCTGGACATCGCCGACTCGGCGGCCGGTCCGCATCTTTACGCGGCGGCCGCGGTACCCGGAGGCGGAATTGATGTTTTCGACAGCGGCTTCAATTACGTCGGAACATTTGCCGCCGACGTCAACTTGCCCCCCATTAGTTCAACCGCTCTGTTTGTGCCCTACGCCGTCGCGGCCGTTGGAAACAAGCTTTACGTCACGTATTTCAACCTGGACGCCTCAGGCGGCATCCTCGATATATGTGATATCGCAACCAATCCCACTTCGCCGAAGTGCCGAAGGCTCTTTGCCAGCAATCTGTCCGGGACGGGAACCCAGCCGGTGCTCGCTTCGCCGTGGGCCGTTGTGCGCACGCCGGATCATTTCGGGCCGCTCAGCAACAAGATCTTGGTGGGCAACGTGGACGACGGGAAGATTCACGCCTTCGATCCTGACACAGGAGCACTGGTTGGGGAGTTGAAGCTTGCGGACGGCACTCCGTTCGCCGTGCCGGGGTTGTGGGATTTGGAGTTCGGCAGTGGCCAGGCGATTCAGGGCCCGAAGAATTTTCTATTCTTCACCGCCGGAATCACTTCGGATCCTACGAACCCCGCTCTGCAATACGGCGGTGGGCTATTCGGCGTAATCCAGCCGTGAGGCGGTGGGGATGCAGTGCGTGGTACCCACTGGTGCGCAAGACAACGGTGTCACGCAACTATCGATTGACGGAGGACGGCTTCCGGCGTTGAGGTCTCCAGGGATAGGGAAGTTCGGCCCGGACCCATCCGGTGCGGCCCGGAGGGCAGGGTAAGCAGAAATCTGCCCTCCCGACTCACCGAACGGGAGGGTTCTGATCCTGGTTACCTAGGGTTCTTCACCCCGCAGGCAGGACGGCGACGGGCCGGCTGCTTTGAGAGGTATGGTGGAACCCGGGGGTCGTCTCCCCTCCGAACGGCAGATCAATCAACTCTGGACTAGGGGCTTGCAGGTTGCGCGAGGCTTCGTTACAGGCTTTAAACTTGCCGGCATGTAATTGTGGGGAAAACTGACCGCCTGTATCGCAATTTCCGCGATTGTGAGACGCTGGACGCTGCAGCCCCGGATCTCTTCCTCGACTGTTCTAAAATTGCTGAGGCGCGTGCAAAACGGCTCATTGGTTCGAAGGCGTATATTTCGTGCAGCCAGCATCGCGCCGAATGAGCTGGAATGTGGGTCTACTCCGATGTAGTTGCAGTACTGAGTGCGACCTACGGAAGCTGCAAATCGAGTGCGTAAATCTCCTCCGTTCCAGTGTCACGCACGATTAGAAGAGAGTCGTCGGGAGCGAGTCCGGCGAACGGGCCGATGAACTCATAGCTTCTCCGGATGCCCTTGAGGTCAGCCACACGTTCCACTACGCGATGGTCAATCCTGATGCGGGAAAATGTGGGATCCTCGCCAAAAGTGTCGAAGTAGAAATACCTGCTGTCCCGAGACCAGGCCATGAAATTCACGTTGGCGGTGACCAGCGGCGACCATTGTTGCTTCTTAACGTTGAAGAGCTCCAGCGCTAATGAATCCTTAGTGAGGGCGCTGACATATTGGCCATCAGGGGACCAGCGGGGGGCAATGAGGCCCTCGGACCCGGGCAGAGAATCCAGTTTGTGGGTGTTCAAATCCACTCGCAGGATGGATAAGGTTGTCCTCGGCCCGGTATCCAGCCAGGGCAGATGACTGAACAAAATATACCGGCCATCTGGAGACCAGCTCGGGTCGGTTTCCGCCTGATCGTTCGGCGCCAGCTCCTCGGGATTGCCGCCATCACGCGAGACCACGTAGATCTTCCAGTTCTTGCCCGGTGTTTTCGCCATGAAGGCAATCTTTGTGCCGTCGGGTGACCAAACCATCTCAAAGGACTGCATGGGAGAGAACGTGAGCTGGAGGCGATCGCTGCCGTCCAGCTTGCTGCGCCAAAGCGTTTCGTCCAGCATGCTGGTGTAAGCGACCCATCGCCCGTCGCGCGAAAAAGCAACCCAATCCGCAGCCAGCCCGGAAAGATAAGGCATGAACTCTCTTGCCTTCGGGTCGTATCGCACCAGCTCACCGCGACGCTGGTCGCCCACGGCAAACAATTCGCGGCCATCCTGCGTAGGTACAGGTGAGCGGTAGCTGAGTGGTCCTGATGTCATCTGCATGGGTTTGCTCGGCCTTTTGGAGAGCCAGCCACTGGAATCGCGTATTGCCCAGATATCGGTTCTGATGTTGCGTGAAGATTGGAAGAAATAATACTTGCCATCACGGGTCCAATTGCCACAACACTCACTGGGATTAGGATTCCAGCCGCCGAGCAGCGAGTGGAGATTTCCGCCGTTACTTGAAACCTCCCACAAAGATGCGGAGCCGGCGCGTGGGTCACCGGCGGTAAAACGCAGTCGCTGCCCATCGGGGGACCAACGAATCCACCATACCGGCCCTGGGGCTGAAACCTGAGCCAGCTTTCGCACGTTAGTGCCATCGATTTTGGCACGGTAAACCGCGTTGTCTAGCGAGTAGGCAATTTCCTGGCCGTCTGGTGACCAGGCCGCATCATATGCCGAGAGATCGTCAACCCGTCGAGCCGACCCACCTAAAATTGGAACTGCATAAAACGGAGCTTCGGTTTCGTAGCCTTTAAACGTTCCCACAAGCAGTTCGGATTGAGCCGGCAAGATGTCAGCAATGTAGGCATTTGATGACGGTGGCTTACTCAACAGTGTTTCTCCGCCCGAAGTTGAAACCTGAGCAAATGTAACCTGATCGCCATTGACTTCGGAAAAGTACAGTCTCTCCCCATCTGTGACGAGTGGAGCGCGTCCCAGCAAGTCGCCTTTCACGCGTCCATCGCTCGTAACTTGTCTGTAATCGATCACTTTTGGCTCAGCTGAGACACGAGTAAGAAAGTAACCGACACTTGCAACCGCGATCGTGATGCACAGAACCGACAGAATGAAATTCCAGTCTCGTTTTCTGCTTTGCTGTTCAGGAATTGCTTGCACTGCAGCGCTGCTGACGGCAGACGACCTTCCGGACTCGATTTCCCGGCGCAAGCGCTTGAGGTCGGCTCGCATCTCGGAAGCGTGTTGGTATCTGACCTCACGATCTTTTTCCAAGGCTTTGTTGATGATCTCTTCCAGCTTTGGCGGCAGCTCTGGGTTCAGGCGAACTGCCGGCGTTGGTGCCCGATTGAGAATGGACTCGAACACAATGCCAGACGTATCGCCGCGGAAAGCTACACTGCCGGTACACATCTCATAGAGAACGGCGCCAAACGAAAACAAGTCGGTGCGGGAGTCCAGTTCCTTTCCACGAACTTGCTCGGGAGACATGTATGCCACCGTGCCCAAGGTCGCTCCCGGGCTCGTGAGATGCTCCGCTTCACTGAGCGTCGCTTCTGCTAGAGGGCTGGATCCGGGCATCTTTGCAGGAGCGATTTTGGCCAATCCGAAATCCAGAATCTTGGCCACACCACTAGCGCTGATAAAGATATTGGCTGGCTTGAGGTCCCGGTCGATAATCCCTTTCCCATGCGCCGCATCAAGTGCCCCCCCAATCTGAATTCCCAGGTCGAGTACGGTCTCGATTTCCATAGGCGAGCCAACAATGATTTGCTTTATCGTTGTCCCATCAAGCAGTTCCATGACGATGAAGGTCTGGCCTTCATATTCATCGATGTCGTGAACGGTGCATATATTGGGATGGTTTAGCGCGGAAGCAGCTTGCGCTTCTCGCCGAAAACGCGCCAGCGCTTGAGGGTCATGCGCAACATCTTCGGGCAGGAATTTCAATGCGACAAAGCGATGTAGACGGGTGTCCTCGGCCTTGTAAACAACGCCCATACCGCCGCCGCCGAGCTTGGCGATGATGCGGTAATGCGAGATGGTCCGACCAACAAGTTGGGACGGAGTGGCCACGGGCGAGCATGTTAGGACGGCTTGGGCATGGGGTCAACATTGTAGAAGTCGCGGTAGAGTCGCGAGACACTACCGAAGTCGCAATGCCAACAGGTTGCCAGCTATGCTGGCATTAGAATGACGACCCAGTCTCTCACCCTTTGCCCTCACCCCCTCGAACAACAGCCATTCTCTGAGCCGGGTTGCTGTTTCGAGATCAAGGAAAGAAATTGAAAAGGGTGTGACCGGCGAGAGCAGCAACCAATCAGCCACAGGCTCTTCCTTTTGCCCGCGCACCCATTCTTTAAGTGCTGCGGAGCTTGCGTAGTCGGAGGGCGAAAGCCCGAGGCGGCGGACAACGTGTTCGAAGGTGCTTTCCCCATGCGGCGTAATTTTGGATTCCTGAGTGCGGGGAGACGGCATGGCGCACTCCTGTGTCGAAGCTTCAATTATGAAAAGGCGGCGGAGGTATTCTACGCTGCGACATCAGTAGTGCAATGACAAAAATGGATATTCGGGTTGCAGCGAGGGGACTCGCGGGCTACACTCGAGGAATCAGCGTGATTGCTGATGACCCGCGCCACTTTCACGCTCTCGTTGCTGATGCTCATGGCGCGGGTTTCTTCTGAAATCAATTGATATCCCGTCACCGCGAGGGTTTCTCACACCGGGTGGTAGAATCCCACGCCATGTCCACAGACAGCACCCGGAAGCACACCGCACTTCTGGTGCGTTGCACGGAAGAAGAAGCCGAGATGATTCGCGACTCGGCGAGAGCGGAACGGCGAACGATCAGTGGCTTCGTCCTGAACATCGTCTTCCAACACCTTGAAGCCCGCCGAAGGGCCAAAGAACAGTTCCAGCGAACTCCGGGTAAATCGTCGAGACGCGCCCTTCGAACTCTGCAGAAAAAATGAGCAAAGCTCAGTCCTAAACGCATTGAGCCAGGTGCGGATGGCGATGGCGCCCTTTGAGCAGCAGTTCTCACATCCTGCATATGGCGCGGGTTTTATCTATCTGTCCAGTGTTCGCGCTTGCTCCAGAATGCGAGCAGATTCTCGCGCAACCATTCGCGTAGGTCGGCATTTTGCTGCCGTAGGTTTTGGGAGATTTCGCAGAGTTTCCTTGAGACGGTGATCTGCGCGTGTACGGCGGTGCGTATCTCTCGGACTCGTCGTGTCGTCTCGTCTTCGGCGCTATTCATGGCGGGGGACTAGGCGGGTTTTTTGCCCGTGATGAGGCGCACGATGAGCGTGAGGATGATTGCGTCGAAGATCGCGACAATGACCGTATAGACCATGCCGCCGCTTGCGGCGAGTCCAAGACGGGTCATGACAAAGCCCCCGATCACGGCTCCCACAATGCCGACTACGATATCCAGGATGAAGCCGTAGCCGGCGCCGCCCATGATTTTGCCGGTAGCCCAACCTGCGACCAGACCCACGATGATCCACCAGAGTATCGCCATGGTTTGCCTCCGTAGCGGCGGGAATTCTGCGCCTTGGGGCGCGGAATTGGCAACAATCCGTTGGCTTATCGCATTCGCTTGATACCGTGGTCCACGCTCGATTGGGCAAGGTCCGCGAGCAAACTGAAGGCGCACTGTAGGCAGCAGGGCCCCTCGTGCGTTCCGGTTGATTTGAGCGTCGCGGGGTTACTGCTGCAGATGGAGCATGGATACGCTCCTGCCTTGTCGTCAAGTATTTCGAATGCCAATGGGAATGTGGCCATGGTGTCCTCCGCAGATTTGTGCAAGGATGTGGCTGTGGAGCCGATCTCGTCTGTGACCGGGGTCACAGACGAGATTCTTTTGCTGGGTGGAGTAAATCAACGGGAAAATCCCCGGGCCCTCACAACCCGGATTACAGGCCGATTGAGCGAACAGAGTCGTGAGGGCGTAACGGGGCGTGTGCCCGGCTCCTCTCGCTCGGCCGGAGGCGCGAAGGAAACGGCAAACGCTTCCACGACGGCCGCCACGGAAATGCAACAGGAACCGCGAAGCTCGATGCCCTACATGGTCAGCATCGCGCTGCGCAGGGACCCCAGTCAATGCCGAGCGTCGCTGCATTCCCGAAACGGGAGGCCGCATTCAGCTACTGTGGGACGAGCAGTGGGTTTGGATGCAGATCGGGCGCTACCGCCTACTTTCGCCAATTGCTTCGTGCTTGCAAAAAGAAAACCCCGGTCTATCTGGACCGGGGTTGGTAAAGCCGTATATTCGCCGCCGGCTACGACTGTGATTGGGCAGCCTTAATGTCTTCCTTGGCCTGTTTGGTGGCCTTCTTGCTTTCCGCCTTGCCCTTCACC